>Ga0209252_1000019_pt1 | contig 170319 bp, 186 predicted proteins | sample SaaInlV_135m_DNA_3_FD_184673 | JGI IMG/M metagenome (GOLD analysis project Ga0209252, IMG submission 184673) | Marine microbial communities from expanding oxygen minimum zones in the Saanich Inlet - Saanich Inlet SI074_LV_100m_DNA (SPAdes) (version 2) | ecosystem: Environmental > Aquatic >... | reverse complement strand
AACCTAATGTAAAATCTGTGAGAACTTCAAAATGGAAACTAATCTACAATGAACATAATGATACAAAAGAGCTGTATGATTTGGAAAAAGATCCTGATGAAAATAAAAATCTAATTGGAACTGAACTTGAAATTGAAAATACTTTATGGGAAGAACTTGTTCAAATTATGAATACTCGCGATTAGTTCTAAAATATTTTTTCAGCTATTTTTAAATCTTGCATGGTATCAATTTCGCACCATTTTCCAGAAATAAACACTGGTTCAATATTTATTTTTGAATCGATTAACTCTTGAAGCATATCTGTGATATATGCTTTAAAAATTGTTGACGCTTCGTGGAACTCACCAATATTTTTTCTCATCAATTCATCATATTTTTCCACAAAAATCTTAGCACCTTCTGCTGAAAATTTTAGAATTCCTAAAAATTCACCAATTCTGTTTGATTCACCTTGAATATTTTTTCTGATTTGAAAAATATTTTTTCTTTCATCTAATAGAACATTTTCTGCCTCTGTTGTTGGATGCTCTGTTCTATTTTGATATTTTTCTTCCCAGTTCATATCTACTGCTATTGATATATCGCTTTCAGAATCCAAAATATCTCCAATTATTTTTGGTTCAAAAATTATATCTGAATATAATATTAGAACATCATTTTTTATGTAATCTCGTGCCTCGATTAAACTTCCCAAAATATCATGTTTTTCATAATTTTTATCATTGATATATTGGACATCTTTTAAATTGAATTTTTCATAATTTGGTCCAGTGATAACAATTATTTTATCAATATTCATTTTTTTTAATGCGTCAATTTGATATTGAATTATTGTTTTGTTGTTAATTTCTATTAGCGCTTTAGGTGTATTCCTTATTTTATTACTTATTCGTTTTCCTGAACCTGCTGCAATTATAATGGCATTCATTTTACATATATCCTAATTTTTTTAGCTGTCCCGAAATTTTTGTTAATTCTTCTTCAGAAAGATCATCATCATCATTTGATAAATCATTTTTCTCAAACTCTATTATTTTTTTCTCAAACTCTAAAATCAATTCTTTATTTTCATCAGCAATATTGTTATTTTCATATGGATCTTGTTTTAAATCATAAAGATGTACATTTTCATTCAAATTTCTTGCGAATCTGAAATATTTGTATTCATTATTTCTAATTCCAACCATATCTGATGTAGATAATTTTTGATAGGGCATTGTGTGTAAATATTGAATATTTTTCTCAATATCATACTCGTTTGATCTCAAACTTTCTCCACTTTTTTCATTTATGACAGTTATTCCCAGTAGATCATAAATTGTTGAACAAATATCTACATGTCTTGCTTGTTTTTTAATAATTTGTGGATTTATTGAGCTACCAACAAAAAGTAGTGGTACATGTATTAGTTCATCATACAATGATAATGTAAAATATGGATCACGTGAACGTTTTTCATAATTTGTTAATGTTTTATTAGATTTTTCTAATTTACTTTTACCTACCGACTTGCGTATATTATGCAAAAATTTACCACCAATTTTGTGAGCAGATTTTGGAAGAAGTTTTTTACCGATTTTTACAGTGTTTTCTAATTTAGGTTGAAAATCAACTGCTCTTGTATTTTCATAAGGAATACGCTCTCCATGATCTGCTGTTAAAATTAAAATTGTATTTTCCAGATTAACATTTTCCAAAATTTTTCCTAACCAGAAATCAATTGAAGAAACTGTTTTTGAAAATGTGCTGGCACCGTACTCTTCTTTATCAAATCCTTCAATTCCTATGGGATTTTTTCCCTCACGTAGTGGGTGTAAATCAAATATATGAAAATAACCAAAAAATGGTTCTTTAATAGAATCTGAATTTAAAATTTTAATGATTTTTTCTGTTAATCCTGTAGGAAGTGTAGCTTTATTTCTCTCGTACTCGGAATGGCTTCCTTCAATTTCTTCTTCTTTAAATTGTGCTTCTACTGGATCGATTGTGACATCATTCTTGTTTGTATTTTCCTCAATTTTATTTTCAAATTGTTCTAATAATGAATCAAATGAGGCAAAATTTGGAAGTGTACCGTAAATATGATATCCTTTTCTCTTTAACACTTCGATCAAATTATTTTGTTTTAGATTGACTTTTTGTGCCCTAGATGAATTTCCAATTTGGAAATCTCCATTAAATATTGTATTTAGAGAAACAATTGTTCCATCCACAGAAGAGTATGCATTTGTAAAATACATCCCTTTTTGAATCAATGAATCAATATTCGGTGTAACTGATGTCTTATCTTTCCCAAAACATTGGTCTGCTCTTAAACCATCAACTAGTAAAAATATTATGTTTGGTAATTTTTTGTCCATTTATTACACATAGCCCATTTTTTTTAATTCATTTTCAACTTCTTCTTCAGAAAGATCATCATCATCATTTGATAAATCATTTTCCTCAAACTCTATTATTTTTTTCTCAAACTCTAAAATCAATTCTTTATTTTCATCAGCAATATTGTTATTTTCATACGGATCTTGTTTTAAATCATAAAGATGTACATTTTCATTTTTATCATACTGTGAGCGAAAATATTTGTATTCGGATGTTCTTATTCCCTTTAAATCTCGTGTGTCTGGTTTTTCATCAATATATGGTCTAGTACGAACATAAATTGCTTGATCATTTGAATTATTTTTTTCAATGAGTGAAACTAAATTTCTTCCATGTATTTTATGATTAATCTCAATGTTTGCTAATGTACATAATGTTGGAAGTATATCTGTGTGATGAACATATTTGTCATTATTTTTTGTTTTTAATTGTTTGGTGACAAGTAATAGTGGTATGTGTAACATTTCATCAAACAATGAAACGTTATCAAATGTTTCACGTGAACGTTTTTCATAATTTGTTAATGTTTTATTAGATTTTTCTAATTTACTTTTACCTACCGACTTGCGTATATTATGCAAAAATTTACCACCAATTTTGTGAGCAGATTTTGGAAGAAGTTTTTTACCGATTGTTACAGTGTTTTCTAATTTAGGTTGAAAATCAACTTCTGAATTTCCTTGATATGGGATACTTTGTCCGTGATCTGCTGTTAAAATTAAAATTGTATTGTTCAGATTAACATTTTCCAAAATTTTTCCTAACTGATAATCTATGAACGATACTGTTCTTTCATAGAGTCCTTTTCCATACTCTTCACTATCAAAATTACCAATTCCTAAATTTAGTGAATTTTGTTCGTTTTTATGATTCGCAAAATATTCTTTTAAAGGATGTAGTGTCATCAAGTGGACATAATAAAACCATGGAGAATTACTTTCTTTTGATTTCAAAAAATCTATTACTTTATCTGTTATTGCAGATGATGTATTTGACAGAAATTTATCCATTTTTCCCATATAATCCCAATATGTGTAAGTTTTATTCAGATTTTGAAAACAATTAGCATACTCTGAAAACCCTTTAAGATCTGGAATTAATCCGTTTATTTCATATCCATTTTTTTCAAAAATTTCAAATAAATTATTTTTTTGTAGGGTTAGCTTATTCCTATTTCCAATTTTAATTGGATTGAGTGAATGAAAAATTGTTCTCAAAGATAAAATTGTTCCATCCACAGAAGAGTATGCATTTGTAAAATACATCCCTTTTTGAATCAATGAATCAATATTCGGTGTAACTGATGTCTTATCTTTTCCAAAACATTGGTCTGCTCTGAATCCATCAACTAGTAAAAATATTATATTTGGACGCATTAAACTCCTTTTCTATTACTTGAGTATATTGATTACTTATTCATTGTTTCATCATTTTTTAAAATTAATCTAGAGATTCATAGTAAATTTAATATGTAACTCTTGGAGAAATTTTATAAATTGTTTTGGAAAGGCCACATTCGTGAAGTAATTAAAACATGTAATCACGATGGCATATTGGATATTTTAAAATCTATTCCTGATGAGGAATGGGCAAAAGATACTGAAGTTAGAAATTCAAAAGCAAAAGTTGGTAACACAAATTTAGATACACGTGCATTAATGCTAAAATACAAATCAGCCGCATCTGTAGGAAATGGATTTGTTAATTATGAAAAAAATGATACTGAAACATTAAGTAAACTAAAACCTATTCTGGATGATATTGTTTCTGATATCAAAAATTTTTATGGATACGAAAATCTAAAATTAACTAATGTTATATTTACAGAATTACGTAAAGGTGGAATTATTCCTGAGCATATTGATGAAGGAAAAATGCTCACTTCAAATCACAGAATACATATTCCAATAATTTCTCATCCAGATGTAAAATTTGTACTTGATCATAAGGATTATTATTTAGAACCTGGACATGGTTATGAAATAAATAATCAAATAATTCATGAAGTTAGAAATGAAAGTGATATTGATAGAGTTCACATGATAATTGATTTAAAAGAATGGAATGATGATGAACCTTCAGAATTTTATGAAGTTGATTCAAAAAAATATTGATTTTAGTTTAAATGAAATTACCACGTTCAATTAGATTTTTTCGTAAACCTGATCATATTTCATTTTTAATTGGACTTGTTTTTGTCATCATTAGTGTTTTCACTAATACATTTGAAACTAAATTAATTAGTTTCATTTTTTTCACATTCACAATAATATACGAAACATATGAAATTTCTAAAGGTAATAGACAAATAATTAAAGTAGATCATATCGCATTTGTCGTAGGTTATATTATTTTAATAATAACATTTTGGGAGACTGAAATTTTCTTATTAATAATTAGTGTAATCCTATTCATTTTTACCGTATTGTTCGAAATCTATGCTGTAAGAAAAAACGATTTAAAAAATCAATAATTTTTTAATCAAGATGATTGATGTTTTGAACTTTATATGGTTTTTCTAATTGTTTAATGTCGTCATCTGTAAGTTTAACATTTAATGATTCCACTGCTTCTTCGACATGAATTTTTTTTGTAACACCTATTATTGGTAATGTTATATCTTTCTTCAATGACCATGCTAAAGCAATCTGTACTGGTTTAACATCTTTTTCACTTGCTAATTTAACAACTGTCTCAAGGACATCATAATCTTGTGGCTTGAAGAATTTTGGTTTAAAACCCGGATCTGATTTGAATCTAATTCCTTCATTTTCAGTATCTCGTGTATATTTTCCAGTCAAAAATCCTTTTGCAACTGGATTATATGAAAATAAAGAAATTTTTTGATCCTTACAAAAAGGAATCATTTCTCTTTCTTCTTCACGATAACATAAATTGTAATGTGTTTGCATAGTCTCTAAACGATGTAAATTTAATTCACGACACAACCAAACACATTTTGCAAATTGCCATGTCCACATATTTGAAGCTCCTAGATGATGAACTTGATTATCTTTAACTAATTCATCCATGGCAACTAATGTTTCTTCAATTGGTGTATCGTAATCCCACCTATGAATTTGATATAAATCTATGAATTTAGTTTGTAATCTTTCTAATGACATTAGAAATTGTTTTTTTATTTGTTCTTTTGATAGACCTATATCATTAGGATCCTTTCCCATTTGATATCTTACTTTAGTTCCAATCACAACATCGTTACGACAATTCTTTAATAATTCTCCAACTATTTCTTCAGAACGTCCATTTGAATATGCATTTGCTGTATCAAAAAATGTGATTCCTAAATCTAATGCACAATCAATGATTGGCTTTGCATCATCTAATTCAATCATCCAATCAAGTTTTGAACCAAATGACATGCAACCTAAACAAATTTTTGAAATTTTTGTATTTGAATTACCAATAGTTTCGTATTGCATATTTTTTCTAATTACAATAATATGATATATCTAATAAATCGTTAAAAGATATAGTAATTGATATATTCTCATATTAATTCATTAAACCGTGAAGCAGAATTTATTATTCCGTTGTTGGTTTTATTTTAGAACTGGTTGGCAGACATATTTTGCCTTTATTTTAGCAGCGATTAACACTTTAACAGTAACGTATTTTCTTGCAATTGATAATTATCCTTCACTAAAAACTATTTTTCCTTCATTTGAAATGTACATACTAATTATTGTTTCAATAGGTATTCCGTTATTGATATCAATTGGATTTGTTCATTTCAAACGTTCACAATCTTTCAAATCTGAGGCAGATGTTCTTATAGAAAGTAATCCATATCAAAGACGTAATACTGTGAATAGTGAAATTATTTTACGATTAAATTTAAAATTAATGTCAATGATGTTAAAAATTTCAAACAAAGAAACTTTCTCTGAAACTGAAATTGAAGAAATCACTAAACTTCATAAAGAAATTCTTAATTTATCTGAAAATAGAACTTTAACTGATAATATTGACATGGACTTTCTTAAAAAAGAAATTGTAAAATTATAGTTTTTCTAAATTGATTTCACAAAATCTCACAGAGAATAATTTTAAACAAAAAATAAAATTATGGCTTTTAGAAAATCCAGAATTTAATCCATATACATTCTCTTTTGGAAAATTATACAGAAAACTAACAAGTAAGTTTAGAACTTTGCCATATTTCATAATTATCGGTGTTGGACGTGCAGGAACTACTGCATTATACAGTTATTTAATTCAACATCCTTCAATACATCCTGCACTAAATGATGATGACAAATTAGCATCTGATATTCATTTTTTTGAATACATGATAAGTGATGATGTTCAATGGTATAGATCACATTTTCCAATTTTATCTTCAAAACAAATAACTGGTGAGTTTACATCAACGTACATTTATCATCCTGACGTTCCAAAAAGAATTTTTAATTTATTACCACAAATAAAATTAATTGTTATACTGAGAAATCCAATTGATAAGGCATATTCTACATACTATCAACAATTTCGATATGGTGAATGTTCTACCACCTTTGAAGAAACAATTGAAGCAGAATTTCAAAGAATGAATTTATTGAAAAAATTTCCAGAAATAAATAGTTCAAATCCTGATTTTTCTAATTCTGTTGCACATAATATAATCAGACACGGAATTTATGCAGATTATCTTGAAAATTGGTTGAATATTTTCAATAAAGACCAACTACTAATTCTAAATGCCGATGATCTGAAGCAATATACGGAGAAAACATTAGAACATGTTTTTAATTTTCTTAATGTTCCAAATCATAATATCAAAAATACATCCAAAATTAGTGCTAGGAAATATCCTTCTATGGATAATTCTACACGTAAAAAATTAATTGATTTTTACAAACCTCATAATCAAAGATTAAATAAATTATTGGGCACTAGTTTTCAATGGGACATTTGATATCATAGAAATGAATCAATTTGTTCCAAAAATATTGTGGGAAAATAATAAAGGTAAAAAAAAATTATATTCGATTATATTAGAAAATAATAAAACCAAAAATCGAATTTGGAATCCATATCATAGTAAATTAGCGGCTGCATTATTCAATGGTTTAGAAATTTTTCCGTTCAAATCTGATTCAAAAATATTATATTATGAAAAATTACAAAGTTCCACTTTGAATCATTTGAATGATATTGTTAAAATTAGTGGAAAAATATATGCTGTAAAAAATAGTTTAGATGTAATAAAATCTAAGACAAATATTACATATATTGAACCAAAAAATTTTGATATAACTAATAATATTTTTCAAAAAGAAAATTTCGATATAATTTATTTTGATATAATGGATAATCATATTCTTCAAACTAAAATATTAAATTATCAACACATTTTAAAAAATTTAGGTTTTTTAATATTAATTATAAATTATTCAAATTCTGTAGAAATTAGTAAATCTAAACAATCTTTGTCGTCTTCCTGGGATGTTAAATCCATTAAAGAAAAACATAAAATATTTCAAAGAATGGGAATTCCTTTAAACAGTGATGAATTAGAAAAATTGAATTCATTAAAATTTGTTGAATTATCAAATGTTTGGAAAGATAACATTGCATTAGATAATAATTCTACAATGAATGATTTTTCTTTCAAGGATCAAATTGATAGTATTTTAAATAATGATAAATCATCATTTCAATTAATACAAGAAATTAATCTATCTGATTTTTTTAAAAATATGAAGTTAATTATAATGCAAAAAACGGCATAACTCCCTCTATCAATTAAAAGAAATTCTCCAAATCACTAAATAACTGGTGAAATCTCAAAAGTTCATGAATGATTTTAGTAATGAAAGATTACTTGTAATTGCTCCTCATAGTGATGATGAGGTATTGGGCTGTGGCGGTTTAATTTCAAAGATCAAAAAAGCTGGTGGAAAGGTTTACGTTTTAATTTTTAATTTAGGTTTTGAAAAAGATGATACAAAAAAATCTCAAGAAAAAAGAAAAAAAGAAGTTCAAGATGCCATGAATCTTCTGAATGTGGATGATTTCCATTTGGTCCATGACACACCTGATAATAATAGAGATCTTGATGCAAAACCTCTTCACTCTTTAATTGAAATTATTGAAAGTTCTAGTCCTGTTTCCCTAGAAAAAATTGAGCCTACAATGGTCGCAATTCCAACAATTTTCTCTCATCATCAAGATCATGTACATGTTCATAATGCATGCATTGCGGCATTACGACCAATTAGTACTCCTGTATCTGATATAGTGTTATCATATGAAGCACCGGAACATAGCAGATGGTCTGCGACTGGTATATTTGAACCAAATTTCTTTGTTGAAATTGATGATGTTATTGATCAAAAAATCCAAGCATTTTCTAAATACAAATCTCAAATAAGACCTGGGGGCAGGGATGCAGATAGTATCAGAAATCAAGCAAAATATAGAGGGCAAGAAGTAGGAAAAAATCTCTGTGAAGCATTTTATGTTCACCGTTTTATTTTATAAGTTAATATTGAGAATTTCTAAATTGAAACTAAATGAAAATTGTATCTTGGGTTGATCCATTTACAAATGAATCTTTAGAAGAAACAGATACACATCTAATTCATAACGATATAAAATATCCAATAATAAATGGTGTTCCAAAATTTGTAAAAGAAAACTCGGACGATCCTCAATATGATATTGAAAAATGTTTTTCTTACCAATGGACCGAAAGTAATTTTGGTCAACCAGAAAAATTTTCTGATGATGATATAAAAAAAGATGTTATTGAAACAATGGATTTGACAGATGATGATCTATCTCTGTTTAATGATAAAATTGTCCTAGATGTGGGTGTTGGAAGTGGCGCTTCATCTAGACTATGGGCTCCTAGAGCGAAAGAATTTCATGGTGTTGATATTGGAAATGGAGTTTACAGAGCTAAAAACACACTTAGCAATTCGGTAGAAAACCCAATACTTTCACATTCGGATCTACATCATTTGCCATATCCTGATGAATCATTTGATGTAATAGTTAGTAATGGTGTTTTGCACCATACTCCAAGTACAAAAAATGCATTAAAGAGTGTCTATCCTAAACTCAAAAAAGGTGGTTTGATAATTTTTTACATCTATAAAGTTAAGACCCCTTTACGCGAATTTTCTGATGATTATATTCGAAATTTAATTTCTAAAATGTCACCAGATGAAGCGTTTGAAGCAAACAAATCCATTACAAAACTAGCTGAGTCTCTACATAATCAAAAAATTAACATAACAATTCCTGAAGATGTTCCTCTGCTAGGATTTAAAAAAGGTGAATATGATTTACAACGATTCATCTATCAAAATATCTTCAAATTATTTTGGAAGGAATCCATGGGATTTTATGAATCTAATATGGAAAATTTTGACTGGTATTATCCAAAATATTCATGGAGGCATACAGAAACAGAAATCAAAGACTGGTGTTCCGAATTTAATTTATCTCCAAAATTAATCAAAGAAAATTATTCAGGCTTTACGTGTCATGCTTATCGCGAATAATTGTTTTGAATTTTTTATAATATAATCTATTTGCAATTAAAAAACTAATCATCCTGAATTTTAATATAATTTTAGATGATTTTTTATCAATCGAAGAATTTTCACTTGTAATTTTTGTAAATAATGAATCCCACCATTCTCCAGCTTTTTTAGGATTTGAAATATTTTGTACAAATTCATATTCTTTTTTAAAAATATTTTCTCTAAATTCATTCGATAATACGAATTTGTCAATAATTTCTGCTATACTTTTTAGATCATTATTTTTTGGAATAAAAGGGGATTCTATTTTCTCACCATCTAAAATTATACTAATTTTTTTATCTGTAAAATTAATTACCGGTTTTTTGCACATTACTGCTTCTAATTCCACATACTCAAAACTGCCAATTCTAAGATTACCTATCACAGCATCACACCATTGATAATATCTAGGCATTTCTTTTCTTTTAATCATGGGAATTAATTTTACTTGTTTGGGCAAGTTATTTCTTAAATTTAATGAACTATGATCCTCTTCCTCAGTTCCAGTATCTCTCCAATCAACTTGCAAAATCTCAAAATCTGATTTACAAAATTTTAATGCTTCCCATAAGATATCTGTGCCCTTTGGAATTCCCATTCTTTGTGGACAGAAAAATGTAAATTTCTCTTTCTTTGCTTCAATTGGTTTTACACAATCCTCAAATAATGTTAAATCAATTGGTTTCAAATCCATTTTTATGTTATTTCCTGGATATTTTTTTAGATGTTCAAAGACCCATGTTGGTGCAACATGAACCAGTGCTGAATCAAATGTTTTTTTATAAAATCTTCTTTCAAAGAAATTTAATTTATGAAGTGGTTCGTTATACCATGATTCTTTAGAGTTTTTAACAAATCTTGGAGCATCTATATCTCTGCCTACATAATATGTGATATAGTTTAGATCTGCAAGATATGCGATTCTTTCTCCAGCACCCATTACAACTACTAAATCAAAATTTTCTTTTATTTTTTTTATTTTATTAACTTGATCAGTAACTTTATAATTTTCAAATAATTCATAATTTTCATCATATGTGTATATGCCTGCTCCATCTTTTGGAAAATTAATTATATGAATTTTTGAATTTTTGACATATTTGCTGACTGTTTTAAAATAATTACCTACATCAGAAATGACTAGAATATTAAATACCAAAATTCGCCACACCTTATAATTTTATTATCATGCATTGAGATTCTAGTAGATTTATGATTGATACATCTTTATCTTTGAAATAATCATTAAATGCTTTCTTTACTCCTATAACACTTGAATAATCATGTGAAACAATTATTCCACCTTTTTCTAATCTGGGATAGAAAAATTCTAAACATCGAATAGTACTATCATAGAGGTCTACATCAAGATGAACAAATGAAAAAATATTATTTTCTACAGGTTTGGCAGTTTTTGGAAAAAATCCCTGATAAAAAAAGACATTACTATAATCTGAAAGATAATTTTTAACCTTTGATAATTCAGTGTTACTAAATTGTTTTTCATGAAATTTTATAGATTCAATTCTTGTTTTATCAATTTCAGAAACTTCAGGTAAACCTTCAAAAGAATCAAACAAATGCAATTTGCTTGATTTTTTAGCTTCACAGATAATTTTAGCAGAACCACCTTGAAATACTCCTACCTCAGCCATATCTCCTTTAAAATTACTTCGTGCATTTGCTAGTGAATAAATCATGTATGCTTCAAACGGTTCCATTTTAAGTTCTACTTCGTTTTTTATTGTTTTTATCAATTCAGTAGTTTTCGAATCTTTATAATAAGACAACAACGCATATTGAAATTTTGTTATAACATAAACTAGAATTTTTCTAAATAAACTAATTGAAATTAATTTGAATAGTATGGTCAAATTAATCACCATAAACCAGTGTTTTTATTGGAATTTTTAATTGAATTTTTCGAAGTTCTTTAACAATTTTAGATTTGGGCATAATGATTTGTGTTGAATAACATTTTCGAGCATATGGAGTTAAGTTTCTATTCAATGTTTATCACCATTTTCTGTATAAATTATTCGTTTCTACAAAAAAATAATTATTCTTAATTGATTTGTTATAGTGATCTACTTGTTTTTAGTGCAATAAATCCTGTAATTGTTGAGAACCATAAAGTGAAAATTCGTATTAAAACAACAATTACTATCGCTTCTGATATATCGATACCTTGAAAAGTTAGTAATCCAATTAAACTCCCTTCTGCAATTCCAATTCCACCTGGAATAAATGATAATGCGCCAATGACTAATGAACTTGAATATGTAGAAATTATATTCAATATTGAACCAATAGAAAATCCAAATCCCTCTATCACAAAAAATGCAGCACATCCTATAATTATCCAATAAAAAAATGATAAAATTAATAGAAGAAACATTTTTTTACTGTATAATGTTTTACTAAGAATTTCATGAGATGAAGATAACGGTTCTAGATATTTCTTCAAAAATTTAATTTTATTTAGAAAATTTAATGTTTGATTAAAGAATTTTTTAGATGTTAAGATTTTAAATAATAATACTGATATCATCAAGCCTACAATCGCAAGATATCCTATTTCTGGAATAAACCATATTCCAATTAGAGTCACAATCATTGCAGATACTAAATCTAAAAATTTCTCTACAATGAAAAGTGGTGCAGTCTTAGTCCTTGGAATATTAAATTTCTCTTTCAAAATTTGTGATTTGAAAAGTTCACCAATTTTACCTGGAGTAATACCTAATGCTCCTCCTATCAAAAATATTTGAAAATTTAATGAATGTGGTATGTGTATATTCTGATTTTTTAGAAGAATATTCCATCGAGAATAACTGATTATCCAACTGAAAACAACTAAACCTATGATTATTGGCAAAAATTCTAATTTAAAATTAAAAATTTTATCGGAAATTTTGTCTAAATCGGACATAAATAAAAATACTGCATAAATTATAATTGTGATTATTACTACTGAAATTATTTTTTTTAAAACTTTCAATCTATTCACTTAATTAAAAAATTTTTTAATTTGTTTTGTAATAAATCCAATTTGATTTTCTTTTAATGTAATTGATGATGGAAGCCATAATCCTCTATCTGAAATGTCAGATGAAATTGGAAATTTTTTATCATTTGTTAGATATGGTTTTAGTTTATGAATTGAAGGATAAAATATTCTTGTTTCTATATTATTTTTCTTTAAAAATGTGATTAATTTTAATCGTGTATTTTTATTTTTTAAAATTATGTCTGTCATCCAAGGAGTTATTTTTTTCAAATCTGTTCCGACAAATTCTATATCTGAAATATTTTCTAATTCTTCTTGATACCTCTTGAACATTTTCTTTTTAATCTTTATGCGGCTTGAAAGCTTTTTCATTTGACTAATTCCAACCGCAGCCTGAAATTCTGTAAATTTAAAATTCTGACCAATTATATGATGATCAAATGCAGACATCATATTTTTTTTTGCTCCAATTTTTCTTCCAAAATCTTTTAACTCCATACATCGCTCGTATAATTTTTTATTGTTTGTGACAATCATTCCTCCCTGTCCTGTTGTAATTATTTTTGGCGTACTAAATGAAAAAACACCAATATCGCTCAAATTGCCTTGATGTTTTTTTCCATAATAACTTCCAAGTGAATGAGCTGCATCTTCAATCAGTTTGAGATTATTTTTTTGTGCTATTTCTCTTAAAATTTTCATATTTGTTGTACGTCCATTAAAATTTACAGTCATAATCGCCTTAGTTTTTTTTGTAATTTTTCTTTCAAGAATATTTGTATCTAGATTTAGTGTGTCTGGTTCAATATCTATTAAAACAGGTTTTGCATTATTTGCTTGTACTGAATTTGGAGATGCTACAAACGTTAAATCTGGAACAATTACTTCATCACCTTGTTTGATTCCAAGTGCATTCAATCCCAAATACAATCCGGCAGTACCGCTTGTTATGGCACAAGCATATCTACTACCTGTAAATTTTGCAAATATTTTTTCAAATTCTTTTGTTTTTTTTGCCTCTGTAAACCATCCAGAATCTATCACTGACAGTAATTCTTTTTTTTCTGATTCATCCATTGATGGCTGAATTTGATATATTTTTTTCAAATTATGTATTTTTCTGTAAAAAACGATAAATAAACATGACTTAGAATTTCTATATGTCTGCATTAAATTCCATATTGATTACTGGTGGGGCAGGTTATGTTGGAAGTGTTTTAGTAAATAATCTTGTAAAACAAAATTATGATGTAAGAGTAGTAGATTCTTTAGTTTATGGAAATGATGGAATTTCAAAATTAATAGATGATAAAAAGATTAAATTCTTTAATTTAGATATTAGAGAAACAGAAAGTCTTTCTAATACTGTTAAAAACGTTGATTGTGTAATTCATCTTGCAGCCATAGTTGGAGAACCACTTTGTAAAAAAATTCCTGATGCAGCTAAACAAATTAATGAATTTGCAACAAAAAACTTTGTAAATATATGTAAAAAAAATAGTGTTAAGAGATTTATTTTTGCATCAACATGTAGTAATTATGGATCAAGTTCAAATATGGTTGATGAATTATCTCCTGTGAAACCTTTATCCTTGTATTCAGAATGTAAAGTTAATTCAGAAAAATATATTATAAATCAAAATAATAATAAATTTAATACTTGTATTCTTAGATTTGCAACTGCACATGGATTATCTCCTCGTATGAGATTTGATTTACTTGTACAAGAATTTCTCCGTGATGCGTTAATTGATAAAAAAATTTCTATTTTTGGTGAAGATTTTTGGAGGCCATTAATACATGTAAATGATATGGCTAATGCATGTATTTCTGTATTGAATGCACCATCTAATTTAGTTTCAGGCCAAATTTTTAATGTTGGTAGCAGCAAGGAAAATTATACAAAAAAACAATTGGCTGAAATTATTCAAAAGTATGTGTCAGAAGCAGAAATTGAAATAGTTAAATCAAAAACTGATCCTAGAAATTATAAAGTTTCTTTCGAAAAAATTAAAAAAATCCTAAATTTTGAACCAAAAACAACTGTTGAGGATTCTGTTATTGAAATTCTTGCAAAAATAAGAGATGGAACTATGAATCCCCGAGATTCTGAATTTTCAAATATGTCAAAATTGACAGAAAAAATACATTCACTAACAACTTATCAATTTGACGAAAACCTATAAAGTGGCAAAAAGTTTGTTGCCATATGAGAATTTTTGTAACCGGAATGACTGGTTTTCTCGGTCATGAACTTGGTCAAATTTTACTAAAAAAAGGTCACAAACTTGGAACGCTAGCAAGGAATGTAGCAACATCTGATAGACCTATTGCATCAAATACTGAGTCAATGATACGTGGAGAAAAACAAAGTGGGGTTTCATATTTTTATGGTGACCTTACAGATTATCTCAATATCTATGATGTATTGAACACTTTCAAACCTGATGTGATTATACATTTAGCAGCTCAAACATCTGTTGCATATAGTTTCACACACACAACTGAAGTATTCAATGTTAATTTCTTGGGTGCTGTAAATATGGCTGAAGCTGCAAGACGTGCTGTACCTAAATTAAAACGATTTATTTTTTCGGGCTCTGTAGAGGAATATGGTATACAAACAAAATTTCCTTCTAAAGAAACTGCTGAATTACATGCAGCAAGTCCTTATGCTGTTGCTAAAATTGCAACTGAAAAACATTTGAAATATCTTTATGATGCATATGGTTTTCCTTCAATTATATTTAGAAATGCCAATTCTTATGGAAGACGTTATAATCATCAATTTGTAATTGAAAGTATAATTTATCAAATGCTTCAAGGTAAATCTCCAGTCAAATTAGGTGATCCAACTCCTTTTCGTGATTTTGTTTTTGAACCTGATCTATTATCGGCTTATGTTCTTGCAGCAGAAAGTGACAATAAAAAAATTTTAGGTGAATCAATTAACATTGGAACTGGAAAATCACTTTCAATAAAACAATTAGCTGAAAAAATTAGGAAAATTACTGGATATAAAGGACAAATCAAATGGAACAGTTTCCCTAAACGTTCGTTAGAAATACCAAAATTAGAAGTTGATAATACCAAAGCAAAAAAATTATTGAAATGGAAGCCAAAGTATTCCCTTGATCAAGGATTAAAAATTACAACATCATATTATAGAAAATAACTACTAAATTTTTTCAAAATTCTTTATAATCCATTTTACATCTGGTTTTGGTAAACCATCTTCATTATAGATTATCAATGCAGGAAAAACAGAATGTAACATTTTTAGTGCAATCGCTAGAAGTATTGTACCAGTTTTTGTATTAAAGAACCGTAATAATTGTATAAACAATCTTCCTTTTTTATCAAAAGCAATACCTTTGACATCATTAACTATATTTTTTGCATAATGTATTCTAAATAATTTTTTATAACCTAATGAATCATGTAGCTGAACACTGGTTTTATTTCTAGGATCATTAAACACCGTGATGAATGAATATCCTCTTCTAATACATTCATTAATTAATTCATTTTGAATTTTTTTTCCTATTCCTTTACCCCTAAATTTTTCAGCTATTTGAATACCTGAAACATGAAATACTCCGCCCATTCCTGCAGCGCCTTCAATGCCATCTTCATTTTTCTCCAAAACAATCCATTCACATGATTCTAAACTTTTCATGTTTGTAGATATGTTAGCGGTTCTTAATTCATCAATAACATTTGAATTAATCTTAACAATTTTCACAAAATAATTTCAATTTAATGGGAATTATAGTTTATTATGGTTTGATAATTTTACAATTTTGATGTCAGTTAGGACTAATAATAATCCCAAAATTAAAAACCCATAAGAAACAAGCGAAAATTAAATAATCAATATTTTATAATTTTAGTATGAGTGAACTAATTACATTTGTTAATCATGCTTCGGTAATTTTTTCTTTTAAAAATATTAGATTAATCACGGATCCATGGATTTTTGGAACTGCATTCAATGATGGTTGGGATCTAGTTTCTAAGTCAAAATTTTCAATAGATGATTTTCAAAATATAACTCATATTTGGTTTTCACACGAACACCCGGATCATTTCAATCCATTCATACTGAAACAAATTCCAGAAAGCATACGAAATAAAATTACAATATTATTTCAAAATACATTAGATCATCGTGTAGCAACTTTATGTCGTAAATTAAATTTTAAAAAAATTATTGAAATGAAACCAGAAGAATTTATTTCGTTAAATGAAGAATTTCAAATAAAATGTGTTCCAAATGGAACATATGATTCTTGGTTTTATGCAAAAATAGATGATACTAAAATTCTTAACATAAATGATTGTATGGTTGACAGTGTTTCACAAGTAAAAATTATTAAAAAACAAATTCCTGACGTTGATATATTATTAACACAATTTGGATACGCTAGTTGGGTTGGTGATCCAGAAGATTCTGATCTTAGAAAAAATGCATCCATTGAAAAATTAAATCGTATAAAAATTCAGTCTGATTTTTTCAAACCAAAATTTATTATACCATTTGCAAGCTTTGTGAAATTTTCACATAAAGATAATCATTACATGAATGATCATATAAATAAAATTAAAAATGTTGAAAAATTTATTTTGGAAAAAACAAACTCTATTCCAATTATTTTATATCCAGGTGATGAGTGGTCTGGTGGAAAAAAAATAAATAATTTACCTGCAATTGAACAATATGAATTAGATACTCAAAAAACATTTGAACTACATTCTAATTTAAAAACAATAAGTTTTGAGGAATTAAAAAATCTCTCATCATCTTATATTAAAAATATTAAATTAAGAAATAATTGGAATTTTATAAAACTTTTACATAAAATTAATTTTTTTAAGACAACGCATATTTTTCTTAAAGATTTGAATTCATCTTATTCATTTAATTTAGTTAATGGTTTGGAAAATTCTCAAAAGAATAAATCAGATGTTGATATTATTACGGATTCTGATTCCTTAGGATTTGTATTTTCATGGGATTATGGAATGGACACATTGTTTGTTAATGCTAGGTTTAGAACATCAGGTGGTAAAATTATGAATTTTTTTAGATTATTTTTAATTGGAACTCTAAATAATAATGGTCGAACTTTTCCATTAGGCATAATTGGATTTTTATTTCATGAACGAAGTATGTGGAAAACCAAATTTTTAGAAATAATTTTAGGAAAATATGCTTTAAAATGAGTTTAAACTGAATAATTCATAGATGGATAATCAGTAGTATGATTCATCTGATAATTTTAAATGATCTAATTTTTTGGTTATCATATGTATGCCATAGTTTTTGTTTTGACATTAGATGAGATTGACGGTGTCTCTCAAATTATGCCTCAAGTAAACAAAGAATGGGCTGATAAAATCATTTTTGTAGATGGAGGTTCTACAGATGGGACAATTGAAAAAGCTAAAGAATTAGGATTTGATGTAATTCATCAGAAAAATAAGGGTGAAGGAAATGCATGTCGAGTAGGAACTGATGCAACAGAATCTGATTTTGTTATGTTTTTTAGTCCTGACGGAAATGATGTACCTGGTGACATACCAAAGTTAATTCAAAAAACAAAAGAAGGTCATGACGTTGTACACATTTCCAGATTTGGAAAAAATTCAATTAGCGATGATGCAAATTGGCTTGACCGATTCGGAAATAACATGTTTACTTTTCTAGTTAATACATTCTTTGGAGGAAATTATACTGATGCATTAAATGGATTTAGAATTATTAAAAGAAGTCTTTGGGATGATCTAAAAACTGATGCACAATGGCTCAATATTGAACAACAAACTTGTATTAGATTAGCCAAATTAAAAATACCAATATATCAAATTGAAGGTAGGGAACCAGACCGTATAGGTGGTGAAAGAAAAATGAGACCTTTGACAACAGGCGCTCAATTAAGTTATCAAATAATAAAGGAATTTGTTAAGTGGAAATGGTGAAAACTATGGGAGAAACAAAATGGGATGTTCTGTATGATCCCAAAAAAAAGTCTCTATTTTCAAGAATAGAAGAATTTGCAATTAACACATATTTTTCAGATGCTTTTGTTAAAGCAATTTTATCTGCTTCGAAAATAAAAAGTGGAAAAATATTTGAACCTGGTTCTGGTGGGGGAATGGCGTGTGCCAAATTTGCTCAAAAGGGATTTGAAATAATATCTATGGATTTATCTGAAAATGCTTTAAAAAAAGGAAAAGAACTTTTTAATTTTTTATCACTTGATGGAAAATTTACATTAGGTGATCTTTTTAATTTACCAATTAAGAATAATCAATTTGACGTTGTTTTTAATCAAGGAGTGATGGAACATTTCAGACTTGCAAAAATGGATGCACCTGCAGGAGTTAAAGAAATGATGCGTGTATTAAAAAAAGATGGTACCCTTGTAATTCTGGTTCCTGCATATTTTTCTCCGCTATATTTTATTTACAAATTTTTTAAATTTTTCAATTTACTTGAAAAATATTGGCCTTATACAGATCAAGATTTTCTTCATAAACATGAATTATACCAAATGATGCATAAGGCAGGATGTAAAAATATCACTGTAAGAAGATTATGGTCATCATTTTTTTTCTCAATGATAGGTTATTGTAAGAAAAATGATGAGGATGAATAAAAATTTATGAAAACAAAAACTATTTTTGGATATTTAATTGTAATATCCTTGGTTTCTTTAGGTTTTAAATTATATCTTGCAGATTTTTCAATTCCCGTAAACTCTGATAATCTTTCATATGTTCTAAATGGAATTGCACATACAAATGGTGATTTCTTACATCCTCCAAATAGAACAATTGGTTGGTCGGTATTTTTATCATTATTTTTCAATTTTTTGGATTCAGAAAATTTTCTTGATTATTCAAATTTAGCAAAAATTATTAGTATTGGTGTTTCCACTTCAACGATTTTTTTAATTTATTTTGTAGGTCGAAAATTCTTTGATCAAAGATACTCTCTCACTGTTTCATGTCTCTTTGCATTTTTGCCTCATCTTAACCATAATTCTGGTTTAGCGTTAAGTGAACCAATTTTTATTTTAGTTATTATCGGATCATTTTATTTCTTATTACACGAAAAATCTAAATTTATAATTATTTCATTAATACTTGCAGGTTTTGCTTATTGGATCAGACTAAATGGAATTGTCATATTTTTTATCATTTCCATAACCTATCTTTTGACTTTTAAGAAATCTCAAATTTTTCTAAGAAATTATGGTGTTGGACTTATTTTATTTATGATTATAATATCACCAATGTTAATACAGAAAAATGATCAATATGGGGATCCATTTTATTCAGCTTATCAAGGAAAATTATTTTCAAAAAATTATGAAGAATTAATTACTAATTTGGATACCGGAACTAAAACTTCTGCTTCTGAATTTATTGATAATGAAGGAATTTTTAGTTTCATTAATAATTTTATTTTTGCGGGAATTGTTAATTCATTAAGTATACTATCAAAACTTGCTTTCCCATACTTGTTTATTTTAATTCCATTTGGAATTATGTTTTCGTTTAGAGTTATTGATCAAAATCCTCAACTTATCAAAATAAATTGGATTTTTATTTTAAGCTCATTTTTCTCAATGTGTATAGTAGTTGCAGTTGTTCCAGAAAAAAGATTTCTATTTTTTATTCTCCCATTCCTTGTATTATTTTCTGTAATACCTATTCAACGTGTTATAGAATATGGACTAAATACATTCAGTTTTTCAAGAAAACAAAAAGATATTTTCCTGGTCATCGTGTTAATCATTGTTGTAATACTTTCAGGGCTTTTTACATTAAGATATGAGCAAACAGATCCGGTCCTAGAAAGCGAAAAAATTGATTTTGCGCGTTTTGCATTAGAAAATCTAAATGGAAACACATTACGTGATTTTGGCGGAGCCACTGATTATGTGACTGATGTTGTACTTTTAGAGCATAATAATTTTAAAGACTTTCAAATGGATTATTGGGTAGATAAAGCAGAACGTAAAGAATTTATTTTTAAAACAATCACTATTTCTGCGAATAATATAGATGAACTTATTTTCAAAGGTGAAAATTTAAATCTGAAATATTTAATATCTAATGATAAAAATACCTTCTACTATCCGTTTGTCGATCAAATTTATTATAATGAAGATGACTATAATTATCTCATAAAAATTTTTGATTCTGATAAATATGGTTATGAAAAATTAAAAATTAAAATTTTTGAAATAGATTATAAAAAATTCCATGAATTAGGGAATTAAGTCAATCTGCTTTTTGAATTTATCATAATCAATTTTGAATAGTTTTAAATGATAATTATATCCATTTTCCACTGAATCATATTCTTTATTTAAATATGAAAACTTTTTTTCATTATCAAAAATATTTCTAAATTCTATTCTAAGATCATTTGTTATGTTATGTGATTTATTTTCATAATCAATTAGTAAATGAGTAATTTTTTGTTTTTCCAAGAAAAATATATAATCATTAATGCTTGTAATTCCCATTTTTTCAATATACTTTGAATTTCTTTCCCTTAGTTCCTTTCCTTCTTCAATTATGTTTTGTTCTAACCATCCAATGTTAATTTTTGGCAAATCTTTTTTCAAAATTGGAAATTCTTCTCCACCATTGATTCTTAACCAATGGAAATATAGAAACTCACATCCATTTTTACAAGTTCCAAAATCTGTATTTATTTTTACATCCATTTGTTTAATTTCTGAAAGAATTTCAAATGTTTCTTGATAATGTTCATTGTCAAGAGATTTCCATTCGACATATGCTACTGATCCAATAATTACTACAGTGATTATGACAACAAAAACTAAATTTTCTCTTTTAAATTTTTTAATAAAAATTTTTAGTGAATAACATGACATAACACACAAAAATGGATATAATGCAAATAGATACTTTGTTTCTGAAAAATCTCTTGAATAAGCATAGAATGCTGGAATGAGTATCATAATTATTATTGATATTATTGTAATTTTGTTAATTTCTAATTTTGTAAAAATAAAAAATATTCCCGCTGGAAGAAAAATAATAAACGTAGGTATAATTATCCATCCAAAATACATTGTTGTTTTTGATATTCCATTTTGCAAAAAATTTATTGAAGATGAATTATTTTCATCTATTGACTTTTGATAAAAACTAGGTCCTGCCGAAATATGCTCAATAATTTGGACATTTTCATTAGATTTATTGTCTAAATACACATTTGGTAGTAGTATTACAACAAAAATTGCTATGCAAATTAAATATCTGAGATAATATTTTTTATTTTTTCTGTATCTGACAAAAAATAAAACAGTCAATGGTAATAATATTAGAAATCCTTCAAAACGTACTAAACTTAAAACTCCTAATATCGCAAAGGAGAGATATTGTTTTTTAGAATCATTTGATAGAAATGCCGCTATAGATAAAGCAACTAATAAAATATAAAATGCTTCAGGTGTTCCATTTAATGAATTAATTATTAATCTTGGCTCTAAAATGAATAGTGATGCACCTATTAATGAATAACTTTTTTTAAAAAACTTTGAGCATAAAAAATATACTGGAAAAAATGTTGCCAATGAAATAACCATTGAACTAATTCTTTGCAAATTTTGAAAATCTAAAAAATTATTTGAATCAGTAACTTGAAAAATAATTGATAGAAATAATGGCCAACCATTATTTAATGTAGGATATTCTACTGGTATTGAGTTTAAAATACTAGAATCAATTGCATACCAAAAATAACCTTGAGCATCGTTAAACAGTGGAACATCAAAAGGTAAAAAGTAAACTCGAATAATTAATCCTACTGTAAGAATAATTGCTACATAAACACATTGTGCAAATTTTGAGTTTTCTAAAACATTGATTATGTTTGCCTTTTGAATATTTTCCATCTTATATTTCTCCTATTTTTTTATATATTCCATTTTAGTTGAAATAAAAAGTAAAGACGCTTGTAATACTGATGCTAAAACAAATATCCATGCTAAACCTACTATTCCAAAAATTGGACCCATTATAATAAAACCAACTATTATTGTAAATAAAGACAACAATTTTACAATTAAGATAAATTTACTTTTTTCTTGTCCTAACATTTGAGACATACATAACATCGTCACTGCTTCGGGAATCACTGCTAAGCTCATTATTCCAATTGCATCAATTGTGTCGATAAATTTTGGAAAGATTAATGGAATTATTTTTGGTAATACTGTAAATCCTAAAATTGATATTACAATTGAAACAAGTATTACAAATTTTTTTATTTTTTTATTAGAAAATCCACTTGCATCTTGTGGTAACAAGAATTTAAAAGCGACCGATGAAAACATGACCAAAATAGTAAAAATTTGAAGTGCTAAAGAATAATTTCCTAAAATTGTAAATCCTAATAATGGAGCAAGAATTATTTTATCAATTTGTCCTCCAAAACTACCTGAAATTGTTAAAAAATAATTGTTTATTATGAATTTTTTTTTATTTTTTAAAAGCGAAAAATTAATTTTTGTAGTTTTAAATTCTTTCACAAAAATTGTTAAATGTGGAATGAACGTTAAAACCAATGCAAAAATTATTCCACTTGGTCCAAATGCATAAAAAAAGATAATTCCTAAAATTATTGTAAGCGATTTCTGAATTAAGATATTTTTGGCATATTTTCGATAAAATTTCCTACCTAGAATGACAGAATTCACTGATTCAAAAATTACATAGCCTATTACCAATAATGCAGTATCAAATCTAGTAAATATGATAAAAATTATGATTGATGAAACTATGGTTGGAATTATTGATAGTAAAAATAATGTTGACTGAATATTTTCATTTTTTGCAGAGTACACAGTAAGCGCATGTGGATTTCCAAACATGGAAAAAATTTGTGCCATTCCTGCTATTCCTAAAAAATAATGTATTTCTCCATAATCTCCAGGGTCTATCACGGATGCGATGTATAGCCAAAAAATACCTGAAAGTCCTGAACCAATAATGTCTGAAATTCCTATAGAAACTATTCCGTTTTCATTTACAAATTTTTCTTTAATCTTATTCCAATATTTTGTCATATTTGATCAATATGTATTAATTTTTTTCACGAACCACACTAACTAGAGTGTATAATAAAATACTAGTTAACAACAAGACAATTGCAATTAAAATTGTACCTGCTGCAACAATTGTTAGATTTGTATTCAATCTTCCAATCTCTGCATAATATTGTGCTGAAAGATATGTGAATGATATTCCTACAATGAAAAATATTATTGATGGTATACCATAAAATTTCAATGGGTGCTCAATTGATGTATATTTTATTGTACTTAGAATTACTGACGATCCATGTGAAATAGGATTATGCGTGGATGTATCACCAGAATATAATATTTTGATTGGCACTTCTAAAATTTTAAAATTTTTACTACTTGCTTTAATTAAAATTTCAGTTGATATTCCCATACCCAATTCGGATGGATTTAATTCATCTACCACTTTCTTTGAATAAGCTCTAAATCCACTTTGCGAATCAGTTAATTTTTCTTTTATACTTGCATTTGTAATTTTAGTAATTAGTTTTATTCCAACTTTTCTATATTGTGGAACTTCTTTTTCACTATCATCTAAAAATCTTGAACCAATAACTAAATCAGCTTCTTGATTAATTATTGGTGTTGTCACGTTTTCAATATCTTCAATTCTATGCTGACCATCTGCATCGAATGTTACTAGAACATCTCCTTCTAATTCCTTAGCTTTGAGAAAAATACTTCTTATTGCGCCCCCGTACCCCAAATTTTTTTTATGATTAATTACTAATGCTCCCATTTTCTCAGCTATTTCTGATGTTAGATCACTTGAGCCATCATTACAAACAATTATTGTATCTGTAATATTCATTAGTTTAGTAATTATTGAGGCAATATTTTTTTCCTCATTAAATGCTGGAATTCCGATAATTATCTTCAATTTTGACCCTTTTGATGATTTTAGGATTTTAGGCTATAAAATATACTACTCAAAGTTTTTCCATTTCTTTGAAATTTTCAAGCCACTTCATTGATTTGAATAGAAAATATAATTAAACAACTTATTCAACTTTCTACGTGACTATTGATGAAATTAAAGCAGTATTAGAAAAAAATGGATATGACTTAGATTCTGATACAATTTCAAGAATCCAAATAATGCTTGAATCTATAAGAGATGATAATCAAATCAATAAACTTGATTATGTAATAAACTGGTTCAATAAGAAAAGAGAAGAATCAGATATGATTGTAGAAGAAATTGGGATTAATGAATTAGACAAATGGAATGTTGATCCAAACTCTGGGAATATTAAACATGAATCAGGAGGATTCTTCGAAGTAATTGGTGTAAAAGCTTCAAATACATTTGATCGTGAAGTTGGAAAAAAAGGTTGGACACAACCTATGATTGCAAAGAATCCAGGTGGAATTTTAGGAATTATTATGAAAAGAATCAATGGTATACCACATTATCTTTTACAAGCAAAAGCAGAACCGGGTAATATTGGAAAATTGCAATTATCTCCAACACTTCAAGCTACAACTAGTAACTTACTCAAAGCTCACGGTGGTGCTAAACCATTATTTGCAGAATATTTTGATGATGAAAATAATCCAAATATTGTTTACGCAAAGTGGCAATCAGAAGATGGAGGTAGATTTCATTTAAAATCAAACTACAACATGATTGTAGAAGTCAAAGAAAACGAGGACTTGAAAATTCCTGATTCATTCATTTGGGTTACATTATATCAGATTAAACAACTAATGAAAATTGAAAATTTTGTTGGACCGCATGTTAGAGGAATAATTTCTTATCTGTGAAAAAATGGAACCTCTAAAATTTGGCATCATTGGTTGTTCACGAATTGCAAAACGTTCTGTAATTCCTGCTATCCAAAAATCAGAATTTACAGAATTAGAAATTATTGGTAGCCGTTCAACAGATAAGGCAAAAGAATTTGCTAATGAATTTAATTGTGAAAAATTTGGCACTTACGAAGATGTCATATCCGATGATTCAGTTGATGTAGTGTACATTTCAACCCCAATTAGTACTCATGAAGAATGGTCTATCAAAGCAACCGCTGCGGGCAAGCATGTTTACGTTGAAAAATCTTCTACGTTTGATTATGATTCTGCTCAGAAGATGGTAGAATCAGCAAAAGAAAATGGTGTTAGATTGATGGAAGGTTTCATGTTTAGATTTCATCCACAGCATCAGAAAGTAAAGGACTTGATCAAGGAAGGTAAGATTGGTGAGGTAAAATCATTTAATGGAATTTTTGGTTTTCCAGCATTTCAAGAAGGAGATATTAGATATGATTATTCTGGAACTGGGGGTGGATTTCTAAATGATTCTGGATGTTATCCAATTTGTGCTAGTCGAATGATCTTTAATGAAGAGCCATCGCGCGTATTTTGCAAGCAAAAATTCATCACAGGAAATAATGGATTAACTGACGTAAGTGGTTCCGCAATTCTGCTTTATGAGAATGATAAGACTGCGACAATTACATATTCAAATGGAAGTTACTATCAGGCAAAATACGAAGTGTGGGGAACTGATGGGGTAATATCATTAGATAGGGCATATTCTGTTCCACCTGATTTTTCAACTAAGGTAACCTTACAATACAATACAGAAAACAATTGGAATGGTAGGCGTACAGAAATTTTTGAAATTGAACCAAAAGATCACTTTGTAGAGATGCTAGATACATTTTGTATGGAAATAACCGGAACAAAAAAGGCACCATTTGACTTTGAACAAGAATTGTTAAATCAAGCAAAAGTCATGACTGATACTTTTCTTTCCAGTTATAAAAACACAGAAGAACCGTCTTAATTTCTATTAAGAAGATTTGATTACCTTAATTACTGCATCTTGGTGTTTCTTTGATATATTTGGGAATAATGGAAGTGCTAAAATCTCATCATAAGTTTTTGCAGTATTAACAACATTAGATTTCTTTGCAAACTTGCGATATGCTGCATATTCATGAATTGGCATCCAATATACTGTTGTTCTAATTCCGTTATCTTTTAGTTTCTTGTATAATTGATTTCTTGATAATTTGAAAGGTTTGGCTACACGAATTGTGTACAAATGATAAGAATGAGTTTTGTCATTAACCATATCTGGTAAAATTATTCCGGGAATGTCTTGCAAATTTTTATGATAATGGAGTGATGCCTTTTTACGAAGTTCGTTTATTTTTTTGATTTTCTTTAATTGTGTTATTCCTAATGCAGATCTAATTTCATCTAATCTGTAATTATATCCTGGTTCAACAATATCAAAAATCCACGGATATTCGCTTGAATAACGACTTTTTAGAGATTTTGTCATTCCATGACTACGTAATTGTCTTATTTTTTCTGCAATTTCTTTTGAATTTGTAGTAACCATTCCTCCTTCTGCAGTTGTAATATTTTTAGTTGGATAAAATGAAAAACATCCAGTATTTCCTAATGTTCCTACATGTTTTGATTTATGAAATGTTCCAACAGCATGTGCACAATCTTCTACAACCTTTAGATTATGATCCTTTGCAAGATCTAGAATTTCTTCAATATTACAAACTTGTCCATAAATGTGAACTGGAATTATGGCTTTTGTTTTTTTTGTAATATTTTTTTTAACATTTGAAATAGATAAAAAGAAATTTTCTTTATTAATATCCGCAACTACAGGTTTCGCATTACAAGCAAGTACTGCATTTGCATCTGCCACAAATGTAAGATCTGGAATGATCACCTCATCATCTTTTCCAATCCCTAATGCCATTAATGATAAATGAAGTGCTGCGGTACAATTTGATACGGCAACTGCATATTTTGCTTTTGAATATTTAGAAAAATCTGCTTCAAATTTTTCTAATTGTGGACCAAGTGTTAACATACTTTGTGAGAGTGTTTTATTGATGATTTTTTTATCATCTCCGGAAATCCATGGTTCATAAGCAGGAAATTTTATTTTTGAATCTTTAAAAAAATCTTTTTTCATATTCTCAACATCTAAATCCTCTATTTATTATCATTATTTTCCAATACTTGTTCATATAATCTCAAAGAATTTTTTGCCATGGAAATACAGTTGCATTCTTCATGAACAAACTCATATCCGGATATTCCTAATCTCTCTCTCAATTCATTGTCACGTAGTAATTTTGTTATTGCTTTTGACAATTCATCTGGATTTTCTGGTTCAACAAGAATTCCTGTTTTACCATCTTTTACTGTAAATGGAATACCATGTGATCTTGTAGAAATCACCGGTTTTTTGAATGCAAATGATTCAAGTGGTACAAGTGGTGATAATTCCCACTGTGATGGAAGAACTAAAAATTCACTTTCTCCATAAGCTGAAATAACATCTTCACGTGGTGGATTTTTAATTACCAAAATTCTATCTAACAAATTAAATTTTTTAATTAATCCTTCCATTTCTTTTTCAAATCCAAAATTTACTCCCATTATTACTAATTTTGTATCTGAAATTTCTTTTTCATTTTTTAATATGTTAAATGAATTAACCAGTGTTTCAATTCCTTTACTTTTTGAAAATCTTCCAACAAATAAAATAAATTTAGAATTTATTTTATATTTTTCTCTAAAATTTTGTTTACTAACTAAAGTTTGTAAATTAACACCGTTGCGAATAATCTTTATGTTTGATTTTTTATTGATATTTAAAAAAATCTCTTTTTCATATTCATTTGCAGCACTAATTGCAGTAGAATCTTTAATTATTTTTTTAATAAAATAATTTTGAATTTTATAAAGAATTTGTAAAACAATACTGGATTCAGTCAAAAATGGATGAGTTGTTAGACCTCCTTGATCTGAAACAATTAATGGAATTTTTAATTTTTTTGAAGCACGCCAAGCAACAATTGATTGATAACTTCTTAATCCTATTGTATGTATTATGTCTGGTTTATCTTTTTCAATTTGTTCAAGCATTGAAGTATTTATGAAGAATAATTTTAATGAAAACCAAACATGTGTTCTGTTAATTTTAAATTTTTCAAATTTTTCCAAACTTGGAAGATTTCTATTGAATTTGTTTGGACCATTACTAAAATCTAAATCCGTAGTGTAAATTGTTACATCGTGCCCAATTTCAGAAATTTCACGAGCTAAATCAACTGCTAAAAATACAATTCCTCCGAATTGTGTAGCGGGCAATGATGCAGGACATACTATGGCTATTTTCATAAATTTCTCGTTTTTGTATGCTTTTTAGAGTCTTCTACTCAATTTATTTGAATTATTTATTAAAGGAAAATCTTTTTTTGGTATATGAGATATTTTTTATTAGTATTTTTGTTTGGTTTTGCTATATTATCTTCTCATTTCATTCAAGATGCAGCTGGAACATCTGAGTTTTTTGTTTACAACACTAAAGGCTCGTATAACCTTGGTTGTGAATTGGATAATTCCTGTTTTGATCCATACATCTCAAAAATTGATATTGGTGATATTGTGACTTGGATGAATAATGATGATGCCATACACGTTGTTGTAAGTGGGGATCAAAATTACGGTTCAGATGAATTATTTGATAGTGGATTTCTTAAGATGAATGAATCATTCTCTTTTACATTTAATGAAGAAGGCAATTATGAATATTTTTGTACATTACATCCTTGGATGAGTGGTTATGTTTCAGTAGGTGATGTTGAATTTTCAGAAACGCCAAAAACTGTGGATTATAAAACAATTCCAATAATTTTAGATTCTGATTTTAAAATTGAAGAATACGTTACTGGTTTGTTTGTTCCTGTAAATATGGAGTTTATAGACAATGATCTTTTAGTTTTAGAAAAAAATACTGGAACTGTAAGACACATCAAAGATAACACACTTTTGGATTCTCCTATTTTAGATGTAGAAGTGAGCAATTATGGTGAACATGGATTGCTAGGAATAACTTCTGTTGATAATTCTGTATATTTATTTTTCACAGAAGCATATCATGATGGAGGACGTGCTTTAGAAAATAGAATTTACAAGTATACTTGGAATGGAAATGAATTAGTAAATCCTGTACTTTTAAAAAAAATACCTGGATTTGAAAGAGAATATCTTGGAGGTGAATTAGTTAGTGATTTGGAAGGTAAAGTGTATGCTGTTACAGGTGAAAATTATAAAATTGGTTTATTACAAAACCATTTTGAAAATGAAAGTTATAGACATTTTAGTTCAGTAGCTTCAACTGATGAAAAAAATCTTCGTACAATTTCACATAGTTTTGAACATTTACTATCTTGTAGTAAAATATCATTTCAACACTATACAACAAATCCTTTTGGTTGGCAATCTGAACAACCAAATTTATCTGAAAATCCTTTTGAATTAAATATTTTTAATATATTTGGAAATTTAGATTCTTGTTTTAGACAATTTTCTTATGAAAATTTTTCTAATGGTCATTGGAAAGATACTAGTACAATTATTCAAGTAGAACCTAAAGGAAAATATGCTGCAATCGGAATCCGTAATAGTTTTGGTTTAGCAGTTGATCCTCAAACAGGATTTCTATGGGATACTGAAAATGGACCTGATGTTTACGATGAAATAAACCTCGTTGAAAAAAAATTCAATAGTGGTTGGGCAATAATCCAGGGCCCATCGAACGGAAAATCTTTACCAGAAATTCCTGAATATTCTGATTATCGTTACAGTGAACCTGAATTTAGCTGGGAATTACCGGTGGGTGTGACTGCAATTGAATTCCCTAATTCCAAAGATTTTGTAAAGTACAAAGATTTTCTTTTTGTTGCAGACACAAATAATGGAATAATATACAAATTCAAACTCGACGAATCACGAACAAAATTTGAATTTAATTCTCCACATTTACAAGATAATGTTTTGAATATGTTGAAAGATTCTTCAGGAAATGAACCTATGGATGAAATTATGTTTGCAAAAAATCTTGGTTTAATCAGTGATATGAAATTTGGACCTGATGGTGCATTATATGTCATATCGCTTATGGAAGGAAAAATCTACAAAATTTCTAGTTAGTGTTTTTAATACATTTTTCAATTATTGTAGAATAAAGAATGTCGTCTGCATCTTTCTTTGAATTCTTTAATTTATTGAAAAATGTTTTGTATAATATTTTGTCAGTATTAAAAAATGATTTACTTTCTTTCATTTTTGATAATAGATGTATTGCAGCTTCTGTTTTGCCATTTTTATTAAAATTTCCTGAAGAAAATTTTAGCAAGTTAATTGCTCTATATGTTGAAATCAAACCCTGATCTATATCAATACCTGTTATTTTTGAAATTATCTTTATTGTCTCTGAATGTTCTTTGAATTCATCCTGGATTTTCATTTGACCATGAAATCTTCCTTGTGTTAGATCCCATATAATCTGTGGTTTTGGTGTAAATAGTATTTTGTTTCGTTTGATAGCTTCTTTGTAAGTAAAAATCTCATCTGCATTTATTGGCATATTTTCTAGAAATCGATTTCCATCTTTTTTGATATCTTCAGTTCTGTATAGTATTGATTGAATTGGTCCGAAAGGTAGCAATCCTCTCTTAAGGCATTCTTTAGCAAAACATTCGGATTTACATTGAATAATATCTGATGAAAAGGATTTTTTCAGATAAGATCTTTCGGCTTCTTTTTTTAATAATGAAGAAAATCCAATAGAAATATTTTCATCAGAATCTAAATATTCTATACATTCATGAATATTATTTTCTTCATTAATCGTATCATTTGAAAAAAGAAAAATTAAAAATTTTCCTGATGCATTATCTATGCCTACATTCCAATTTTGTATTCTTCCAACATTTTCCTGATTTTCTATTACTACTAAATTTTTAAATTGATTTTTTAGTTGATTTAAATTTGAAATTGAATCATCCGTTGAACAATTATCTATTACCAATATCTCATAATCTTCTGGAGAAAGTTGAATATTTTTACATGATTTTATAGATCTCTCCAGATTTTTTCCACCATTAAAAGTTGGAACAGCAATTGTTAGTTTTTTCATTCCATTCACATTCCAAATATTTCGTTCAATCTTTCAATTCCAATACAAAATAATGCTAATTGCCTTTCAAGATTATCGCTATGAAGTGGCAACATCGAGATAAACAGTAATCCTTCAATCATTTTTATTTCATCTAATTTCCAATTTCTCTCTATAATATTATCTAGTTCATTACGTATTGTTTGATTATTTTTTGATACAAAAACATTGTATTCTATCCTATTCTCACCTTGACGTTTTGCTGAATACAGTCCATTTGTAATTGTATCAAATCCTCCTACAATGGAGTGTCTTATTTTTGCAATGTCATATTTTATATCTCCTGCAATTCCCTGTCCCCATTTTCCTCTAGGATCAATTAATTTGAAATTTCTTTTTTTTGAATCATAGAGTATATTTGAAAAATATAGATCACCATGAACTAAACAATTATCATCTTCATTAAACATAATATTTATTTTTTCTTTTATTTCATTTATCATAGATTTCCAATTTTTTAGTTTTTTAGAATTAATAAAAATAAAGTCTTGTTCAAAAATTTCTTTGAATATTTCATTATTTTTAACTAATTCATTAATTCTATCTTGTGTTTTTTGAAAATATATGGAATTATACTCTTGTTTAGTTACATGATGATTATGTTTTTTAAATTTTTGAATAATTATAAAAAGTTCATTGATAATTTCTTTCCAAAAATCAGATGAAAATTCTCCATACAGCCAAAGTTCTGATAGTGTTGGATGTTTGATATATTGTAATTTTATATATGGATTTTGTACTACTGATGAGTCAGATATTTTCGGAACCAATTCTGAAATATCATTGGGAATTTGTTTATACCAATTAATTTCATCAATTAATTTTTTATTATTTGTGCTTGTTTTGATAACATTTTCTCCTGAATCATCAAATTGTAATTTATTGAAGTATCGTGTTTTTAAAACAAATTGTTTTGTTGAAAAATAATTTTCCAAATGTCCAACATCAAGCCACTCTTGAGCTGTTACAGAATCAAATTCTTCTTTCTCTTTAATTTTTTTTATGATTGAACTAATTTCAAGTCTCTCATCTTCTTTGAATTCATCAAAACTATTTTTTAATAAATTTACATTATTAAAAAAATAGCAACCGACTAGTGCGTGATATTTATTATTATTTTCAAGTAATTTTTTATCAAAAATTTTATCAAGTTTTCCATTATTTTTTGTAATCACACACCAATTCTCTGTCTTTACAAATTCATTTGATGTTAAAACAAAATTTTTTCCTTTATTTACCAACTCTGTTAAATTATTACTAATCAATGTATCACCTAAAATAATTAATAATTTTTCTTCATCAAATTGATTCATTGAATCTTTAATTGAATTTCCTGGTGGTTTTTCAAAGTCTGATTCAACAAATTGTATTTTACATTGATTTTTGTATTGTTCTGTTATGATTTCCTCTAAAATTTCTTTTTTATACCCTACTGTGATTGAAATATTTGAAATTCCTTCATTAAGTAATTTATCAATTATTCTGAAAATCACAGGTTTACCATTAATTGGTATGAGTCCTGATGGAATTTTTCCAAAAATTTTTGCTAATTCGTTATTAATTTCACCTGCACTTAAAATAAGTACTCTGAGTTCTTTTATTTTCATGATTTTAAATCTCGAATTTCTTTAGATCACTTGGGGTTCCTAATGGTGTAAACTCTTCAACCATATCTATTTCAAATTTTGAATTTGATTTTAATAGCATATTGTAAATTTCTGAAACATAATATTCATTTTTAACTTTATTTTCATTTTTTATCATATCTTCACCTGCTTCAAAAAATTCTTTAGCTTTTGTAAAAACATACAAACCTGTAGATGCATAATCTGAAATTTTTTCTTTTTCTTTAACTTCTTTCACAAAACCTTTTTCATCTAATTTTACAAAACTCAAATTTATATCATTAGATTCAAAGCATCCAAGTAACCCATCAATATTTCTATTTTTCATTGTTAAAATTTTTGTTTTCAATCGTGTTGAAATAAAATGTGTATCAATGTTGTAAATTATAAGTAAATTTTCTGGTCTTACCAAATGTTTTGCATGCAAGACTGTTTCTACCTGTCCTCCGGTAGTTTGTTTGACATAAACTAATTCATATTTTGTATTTGGATATTTTTTATTCATTATGCTTTTTATAAATTCATTAACATTGTATTCTTTTTCATGTTTTTCTAAACAAATAAAAATTATTTTCTTTGAAATATTTATCGGTAAACTATCTATTGACCATTCAAATAATGTTTTATTTTTTACTTTAATCATGAATTTAGGTTTTGATATGCCATTATCTTTGAATCTTTTTCCTTCTCCTGCCATTGGAATTATTATTACAGGTTGTATTGATTCTAACTTTTCACCAAGCTTTTCATTTGTTGAAAATTCAACTCCGAGATCATCTATGTAAATATCGGCATATGGTTTTCCAAATACCAGTTCATCGTATGGCACATTCCATTTTTGTAACCATTCTTCTGTTATTTTACCAATTTTTTCAATCACTTTTGCAACATCACCATTACAAGTTCTCATATGTCTAGCTGTATGAATAATCAAAATATGCCCATCTTCTTTCAAATTTCTCATTTTTTGAATTACTTTCTTTTTTGGGATAACTTCTGAATATGACTCTGAGGGTTTTTTCAGTTCACAAATCACTCCATCTAGATCAAATACTATTCTCATATTATCACGATAATCCAAAAACCCATTCTTATAAAAAAAAGGTTTAGTATAATTTCTCCTTATTTACTTGAATAAAGTTACTAAATGATGTAAACTGAAATTTTTCTAGTAAATTTTCCATTTTAGAATATGCTTTATTGATATTATGAAAAGTAATGAAGTAATCTTTTTTCGGAAGTTCAATTTTAGGCATAAATTCCGGCGTCAATTCCCAAGAGTGAATATAAAAAACTCCTGGAATTTCCTTCTTTTCATATGACTTGATTGCATTTTCAATAATACGGGAAGGCAAGGTTCTCAAATAAAATCCTCCTCCTGCCGGTATTTTTTTTCCTAGAAATTTTGTAACTAGTAAAGGAAACTCCAAAATTTTTCCATTTATGGAATCCTTTTCTAAGAATTGAGTCGTAATTCTATATGGTTTTATTTCCGCATTTGGAATTCCATACAAACTTGTTTTTGCTGGAACAACACTGCTGTCATAAATATATCCATTTTTTTCTAATGAATCAATAACCCAAGAACTAGAATCATTTAATGAAAAACTTGGAGCTCTGAAACCCTTTGATTTTCCATTGGTTAGTTCATTAAATTTTTTTATTTCTTCATTAAATTTTTCTTTAAAATTAACCGAATCTATTCTAGTATGTTTCATTGTATGAAATGCTATTTCATGTTCATTTTCTAAAATTAGATCTAATAGTTCTGGTTTAAATTCTAAAAGTTCACCAACTACGAAGAATGTAGCCTTTGTTTCATTCTGACGTAATAATTCAAGTATTTTATGAATTCCTTGAATTATTTTAGGTTCATGATCTTCATTTGTGATATGTTTTTGAATTAATTCTGGATGAAACCAATCTTCAAAATCTATACCTAAAATATTCATATCTAGTGATTAATTTTTTTAATTACCCTAGCAGGATTTCCTACTGCGATACAATAATCTGGTATGTCTTGAGTAACAACACTTCTAGGTGAAATGATTGAATTTTCGCCAATTGTTACTCCTGCAATAATTATTGCACCTGGATTGATAACTGCACCTGTTTTTATGACAACTTTTGAAATTTTTCTAGGAAACTCACCTTGTTTTAAAAATAAATTTGCTGATGGATTGCTATGTGCAAAAATCATTGAGTTAGATCCAAGTGTAACATTATCTTGTATCTCTACCATTTTTGGATAAATTAGATCAATTAGCACGTATGGATTAAAATGACAATTTTCGCCAATTTTTACACCTCTAGATCTTTGCATTGAAATTGAAAAACTTGATAACGGTGAGGAGTATGCCAAAGAATGCAAAATCCAACTTTTTAGAAATTTAAATTTAATTTTAAGTCTTCCAAAGTTTCCCGAGTAACCATAATAATCCATTACTTCTTTTTCATTAATTGGAAAAGTATCTTTGTTTTCTTCCATTTCAATCAAAATTTTAGTTAATTTTTTGTTTCTAAACCTTTCTAACAAAAAATAGTTATAATTTGTTAAAAGCATTCATAATTTAAATATCAAGTTAAAAGTATTCAGTTTGCAGTAATGAATTTTAAATTATTATTATCAGTTTTTGTTGCTATAACTTTCACAGGTATTATTTTCTCAACTTCAATGAGTTTTTACATTAATAGCTATGATCCTGATTGGTATGGATTATTATCAAATAATTCTCTGGATTCAACTCCAAAAGAAAAAATTTTTTTGCTAGGTTCTAGCACAGTTTATTCAGTTAATTCAACATTTGTAAACAATTATTTTGCAAAAAATGATGTTAATTATGAATTTTTTAACTTGGCTGATATGTCTGATAGTCCAAAAAAACGAATACATAGCATATCGAACATCATATCCAATAATCCTGCAATTGTAATCTATGGGATAGATGTAGGGGATTTCAGAACTGAAACAAAAAATGAAATTTCTTTAGAGGAAATTGTTATTCATCCAAAAAATTTCTTTTTATATCAATTTGAAGATTTTATGGAGCCAATCAGAGATAAAATTCCTGGTTCACCAAAAGATCGGTCATTATCCACCCTCAAATATTTTCTTTTTGGCCCTCAACCGCATCACCATCCATTCATAAATTTCTATGAAACATCTGTTACTCCTACTCATGAACTTAAACTGAATTTTAATGATAATTTTGAATCCAAAAAATTAGATCTTTCTGACGAGAATGAAGAAATTGTATCTCTAAAAGAAATAATTAATGAATTAAAAAAAAATAACATAAAATTAATTTTGTTCACGGCTCCAAAATTAATTCAAGAAGTAAGTGATTCTGATATACAATTTTTTGAAAAAACCCTTCTGACTTATTCAAATGAATATAATTTTCCAGTATATTTTCTTCATGATAAATATGTAGAACTTGAAATCTGGAGAGATTCACAACATGTAGCGATAAATAATGATACTCAAATCTATACAAAAAATATGACAGAAATTTTACTAAAGGAGATTAAGAATTTTGCTATTTAACTCGCTAGATTTTTTAGTATTTTTCTTTGTTATATTATGTATAATTTCATTTTTTAAATTTAGAAGATTTCAGCATCTCTTTCTAATCTTTTCCAGTCTTTTTTTCCTCTATTACACAGATAATTATCTTGTAACTTTATTGATATTTACTATTTTACTTCATTTTTATGTTGGACGAGAAATTTATAATTCCCAAACAATTATCCGAAAAAAAATATTTTTTGTTATTGGGCTTATAGGCAGTATTGGCGTACTTGGATTTTTCAAATATACTGATTTTGTAATATCACAACTTAATGTATTTGGAACAATTATAGATCTTAATTCTGAAATTCCTTTGTTAAATTTAGCTTTACCAATTGGAATATCATTTTACACATTCCAATCTATGAGCTATATCATTGATATTTATCGAGGAAGTCTAAAGCCATCTAAAACTCTTAAGGAATATGCATTTTTTGTTGCTTTTTTTCCACCACTTGTAGCTGGTCCAATATTAAGAGCGAGTGAATTTTTACCTCAACTTAGAGAAAAAATTTCTCAAAACGAAGTGTCACAAAAATTAAAACTGTTTGTTATTACCAATACAAATTTAAAATTTGGTATAACGTTAATGTCGATTGGATTTTTCAAAAAAATGTTTTTTTCTGACAATATTGGACCTATAGTAAATAATATTTTTTCCAATCCACTTGGATTGGAATCATTTTCCATAATGATTGGAACTATTGCTTTTGGTATTCAGCTTTATTGTGATTTTTCTGGTTATTCTGATATTGCAATAGGCGCAGCTGCTATACTTGGATTTAAAATTCCATTGAATTTTAACAAGCCATTCTTTGCTTCATCACCATCTGATTTTTGGACAAGATGGCACATTAGTTTATCAACATGGGTCCGTGATTATTTGTATTATCCATTAGTTTTTAAAAATAGAAAATCAGAAGGTCTTGTTTTCATTAGTTTAATTATTTCAATGCTCTTAATGGGAATTTGGCATGGTGCATCTTGGAATTTCTTGATTTGGGGTGGCATACATGGTTTATTTTTAGCGTGTTATACGATTCTTAGAAAGAAATTTCCTACTGCATCTTCTAATAAATTCTTTAAATCTAAAATCGGTAAAATTTCTAGTATTTTAGTAACTCAGTATTTGATATTTTTTACTTTCATTGCATTTTGGATGAAAGATTTTGATCATATGGTATATGCCATGAAAAAGTATGTTCTTTTAGATTTTTCAACAGTCGGTACAATTGAAATTATACGTGATAATGAACTTCCGATTTTACTAATGATTTTATTTATGATTTTGCATTTTATATCTTACAAAAAAGGAAATATCGCTGAAAGAATTTCCAAATTAAAAATTCACTATTGGACTAGTATCTTATTCGTATTTTTCTTATCAATTGCAACATTTTATGTTGGAAGTGCGCGAGAATTCATATATTTCCAATTTTGATCAAAGCATTCAATCATAATATTTATCATTGAAAAATTTTTAATATTTAATATGGAAAAAAGCCTTTCAGAATATGTTTCCATTTCAAAAAATATTGAAAATTTAAAACTTGAAAAAACAGTGAAAATAGCAATAATGTCAAGTTTTACATTAAATGGATTGGATGAAACTATTCGTGTAATGTGTTCAGAACTTGATACGCGATGCCAATCATATGTTTCTGGTTATAACCAATATAACCAAGAATTATTAAATTCTCAAAGTAATTATTATAATTTTTCACCTAATATCACATTTTTAATTTTAGATATTAGAAATTTTTTAGGTGATACTTTTCATTATCCATATGATATATCGAATGAAGAACGAAAATTAATTGTAAAAGAAAAAACTGAACAATTAAAAAATATAATATATCTTTTTGAAAAAAATACGAAATCTAAATTAGTTATTTCAAATTTCAATATTCCATCTTATTCTCCTAATGGAATTATTGAAACAAAATCTAATTTTGGATTTCATGAAATGATTGAAGAAATTAATAGTTCATTACGTCAAATGTGTAAAGAAAAAAATTCAATTTATGTATATGATTTCAATAATTTTGTTTCAAGATATGGGGAAAATAATATTTTTGATTATAGACAATTTCATGTAGGTGATATTCAAATTACTTATAATTTAATTCCAAATTTAGCAAATGATTTGATGAGTTATGTAAAACCATTATTAGGAAAAACTCGAAAGTGTATTGTTTTAGATTTAGACAATACGTTATGGGGTGGTATTGTAGGTGAGGATGGAATTAACGGAATTGAATTAGGCCATACCCCTACAGGTAAAGCATTTGTTGAATTCCAAAAAGAATTATTATCGTTATGGAATCAGGGGATAATTTTATCAATAAATAGTAAAAATAATTTTGACGATGCAATGAAAGTTATTCGTGAACATCCTGACATGATTTTACGTGAAAAACATTTTGCTAGCATTCAAATTAATTGGAATGATAAAGCAGAAAATATGACACAAATTTCCAATGAAGCAAATATTGGATTAGACAGTTTTGTATTCTTTGATGATGATAAATTAAATCAGGAGAGAATTAAACATGAATTTCCTGAAATTTTAACAGTTAATGTTTCAGACGATCCTTCTAATTTTGTACCTATACTAAAAGAAATTAATGATTTTAACGTATTACATAGAACAACTGAAGATAGCAATAGAGGGGAAATGTATGCACAACAAAGACAACGTAAGAATTTTGAAAATTCTGTATCAAACTTAGATGAATTTTTAAAACAATTGAATATTAAAGTAAAAATCAAAAAAGCAAATAAATTTTTAACGCCACGAATTTCTCAACTCACACTAAAAACCAACCAATTTAATTTAACAACTAAGAGATATCAGGAAGAAGAAATTCAAAAATTGTCTAATAATGAAAATTTTGAGGTTGGATGTGCGCAAGTTTTAGATAAATTTGGTGATAATGGAATTACTGGGGTATACATAATCGAAAAAAATAAAAATTTATGGATAATTGATACGTTTTTGCTTAGTTGTAGGATAATAGGAAGAGGAATTGAAAATGCAATTTTAACTGAGATAATTAAAAAGGCAAAACAAAAAGGAATAGCAGAATTAAGAGCTAACTTTATTCCTACAACAAAAAATAAACCTTCGGAAAATTTTCTTTCCGATTTTGGATTTAAAAAAAATAATGATTATTGGATCTATGATTTAAATAATGAAATTAAAACGTCAAATCACTTGGAAGTTGAAACTGAATAATGGCCGACAATGTTCATGCAATAGTAGCTAAAGTTTTCTCAATGTCTGAAAATGATGTTAATGATGAATCTGGTCCCGAAAATATCGAATCATGGGATTCATTTAATGGCTTAATTTTAGTAGATGAACTTGAAAATAATTTCAATATAAAATTCTCAATTTCTGAAATTACTGACGTAAAAACAGTGGCAGATATTAAAAGACATCTTAAAAATCATAATGTATCTGTCAATGAATGATAAAGTTTCTGAATATACTTTTGATGATATTGAAATAGGTTTTTCAAAAAAATTTCAAGTTATTATTACGGAATCACTTGTAAAACAATTTGCTTCTGTTTCTGGAGACTATAGTCCTATTCATATGGATGAACAATATGCAAAATCTACAACTTTTAAAAAAAGAGTTGTTCATGGAATGCTACTTGCGTCATTTCTTTCACGTGTCGATGGTATGTATTTACCTGGTAAACATGCATTATATTTTTCACAAAATGTTGAATTTAGAAATCCTTGTTTCATTGGGGATACAGTCACAATTTTTAGTAAGGTTCTTGATAAAAGCAAATCAACAAAAATTTTAAAAATTGAATCCAAAATTACAAATCAAGAAAATAAATTACTGCTTTACGGTTTAGGCCGTGTAATTGTAAGAGATGATTAAATAATTTCAATTTTTTTTCTTGTATCTCTTTTACTTTTTATAAGAATCTTTTATATCCATTAGAAATTTTTATGATATATGAAAACATTCAATGATGTTCAAAAGACTAGGATAAAATATCATAAAGAACCTGATCTTAACCCTATTCACCGTTCATCTCTGATGGTGCCTGAAATTCAAGGTAGTATTGCAGAAATAAGCTTTCTAAATCATTTTCTACTAAAAAGAAATTATGATCATATTGCCTGTGTAATTACTCCTATTGGAATTGACGGCAAAAAACTTGATTCTAGATTACATGTGATAGATGAACCACGAGTTTATCGTTTTACATTAACTGGTATATCTGAACAACTTGTTTCAAATTACATGGTAGAATTCTTTTCTTCAAAAAATCTATTCATTCCTTTCTCAGCTGTTATGGTAAATCATAGAAGTGATGATTTTTTTAATCAAGTTCATTCTTTCAATCGAAGTTTAAATGATATTTTTGAAGATGATGAAGTAAACAACCACGTTGTAAAAGAAGCATCAGTTGATCTTATTTTAAATGACAATATTGATACATGTTTACTTTTTACAGCTGGTCCTATGGGGTGTAGTGATACTGTTGATATTGAAATTGTTGGTGAAAATGAAACTTTTGAATCCAAAAAACAAATCAATCTGCCAAGATTTGGAACTGAATTAATCAGTATTAGTAATACTTTCAAAAATATTCCAAATAACTTTTCTGGAATTTTAAAAGCATCTCAGCCAAAACAACCTCTCTTTTATGGAAGATTATTGGGAGGCCAATGGAATTCTAGCGGTGAATTTTCAGCAAATCATACATATTATGATTTTCAAAATGTAGAAGATTACTGGAAAGATAACCAACCATCCAAAAGCTATTATCCATTTTTTTCAGAATTAATTAATTCTATTAGGATCTATCCGTTGTCTTCACCTAGTGAACTAGAAATTTTTGTTACACCTGTTTTAGAAGATTCAACAATTTTGGATGAAATTTTTATAGATAATCTTATTTCTCCAAGCAATAAATTCATTGACAAAAATTTGAATTCTTTATTTTCTAATTTAAAAATAGATTTAGATAAACTTTCTTCTTATATTGTAACTGCTAAAGTTAAGAATGGAAAAAAACCTGGAAGAATAAGTTTGCAGGTTGTTTATGGAAAGGGAAGTTTAGAATCATCAATAAACATGACATTGTATAATCCTGGAACTTTTGTAGGAAATAAAAAAAGTTTCAAATGGGGTCAAACCGTTACAAGCAGTAAATTTGAAACGTTAGTTGGAATAACTACCGCGCCAATAGATGATCCAACTAAAAAGATCTATGAATGTCATGTACAATTTTATGATGAAACAGGAAAAATTGCAGACAGAAATTGGGAGATTAAATCTGGCACATCAAAAAAATTCACTATATCTGAAGAATTAAATCTCACAATAAACCAAAATTCTGTTCCACATTATGTTTGGTGTGTTATTGAGGGTGATCCTGGAATTAGTTTTAATGCTGTAACGTATAACAATAAAACAAATAATTGCTCTGGGGATCATGGATTTTAAAATATTATTTTTATGACAAATATTATAAAATTTTGCAGCTATGAAACAAGAAATTAAACAGATAGCATTCTCATTCCATCCTTTACTATTTGCAATTTTCCCCGCCATATCACTTCTCTCTGAAAATTTACATTTACTAGTGCCTAGTGATTTATTATTTCCTGTACTCATCTTTGTATTTGTAGCAATCTCTGTATGGGGAATTTTATATTTAATTTTTAAAAATATTGTAAAAACAAGCCTGATAACCTCTCTTTCACTATTCTTATTTTTTGCATATGGTCATTTTGCTTCCATAACATATGATCTATTTTTTCAAGAAACCACATTTAAAGAACATTTGATTTTATTATCCATATTTTTTGTAGGAATTATAATAATCTCCAGATATATTCTAAAATCAAAACATTCCTTACATAATGCATCATTAATCACTCTAATGGTTGGAATATCAATTTTAATACTACCTATAGGAATAATTGCAACAAATTCCACAGAACAAAATTATTTAGAAACTGACAATATGACATCAAATTTTTCTAATGTAAAAACTGATGAACTCCAAAAACCAGATATTTATCTAATTGTTTTAGACAGCTATCCTAATGAAAAAATACTAAGTGAATTATTTGATTTTGATAATAGTGATTTCATTTCATTTCTATCATCAAAAAATTTTTTCATACCTGAAAGTACTTTTTCTCATTATCATACTTCATTTTTGAGTATAACATCTCTCTTAAACATGGATTACATTAATCATTTTACAACTAATGTTGGAGAAAATTCAAAAAATAGATTTTTGGCTTACAAAATGATTGATGAAAACCAAATTATGAAAATTGCTCAATCACAAGATTATGTAACCATTAACATTGATTCTGGTTGGGAAGCTACGCGGTACATCTCTTCTGCTGATGTTAATCTATGTGGAAAAAATCAATTTTTAAATTCACAAACAATTGTAATGATAATTAAAAATAGTATGCTGAATCCAATATATGTAAAAATATTTGAATCTGATTATCGAGATAGAATTAATTGCTCATTTGATTCACTTTCAAACTTACATAATGAAACAAAACAACCAGTTTTTGTTTTTAGTCATATTTTTCTACCACATGGTCCTTACTATTGGGGTCCAAATGGGGAATATAATGTTCCTTCGAAAGCAACTTTAGAAGGATTTCATAAAGATAAAAAAGGATTCACTGATCAATTACAATTTACAAATAAAAAAGTTAAACAGTTTGTTACAACAATTCTTAATGAATCTGAAATACCTCCAATTATAATTTTATATTCTGATCATGGAACGATGTTGAATTTCAATGATAATACTATTTCTAAAGATTTCATAACTGAAAGAATGTCAAACATTATGTATGTATACCTTCCAAATCATGACTATGAATCATTGAAAGAGGATTCAAGTTCCATTAATCTTTTAAGAATGATTTCAAATAATTACTTAGATCAAAATCTTCCATATTTGGAAGAAAAATATTATTTTAGTGATGATGCCAAACCTTACAAATGGCTTGATGTAACTGACTTTTTGTTAAAAAATAAGAAAATTGATATAAATTTCTTTAATTGATTTCATAAAATTTTTTTCTTAACTTTTTTACTTAATCTTGTTAATATCGAATTAAAATTTTTATTATTCGATTGTTTTGAAACATTTTTTGGAACAAAAATTTCATCTGGAAAATATCTAATTAATTCTTTATCTGAAATAATTTTAATTTTTTCTAATTCTTCATATTTCTTCTCTATTTTCTCTCTATTTTTTCTAATATCCAATTCTGCTCTGATTTTTGCACCTAGGAAACCCTTGGAGATATAAAACATCCAGACAAATAGATCTACAACAAATAAAGAGAGTTTGATCTGAGAATACGTTTCCTTTGAATAATGTGTTTGTAGACAATATTTTCTATTTCTTTCTAACCAATAAAATTTTTTTGAAGACCATTTTAAAGAATAACTCTCTACATGAAAAATTTTAGATTTTGGAACATAGTATGAATTTATTCCCATTTGTGCAGCTCTCCATCCTAAATCCAAATCGTCATGATACAGAAATAAAAATTTGTCAAATAATCCAATTTTCTGTAAAACTTTTTTTGATGTGAACAAACAAGTTCCTGAAGCATATCCTACTCTTTCAATTTCTTCATTTTTATCTGAAATTTTCTCTCCCTTGTCTCTGGCAAAACCAAATCCAAAAATTTGTATCATATTTCCGGTACTTTGAATTATTCCCTCTTCATGTAATGACATGATTTTTGGTTGAAATAATCCCTCTCCAATTTTCTCATATCCTAAAATTAATTCTTTAATCCAATTTTTGTCAACAATCGTGTCTGGATTAAGAATTATTACAAATTCGCCTTTTGCACTAGCTATTCCAATATTATTTCCTTCACAATATCCAAAATTTTTTTCATTTTGAATTAATTTAATATCTGGAAATTTTTCTTTACAAATAGTTTGACTATTATCTGATGAAATATTATCCACCACAATTATTTCTAAATTACTATAATCTGATTTTTTTATTGATTCTACACAATCTAGTAATAATTTTCCTGCATTATAGTTTAGAATTATGACACTAACTAGTGATTCTTTGTTCATATATCAAGTCAAAATTATAAGATATTTACTGTTACTAATCAAAAAATTTTCAAAATGAAATTTTTGAACCTTCTCCAAGGAGAAATACCTTACCCTCATCTGATTTTTCTTTTTGAAAAATTTCTGAATTATTAGCAATTATACTATCTATAATTTTTACATTTGAATGAATCTTACATTTTTTCATAACTATGGAATTTTTAATTTGACATTTTGAAATTTCTGAATTATCTCCAATGCTAGCATTAGGACCTATGACTGTTCCACATTCAATCTTACAATTGTTTCCAATAATTACGGGTCCATTAATCACTACATCTGAATCAATCTCACAATTTTTACCTATCACCAATTTTCCATCATTTTTATTTTTATCATATTTTTTTTCAAAACTATTATCCATTTTTTTAATTATTTCTCCATTTGCATGAATGATATCCTCTGGTGTTCCTGTGTCTTTCCAGTAATCAGTAATAATTTCATAACTGATATTATCATTTTGTTTTAATAAATTATCTAATGCATCAGTAATTTCTAATTCATTTCTCCATGATGGTTTAAGATCATCTATAATATTGAAAATCTTTGGAGTTAATAGATAAATTCCTGTTACTGCTAAATTTGATGGTGGATTTTTAGGCTTTTCTATAATTTTTAAAATTTTATTATTTTTTACTTCTGCTATACCAAATCTACTTGGATTGCTTACTTCACATAAGAGAATCGTTGAATCAAAATTAGAATTTTTAAATCTTTCAGTAAATTCAACAATTGATTTTTGAATAATATTATCTCCTAAAAACACAAGAAATTTTTCATTATTGATAAATTCTTTACAAAGTCTTATTGCATGTGCAATTCCTTTTGGCTCATCTTGTTCTACATATGTAATATTAACTCCAAACTTTCCCCCATTTCCGTAGTATTCTTTAACTTTGTCCGAACCTACACCGCCAATAATTATTGCAATATCCTTAATTCCTGTTTCTATGATTGACTCTAAACAATATTCTGACATTGGTTTATTGGCAATTGGAAGAAGTTGTTTTGGTCCAGTATGTGTCAAAGGTCGTAATCTAGTTCCATGTCCTCCGTGTAAAATTATTCCTTTCATGTCAATCAAATTTTCATCTTTTCGATTTTTCTAATTTGCTTAACCATTTCTGATAATTTTTCAGTTGTTATGGATGTTGATGCGTCAGGACCTTTAGAATCACTTGATTTGACATGTTTTTCAATGTAAATTCTTTTAGATAATTTCTGCTTTTTTAACATTGAATACAAAACTGGTGCCAAAATATCCATTGTGTGATCTGAAAAACCATCATATTTTATAGCATCTTTCCAATTAATTTTTTCAAATGATAATGGGTATTCTGATATACAGTAGCAATATGTAATATTTTTTTTATTAAAAATTTTCGAGATTTTCTTTTTATTTCCTCCCATTCCCATACTGATGAAAATTTCTTTTTTTGAATTATTCTTTTCTTCTAATACTTCAAGAGAATATGGATCTGTAAACTTGCACGTTCTTGATGCAACTTTAAATTTTTTTACACCTAATTTTGAAAGGTAAGTTACAGCTTCTGGATAAAATGCACTACAGAAAAATTCAATTTTTTCTTTATCACAAAATTCTTTTAATTTTTTTGTAATCTGAAATGAAAGTTCTGACTTTTTTATTTCATTCCAATTCGGATGCTCTTTTGTATAAAGATCTGTGGCTCTCCACATCTGGAATTTTACTGCATCTGCTCCAGCTTTTTTACATTCACGAATAATTTTTTTTGCTTTTGAGAAACTTCCTTCCCAGTTTGAACCTATTTCTGCTACTACTAGTACTTTCATGTAAAAAGTATCGCTTATCCGTGTTTATTATAATTATAGTACAATTTGTCGAAAAATCTAAAACCACATACATGTTAAATTTATTGAAAGATGACAAACGTGATGATTAGACAACCTGGGTACCTTCCAAATATTGGTTTTTTTAAAAAAATTCAATCTTCTGAATTCTTTGTTTTTCTTGATGACGCTCAATTTGTAAAGGATCGTTTTGATAATCGAAATAAAATTCGTACTGTAGATGGTTATCGTTGGTTAACTGTACCTCTAAAACGACCTGTTTTTTTAAAAAAACTCAATGAAATTAGTATATCATATGATACAAATTGGCAAACGGAACATTGTAACTTAATTTTTGAAAGTTACAATAAAACTAATTATTTTTCATCTTATTGGACTTCAATAAAAAATATAATTGAAAAAAAATATAAAAATTTGTTTGAATTAAATATTGATTTAATCAAATTTGTAAGTTCTGAACTTAAAATCTCAACAGAAACTGTGTTATCTTCTGAACTAAATATTTCTGAAATAAAAACTCAAAAATTAGTTTCTATTTGTTCTAAACTTAATGCGTCACATTATATTTCTGGTATTAGTGGACATGATTATCTTGAAGAAAAACTTTTTTCAGAATCCAACATCAAACTAATTTATGAAAACTTCATTCATCCCAGATATGAACAAATACATGGAAATTTTTTAGAGAATATGTCAATAATTGATTTATTATTCAATATGGGTGAAAACTCGATCCAAATATTGAACAAAAGTAAAAACTTCGATCTAACTGATTAATTTTCATTTCTTATGTCTTATTTCAGTATGTAAGTATGATAAATGGGTAAGATTATTTATTCTCTAATAATCCAATCTTCATATGTTTCGTGGAAAAAAAATCCTAATAACTGGTGGAACAGGTTCACTAGGAACTGCATTAACCTCTAGATTACTTAATGAAGGAGTTGACACAATTCGAATTTTCAGTAGAAATGAGAATAAACAGATTATGATGGAATCAAAATTTAAAGATGATAGACTACGGTTTTTGTTAGGAGATATACGGGATTATTCAAGGCTGGTACGTGCCATGGAAGATATTGACATAGTGTTCCATGCCGCTGCATTGAAACATGTTCCAATAATAGAATACAATCCATTTGAAGCGATTAAAACTAATGTTATTGGTTCCCAAAATGTAATTGATGCGTGCCTTGAAGAAAATATACCAAAAGCAGTTGCAGTTGGAACTGATAAAGCTGTATCTCCATTGAATACTTATGGTGCAACTAAATTACTTATGGAAAAATTATTTGTCACTGCAAGTAATTATTTACAAAAAGATCGACATCAAACAAATTTTGTTGCATTGCGGTATGGTAATGTATTAGGAAGTAGTGGATCAGTAATTCCTAAGTTCATTGAACAAATAAAAAATAAAGAAAAGATTACTATCACAGATCCTTCAATGACTAGATTCAGCATAACAATGGATGAAGCATTAGATTTCATTCTTAAAGCCACAGAAATTTCCAAAGGTTCAGAAATTTTTATTCCTAAATTACAAGCATATTCGATTTCAGGAATCAAAGATGCATTATTCGATTTGTTGGGAAATACTGGTTCCGATATTATTGGTATTCGTGAAGGTGAAAAAATGAATGAAGTTTTGCTCAATCGTGAAGAAATTCGCTATAGTTGGGAATATGAAAATATGTACATGGTTCTAAATCCTCTGTCAAAAAATAACGTTCCAATTGATGAATATTCAAATGCAACCAAGGTAGACAGTATGGACGAATATAGTTCTGACTCAGTGAAAAAATTCTCCATTGAAGAAATGAAGAAAATTATTACTAACTCTAAATTATTAACTAAATAATTTTTTATTTATGCTGTATTTTTTCTCCATAGCAAATAATTTGTTAGTAACCAGATAATTCTGATCTCAAAATTTTCTAAAACATCTTCTGTTTCTAATTTACGTCTTAATTCTTCAATTTTATTATGATTCAATTCATTATACTTTTTTGTTTTGGAGATTGCATCTGAACAAAACTTTCTTAGTTCTGATACATTTTGAATCCACTCATCAAATGGAACATGAAATCCAATTTTTCCTTTATCTGAAAGATCAACTCCGAATAATTTTTTATGAATTTGCATTAATGGAATTTTTCTTTTGGTATTGTTATTTTGAGAAAATTTAAACAAAGTATCAATATTTTGTTTTAAACCAAATTCAACTAATTCATTATCTAGGAATGGTGTTCTAACTTCAACTGAATGTGCCATTGACATTTTATCTATTCTATTCAATAGTGTGTTTAAATGATGATGAAATTCATAACCTGAAATTCCAGTACTTCCTTTTGAAATCCAATATTTAGCTGATTCAGTCTTATTTCCCCAATAATCATTAGTATTTCCAATTAATTCCAAATTCAAATACTCTTTGATTAGATCAAAATCCACAAACTTACTGAAATTTCTTAAATCTTTGTAATCTGTCATGCTAAGTATTTTTTTGTGATGTTCATATCCTAGAAAAGCTTCGTCTGCACCTTCTCCTGATAATAAAACTTTAACATGATTTTTTGCAACTTGATATAATTTGAATAATGGAAGTGTATGTGGGTGATTGATTGGCTCATCAAAAAATTTTATAGCTTTAGGCCATATTTCAATAAAATCTGTTACAGAAAATGAGATGGAATGATGTTCAAAATTAAATTTTTTTGCAGTTTGAGCTGCCTCTTCTGATTCGTCAAATTTACTATCAAGAAATTTTATTGAAAATGATTTAATATTATTACCTTTAATTTTGTTAACATACCATGCGAGAATAGATGAATCTATACCTCCACTTAATTGAATCCCTATTGGTGCATCAGAAATTAAATGTCGTTTAACTGATTCAAAAATAGTTGTCTCGAGCTTTTCATAATCTATTTTTTCTTCGGTGCGCTCTTTTGTAAAATTATGCCATCTCCAAATTTTTAATTCACCTGAAGCAACATCATATTCTGCAGCATGACCTGGTTCTAATTCAAAGATATTTTTTATTGTAGTTTTATTACCTGATACATACTTGAAAACAGAATATTCTGATAAATTATTCAGATCTGGACTCCATCCTGTAAATTTAGCTATTGCTTTTTGTTCTGATGCAAAAATGAAATCTAGTCCATCATGGTAATAGTATATTGGTTTTATACCATATCTATCTCTGGCAAGAAAAATTTTGTTTGAGTTTGTATCAAAGAAACCAAATGCAAACATGCCATTTAATTCATTTAAACATTCCAAACCTTTTGTTACTAATCCTCTGTACAATACTTCTGTGTCTGAATGACTTTTCCATGGTTGATTTTCATCATACCAGTTTTTTCTCAGTTCCTGAAAATTGTATATCTCTCCATTAAACACTAGAACTTTACCTTGTTCAAGTTCAAAAGGTTGGTTTCCTGCATCTGTTAAATCAATAATCGCAAGTCTTGAATGTTCAAGCTTGACATCATCATTTTCCCAATTTCCTTCATTATCTGGTCCACGGTGACACAATAACGTTGATCCGCTAATATCTATCTCATGGAATTCTGATTTTCGTGTTATGCCAAAAATTCCACACATATCAAACCAAATTATTTTTTAAACTCATTATAATAAACTTTTTAGAATTTATTTTTTCACTACCAATAACTTTGAATCCTAATTTTTGATTCAAGTGATTATTTGCAATATTGTCAGATCTTGTAATTGAATATACTTTTTTTAGATTTAACTCTCTAAATGCAAAATCTAATAATGTTTTAGTAGATCTATATGCAATTCCTTTACCTCTGATTTCTTTAGTACCGAGAAGTTTTCCAATTTCCGGTCTATCTGAAAAAACATTTGTAAGTGAAAAAGTTCCATGCGGTCTTCGTGTTTTTTTATCAATTAAAATAAAATCTATACGATTCAATGCTGAATAATTTTTCAAAAATTTTTGTTGTTTACTTTTAGTTAATTTATCTTGGTCTGCAAGAAATTTAAAATTTGATGGCTCATTTCTCCATTTAATTATATGTTCAGTATGTTTGTCATCTATTACTTCAAATTTAAAATCTGGTTCTAAAAATTTAAATTTTTTACTGGCGTTAACAAAGTTGGATGCAATTTTAATTAAATCATATTCTAATGTGTTTTGTATTAACGAAAAACCATTTGTATTTAGGAATTTTAATTGTTCAAGATTTTTTGGATTTACATTGATAAAGTACTTTTTACCTGGATTTTTTTTAATTAGTTCTTGGATTGCTGCTTGTCTAATAGATTCATTTGATATTTTTGGAAGAAAGTGAACACCAATTTCATTTTGTTTAGAAAAATAAATTGCACCTATTTTCTTTCTATTTTTTTCAATAATATACCATTTCTGATACGGTCTGGATTTCACAAATTTAATATGTTCTTTGTAACTTGGCATTTCCTTATGTGAAATATTTTCTTTCGAATCTCTTTCTTTTAGTAATTTGTAAAGGAAAGTGAAATCTGAATCTTTTATTTCTCTTAATTTTAATTCAACTAAAAGTTCACTCCATACTGTAGTTTTCATTTATTATCAAAATTATATTTTGGTCAAATTTATAATTCTCTATTGATTATTTTTCATTAGATTTTCTCAAATCTTAAAAGTATCAATACTACAATAGATATTAAAATGCCTGATTGTTTTTTGATTTGATGGAAAATACATCTAAAATTGGTAATGAAATGTATAATTTAATTGAAAATTTGTATCCAATTTGTAGAAGTATAACTGGGAATGGTACGAGAGAAACTTTACAAATTATTTCAAAAATAATTCCTATCCAAATTCATGAGGTATCTTCTGGAACAAGTGTTTTTGATTGGACAATTCCAAATGAATGGAACATAAAAGACGCGTATATCAAATCTCCAACAGGTGAAAAGATAATTGATTTTAAAAAATCTAATTTACATATTTTATATTACAGTCTTCCAATAAATAAAAAAATTACATTAAACGAACTTAAAGAACATATTTTCACACAACCTGATAGACCGAAAGACATTCCTTATAGAACTTCTTACTATTCTGAAAAATGGGGCTTCTGCATGAGTCATGAACAATTTTTAAAACTTGAAGATGGTGACTATGAAATTGTAATTGACTCTGAATTAAAATCAGGAAGCTTATCGTATGGTGAGTATTACTTTAAAGGAAATTCCGATGAAGAAATACTACTTTCTTGTTACATTTGTCATCCTTCTTTATGCAATGATAGCTTATCTGGAGTTGTTACTGCTGTTGAATTAGCTAAATTTATTGAAGAATTAAAACAAAAAACAAATTACTCATATCGAATTTTATTCATACCTGAAACAATTGGTTCTATCACTTGGTTGTCTCGTAATCAAGAAAAAATTAAAAATATTAAACATGGTTTAGTTATAACTTGTACCGGAGATAAAGGAAAAATAAATTATAAGAAAACTCGTAATGGAAATTCAGAAATAGATAAAATAGTAATTGATGTTTTAGAAAATTCAAATGAAGACTTTTCAGTTCTTGATTATTTCCCTTTTGGTTCTGATGAGCGTCAATATTGTTATCCTGGAATTAATCTAAACATGGGTTGTTTAACCAGAACTGTATTTGGTGATTTTCCAGAATATCATACATCTGCAGATAATTTGACATATGTTAGTCCGTTACCTCTTGCCAACACATTAAAAATATACATTAGAATAATTGAAAAACTGGAAGAAAATTATACCAAATTCCAGTTGAATGACAGTACCACTAAAAAAATTAAAAAATCATTGTCAGATGATCCTGTTTTTGTGAATCTTGTAAAATGTGAACCTCAACTGGGAAAAAGAAATCTTTACCATGATCTCGGCGGTCCAAAACTCAAACCTTTTCATGGAAGGGGTTCCAAAGATACAACAAAAATAAAAGAAAAGGCAATGATGTGGATTTTAGCTTATTCTGATGGCACTAACTCACTAAAAGATATTGAAGTAAAATCTAATATTGATTTTGAAACATTAATTCAAATTTCAAATTTGTTATGTGATCACAAATTAATTAAAGAATTAAAGTAATTATTCACAAAAATATTAATTCATAGATAGAGATATTTTCCTAATTATTATTTACATTACATGAATGAATTTCAAAATTATGATGATCTTGAGAATTATTTCTCTGATACATTTGTTAAATTAGGCGTAAAAGATTATGATTTTTGTTATATCTATAGTGATTTGAGATTTTTTGCTTCATCTATGAAAATTGATATTGAAAAAGACAGATTTTGCAACTCAATAATTTCTCCTTTACTTAATCTCAAAAAAACAATTATCATACCTACATTTTCTTATACAACTGAAGGCGTTTTTGATGTTGAAAAAACTCCTACTTCACTTGGTACTCTCAACTCATGGATACTTAGGCAATCAAATGTAAAAAGATCTAATCATCCCTTATTTTCATTTGGAGCACTGGGTCCTAAATCATCCCTAGTTGAAAATTGTGGAAAATCTGCTTTTGGAAAAAATTCAGTTCATGATAATTTAAGAGAAAATAAATGCTGTTTCATAAATATTGGAAGAGCAATAGAAAAAGGTAATACAATAATTCATAATATTGAACAATCTTGTGAGGCTAAGTATAGATTTAACAAAGTTTTTAAAACTTCTGTATTAAAGAAAAATAAATTGTTTGATTCTGATTATTCTGCTTTTGTAAGAAGACAAGACGTACCTGATCATGATTTTAAATTTAATTTCATCGAAGCTGCAAAAATAATTTATTCAGAAGGAATTGTACATGAAGTTGGTGATTCAGAGTTATTATCAAATATTTCTTTATACGATTATGATAAAACTCGTGCCATTCTTGTTAAAGCTTTTATAAAAAATTCATCTATCTTTTTGTCTAAGCCTTTCACCCAATTTTGAGGTTTTTAAATGGAATTTTCTAAGAAAGAAAAAATCATTTGTAATTTCTTTGTTGAACGTGAAGGTGAAGAAATTTTGAAAGTTATAAAAAAAATTGATTTCATAGATGAAGGTATTTTAGATTCACTTGATGTAGTAAGCTTGGCAACATTTCTACAAAAAGAATTTAAAAAAAAGATAGATGTCACAAATTATGAAACTATGCAAGCTTTTCATCATTTTGACGATATTGTAAAATTAGTAATATGAAAAAAATGCATCATATCGGTATTGTTTCTGAAAACATAGATCTTGCATTAAATGCACTTAATTTGAATAAATCTGATATCAATGAAATAATTGATGATCATGTACAAAATAATTATTTACATTTTATTAGATTAGAAAATAATGATCCTTGGATAGAGATTATTACTCCAAAAAATAATAATTCTACAATTTTTAATTTTTCTCAAAAATATAAAATGGGATTACATCATATGGGTTTTTTGTGTAATAGTATAGAAGAAATCAAATCTAAATTCAATACTAATACTAATGTAGTAACATTGGGTACGTACGAGTTAACAGTAAACTCTTTTGGTGGACAAATTTCAACCTTATTCATGTCTGCTAACAATTTGATTACTGAATACGTTGAACTAAAAAATGAATAAAAAAAATTTTTCTGACATAATTCATCAAAAATTAACTCTGTCTGAGAAAATTATTTTAAAAGATGGATGGAATGATTGGACTTGGAAAAATTTGATTTTTCGTTCATTTGCGTATGCTGAATTTATTAAAAATAATTATTCACATGTAGATATTCCTGCAATTCCAATAATCGTAGGACGTTCTGGTGAAAGTATTGCTGCTATGATGGGATCAATTTTGGCCGGTTACCCATTTGCACCTATTTCTCATACTCAGCCATCTGTTCGAATTAAGAATATTATTGATTCCTTAAATGCATCTCATGCAATTTCTGGTCTTCATTCATTGGAACAAAAACCAGAAAAATTAGAAATTTTAGAATTATCAAAAAATAAATTACTCCAAAAATTTTCTTCTCAATCTAAAAAAAACAAAATATTGTATCTTTTGTTTACATCTGGGTCAACTGGAAAACCAAAAGGTGTACTATGTTCTACTAATAATATTATGAATACTATGAATTGGAGTAAAAAATACTTAGATTGGAATAAATCTGATGTAATAGGTTGCGCTACACAATTCTCTTTTGATATTTCATTATTTGATTTCTTTACAATGTTGTATTTTGATGTCCCACTAGCCATTCTAGATAAAATTTCTAGTCCACAAGAAGTCACTAAACAAATTTCAACTTTTAAGGTGTCTTCTATTTTTTCTGTACCTGCATTTTTTTCACAATTTACAACAAAGAGTTCAATAAAAAATATTTCTGAAACTAAACTTAGAAGAATAATTGCTGGAGGTGATTTTTTTTCACCTAAGCATATTCATTTTTGGATGAAAAACTTTCCAAAAATATCCATATACAATGTTTGGGGACCAACTGAAACTTCAATTGTCAATTCAATGCATAAAATTACGAAAAGAGATATTAAAAAAATTGAAAAAGGTCAATACACTTCAATAGGAAAATCCACACTTTTAATGCAATTAGTACTGGTAAATTCAAAAAATGAATTGATTTCAAAACATAATGAAATTGGAGAATTAGCAGTTCTTGGAAAATCTGTAAGCATGGGTTACTATAATTCTCCTAGTGAAACAGAGAAAAAATATTTCATGTTTAATAAAAAACCTGCATTTAAAACAGGAGATCTAGGATATAAGGATAAAAATGATAATTTTTACTTGGTTGGAAGAAATGATAATATTGTAAAAATGCACGGTTACAGAATTGATTTGAATGAGATTGAAAAAACATTAAATAATTTTTCTAACGTTTATGCAACTTCTGTATTTGTAAATAAAATTTCCAATACCCATAGTGAATTATGGGCAGCTTTAGAGTTACAAAATAAGAATGTAAAACTAAATGTATTTGAAACTAAAAAGAAGCTCCGAAAATTATTACCAAGTTATATGGTGCCAAAACGTCTACTTGTAATGCCTAAATTACCTCTAACTATTAATGGAAAATTAGATAAAAAAGAGGTATTGAAATATGTTCGTCAAAATGCAATATAATGAATATATTATAATCAATAGTAGTATTAATATCAAAAATAAATTTTAGATTATTATGAAAATTGTTGTTTTTGGATTAAATCGAAATGTACTTGAATTAATTGATATGTTAGTTGATGGTGGGCATGAAATTTTATCATTAATTCCTCCAACTGAGAAAAAAAATAGTGATTACACAAAAGATCGTCTTTTTGGTAAGAAAAAAATAAAGATATCAATTTTACACACCAAAAATATTAACGAGGCTGATTTCATAAAACAAATTAAAAATCTAAAGACTGATCTATTTGTTAATTGGGAACATTCACAAATTTTTTCAAAAGAATTACTTTCATGTCCAAGAATTGGTTCATTGAATTTTCATAGAGGTTTGTTACCTGATGCACGTGGATTTGATCCTATCCTTGGTGAGAGATTGAATGGAATTGAGACTTTAGGTCAAACTGTACATTTTATGACGAATAAAATAGATAAAGGAAAGATTATCAGTAAACGAAATTTCAAAATTGATAAAAAATTATATCGAGTTGAAATTGATAAAATTTTTCAAAATGGAGTCGTAGAATTTTATTATGATGCAATAAAAAAAGCAATTGACGGTCATTCAATCAAACATGATGATACTTTTGGAAGATATTATCCTAAATCTGCTTTTGATAAAGAAATATTGGATTGGCAACAAAAATCAGATTTAATTTTAGCACGTATAAGAACTGCTAATCCATTTAATCCGTGCGTTACTTACCTATCTGGTTCGTATGATGAAGTGAAAATACTAAAATCTACTGAAAGTGATGTAAAAGATTACAATTCTACCATTGGTCAAATAATTGATCGAGATAATTCCTTAGGAAATTTAGTTAAAACTCTGGATAATGCAATTTGGTTAAATGAAATAAAAATAAATGAAAAAATTCAAACGCCATCATTTCCAATTGGAACTACATTTGTTTCCAATTGGATTCATGAAACTATGTCATTACATAAGAGACTAAAAGATTTAGAAAATAGAATAAATCATTTGGAATAATTAATTATTTTTTATAGATATAGCAACTGCAATCGCAAATTCCTTTTCATGTGAAATTGATGCTATAAAATTATACCTGTTCGGTAGTGATTTTTTTATTTTGACTGTCGGTTTTGAATTTGTATGACCTGTTACTATTTCTAAGAATCCAACATCTTCATTAATTGATTTGATTACTGCTTCCTTTAGTGCAAATTTACCCGCAAAATGCTCATATGGAGATTTAAATTTTTTACAATATTCAATTTCATCCTCAAAAAATATTTTTTTATAAAAATCAAGATTTGCTTTAAATGGTTTGTTCTTAAATCTACTAACATTTACGATATCTATACCAATTCCAAATGTATTGTTCACAGTTTTCAAAAAGATCTCTTTTGAATTTAAACAATTAGAATAATTCTAAAAATAGAATCAATTACTTAAAGACATTTTTTGATATATTCATCAGATAATATTCCAATTTTCTTTTTTTCCTTTTCTAAAAATATATTCATTTTATTTTCAGTTATTTCAACATCTACTAGTTGACCTGAAAAATGAAAAAAGTCACTTATATCTTGTGAAAATGCTATTGGATTAAATTTGAAAGAGATTTTTTCTGAAAACTGAATATATTTTTCTAAATCTATTGGGTTAACTTGTTCCTGTAACATTTTTTTAATATTATCAGGTAATTCAAGAATATTTTTTATTTTGTGTATTGATGGTATAACTGAAATATAATTTTCAGCAAACATCATAACAGGTTTTTCAGCAAATAAGGCATCCAATGCAACATTACTAGAAATAGTAATGACTAAAGAAATTTTTTCAATAATTTCTTTCACTTTTACTTCTGGATGCAGTAATATCACTTGTGGTATATTCATCATTTTTTTGTATGTCTCAATACTTCTCCAACTTCTGGATTTAGCCATTGGATGCTCTTTTACAATTAGTTTATAATTTATTGGCATAGACTTGGCAATTTTTTTAATTATTTCAATTTGATTATTCTGCAACGGTGATTCAATTAATAATGCACTTTCAGCTTCTGTTTGCAACGGAAATAAAATATATTTATCATCATCCAATTCTGTTTTGAAATTACTATCAATGAATTTTTTTCTTTTTTTAACTTTAAGTTCATTATTTAAATAATTTAAAAATACTTTAATTTTATTTCTACCAAAATATCCAAAATTATTTTCTGCATTTGTATTATCTGAAAAAATAAAATATTTTAATCCAATAGATATTTTTTCATTAAGTGATAATTCAGTTCTTTTCACAATTTTTTTACTAGATTTTAACATGTAATTTTTTTCATGATATTCTCTTAATTTATCAAAACTTCTAACATCATTATTCATGGTAAATTTTTCATAATTTTTAATTTCAGCATCAAATCCTATTACTGCAGAATCAAATTTAGTATTATTCAATTCCAAAGTCTTTATTCCTTTTGCCTTACATAATTTAAAAAATAATAATTCTTGATGTAGGTATGGTGTAAACATGAATACAAAATTTGGCTTAACTTCTTCCAACACTCTTTCATAAAATTTACATTCTAATTCCAAAATTCTTAACATTTCGTTAGACTGAAATTTATAAAATTCATTAAATTCCGAAAATAGCCTTTCTGAAAAAATTATTTTAGATAATTGTATGTTATATTTTGTCTCAAATTCAGATAAATATTCCAAATCTGGTATTTTTTGTATGTCTAAAATATTTTCATGTAAAAACCATTTTTTTTGAAAATTTACAATATTTTCGTTTTCAAAAAATTTTTTAGGCTTATTTGTGACATCAAATATTGCATAACTCTCAGTTGGTACTTTTTCTTGAATCGATTTTGCTATACAATAATGAGTGAAATTTGTGCCTATCCAATACAATATTTTGTTCACTATTTTTTGTGAGATAAATTATGAATAAAAGTTTGGATTGTTTTCTATCTTATTTTTCTAAATTTGCTTGTAATTTGTCAGATTTTTCTCAAATCTAACTTTCTCTCAATTTGAAGTAGCTATATTAAATAAGTAAATAATTTAAATCAAGAATAATGCCTGCAAAGAAAAAAGATCTAAAATTATTATTTATTAATCCGTGCTTAAGACCTGGTGGTCACACAAAACTTTTGCCTGTTGGCTTAGGAAGTGTAATGACATATTTTCATGATAATGGATACAAATTCACTCTTTTGGATATTGATATCAATGAACATGACGATGCTTATGTTGAAAATTATTTAAAAAATAATAACTTTGATTTTATTTTATTTGGGACTCTTGTTACTCATTACAAATGGATAAAATGGCTGACAAACATTGCTAAAAGATGTCAACCAAATGCAACTGTTATAGTTGGAAATTCTGTTTCTAGCTCAATTCCTGAACTATTTCTACAGAAAACAAATGGTGATGTTGTAATAATAGGTGAAGGTGAAATATCTGCTTATGAAACTGTGGAATCTATCAGATTGAATAAACCTCTTGATAATGTACCAGGAATTTCTTTTAGAAAAAAAGATGGTGAAATAAAAGTCAATGATCTTAGAAAGGTAGGAAATATCAATGACTTTTCTGTGATTAATTGGGATTTTTTCGACGTGGAACGCTATCTTGCCAAACCTAGTGTAAAGGCAGATCGTGAAAAAGATGTTACACGTGCAATGCCTGTAATTACTGCAAGAGGTTGTGCGTTCAAATGCACTTTTTGTCATTATGTCTTTTGGAATGATCCATACAGAAATAGAGCTCCAAATTCTGTAACCAATGAAATAAGACATCTAATTGATAAATATCATGTAACCCACATTGATTTTTGGGATGATCTTAGTTTTTCAGCAGCTCGTCAAGTAGAAAAAATGTGTGATGAGATTTTAGATAGTGGTTTAAAATTCAAATGGATGTGCTCTGTTCGTGTTGATTTATTCTCTAGAGGAAATCTTTCACACGATGATGCATTAAGAGTTGCTAAAAAAATGAAAGAAGCAGGATGTTACGATGTTGGTTTTGCTTTAGAATCTGGCAATCAGGAAATTTTGGAAATGATGAATAAAAAAATTGATGTTAATGGATTCTTTGAAACTGTTAGTATTTTCAAACAAGTTGGAATCACTGTAAACACAAGTGTAGTATTTGGATACCCATCAGAATCAAAAAAATCTATCAAAGAAACATTTGATCAATGCCTAAAGGCTGGCGTATATCCAAGCATTGGATTTTTACTTCCCTTGCCTGCAACAGGAATGTATGATTATGCAAAACAAAAAGGATTTATCACTGACGAAGATTCTTACTTGGATTCAATAACTGAAAGACAAGACATCTGTGTTAACATGACAAAATTAACAGATGACCAAATTATGAGTGAAATCAAAATTGGTGCAAAAAAATTGAATGATATGCTGGACTTGGGATTAAATGAGAATACATACATCAAAACAAAAGGTTACAAAAACTCTAAAATCAAAAAGAAACCATTAGATCCAGAAAACATATCTCGTAATCAAAATGATGTCAGTTTCAATTATTCTGAAACTCAGTTTGAATTTCAATCATAATCTCAACTATTGATACTAATACTGATAAATAATGAATTTTAGATAAAATTATGAAATTATTAGTTACTGGTGGATTAGGTTTTATCGGAAGTAATTTTATTTTACAAGTTTTAAAGAATAATTCTGATTTTTCTGTGACAAATATAGATGCAGAATTAACTGGTTCTGATCACCATAATCTAGATGAGTTAAAAAATTCTTCAAATTATAAATTCGTGAAGGGAAATATAACAAATAAAATTATGATGGAAAAACTAATTGAAAATCATGATTGTATAATTAATTTCGCGGCGGAATCTTTTGTGGATAGAAGTATATTGGATGCAAATCAATTTTTAGTATCTAATATTCGTGGCACATATACCATTCTAGAAATTCTTCGTAAACATAAAAAAAGATTAATTCAAATTTCCACCGATGAGGTTTTTGGCAGTTTAAAAGAAGGCTCTGCTCATGAAACAAGTAGATTTAATCCATCTAATCCATATGCTGCAACAAAAGCATCTGCAGAATTGTTAGTAAATTCATACGTTAACACATATGATCTTGATTGCGTGATTACAAGATGTACTAATAATTATGGTCCTAGACAGTTTTATGAAAAGTTGATACCAAAAACTATTTTCCTAGCAAATCAAAATAAAAAAATCCCAATTTATGGTAAAGGAGAAAATATACGTGATTGGATATACGTTAACGATCATTGTGAAGCTGTTCTTAGAGTTTTACTTGATGGAAAAAAAGGTGAATCATACAATGTTTCTTCTGATAATGAAATTGATAATTTATCGATTGTAAAAAAAATACTTGAATTATTAGGCAAATCATCTGATTTAATAGAATTTGTAACTGATAGACCAGGTCATGATTTGCGTTACAGTCTCAATTCATCAAAAATTAAAAATTCATTAAAATGGAATCCTGAAATTAGCTTTGATGACGGAATTCAAAATACAATTGATTGGCTCATTAATAATTCTAGAGGGAAAGACATTTCTGAAAATATTTTAGGTTCTACACCTTGGAAAAAAAGTTAGCCTGAAAATCTATTAGTTAAATTAATTATTTTATCTAAATCCCCCTCAGTTAAGTTTGGGTGCATAGGTAATGTGACAATTTCTTTACCAATTTTCTCAGTGATTGGTAATTTTACATTATTTTTGTATAGGGAGAATGTATGAATTGGTTGATAGTGAGTTCCTGTCTGAATACCTTTTTCAGACATTTTTTGCCTAAATAATTTTCTATTTTTTACACATATCCAATACAAATGATATGCACAATCTTTTGTGAATGGCATTTTAATTTCAATATCTAATTCTTTTTCATAAATTTTTGCAAAATTCTTTCTAATTGAATTCATTTTATTTAATTTTTGAAGTTGTTTTAAACCAACAGCTGCAGAAATTTCATTCATATAGTAATTATCGCCAACTTCTTTAATTTCATATCTATCATCATTTCTATTTGTTATCCCACACCATCTTTTTGCCTCAATTCTTGCTTTGAATTTTTTTGCATTTGAATCGTTTATTGCAATTAATCCTCCAGTTGGCATGCCCAAATTTTTCACAGGATGAAAACTAAAACATACGGCAAACCCATGGCTACCAATTTTCTTCTTACAAAATGATGATCCCGCAGCATGTGCTGCATCTTCTACAATTTTTATGTCATATTTTTTTGATAATGATACAATTTTTTTCATGTCTGAAGGAAATCCACCGAAATGTACTGGAATAATAGCTTTAGTTTTTTTTGTAATTAATTTTTCAATCAATTCGGGATTCATACATAATGTTTTAGGATCAATATCAATAAATTTAGGAATTCCTCCATTTAATAAAACACAATTTGCTGTAGAAACAAAACTTAATGATGGAATAATGACTTCGTGATTTTTTATATCTAAGAGTGATAATGCGATATTCAATGCAGCAGTTCCACTATTAACTGCTAAACATTCATCAGCCTTTGTATATTGTTTGAATTTTTTTTCAAATTTAGATACATTTCCAATACCTGCACCTGATGCCCAAAATTTACTTCGTAGTGTTTCTAAAACAGCTTTTTCCTCTGCTTCATCAATGTAGGGTTCAAACAGATTAATTTTCATATACGCTCACCAAATCTCTATTGATCACAATCACATTGAATTATCATTTCGAGTTAAAATTCCTTACTAAGATTTGTTTTATCAATTTATGGTAATCATTAAAACCGTCATAAAATTCAGATAATTATGAAAAAAGATGTGGTTGCAGGATTAGGAGAAATTGGATTACCAATTTTTAAGGTTTTTTCAAAGACATATCCAACATTTGGTTATGATATTGATAAAAATTTAATGCCTAATAGTCCTAAAAAAATTGAGAGTTACTCGGTAAGATTTCTTCACATCTGCATTCCATTTAACAAATTTTTCCTTCCTAACATCCTGAAACTGAATAAAAAATTTGCTCCAGAGTATATTGTTATCCACAGTACTGTGAAGCCAGAAACAACCAAAAAACTTCAAAAAAGAATAAACATCCCGGTAATTTATAGTCCTACTCGTGGTGTTCATAAAAGAATGACACACGATCTAAAAAGATACACAAAATTTTTTGCATTGGATGATAGCATGAAAAATTCTTTATCATGTTCCAGAAATTATGCAAATTTATTAAAAAAATCTGGTATAAAATCAAACAAAATATCAAACTCTGTAACGCTAGAACTTTCAAAAATTATCTGTGATACCTCGTATTATGGATGGTTGATAAATTATGCACAAATGAGTAAAATGATAGCTGACAAATATGCAGTTGATTATGATGAAATGTGGATGTTTTCAGATGAAATTCATAAATTTTTAGGAAATAGACCTAAAATGTTTCCAGGTTTTATTGGAGGTCACTGTGTAATTCCTAACTTAGAATTAATTAATGAGAATTCATTGAATTCAATTAATCAAATAAACAATATGTTTAAGAAATTTTTAAAAAAATCTTAATTATAATCTATTTTTTATAAAATCAATTGAAGTCACTGGAGTTGGATCGATTTTTTCAATAACTGCATTATATAGCGATGTCATATCCAATGTGTAAACCAAGCAAACCAACTTACTTAGAATATTGCTATCTACAGAGAAAATTTCTTGATAATCTATATTTCTTTCAGTAAAAAATTCTTTAAAAATTTTCCATCTTTCACGTGTTTTGAAATGATCATCTTTACCCTGCATTAAAATTGGTTGAATGTTTGATGATTTTTCCCATGAAACAATACCGTTATGTGATGCTTCAATAACATCTTCAAACAAAACATGTTTTTTTGAATTTTCTTGCATAGAATTTTTGAATCTGATTGCTGCAGATTGTAACCCCCATGGATAATAAATTATTGGAATATTTTTAATCCAATTAGCCAACTTTAATGCTTCATTTTCTGCATTTAGACTATGTGTATCAATCTTATTTTTTGTTTGAACCAAATGGCTAACGGATTCTTTAACTTCAGATTCATTGATGGGGATAATTTCTTCTAAAACATTTAGTGTTGAATATAAGAATCCAAGGAAAGATGCTCTAGGTGAATGTTCCTTTTTAATTTTGTAGAAATCAATATTATTTTTTTTACTATAATCTTCCATTTTGCCACCTGATGAAAAAGCTATAAATTTTCCTTCAGAATTCTTATAATTTTCTAAAATAGATAATGTCTCATTAGTTTCACCTGAAATACTTGTACAAACAACTAAAGTTCTATCATTGATTGTTTTTGGTAAATGGTATCCTTTTACTATTGATACATGAATCTGACTTTTAGAAAGTATTGAAGAAAAAATATCGCCTATTGCCCCAGAACCACCCATTCCAGCAAAAACGACATGATTGATGTCTTTAATATCGAGTTTTGGGATTTTTTTACTATAGCTTTCTTCAGCAATTTTTGGCCAATTATCATATACTGAATACATTGATTTAGAATCAATTTTTTTAATTTCTTCTATAGTTAACAATTTAATTTTTAGTGAAAAGTTTGATTAATAAAATCTTGTAATGATTTGTTTCTATAATACCAATTTTTTCCTCAAAAAAATCGTATATACTAAAATAATTATGATTATTGATAAAATAATTATTATTGTGAAGGGAAAATCATTTGTTTCTGACATATCTTCTTGAAATTCTAATTGATTTTGATTAGAGAAAATCTTTACTTGATAGTTGTATGTATCAAGAACATAAATATAATTTTCACTTAGAGAAATTTGATGTGGACTATTAAAATTTTCATTAATTTGATCCACATACTTTCCAGTTAAATCAAAAATCTGAATTCGATTATTTCCAGAGTCTGTAACAAAAATTTGATTTTTATTTATTTTTATTCCTACAGCTCCATTAAATTCACCCTCCCCGTTACCATTTTTTCCAAATTCATATAGAAATTCTCCAGTTAAATCAAAAACCTGAATTCTATTATTATTAGAATCTGTTACGAAGATATTTTCTTGATAAATTTCTATATCGAATGGTCCATTAAATTCACCCTCCCCGTTACCATTTTTTCCAAATTCATATAGAAATTCTCCAGTTAAATCAAAAACCTGAATTCTATTATTTCCATAATCTGTTACGAAGATATTTTCTTGATAAATTTCAAGATTCTGTGGTCCATTAAATTCACCCTCCCCGTTACCATTTTTTCCAAATTCATATAGAAATTCTCCAGTTAAATCAAAAATTGAGATGCAGTTTTGATTTTCTTTAACTGTGAACATTTTTTGATTCATAATTTCTATACCGTGAATATGCCCAGTACATGATTTTTCTTCAAGTGATATTCTTTCCAAAAAAATATTTTCTAGTTTGTCAAATACTAAAATTTGATTATATAGTCCGTCAGAAACATAAATTCGATCCTCATTCAATGAAAGACCCATACTCCAGCCGAATCCATCTATTGCATCATTCATCTCATAATCTAATGCAGAGATATTTTTGAATCCTACTGGAATAATGAATAAAATTAAAAAAAATATTATCAGATAGTTTCTCACAATTTAAATAATTAAAATAACTTAATTACTTTTTACAAATAATCAATTGATACAAACTTTTATTTCTTAACAAAATTTCTATTAAAAAATGGATACAAATTCATATAAAATTTTTAATTTAGAAAAACATCAAACAAAGGATACTAATGATAATCATGTTAATGGTGAATTAACAGTAATTTGGAGAGATTGGGATAATCATGAGCTTGAATTACCCAAAATGGTTTACATAACATCTGTAGAACCTAAAGAAAAAAAGGGGCCACATCTTCATACTGAAAGAAATAGTTTTTTCACATGTATACAGGGTGAAGTTACTTTTATCATAAAAGATTCAAAAAATATTTTTCATGAAATTAAATTATCAGAAACTAACCCTCAATTAATTTTCATTCCAAAAGGAGTACCAGCAGCTCATATCAATACGGGAACCGTTACGGGAAAAATTTTGGCATTAGCAGATATTTCATGGAAGCCGGACAGTAACGAAATGAAAAATGTGAAATTTGATGATTATAAATGGGAAAAATGGTTTAATTCTTGACAACAAAAAAGTCTTTAGTTATTTTAGACGAATTAACCATTTTTGATAATTATGAATTTTTGTCAAAAGATAGTACTATAGTTATTGCAGTAGATTTTAGAACGCATGAAAAATTAGAAGAAAAAAAAATCTCACATGAATTATTGGATAATTATTTGAAAAATGAAGAAAGACAAAAATTGTATGATTTTATTTTATCAAAGTATAGTTGGTTCGATAATTTATCTCAAAAAAGAAATTATGAATTTAAGAATATCAATATGTTGAGTTTGATGAGCCCACTTGAATTTCATGAATTTTTATTATCTATTTTAATAAAATTTTTATCAATCAAAAATGTCCTTGAAAAAAATCATTCAGATGAAATTTTTGTAAATAAAAAATTATCTGAATATATCGAACTAATTCAGACTAGTACTAAAATTAACATTCTTCCATCAAATTCCAATAATGAAAAAGGATTTTTAACCGATAAAATTGAAATTCGTTTTAATATTTTTTCAAAACCTTTCACATTATATTTATCAAAAAAATCTTATTCTTTTCTTAAATCAAAATATGAAAATCTCATTTGTAACCTGAATAACTTATGGCTTGACGAAAAATCAACAAATGAAATTATATTATTAGTTGAATTTAATTCAGGCTTATATGATGAATTAATTTCAAATTTATCAAAATCAAAAAGACAACTTGTTTTATTAAATCGACGTAGACCTGCAGTTTTAAGTAAAAATTCTATTGATATTTTAAAATCGAATAATGTTAAAATTCTTAATTATGAAAAATTTTCAAATTCTAAAAGTAAAGAATTTACATCTGAAAAAAATCGCCTAACTGAAAATATTGATAAATTATGGCAAAGTGAGGAGTTATCTTCTTTGTTTTCAATAAATGGAATTACTTTTTGGCCATTAGTTAAAGATAGACTAAAAAAAATTTATGATTATAGATTAGAAGATTATCTAAAATTTATTTTTCAATCTCAAAAATTTTTAAAGAATTTAAATATAAAAAAAATAATTTGTTTAGGGGAATCTGGTGAGACAGAAAATATCTTACTTCAGAATATTGGTAACGATATAGAATCAATATTATTACAACATTCTTTTCTTCGTTATCATCCTGATCTAAAAAATTTGCAATGGAGATATGAAGATCAAAATATGATTGAACTAAAATCTAAAAAATTTTTTGTGTGGGGAAATAATGATTTAAATTATTTTTCTGAACAATCATCAATTAAAAAAGAACGAATTTTTGTTTCTGGTAGTCCAAGACATGATAAATTCTTTAAATCAAAAAATTCTATAATTTCAAAAAATATTCTTATCACATTATCCCCCATATCTGAAAGAAGTGGATTAGGTGACGTAAACCTAGTTTTAAGGTATAATCAATTTTTAACTAATATTATACAAAAATTGAAAAAAATTAATAATTCAAAAATCATTATTAAATTACATCCCGGTGAAAATCCACATAATTCAATTTTATTAGAACATCTTAGCAAAATTCCTGATATTGTAGTTTACCAAACAAAAAATTCTAAAGATTTGATTGTTGATTGCGAATTTTTGATAAATGTATCACCGGAATTATATGATTCTTCAACAATAATGCTTGAAGCATTAATTCTTCAGAAACCTGTTATCCAATTAATATTAGATGATGAAAGCCTGAATATTTCGCCACTACATTTGCCAATAATTCAAATTCATGAACTGGAAGATTTTGATGAAATTATTCAAAAATTACACAATGAGGAATTTAAAAAATCGTTTATAGAACAAATTCCTACTGAATTAAAAAATTATCTATCATACCAAAATTCATCCAGTGCAAAAATTTTGGAATTAATCGATAATGACTCCTAATTTACGAACATTTTGTTAATAATGTATAAAAAGCAATAATCAATTCTAAATTATTTGAAAATTTGTAAAAATTGTATTCAACCTAATACACGTCCTGGTATATTTTTTGATGAAAATGGAGTTTGTGGTGCTTGTTTATGGTATCAAGAAAAAAATAAAATTAACTGGTCTGCACGTGAAGAAGAATTACATAAAATTGCTAAATGGGCAAAAGAAAATACAAAAAGCAACTATGATTGTGTGATTGGAGTAAGTGGGGGGAAAGACAGTACTAAACAAGCAATCACTGCAAGAGATAAACTCGGTTTACATTGTCTTTTAGTAAACTTTCAACCTGAAGGAATTACAGAAATAGGTTCAAAAAATATTGAAAATTTAAAAAATCAAGGTTTTGATGTCATATCTGTTAGACCAAATCCTAAAATAATGAAATTACTAATTAAGCATGATTTTTTCAAATGGCTTAATCCTGTTAAAGCGACAGAGTTTGCATTGTGGTCATCAACATACATTATTTGTGATTCTTTTAATATTCCATTAATTATACAAGGGGAAAACCCTGGGTTAACATTGGGTGCTAGTCTAACAGGTGTAGGCACTGATTCAAACTGTCTAAATGCTGAAAAGTTGGAAACTCTATCTACCGGATGGAAAGATTATTTAGAAATTGATGGCGTTGAAGAAAAAGATCTTTTCTTACTTCATTATGATAGGAAGAGTTTAGAATCAAAAAATGTTAAAGGCATTTGGTTAAATTATTTTCTAAAAGAATGGTCAAATTTTGAATCTGCAAAATTTTCTGAGAAATTTGGTTTTGAATCCAGACCTCTAAATACTGATCCAAATTCAATAGGTACCTATGTCACTGAAGGTAGTAATCCTGGAACTTATTTCCAGCTAGATACTGATTTAACGCAAGTAAATCAATTATTGAAATTTATTAAATTTGGTTTTGGTCAATGTATGGATCATGCATGTTATGATATTTTAGAAGGATTATTGAATAGAGAAGAAGCAATAGACTTAGTAAAAAAATATGATGGAAAATGTTCATCAGATTACATTGAAAAATTCTGCAATTACATTGGTATAACTACTGAAGAATTTTGGACTACTGCTGAAAAGTTTAGAGGAAACATGTGGAAGAAAAATGATAACGGTGAGTGGAAAAATTCAGTTTGGGAACTTTTGAAGTAGTATAATTTCCACTCAAAGTATAAATCAAATAAATTTTTGATATCAGTATGGAATTGAAATCTGTTACTGAAGATGATGCAGAATTCTTATTTGAATTATTAAAACAGAGAGAAGGTAGAGTAAATATTTCTCATAAATCTACTCCTGATTGGGAAGAGCATTTACAATATGTAAAAAATCATGATTATCAATCGTGGGATATTATCTGGATTGATGAAACTAGAGTTGGTAATATTTATCTCACAAAAAAAGATGAAATTGGAATTTTTATCGATAAAAATTTTCAATCAAAAGGACATGGAAGTGAAGCAATTGAACAATTTATGGAAAAAAATGGTAAGAAAAGATATTTAGCTAATATCAATCCTACAAATTATAAATCGATTCAATTTTTTGGCAAACATGGATTTCTACACATACAAAATACATATCATAAAAAATTTGATTAATATTAACAGCTAATTTGTTTTCTATATGAAAATTGGAATAATTGTACAAACTAGGATGGGTTCAACAAGACTACCTGGAAAAGTATTGATGAAAGCTGATGAAACTAATCTGATGCTTGATTATTCTATTAATCAATTAAAACATTGTAAAAACTCTCATAAAATAATAATTGCAACGAGTAGTCTAAAACGTGACGATCCAATTGAAAAACATTGTAAAAATTTGAATATAGATTACTTTAGGGGTGATGAGCAAGATGTACTTGATAGACATTACCAGTGTGCTAAAAAATTCTCATTATCACACATTGTAAGAATTCCTTCTGATAAACCATTGATAGATCCTCAAATCGTAGATTCAATAATCGACTTTTTCAAAACAAATGATTTTGATTATGCGGCAAATTTTGAAATTACTCAAAAAAATAATTCTTCAATTTTTAATTCAACATATCCTTCTGGAACTGAAGTTGAAATATTTTCTTTTAATGCTTTAGAAAAGGCTTGGAAAAATGCAAAAACTTCTGATGAGAGAGAACACGTTACTCCATATTTGTATTTGAATCCTGAATCTTTTAAAATAAAACACATTCAACAATCTGAAAATCTTTCTCATTTTAGATGGTCACTTGATTATGAAAATGATATGTATCTAATTCGTGAAATTATAAAGAGAATTTCTAATAGGCCAATTTTAACAAATGATATTATAAAATTATTAGATGATAATCCACAATTATATAAAATTAATAAAACTTCTAGTTAATACTAAGAATTAATTATACGATTTTCATACAAATTTTTATGACTCTTAAAACTGTGGAATGGAAAAATAATTCCGTTATTATGATTGATCAAACTAAATTACCTACTGTTCTTGAATATGTCACTTATACTGATTTTAATCAGGTTGCAGACGCAATTAGAACATTAGTTGTTCGTGGTGCCCCTGCAATTGGTGTTTCTGGTGCATTTGGACTTGCACTAGCATCACTACAAAGTGATGCTACTGAAAAAAATGATTTGATTTCATATATGGAAAACGCAAAACAAATTTTATTTGAAACAAGACCTACGGCAGTAAATCTAGCATGGGGATTAGATAAAATCATGGAAGTTGCAAATAATGCAACTAATGCTGATGAATTAAGAATTAATGTTGTTGAGCATGCTAAAAAAATGGCTGAACAGGATATTCAAATTAATATGACAATGGGGAAAAATGGATCTGACTTATTTGATGATAATGATACTATTATGACACATTGTAATGCAGGTGCACTTGCTACTGTTGGATATGGAACTGCATTAGGTGTAATTCGTGCAACACGAGATAGTGGAAAAAATATTAAAGTTATAGCTACTGAAACTCGTCCTATTCAACAAGGTTCAAGATTAACCGCTTTTGAATTAAAACATGATGGAATTGATGTTAGTCTAATTCCTGATACTGCAGTTGGTTATTCTATGGCAAATGGACTTGTAGACAAAATTGTTGTTGGTGCAGATAGAATTTTACGAACAGGTCACGTTTATAACAAAATTGGAACATATCAGGTAGCAACAATGGCAAACCAACACAACATTCCATTTTATGTTGCAGCACCTCTCTCCACATTTGATATGAAAAGCAACCCTGAAGATGTAATAATTGAACAACGAAAAGGATCTGAAGTGACTGGAATAGGTGATAAAAAAACTGCACCTGATGGAATAAATGTAATAAATCCTGCATTTGATATGACTCCTCCTGAACTAATTGCTGGAATAATTACCGAAAAAGGTGTTGCAAAAGCACCTTTTGAGGAATCTATAAAAAAATTATTCCAAGCTAATTAACATCAAGTTTTTATTCATTTCATCTTACTTTTTGACATGAGTACCGTCAATGTTGAACATGTACGTGATTCACTGAAAAAATGTATGGATCCTGAAGTTCCATTAAGTATTGTAGATATGGGCTTAATCTACGGAATTGATGTAACTGCAAATAATGATGTAAATATCAAAATGACAATGACAACTAAAGGTTGTCCGTTACATGAAACAATGGTTGACGATGTAAAAAGATATGCAAAAAAAGTTTCAGGTGTGAAAAACGTTGATGTAGAAATTGTTTGGGATCCTCCTTGGACAATGGATAAAATGTCGGATGAAGCAAAAGCCATGATGAAAACAATGGGTTCTCAAAACACTCCTGCTCCTATTAATTATGAAACCGCTGTACCACAAGGTGTTGGTAACCTAGTCAAACAAGAAGATGGTTCTTTAGTTCTTGCAAATGAGCACGAACAAGGATTTATGGTAAATCAGGCAATCATAGACTTTTGGAAATCATGTAATGGACAAAGAAAAGTTACAGAATTAGTAGATCTATTTGCTCAACAAACTGGATTACAAAGAACACAAGTTGAAAAAGAAGTAATGCAATTATTAAAACAACTTCATGAAGGTGGATTACTAGTTATTCCAAACCAAAACGATGCTCCAAATGTTGAATTCAAAAAATCAAACTAAATTTCTTTAATCTCTGTTATTTTTGCTAATACTGAATCCATCTTAACTATGGCACGTTTATCTTCCCACCCTAATGCTACATACCAATCACCTGCATCATCATCATATTTTGTTTCAAGTGTCTTGATTTCCTCGGAATCTGTTTTGTATTCTTTTAAAATTCCAGAAGTTGCAAGTGATATTGCATCTTTTTCTGTTTTTAATCGTCTATCCATTAATCCGATGCCAGGACTCATACTATGATTTTGAAAATTATGTCTAATATACTTGATTATTAAAAAAGGGCCCGATGGGATTCGAACCCATGGCCTGGTGGTCCGAAGCCACCCGCTCTATCCAGGCTGAGCTACGGGTCCAAAAAAATAAGCATTTAACTGGTGTAAATATCTGTCTCAGTTATGAAAATATCAAAAAAAGTTGCAGGTGTGGAATATGCAATTAGAGATATTGTTTCTGCTGCACGTGAAGTAGAATTACAGGGAAAAACTGTTGATTATCTTAACATAGGTGATCCTGTACAATCTGGATTTCAACCACCACAAAATGTCAAACAAGCCATGATTGACGCAATTAATAATGGAAATAATTTCTATACTCGTTCTGAAGGTTTAACTGAATTAACGGATGCAATTGCAAAAAAAGAAAATGCAAAAGGTTTGTCCATACCATCTGAAAATATTCTTGTAACAAATGGTGTTTCTGAAGGTTTGGATATGGTTATCTCTTCTATTGTTGAAGAAGGTGATGAAGTTTTACTTCCTGGACCATATTATCCTCCATATGCTTCATACGTTAGATTACATGGGGGTATTCCAATTGAATTTTCAGTTGATTTGAATTCATCATCACCAGATATTGATGATATTAAAAGCAAAATTACTCCAAAGACTGTTGCAATTTGTTTAATCAGTCCAAATAATCCTACTGGTTTAGTATTCAACGAAAATGCTTTAAGACAAATTGTTGATGTAGCAAATGAACATAATCTATACATTATTTGTGATGAAATTTATGATCAAATAGTTTTTGATGAAAAATTCACTGGCATTGGAAAAGTTGCTGGTGACTCTCCTGTAATTGTTCTCAATGGTTTTTCAAAAGTTCATTTAATGTCTGGATGGAGAATTGGATATATTGCATTTAACAATTCATCACAGCTTGATAATCTTAGAGAAAATTTACCAAAACTTGCCAGAGTGAGAATCTCAACTAATCTTCCTGTGCAATATGCTGCTCTAGAATCTTTAACTGGTCCTCAAGACTATATTCCAAAATTTGTTTCTGAATTAAAAACACATAGAGATTATGTCATAAAACGACTAAATGAAATGAATGGTATTTCTTGCTCAAATCCTAAAGGTGCATTTTATGCATTTCCAAAAATTGAACAAAATAAATTCAATTCTGATAAAGAATTTGTTCTAGAATTATTAAAACAAAAAGGCGTACTCACAGTTCATGGTTCTGGTTTTGGTGAACAATATGGCAGTGGTCATTTTAGAATTGTTTATCTACCAAAAATGGAAATATTGGAATCTGCCATGAATAAAATCGAGGATTTTGTTCGTTAATATTTCCAATTTGAAAAATCTTTTGGTAAAATTTCAATAATACAATCTGTATCTTCTAGTAATTCTTTGGCAGATTTACTGTTTAATGATTTAAAATATCGTAAAAGAATTTTTTTTGCAATCTTATTCACAATTATTTTCTCTTTTAATAATTTTGCAGTTCCTTTACCCATTACTCCAAAAATATTTGGTGCATTAACTCCAACATCAACACAAAAACTAACTTTTTTATGAATTTTGATATTTTTTGCTTTTTGAGTTTTAGTATTTGTACCAACATAGATCTTCTTTGCACTATACAAATACCAAACAGGAACAATATGCGGAGAATTTTTCTCATCAATAGTTGCCAAATGAAGAATTTTTTCTTTTTTTAAAAATTCAGTTTGTTTTGACATTTGGTTTTCTATACCCCCAACCAATTAAAATTAATCCAAAAGCAATCATTCCAACTGAAATTTTCTCATTACTGATGTCTGGTCCCAACAAAAAATCGAGTGCAAATTCTGGACTCCACAAAATCATATTTCTAACTAAAACAATTGATGCCATTATGATAAACAAGACTCCCATTGCAGAGAACCAATTTCTTCCTCTACGTGAATATTCACTACTCATGATAAAACATTGTTCTTAATTCTTTTAAATTATTTTAATTCCAGGATTCTTCATTTTGTTTCTTATCATTGCATTAAGTAATAATGGAGTTGACATTTCAACAAGATATGCTAATGTACCTGGTCCCAAATAAATTGGTCTTAAACCTTCAATTTCAGTAATCAATCCATTTACAACTTCCACTGATTCTTTACTATCTCCTGCAACAAATATGTCATAATCTAATTTCAAAGTTGGATTAACAAGTTTTTTCTCAGAAATTACATGAAATGCTGAAACCAGTTTTGATTTATCTTTCATATGTTTTTCAACTGTTTGATGTGAAAATGGTTTGTTTTCTTTTATTGCAACACACTCAAAACCTGTATCTGTTTTTGTCATAGGAACAATTGGTGATACAACAACGCAGTCATCACTAATGTGAGGTAATAATTCTGAACAAATTGAATCAATATTTTCATATGGAATTGATAAGACTAGGACATCTGATTCTTTAGCAACTGTTGTGTTATCTGTACCTGTAATATCTCCATTAATTTTTTCATATGCTTCTTTAGTTAATTGTGTATATTCTTGAGCTGATGTATTTGCACGTTCAGCATCTCTTGAACCGATCAAAATATTATGATCTTTACACCATCTGATTGCAAAACCTTTTCCCATTCCACCAGTTCCACCAATAATTCCAACTTTCATGAATGCGCTCTGCCAATCTTATTATTATCTCTATTGAAGACAAATTCGTAACACAACATGATAATTTTCCTTAGACATGGGCAAGCTGAAAATAATACTAAAAAAATTCTTGCAGGTAGAACTCCTGGAATAAATCTAACTGAAGACGGAAAAAAACAGGCTGAACAGGCTGGTGAAATGATTAAATCTCTTAACGTTTCTGCAATTTACTCTAGTCCAATTGATAGAGCAATGCAAACTGCAGAAATTGTTGGAAAACATTGTGGTGTAAAACCAATTTCTGATGATCGACTAATTGAATTGGATATGGGAAAATTCACAATGGTCCCATACGATGAAATCTTCAAAAAACATGGTAATGTTTTCTTGAAATTCTATGAAGGGAGTTTAGAAATTAGTCATAATGGTGTTGAATCATTTTCAGAAGTCCAAAAAAGAGTTTTTGATATTGTGGACTTTGTAAAAAATAAACATAAAGGAGAAAACGTTGTCCTAGTTACTCATATGGATCCAATTAAAGCAATGATTGGAAAAGTTCTTTCTCTAAAACCTGAAATTCTATTTCAATTAATAGTTGCAAATGCCTCGCTTAATGTTTTCAAATATGACGATCAAAACTTTTACCTCTCTTCGATCAACTCTATGAATTCTTCACGTTTTCATGAGACCTTTTAATGAAAATCCTCCAAACTTTTAAATAGAAATTTTCGACCACGCGTAATTAACAGATAAAATTGAAAGGAATAATTGGTATAGGTGTGATGTTAGGACTTTTAGTAATTCTTCCTTCCGCTCAGTATGTTTTAGCAGCCGGTGATTCTACTGGTGAATATCTTGATAGGCGTGTAGTAATTTGGGGATTATTTTATAGATTAATGATTGTCGCATTTACAGTAGGAACTGTGGTTTCTGGTCTTATAGTATGGCTAGTTTTGAGATTTAGAGAATCAAATCCAAAAGCAAAACCAACATCTTACGAGGCAGCTGGTACGTGGTAAAATGAGCGGACACTCTACTTGGCCAGAATGGGTTTACGTTGGCGTTGTAGTCGCATTACTTTGTTATGTAGGTGCAGAAGCTTGGAACATTGAAAGAATTGTTGAACATGTTCCAGAAGATGCAGAAATTATCAAAGTTGTAGGTCAACAATGGATATGGACTTTTGAACATGAAGATGGAACTAAAGAGATAGGAGAATTACATGTCGAAAAAGGAAAAGCGTACAAGTTTGAGATAACATCAAAAGATGTTATACATTCATTTAATATTCATGATTATGTTGTTTTGTTGGACGCAGTACCTGGAAGAGTTAACACGGTTTGGTTTTCACCAACAGATGTTGGAGAATTCGATATTCAATGTAGAGAATATTGTGGATTGATACATTACAACATGCGTGGAACACTTATTGTAGAGGATAAAGGAGCTTGATTTGATATGACATTAGAATTACAAAAACCAAGACCAATTTGGCAAATTATGTTTTCAACACATCACACTGATGTTGGTCTTCTATACTTGATAACATCTTTAGCATTCATGTTCATGGGTGGAGCACTTGCTTTGTTACTTAGAGTTGAATTATTTAGTCCAGGTGTCCAGTTAATTGCTGATTCTATGACATACAACAGAATATTTACAGTTCATGGAACTACTCTTATCTTTTTATTCATCTTACCATCTGCATCTGCATTTGGAAACTATCTTGTCCCAATCATGGTTCGATACAAAGATATGGCATATCCAAAATTAAATGCAGTAGCATTTTGGATGATACCTCCAGCAGGAGCACTCATCTGGTTAGGATTTGCAGACTTTACTTGGTATGCATATCCAACATATTCTGTAATTAGCGCACCAGGTCCTGCTGCAGACATGTGGATATTTGGACTGAAGATTTTAGGTGTATCCTCAATACTTGGTTCAATTAATTTTGTAGTTACAATTATGAAATGTAAACATCCTGATTTACCATTAAGTAAAATGCCACTTTTAGCTTGGGCATATCTAACATCTTCATTAATCACTTTAGTTGCAGTTCCAACATTTGCTGCAGCATTGTTAATGTTACTTACAGATAGATTGGGCGCATCAGGATTTTTCAATCCTGCAATGGGTGGAGATCCAATTGCTTACCAACATTTGTTCTGGTTTACTTTTCATCCTGAAGTATACATTTTAGTAATTCCTGCAATTGGTTTCATGTATGAAATATTCCCACGTTTCTCAAGAAAACCAATCTTTAGTCATAGCTCTGGAGTAGCCGCATTTACTTTACTAACAATTGTTGGATTTGCATCATGGGCTCATCACATGTATGCAACTGGAATGTCATTTACAGAAAAGACCGTATTCATGGTTGGAACTCTAGCAGCAGTTCCAGCATCTGCAATGCACACATTCAATTTCTTAGCCACCATGTGGGGTGGACGAATTAAGTTTGCAACCCCAATTATGTGGGCTGTAGGCGGAATTGCACTCTTCTTCTCGGCTGGAGCAGGTGGTGTAGTAAACAGTGCAATGCCATTAGACTTTATCACTCACGACTCTTACTGGGTAGTTGGACACTTCCACCTATTTGTAATGGGTACAATTCTCTTTGGTACAGTAGGATTCGTTTACTACTTCTTCCCATACGTAACTGGAAGAATGTACAGTGAGGTTTTGGGCAAAGTTCACTTTATCTTATCATTTGTAGGAACTGTTCTTGTCTTCTTCACACAACATATCTTGGGACTCTTTGGAATGCCAAGAAGAATTTATGATTATCCAGCAATTCCGGAATGGGTCCAAATGAATATAATTATTTCAATTGGTGCATTCATCATCGGTATCGGTATGGCAATATTCCTTGTGAACTTAATTTGGAGTTCCGCAAAAGGAAAACCAGCAGATATGGATGATCCATTTGGCTTAGGCGGAAAATATTACTTCCCATATCAGGCAAAGAACCCATCACATTAGGATAACAAAATGACACAAGAACAACAACAACACGATCCAATTTACAGAACAACACCCGAACGTACAACCAAAATGATGGTTATCATGTTGGGAATCTGTATTGCAGGCGGTGGAATATTCTTTGGAATGTGGGATTACTGGACATCTATGCCTCCTCCAGCAGGTCTCTTAACTGGAGATGTTGCAGATGATCATGGTTCTGATAAAGGCTCTGGTTCTGTAGTTTTAACTGGGGTAGAAATCAATTCATCATTATCATTTATTGAAAGTAGCGACTTTAGGACTTTGGCATTCAACGCTTTACCTGGAGAACCCGATAACAATCCAACAATTACTGCAAACGTTGGTGATAAAATCATCTTTGATGTAGTAAATGATGGTAAATCATTCCATGCATTTGGTGTTACTTCAGATGAAGAAGGATTTGGAAATTTATACCCAGGTTCTGAAGTTGCAACTGCAAACGCACCACTAAAACCTGGTGAGAGCGGAATCTCAGAATTCATTCCAACCGAACCTGGTACATACTACTACATCTGTACAGTTCCAGGTCATAGAATGCAAGGAATGGTTGGTGAAATTATTGTATCTGGAGCAGCCGCTCCAGCAGCAGCAGCACCACCAACTGGCGTATCTCATGATATTACATTTGACTTTGTAGAAAGTAGTGACTTTAGAACTCTAGCATTTGATGCATTACCTGGAGAAGAAGGTAGCAATCCTGAAATTCGTGTAAACTCTGGTGATGAAGTAACAATTACTACAAACAATGCGGGAAAATCATTCCATGCATTTGGTGTTGTCTCAAACCCTGATGATTTCAATAGTGTTATTTTTGATTCTGCAATTGCAGCAGCAACAAGCCCTCTAAAACCTGGCGAATCTGGCTCGGTAACATTCCTAGCAGGTGCACCTGGTACATACTACTACATCTGTACAGTTCCAGGACATGCATTACAAGGTATGCAAGGTTCATTCATTGTAGAGTAATTTGATTCTAAAATATCTCGCACTGACATCTCTTGTAATTTTATACTCACTCATGTTTGTTGGTGGGTACATTTCTGCAGCAGGGCTAGGTCTGACATGTCCTGAATGGCCATTATGCCCTAATGGTGTAATGCCAAATGATGAATATCTCATTGAATGGATTCATAGAACCGTTGCAGCAACAACAGGACTCTTAATCTTAGCCACCACAATCGGTGTTTGGATAAACAAGGATGCAGGACGAAAAATCAAGTTTACAAGTGGATTTGCAAGCGCTCTAGTAGTCACTCAAATCACACTCGGTGCTCTTGTAATTGATACTCAATTGCATTCAGTACTAGTTGCAGTTCATCTAGGTATTGGTATATTGTTATTTGCAATGACTTTACTTACTGTATTGTTTGCATTTAGAATTGGAAAGCAAGTAATAGAAACTAAAGTTTAGATCGTTTTTTTAATATTCTAGGAACATAAACAATTCCCACAACTCCTCCAAAGATTAGTCCACCTGCGGCAATTGCTCCTATGAAAACATAACCAAATGGTGACTGTGTACTTATGTTGAAGGTAAATGTTAAAACTCCTCCATCTTCTGCAACGTCATACAAGTCTATGCGAAATATATGATTTCCAGATTCTTCAAAGAAAAAATCTTTTTCCATATGTCCGCTGTCATAGGATTCTGCTCTCCATGTGATTGTTTGTTCACCATTGTAAAAAATTCTGTTTCCCATAGTAAAACGATCAACTTCTTGACCATCTTGATCTGTAACTCTAATCAGAATTTGTGATCTTTCTCCAATCTGTGGAAACTCAGGTTGGGTTGCGATCTGAACTCGGTAATCACCTAATGTTTGTTCAGATGAATTAAACAATGAATGTCCATACGCATCTGTTGTTGCTGTAGTTGACACAAAGAGCAATGGTATAATTAAAAGGATTCTTAGACTTTCATTCATTACAATTGATTGTCCTCCGATCAATATATTGTAAATCAAAAACTTTGTTGAAAATCGTGTAAAGCTTTAAATCCTCTCTGAAAAGAGTCACAAATGTTGACTGTAGTTAAGAAATCAATCGACATCAAAGCACCAGTAGATACTGTGTTTACCTATTTTGCAAGACCAGAACATGTTTCTGATCAAATGTCTGAAAAAGGAGTTGGCATGACTGTCATTCCTATGGATATTAAAGCAGGAATGGGTGTAGGAACAACATTCAGAGTAATTGGTGACTTTAGCGGAAAAAGACTAGAATGGGATTGTGAGACAACCGAATTTGTTAGAGGTGAAAAAATCTCTGCAAAACAAATCAAAGGTAAATTCAAGAGATGGGAAATTACAACCGAATTCAAAGAACTCTCCGATAATCTTACAAATGTTAGCATGACTGTTGACTATGAAATGCCATTAGGTCCACTAGGTAGTATTTTAGACAAAGTAAAGTTTGCAAAATCTGCTGAAAATGGACTTGAAACAGCACTTTTCAAAGTAAGAGGTCTCTTAGAAGGAAATGGTTCAATTCCAGTTTACATCACATTAGATGCATACCAAAAACTCCTTGCAGAAAAGAAAAAGATGAACAATGTTCCAGTTTCAACAGTACTTACTGCAATTCTTGAGAAGTTCGAACAAGAACCAGAACTCAAAAACTAATCATATCCCAAGTTTAAATAATAACATCATTTTTTCATATCTTTGTGTGGGTCTATGGCGCAGCCAGGTAGCGCACCGGACTCTTAATCCGGTTGTCGTGGGTTCGAATCCCACTAGACCCGCTATTGTAATTTTCGCAATAAAGTAAATCTAACTTGTTCTGGCTCTATTTCTTCATGCATGTTGACATTACTTACAACTTTTACTTTGTAATTCAACCATCTTTTTAGCATGTTTCTAAATTTCATTTCATCATTTATCACATCTTCAGTTTCTCCAAATAATTCACAATTTACAATATATTTTTTGGCTACACGAAACATCTCATTAACACCATTATTCAGAGTATCGTCATCAAGATAATTTAGTAACTTATGTGTAAAAATAAAATCAACTGACGCATCTTCAAAAGGCAATTTTGTAATATTCTCTTTGTAAAATTTACCGTTAGGTATATTTTTTCTTGCTAATTCTAATGCATGTTCATTCAAATCTACTCCATGTATCTCAAATGAATCATCAAATTTTCTTAAATCAACCCCTGTTCCACAACCAATTTCTAAAATACTTTTACAATGTAATGATCTTGCAAGATCTGTTAAAAATTTTGTAAATTCTTCATTGTTACGTGATTCATTTTCATCAGCATATTTGTTCCAAAATTCTTTATCATAATTCAATTTATTTCACTTTCCATGAGAACATTTGCATGAAATCAACTTTGTATCAAATGTACATTCATGGGGTCCTTCAGATTTTGCATTAACTGGCATTTCTTTCATACATTCTTCATGCCTACCTTTTTTACAAAACCAACATATCTCCGATATCTCATCTGATACTGAGCAATCTTCCATATGTTCTGTAAACTTTTAAGATATATCTAATTTTAGATGAATTTTAACCATGAGCGGAATTTCTTATTTTCACCCATTACTGTATCCATGAATAATTCTTGTAATTCTTTTGTAAATTCACCAATTTTTCCATTTCCGATTTTTGTCTTATTAACACGAGTAACAGATTTTACTTCCGCAGCAGTTCCTGTCATAAAAATTTCATCAGCTTTTAGAAGATCATTAACTTTCAGATTTTTTTCAACAACTTTGATTTTCTTTGATTTGAGAAGTTTAATTGCTGAATCTCTTGTTATTCCATCTAGTATGTCTGCATCCAATGGTGGTGTAGTAATTTTTCCATTTTTAACTACAAAAATATTTTCTGCACTTCCTTCTGCAACGTATCCTTTGTTGTTAAGCATGATTGCTTCATCGTATCCTGCATTTAGTGCCTCCATTCTAGCCAATGCCGCATTTGAATAATTTGCTGCAGATTTTGCTTGCATAGGTTGTGATTTTGAATCAATTCTTATCCATTTTGAAATTTTACATTTTGCTCCTGAATATTTTCCTGCTTTTGATTCTCCCATTTTCCATTCCCAACATGAAATAGAAACATCAACTTTGTTATTTGTTGGAGTAAGTCCCATTGTTCCATATCCATAATATGCTAATGGTCTGATGTAGCATTGTTTCAGTTTATTTGCTTTTACCGTTTTTATTATTCCGTCATTAATTTTTTTCTTTGAATATTGCATTTTCATAGAATACATTTTTGCAGAATTGAAAAATCTGTCAACATGTTCTGGTAATCGAAAAATTGCTGAACCCTCTGGTGTATCGTAACATCTAATCCCTTCAAATATTGAAGTTGAATAGTGTAATGCATGTGTTAAAACATGTACTTTGGCATTTTTGAAAGGAACTAATTTTCCATTCATCCAAATTTTGCCTGTTTCTTTCATATCGGGCAAAACTCATCTCGTAATTTAAACAATCACGCCTGAATCCCTATACTATACATAGATCATATTAAATAATCTTCATGATTCATTATGATCAAGCGTGTTTTGGGTAACGCCCGGACTGATTCTAGAAGATGGTCCAAGAACAAACCCACCTTGGCACTACTGGTCACACGACCTTTAGCGCCAAACTGGTTTTAAATAAATTTAATCTTTAATCTTTCAGAATGTATTGATTCAATTGCTTTTGCAACGCTGTCTTCTACATCTTCTATAACGATAATAATTCTAGAAGTTTCCTCTTGCGCATCCATGTTTAAGATGTTCAATCCTGCATCACCTATCTTAGAACTAGCCTTTGATGCAATTTGTTGTACTCTCCACATCTCATCCCCGATTAATGTAACTACACCTCTTTCATATGCAACTGTTGCAAGTGCATCGAAACTCAGAATATATTTTTCATTTCTTTTGACATAATCTCCATCTAAAAACAAAATTCGACTAAATTCTATTCCATCTTTTGTGAATGGTGATAAGACAATAAATTCACTATATCTCTTATCTTTCTCTAATGATACAAGCAAGTCCCTAATCATTTCTGATTCTATTCGTAAGATTGCACAATTTTTCTTACCTGTGACAATCTTCAATGGATGTCCACTCTTATCATCGGGGTTTCTTTGGATTTTTGTAATCATTTCCGGTGATTGCATATTTGTAATTGTTAATGGTATTTCCACTCCATTTTCAAGAATTTCTTTAATTGCAATAGGATCTACAATTTTCATACCAAACATTCCTGCTAATCTTGCTTCATTGTATGATAATTCATTGACTCGTTCAAGATCATCTTTGACGATTTTTGGATCTGCAGAAACGACAGAGCTGTCTTTTTCAAGATCTATAACTGTATCATATTTTTTATGAAATAAAATTCCTAAATCTGCTGCAGTTCTATCTGAACCACCCCTTTCATATGTTGTAATAATTCCATCTTTTGTTTTTCCAATGAAACCTCCAATACATATTACATCATTTTCATCTAGAATTTGTTCCAGTTTACCCATTCTTGAAACTGATTCTGAGAAAAGAAAATTTGTTGATTCAATATTGTTATCTGTAATTATTGGCCAATCCTCAAGTGAAATTGTATCTGATTTAATTCCATTACTCTTTAAAATTAGATTCAAAACGTGCGACATTAAGACTTCTCCAGAAAATGCTAGTGCTTTTGAACGAATTTCATCCAAAAACTCTTTTTTAGATGATGCTAGATTTATTGCATCTTTTGAATTTTTCAAAAACTCATCAATTGTTTTCTTACACAAATTTTTAGATTCATCACTTACATATTCCAAAATTTTTGAATATGATTTTACAATTATTGAAAAATCAAAATTATTTCCATTTACTACATTATGTCCTATGCCTAACACTACATCAGTTAGTGATTTCTTTTTACCATCTACCATTGTGAGTGGTGCAGAACAAACTATAACCACTTTACCATTTTTTTGAATCTCCTTAATTCTTTTAATGATTTGAGGTATTCCCTCACCATCAATTCCTATTGCACTTCCTCCAAATTTTGCAATTGTTAGTTTACTCATGATTAATCCAAAATATTATTGCAGTATTAATCGTTATTTTTATTTAAAAGAATTTTTGAAATTTCCATGCCTGCCAAATTAACTCCATTTTGTTGTTGTTCATTTCTATCCATGTTAAGTTTTTCTTTAATGAGATTTTCTAAATTAAAAATATCTTCAAAATTAAATCCCATTTCTTTTGCATTATCTTCTTGTTCGAAATGATCTTTTATTGGTATAAAAATTCCGGGTGTTCCATACACAACTGATTCATCAATTGTAGATTTTCCTGCAAGAGAAATTACTAGATCAGATGCAAAAATTATTTCATGAAGATTTTCAACAAATCCTAAATTTCTTAAATTATTTCCAAATTCTTCTTTAATTTTTGGTCCAGCAACTAAAACTAACTCAATGTCTAATTGAATTTTTTTTACTGCAGCAATTGTTTGTTTAATTAAAAATATTCCTGCCTCTGTACCTCCTACACTGAGAACAATTGTTTTCTTTTTAAAATCTAAATTATTTCTAATCTCATCCCGATTTTTTTGTATTTTTCTTACAATTGGACCTGTTCTTATTATGTTATTTTGATTTACTCCTAATTCTGGAATTATAACTCTGTTAGATTTGTTCAACATTTCTTGCATTGTTTTATTCATCTTTTTTTCAACCATTCCTCCAAATCCACTAGTAAATTTTGTTTCAAGAATATCTGTGATGATTATATTTGAAATTCCTTTTTGTTGTGCTATTGCTATTGATGCAAAATCTTCATCACTAATAATCAAATTTGGTTTTTCATCATTAATAATCTGATTTGAAATTTCTTTACATTTTTTATAATATTTGTAGTAATCCCAAAGCCATCTCAAAGATTTTTCTAATTTACCATTTTGTACCTCAAATTTTGGGGGGGAATAGACATCATATGCTTGAACATTATTTTTTTGAAAAAACTCAATGGCTGAACTACCGGAAAAAATTTTACAAGATTCTAGTTTCAATTCATTAATTATGGCTAGATCTCTTGTTGCATGTCCCAATCCTATTGGACTACAAAAAAACACAATTTCTGTCATATTCTGATTACTTTTTCTTGTCAAAGATTTAAATGGATTTTAACGAAGAACTTTTTGGCGGGCTCGTAGTCTAGCTCGGTTATGACGTCGCCTTTACATGGCGAAGATCCGGTGTTCAAATCACCGCGGGCCCACTACCGAATATTTTTTAATTCGATAAAATTAAAAAAATATGATGTCAGAACTTTCTATGAATGATAAAATGACTTTAGTTCAATATTCCATTGAAAAATATGAAAATGAGGAAGATTTAATCTCAAAACTTTCTTCTGTATTACCTGAAAAAGATATCCAACGAAGTTTGGATACTTTGATAGGTACTCAGAAAGTTAGAAGAATAGGTCCGGAAATAATTCAAAATAATACTAGCCATACTGAATTACCCGAACTATCAGATAATGTCAAAGAATTATTAGATGAAATTTAATTCTAAAATCCTCTTAATCCTTCAGGTCTTACATTTTCAGGATGTTTATTTAGCCAACCAATTTTTTTAAGCATATCATCTTTATCTTGAGGAAATGTTCCTGCAATATTATATGCGTTTGAACCATGATTAGCACGAAAAACTATTTGATTTTCTGCATTAATATTTGAAACAAGTAATTCTAATTCTTCTAGTGATTCATTATCATCTATTTTCACAAATTCACCTCCCCATTTTGTAATGAATTCATCTTTTATTCCATTTTCTAAATACAATGTTAACGCACCAACAAAATCTGGTTTTGATGCACTGATTACTTTTCCAGTTTCTATTGCATTTTCTTTTGAGTATTTTTTCCCTCCTAATCCTAAAATTACCATACAGGATAGTTTGAATCCGACATCTTTTGCTTTATTACATGCTTTGATGATAGTTTTTGATGTTGCACCTTTTGTTACTTTTCTGAGTACTATATCTGAACCACTTTCTATTCCGAGATATAACATATTCAATCCTGCATCATACAATTCTTGTAAATCTTCAGGAGTTTTTTTTAACAGATTCATAGGCATTGCATAACATGAAATTCTTTCAATTGAAGAAAATTTCTCTCGAATATATTTGAGAATCTTTACCATGTATTCTGTTGATAAATTAATTGCATCACCATCTGCCAAAAACACTCTTTGTGTATCTGGCATAATTTTTGCCATCATATCAATTTCTCCTTTTACTTCATCCCAAGTTCTTTCAGAATATTCTTTTGATCTATACATATCACAAAATGAACATTGATTAAATGAACAACCTAATGTTACCTGAAAAATTAATGAATTTGCTTCTGATGGCGGTCTGTAAAGCGGTGCATCATAATTTAACATCATTATATCTATTAATTACAAGAATTGGTTATAATCTTAATGAAGATCCTTAAAAAAGGGGCTGAGGCTGATGTCTATCTTTCCTCATGGAATGGAAAAAAATCCATATTAAAAATTAGAAAAGAGAAAAAATATAGAAATCCATCACTTGATACTGGAATTAGAAAACAAAGGACAATTAGAGAATCACAATTATTATCTCATGTAAAATCTTTTGGAATCTCAACACCATTAATTCATTTTGTAGATTACAAAAAATTCTCAATATACATGCAGTATGTGGATGGAAAATTAATTCGTGATATGGATGAAAAATCTATTCCTAAAACATGCTTACAAATAGGAAAAATTGTTGGTAAACTTCATACAAATGGTGTAATGCATGGTGATCTTACAACTTCTAATTTTATACTGACTAAAAAAAATCTATTTCTTATTGATTTTGGACTAGCAAATAGAACTGAAAAACCTGACGATCATGCAGTTGATCTACGTCTGTTTAAAGAGATTTTGAATAGCGCTCATGCTAATGTGATGGAAAAATCTTGGAAAAATTTTATCTCTGGATATGAAAATTCTGTTGGTAAAAAACAATGTAAGAAAATTCTTGAATTAGTTGCTGTAATTGAAAGTCGAGGTAGATATGCAACAGTCGTCTGAATTATTTTTTGTATCATCAAATACTCATAAATTCACAGAAGCAGAAAGAATTCTATCAAATTTAGGACTGGAACTTAATTTGTTTAAAACAACACTTGAAGAAATTCAGTCTAATTCTCTTAGTGAAATTGCAAAACGAAAAGCATTGGATGCATATTCTAAAGTTCAAAAACCTGTAATTATTGAAGATGATGGTCTTTTCATTGATTCCCTTGATGGATTTCCTGGTCCATATTCGTCATATGCTTATGACACAATTGGGAATAAAGGAATTATACGTTTATTAGAAAATTCTGAATCTAGAAATGCAAAATTTGTAGCAATTATTGCTTATTGTAATGGAGTTGATGATGTTCAATTGTTTGAATCTAGTATACCTGGAAAAATTTCATTATCTATTGAAAAAGGTGGTTGGGGTTATGATCCAATATTTATTCCTGATGGAGAATCAAAAACATACGCAAATGTTTCTGATAAAGATAAATTCTCTCATCGCTCTGCATCTCTAAAAAAATTCTCAGATTGGTTCATGCATACGCAGTTAGATAGCGGTCTGTAAATCTTTTTTTGTTTTGTAACACTACAATTTTTGATATTTCACTTTCATCCATTATCTCAAATCTATCTGATTTACCTGCTATTTGTTCTGAAAATTTTCTCACATCATTCATTTCAACCATATTTTCATATTCTAAACGATTAGTTGAACGTCCAATATGCATATAGGATTTCATTTCTATAAAATGAGCATTTGATTTTTCAAATATTGATTTAAAGCCAGACATCATTTTTTCAGAATCATTCCAATCTCTGATTAATGTCACTCTTAGTACTGTTCTTGTATCTAAGTCGGCAAGCATTTCTAAAGTTCTATTCCATCTTTCCCATGAATCATCATACTTTGGTCTGTTAATTTTGAGAAATGAATCATAATCCGCTGCATTTGTTGAAAGATATAGCTGTGTTGGTAGCGCATCATCATCTGCAAGTTGTTGAATCATTTCTGGTTCTTGACCATTTGTAACCAAAAATATTGATTTTGTGGCTTCTAATGATTTGAGATATTTTATCAAAGCCGGTAATTTTGGATACATGGTTGGTTCTCCTGATAGTGATATGGCATAGTGACTGGGGTTGAGTGATTCTTCTATTTTCTTTTTATCTTGTTTTGGATCACCAAAATGTCCTACGATTAATTTTCTTCTCTCTTCCATCAATTTTGACATAATATCTTTTGGTTCTGCCACTTTTTCTTTATCCATTTTCATTGAATCATAAAATTCCATTGGTCTCCAGCAGTAGACACATCTATTTTCACAATGCATTCCAGCTGGAGAGAATTCCATGCATTGATGAGTACTAATTCCATAAAACTTGTGCTTGTAGCAACTTCCCTCGTTTCTAAAAGATTTTTTTGTCCAGTGACAAATTTCTACAGTTGAATGATCGGCTACTCCGTATTTTGCTTTTTTCAATTGTTCTGAAATACTTGATTTGATCTGAATAAGTCCATCCTCTTTATCCACAACCTCTCCTGAACAACTCATAATTTTTTTTATCTCTGTTTTACTTAAATCATACATTTCCTCAAACAATCAAAAAAAAAGTGTATATAGATGAAAAAAGTGTTTCAGCCATGCTCAAGACAGTAAGTATTGCAGGAATTGAGGAACAAGGAGTTCCATTCAAAGAAGAAAATACTAGCTTAGATGAAGCAACAAAACATGTTTCAATTGGTAATCTTACTTGGATAGAATGTGTAGTAGATGATATAGCAACTGAAACTCCAAAAATTCTTGAGAAATTAAAAATCAATATGGATTCTAGTACACTACTTTCTGGATATCTTACTGAATACGAAGATGTCGGTGATACTCTGGGACTAATGGTTCCATTCATCTTTACAGGTGAAAATAGAACTCAAACTTCACCATGTTTAATTTTCCTAAAAAAGGATCTCATTGTTACAATACATGATGATTATGGTGGAAAAATTACAAAATTATATAATTATTCTAGTTCTCTTATGAGAAAACTCCCACAAACTCCAGAGAATTGGGCTGATAGACAAACAATGTTACTCTTTAGATTACTTGATGAAGTTAGTGAAACAAACTTCTCTGCTCTTAGGACAATTGTAGAGCGTGCAGAACAGATTGAAATTGATCTTGCTGGTTCTCGTCAAATACATCGAGACTTGTCTACTGAATTATCTAATATGAAACGATCACTTTTGTCATTTCTTAATGCTGTATGGGCAACTCATGATACTGTGAGAAATCTAAAGTATGGTGATCCTGACATGTTAACTGATGACGATGATATATTAGAAAAATTTGAAGTTGTTCTTGCAACTCTAGACAGACAAATTCAGATGGCAGAAAATGTAATGGAAATTATTTCTACTGGTATTACTGTAATCCAAACAGAATCTACAAACCAATTAACAAAATTAATAGTTTGGTTAACTGTCGCTGCTACTGCAGTTCTAGTCCCTAACACACTTGCAACAATATTTGGAATTCCAAATCTTGAATTTTCTTACGTATGGGTAATTCCTGTATTAATATTTTCTACAGCTATAGCATCAATTATCACATTTAGATGGACAAAGCAATATCGTATATTGCCATTTGGTTCGTCAAAACTGAAACGTATAAAGCGAAAATTCAAAAAATAGTCTCAATAATACATCTGAGCTATAAGATTAATACAAGAAAAAAAATTAGTTTCTTTGTGGCCTCTGTCGTCCAATGGCTAGGATAGGGGATTGTGGATCCCCGGATGGGTGTTCGATTCCCCCCAGAGGCCCTTAATTTTTAAAATATTCCAAATTTACTTGATTCCATTTCTTCTTTTAAAGCAAATTTTATTTTCACATCTTTTCCATCCATTTTTTCAGCTAATAATGAAATGAATTTTTTATCTAATCCTTTTCCTTTGTATTTGTTAAATTCATCCCCCATCATGTCTGCAAGTTTAATGACCATCTCTCTGTTTACAGAAGCTACAAAGAAGTGCCAACCAAATGCAAACTCGGAGTCAGTTATCAGAAAATCCTCTTGCCCGTGAACCATTTCTTCCATTCTACCTAGTACTCGTTTTATTTCCTTACTGGTTTTATCATATTCTGTTGCAGATACATTGATGTTTATTCTCTCTTCCATACTATTACATGATTTTTGGAAATAAAAGGTTGACTTGATTATTTTAACAAGTGCTCAACTTCAATTCCAAAATATTCCTTAAGAATTGCAATGTATGATTTGATTGAAACTGGTATTTCTTCTCCACAGGCAACCCCAAGATTCTTTGCATTTATCCAAATTGTCAATGCTTGAATTATAACAAGAAATCTATCATTTTCTGGATTATCTCGACCTATTGATTTTGTGTATCGCTCTGCATACTCCCATGCGGTGACAAATCCAATACACTCTGTATCAAATACTGCCATCAATTGTTTTTTCAAATTATCTGTTTCATCAAATGGAGTTTTGTTCATGATGTATGGGAAATCAACTTTTTGTGGTAAACATCCTGGTAATGGAGCCCAAATTGTAATTATTCTGACATTACTTTTTAATTTTTTAAATTTGTCAATCAAATCTTCTAAAATTTCTGGATCCATAAACCAACATAAAATTACATCTGCATCATTAAACTCTGCTTGACGTACATCTTGTTCAATCACTTTGATATTGGCAATATTTTTTTTATCTATCATTTTTTTTGCTTCACTAATCATTTTCTCTGAATTATCTATTCCAATTGCATTTTTCACATTAAATTCTTCTCTTGCAATTACAAGACTTGTTCCGTCTCCACATCCTAGGTGATAGAATGTATCATTTTTTTCTAAATCCGTAAATCTAAAAATCTCTCTTATTGTATCTGGAGGAATTTGAATTTCTTCACCTGATATGATAGATTTTGGTAATGTGGACAGATATTCTTCAATTTTCAATGTACTGCTAAAGTTTTAAGGGAATTTATTCTCTTATGCTCTCTAAAACTGACACTGCTTGCCATAATGTGGTTCTCACAAATGAGGGTACATTTGGATCTTGTGTGATGTCGTCTAAACTACTAATTGCATTGGCTGCTCTTACTGATATTGAATATTCTTCTGTCTGCAACTCTATAATCAAATCTGCAATTGTTTTCTTAAAATTTTTTGGTGTAGAATGGCTAGTTGCCAGTTGATTGAGTGTTTGAATTGCACTCTCCATTGCTTGTTTATTTTCTTCGCTCATTCTTAAATCTCTATGAATACATCTTCTGATTCTATTACCACTGTATATGACTTTAAATCGTTAATCTTTGCGGGAAATTTTTCCATTTTACCTGTTTCGCAATTAAATTGTGCCGCATGCCATCCACACGTAATGGTTGAATTTTCTAATTTTCCTTCTGATAAACTTGCACCTGAGTGTGTACATGTATCATCACACGCAAAATAATTTCCATTTACATTTGCAACTAGAATCTCTTTGCTATCTACCGAAACTTTTTTCATTTTTCCAGATTCCAATTCTGATGATTTACACGCAATAATCCGTCCCATGAATTAAATCCATTTTATATTCTTAATAATTTTTCTTATTTTATGGATAATCCTCCTCGACTAGCTCAAAGTTTTGATAAGAAAGACGTCTTGAATTTTTGCAAAAATACATTCTCATGGGGTGATTACATACATGAGGTATGGGACAATTGGATTTCTGAAGGAAACCTAATTGTTGTTGAAAATGAAGAAACTCCTATCTCCATGGCACATGCTGGATTTTATCCTGTAGAAAAAATGATTTGGATTGAAGGAATTCGTGTTAGTGAAAATTTTAGAAAAAAAGGTATAGCAGAAAAAATGATTCATCATTTTGAAAGCAATGCAAAGTCACAACAATTTAAATTATCTAGAATGCTCATTGCATCTGAAAATACTCCATCTCTTACTTTGGCTAAAAAACTTGGGTATGAAATAATTTCTCAATGGAATTATTATTCTTTAGAATCTAAACAAATCTCTTCACAGAATATCGATATGTCCAATTCATGTTTAGATGAATCTAAAGAATTAGATGTGCAAAATCATCATTTTGTTGAATCTTGGAGATGGATTCCATTAACTAAGGAACGAATAAAAAAATTAAACTCTGAAAATAAAATATTCTGTCAAAAAATTAACAACAAAACAATTGCTTTGGGTATAATCACTGAGTCTAAATCATTTGAAAATACAATAATTTTAGAAATTCTTTCTGGTATCGAACTTGAAAACATGATAAAATTTGTACAAAATTTTGCATATAAAAAAAATTATTCAAAGATTAGAATACTAACTGAGCTTGAATCATTACCACAAATCAAAAACCTAGAAAATAAATTCCAATTTTATTTAATGCAGAAAAAACTCTAATCTACAAACTTGACTGTATTTGTAATTGAGCCTAGCTTTTCTATTTCCATCTCTATCAAATCCCCGTCTTTTAGATATGGCACATTTGGATTATTCAATGCAACCCCCGCAGCAGTTCCTGTTGAAATTATATCTCCTGGTTCTAGTGTCATGGATTTACTTAGTATTGATATTATCGATGGAATTTTTATGAACATATTTGATGTTGTAGAGTTTTGTCTAATAGTTCCGTTAACTTTTGTTAAAAGTTTAAGATTCTGAGGATCATCAATTTCATCTTTTGTTGTAATCCATGGACCACATGGTGCAAATGTATCAAATGATTTTGCTCTTGTAAATTGTTTATCCATTGCTTGGATGTCTCTTGCTGATACGTCATTAAGTATCATATATCCAAAAATTTTATCCATTGCCTCTTCTTCAGAAACATTCTTACATTTTTTTCCAATTATCAAAGCAAGTTCTACTTCATAATCTAATTCTTTGACAAACTTTGGACAAACTATTTCTGAAACTGTTCCATTAAGCGTAGTTTTTGGTTTATTTACTATAGCTGGCTCTTTTGGAGGCGTTAATTTTTGTTCTTCTGCATGATCTTTGTAGTTGAATGCCAAACAAATTATTTTGTTAGGATTTGGAATTGGTGCCAAAACATCAAATTCTGATAATTTATGTTTAAATTCAATTTCACTAATCTTTGGTAAAATTTCTTCAAACCAACCATCAAATAAAAAATCTCTAACATTAATTGGAATTGGTATTCCGGTAGAATTAGTAATGTCATCTTTTGTGGCAATTTTTCCATCTTTGACTAGTCCAAAAGTTTCTTTACCTGATTTTACTACTCTTGCAATTTTCATTTTTTCTCACTTGTGTGTAAATATGACTTGGTGTGTTGATTCTTTTCTACAATAACCAAATCTTATGAATTGGATTTCATCACCGTCTTTTAACTTTAAGTATGCTTGTTCTACAAAACCTTCTACTTCTTTTAGACTATCTTCATTAAATTTCTCGCCAAAAAATAACTGATCAGGAACTATAATTTTGATTTTTATTGGTTCTCCAGCAACCCATTGTATTTTTTTTTCAATATTTTCGGCATTTTCTGAAATAAATTCTGCAGTAAGATCTGAACTATCTGTTATCTTAACAATTCCAATTCCTAAGAGCCTTATTGATTCTTCATTCTTCAAATCTTTTGCATCCTCCCCTTCAATCATAACTGAATTATCAATATTGACAGTTCGTTTTCCTAAATCCATTGTAGGATGATTTGATAAATGAAATTCACTTGATGGAAGATTTGCAATTTTCAGTTCCTTTGGATTACGTACCATGTGTAACCTGACACTTTCACCGTCGATAATTTTCTTGTTAAATGCCTCTAGAGATGCAAATGGGGAAACCGTATCATTTTTTGTTAATCCTAATGATAAGATGAACTTTTTCACAGCTTCTGGTCTGATTCCTCTCCTTCGTAATCCTTCTAGAGTTGGCAATCTTGGGTCATCATACCATGGAACTTTTCCATTTTCAATCAGTGGTTTTAATGCACTTTTTGATACCGGCATTCCTTCTAGGTCTAATCTGCCAAAAAAGATGAATTCTGCCTTTTCCATTCCTAATTTATCTAAAATTGTATGATGGAGCTCTTTTCTCAGTTCAAATTCCTTTGATCTCATAGCATGTGAAACCTTGCTAATACTGTCAAAAATTATGCCTGCAAAATCGTATGTTGGCCAAACTTTGTATTTTTGCTCTTGTCTTGCATGTCTTTTTGTGTTAATCCTGAATAGTGCTGGATCTCTCATTGTTGTATTTCCAGATTGCATATTCCCTCTAAATCGCAATAATGCTTGTCCTTCTTTGAAGCCTTTTTCATCAAACATCTTGTGCCACAATTTTTCATTTTCTTCTAAACTTTGTTTGGTGCAACGACATTCAGTCATTTCTCTTCTGTCTTTACTAATACTGTCTTGACTACATGTACAGACATACGCATCATTTGATTTTATAATTTGATCTGCTTTCTTGTAAAGTATGTCTAAACTATCTGAAACATATTCAACACTATCATATTTTATTCCCAACCAATCCATTCCAACCTTAATTGCAGCATAATATTCTAATCGTTCAGTTCCTGGATTTGTATCCTCAAATCTTAAAATTATTTTTCCACCATGCATCTTGGCATATTCATCACTAATTATGGCAGCTTTTGCATGACCTATATGTGGATAACCATTTGGTGCGGGAGGAAATCTTGTAATAATTTCTTTTCCTTCTATATTTTTTAAAGCTGGTAAAGTATTTTCTTTTTGTGGTTTCTCTTTTTTAATCTCTAATAACTCTGGATATTTTTCTTGTATTTCCTTTTGCTGTTTTTCAAGTGGAATTTGATTTATTTCTGACACAATTTCAGTAATTATTGGTGATATCTCTTTTGCTTTTTGTCTTAACTCTGGTACATTCCCCATTATTTTTGCAAGAATTGTTTTATCTCTTGTTTGACCTTCATGTTCTGCAGCATTTTGTAACGCAAACTTTCTAATCTCATTTTTTATTTCTTCGTCATTCATTTTATAATGTCACTAACTTTACAGTATCCATTTTTTTGTTAATCTGAAAATCTTTTGTTATGTCACTAACTGAATTTGCTTCTCCTTTCAACATGAAAAGTTCCATACATTTATCGCCTTCAATCTTACTGTGTAAATGTGTCGTAATAAGATCCTCATAGGAATGTTTGATCCCATTTACTTGATTATCATATTCGTCATTATGTACAACTAGCAAAATGGCATTAACATTTCCTGAAAGATTTTCCTTTTGTTTTTCTTCTGAAACAAAACTTCGAATCCCTGCTCTTATTGCATCAGACCTTCCTGAAAATCCAAGATTCTTTTGTAAGGTATCAATTTCTTTGAGAATTTCCTCAGTTAATGAGATAGAAACTATTGGCATATGCTCATTGTTATTAAGAAACATAAAAATTTTAGGTAAATGTTATTAACTTTTTACACATTTATTAATAATAAAGCGCGGATTTACGTATGATTGTTGATATTGAAAATCTATCTGTTGATTATTCTGGAATTAAGGCGTTAGATAAGATAAGCTTCGGAATTGCTGAAGGTGACTTTTTAGGAATTATTGGCCCAAATGGTGCTGGAAAATCCACCCTGTTTAGATGCATGCTTGGATTGCATACTGGATATGATGGAACCATTAAATTCTTTGATAAAGATATTCATGAATCAAAAAAATATCTCTCCCAGATAGGTTATGTTCCTCAAAAACCTGTAATCGATAAAAATTTTCCAGCAACTATTAGAGAGATTCTTGCAATGAGTCAGCATTCAAATAATCCTAAAAAAATTGATGACGCATTGCAAAAGGTTTGGATGCATGAACTAGCTGATAGACGAATTGGTGATCTATCTGTTGGCCAACAACAGCGTGTATTCATTGCAAAAGCATTAGTAAATTCTCCAAAAATTCTAGTATTAGATGAACCAGTTACTGGTATTGATATGTATAATCAAGATTTATTCTTTCAGATTCTAGGTGATTTAAATAAAAAAGAAAAAATTTCTATTATTTGGTCATCTCATGATTTAGATGCAGTAGAAAGACTTGCTAACAAGGTTGCTTGTCTTAACAAAACTCTCTTCTTTCATGGTATTTCTGAAGACTTCTTTTCAGATGAAGAGATGATGAAGAAATATTCTGAAACTTCTATGCAAATGCATATGCACCATCATTGATGTAAAATGGTTTTTGAATTTTTATCTGATCAATCAGTACAATATGCACTAATCTCTGGTATAGCAATTGCATTATTTTGTAGTACCGTAGGATTATTTTTAGTTCTTAGAAAGTTTGCATTATTTGGAGATGCTTTAGCACATACTGCTTTTGGTGGCGTAGCGTTTGGTCTATTCATCGGAGTCTATCCTTTATGGGCAGCTTATATTGTATCGATACTTGGTGCATTAGGTCTTACCAAACTTCGTCAAAGATTTGATATTTCTGGTGATGCTGCAGTTGCAATTCTATTGACAAGTGGAATAGCTGTTGGAATTATACTATTTAGTATAACTGATGTTGATGATCACCAATTAGATGATGAACATGATGTAAAACAATTGAATGGTATTCAAAATATTGAAGAATCTCACGATGAAGAATCTCACGATGAAGAATCTCACGATGAAGAATCTCACGATGAAGAATCTCACGATGAAGAATCTCACGATGAAGAATCTCACGATGAACACGATATGAATGATTTTCGTGATATGAAACACGCCCATGATATGGAAGAATTCCTATTTGGCTCAATTTTACAAATCAAGCAAGAAAATGTCATAACAATTCTCATTCTATGTGTAATTATCTTGATTATTCTAAGAATAATCTACAAGAAACTACTTTATGCTACATTCTCTGAAGAACAAGCCAAAGTATCAGGCATTCCTGTAGAGAAAATTAATTATTTACTAATTGGAATGTCTGGGGTAGCAGCTGTAACCTCTATGCAATTAGTTGGTGTATTGCTTGTTTCTGCACTTTTTGTAATTCCGAACGTCTCTGCTATGCTTTATGGTCGTTCTTTCAAACAAACTATTACGTTATCGACCAGTTTTTCACTATTTTCTGTTGTTATGGGTATAATCATAGCTATTCCATTTGGAATAGAACCATCTGGATGTATTGTATTACTTGCAATTGGAATTTTGATAGTTTCATTGATAATCAAGTCTACTGGAATTGTTAAAACAACTGGTTTCTCACCTAAAGTGGCATGATAAAAACTCCTTGTCCAATATGCGATAAGCATATGCGAGATCATGATGAAAAAGAAATTGAAAAATGTCTTTGGGAATTTGTCAGAGAATCTAAAAACCCTGTAGTATATGCTTCTAGAAAAAAAAGAATTTGTCCCATATGTGAAAAAGAAATGCTAGATCATAATATTAGCGAAACACGTGTATGTGTAAAACAGTTTGTTGATGATGTTGAAAGTTTAGAACTTTAAGAAATTATGTCAAATACTTCGTTTCACTACAAAATCTAAAAGACTCACCATTTCCTTTTTGTCACTTCCTGAATAACTATCAAGTGATTTTGTTGCTTTTGTTGCATACTGCAGTGCTTTTTTACGTACTTCCTCTTCAATTCCTAATGTTCTAATTGTATTAACTGCAATCTGAACATCTTTTTTTGCAGCATTTGATTTTCCAAAAACTTTCATAATCTTTTGTTTGTCTTTACCTCTTGCCTTTCTTATTGCTAAAAGAATTGGTAGTGATTTTTTACCTTCACGGATATCATTTCCAACTGGTTTTTTTGTTACTTTACTATCTCCCATAATTCCGATTAAATCATCTGTTATTTGAAAAGCAATTCCCAGATTACGCCCAAATATTGATAAATTCTTTACATCTTTTGGTTTTTTCTTTGCACAAATTGCACCCATTGCACAAGATACTTCAAAAAGAACTGCAGTTTTTTTCTCAATCATCTTGATATATTCTTGTTCAGTTGGAATTCTTTTATTTTCTGCAAGTTTTACGTCATCTACCTGCCCTTCACAAATTTCTACACATGCTTTTGATAGTTTAGTAACTAATTGCGTAGTGTAATTTGAAGAAAGTTTTGATTTTGATGAGATTGTGTGATATGCCTTTGAGTATAATACGTCTCCAGCTAAAATTGCTAGTGGCATATCAAATTTATTGTGAGTAGTTGGAACACCATGTCTCATTTCATCATTATCCATAATGTCATCATGTACTAGTGTAAAATTATGAATCATTTCTACAGAACTTGCAGCAGCTATTGCATCTGCTTGTTTTCCACCTAAAACTTTACAGCTTTTCAAGACTAGATAAGGTCGTAGTCTTTTACCACCGTGGATTATGAGATGTGCAGCTGCATCGTACAGTTGTTTTGGATCTCCCTTCAATTCTTTTTTCAGGAATTTGTTTACAAATACGGCATTTTTCTTTATTGATTCTGATGGATTCAATTTACCAATCTCCAATTATTTTCAGGTATGTAATGTTTAATTGCTTTTTCATAATTTTGCATTAATTCATTTCTTGTCCAATCAGAAATCATTGAAGAAAATTTCTCTTTTGTCTCTGATTCACATTCTGCAAGATAGTATAATGCAATAACCATCCATGGGCAATAGATGTCTATATTATTTTCAAGTTCTTGTTTTAATTCCTCAGGTGAAATCCATTTTATTGCAGAAATCTCATCTTTGATTAATGATGATTCTTCAAAATTATCAACAACACCTAGCAGTGTTCCACAAACCTCATTTTCTGAACCTACATTCTTGTATGGAACATGATACTCAAACTTGTTAACATAATTCATTTTACATGTAATTCCAATTTCTTCAGGCATTCTACGTTCTGCAGATGACACGTATGTTTCTCCTTCTCTAGGGTGACTTGCAACTGTCCCATCCCAATCTCCAGGCCAAAGCATTTTTGAATCGCTTCTTTTTGTTAAAAGTAATTTTCCCTCTTTGTTAAAAATTAATGCTGTAAATGCTCTGTGAAGTTTTCCATCTGGTAGATGACATTTTACCTTCTCTTCTTTTCCAATGGGGTTGTCATTTTCATCAACTAAAATTACAAACTCATCCATGATTATTTCCTAAATAATGTCCCTTCAAATCTCTTTCCTGAAACTGCATCAGTAATTCTCTTTGGTTTATTACCATTTACAAAAAATATTTTCAATCCTGCCTTTGCCATGTTATTGGCTTCTGTAATTTTTCTAGTCATTCCTCCAGTAACATCCATTTTATTATTTTTAATTTCTGGCTTTTCTTTTTTGAAATCATGAATCAATTTCTTTGTTTTCAAATCTGAATAAACTCCATCCACATCAAGTACAAAAAGTGAAAGTCTTGGTTTTAGAATCTTCCCAATTGTAGTCATTATTACATCTCCTGATAAAATGTATGATTTTTTCTGACCAAACCATAATGCATCACCGAATGTTATAGGTGTCAATCCTGATTTTGAAATATCATTTATTGTTAGGATTTTGCTCTTGATTACTTTATTTCCATTCATAAAATCTGTTGGTGGTAAACAGTATGAATTGATTCTATTTTTTACTGCACTATCTAGAATTATTTTATTTAATTCAACCATTGAATTTTTAACAATTGCAACTCCTTTTGGATTGGTTTTTGCAGGTTTTGTATGCATATCATACTTGACAGACCAATAATGTCCGTATGAACCTCCTCCGTGGACAATTATTATTGGTTCTTTGATTTTTCCAATTTCTTTTAAAATATTGTCAATAGTTTTTCTTCTTGGTGAAAGCGGTTTTTGCTTATTTGTTATAATGGAACCTCCAAGTTTGATTAAGATCATATTTCTACATCAGTCCTAGGTATTAAAAACCTGTATTCCTGTATTTTGTATTGATACTTGATGAGTTTGATATTTTGTTGTGTTTACATATTCTGAAAGATCATTATCTTTTTCTGTTAATGCTATAATGCATCCTCCATCACCTGCTCCTGTAATTTTTGCACCAAATGTTATTTTTTCAATTTCTTTTGTTATTGATAATAATGTGTTATTAGAAACTCCAATCTGTTCTAAGTAAATTTGATTTTGTGCCATACATTTTCCAATAGTTTGTAAATCATTATTTTTCATACTATCAAGTGCTTTTGTGATCAATCGTTCTTCTTCTGAACATAATTCTGAAAATGTATTACTATTTTCTTCTTTGAATTTTTTCACTTGTTCAACTACTTTGTCTGTTGCATGAACTTGTTCTGAATCAATTATCAAAAAATTTAATTCATTTTCTATACTAATCTTTGAAAATCCTTCTTCTTTTTGATACTCAATTATTCCTCCATGTACTGAAACTGTACAATCTGCTCCAGATGAATTTGGAAATATTGTTTTTTCTGCTTTAATAGATAATTCTAGTATTTCTTTTTCATTTGATTTACCAAATAAATTTAAAATTGATGCAGCTGCTGCAACACAACATGCAGATGAAGAACCCAATCCCGCTCCAATTGGAATATTTGATTCAATTTTTATACTAATTCCTTTCTCAAAATTATTTTTTAAAATTACTTGTTTTGCAATATAAAAAAATGGCCTAAACTTTTTTTCAACTTTATCTACATCTTGGTCTTTTTGTATTGATGATTGTCCTAGTGAGGATGAGATTAGAATATTGTCTGTATTTGTTTTCTCAGATGTTACTGTTGCATATTTATCGATGGCACCTAGAACTGCTCTATTTCCATGAACGACAAAATGTTCTCCAAAAAGAATAATTTTTCCAGGAGCTTTGGCTATTGAAGTCAAATAGTTATCTTGAAGAAAACTTCTATAATTCTTCTTCTATTTTGGTCTCAAAGTCATCAATTTCATATTTCATGTCTTGATCCTCTTTGAGTTCACCTTTCTGAATTAAAATTTCTCTTGCTAATAGCCAGTATATTGTTGCTAACGCTTTACGACCTCTGTTGTTTGCAGGAATTATCAAGTCTAAGTTTGATGTAACATTATTTGTGTTTGAAATGCCTATAACTGGAATGCCTGCATTAGTTGCCTCGATAATTGCCTGTCCATCTATTTCTGGATCTGAAATTATGATTAGTTGAGGTTCTATGAAATACGGTAATGATGGATTTGTTAGTGTTCCTGGCATGAATCTTCTAAGCATTTGTGTTGCCCCTGTTAATTCAACAAATTTTTCAATTGGAGTTGTTGCATATTCTTTTCCAGAACACACGATGACCTTTTTCATATCAAATCTTGTTGCAAATTTTGCTGCACTTTTGATTTTAGCTAATGTGATATCGATATCTAGCATGTAAAGTCCTTCAGGACTAGCTGATGTGATAAATGGACGCATAGATTTAGTCTTCATATCTGTTCCAACACGGATACCTGTTGCTAGAACTTTCTTCTTCAGATCAGTAGTTTCTGTTTGTTGACTCATTACGATTTTTAAAAGTCAATCATGCCATGTATTAAATCATGCTCTGAAATACGAATCAATTCATTCACTTTTTCTACTCTTTCTCCTCCAACAATTCCTACTTTAAGTAGTTTTGAACCAGTTCCAATTCCAATATGTGAGATATGTGAATCACTAGATTCTCCTGAACGATGTGATGTGATTAATTTAATATTATTATTATCTGCAACCTTGGCAAATTCTAATGCATCGTACAGACTTCCTGCTTGATTTACCTTTAGAATTGCAGCATTACAAGATTTTGCCTCAACTGCTTTTGTAAGAATTTTATTATTTGTTACAGTTAAGTCATCTCCTGTAATCATTGAGTTAGGGAATTTTTTTGTTATTTCTGCCATGTCATCAAATGCTTCTTCATGTACAGCATCTTCTGCATAAATCAACTTGTAATTTTCTATAATCTTTGATGCGAATTCAATTTGTTCGCCTGAATCATTTTCAAAACCTGCACGATCATAAAGATATTTTTTCTTTTCTTCATTCCACTGTGTTGATGATGCAAAATCAACTCCTAAACCAACTTCTTTTCCAAGTGTAAATCCTAAATTCTCAATTGCTTTAACTGAAATATCTAATGCTTCTTCATTATTGAATTTTGGTGCCCATCCTCCTTCATCTCCACGTCCATTTGTAAAAGTTGGATCATTTTTCAGAATTAATTTTTTTAATTCTTTATGCACTTGAAGATTAGTATCAATTGATTCTCTAACAGTTTTTGCGCCTATTGATGCAACTAAAATTTCTTGAATATCTGGAGTACCTGGTCCTGCATGTGCGCCACCTCCTAGAATATTTCCTAACGGAAATGGGAATTTTAAATCACTTTTTCCACTAATCATTTGGAATAATTGTTTATTTTCTGCTTTTGCTGCTGATTCTGTTGCAGCAATTGTTATTGCAAAAGCACATGCGCCACCAATTTTTGCATAATTATGAGTTTCATCTATGGAGCGAATTACATCATGTACTTGTTTTAAATCACTTGAATCAATTCCAATAAATTTGTCTGAATTTTTATTTAAAATTGAAAGACTTTCTTCGGGACCGTTATTTGGAAAACTAACTGCTTCAAATTTACCTACGCTGGCACCAGATGGAGCACAAACTCTACCAAGAAATTTTTCATCAGTTGTAATATCAACTTCAATTGTTTTACTACCTCGACTGTTATACAGAACTCTACCAGAAATTGCGGTAATCTTTGACAATTTATTCTAGTTCGCTTTGCACTTCTTGATTTCTTTTATGCATTGCTTCATAAAATGGAATAACTTGTTGAATTGTTTCAACTGTTGTTAATAGCATACGTCTGCAGCAATATCTTTCCATACCTAAATCATCAAGGACTTTCTTTGGATCTTCTCCGGTCTTGATTCTATTCTGATAATCTGAATATTTATCGGCAATTAATTTTCCGCATGTAAAACATCTTACAGGTACTAACACACTTCAAAAAATCAATCAAGGATTATAAAAACCCTACAAGGATTTTTCTATGCGGGTATCGCCCAGCCTGGTCAAAGGCGCTAGCTTGAGGGGTTAGTCTCTTAGGAGTTCGTGGGTTCGAATCCCACTACCCGCATTGATTATTTTTTTGAATTCTCTTGTATATTTTTAATAAATTCCTGTCTTCTGATCTCTTCTGTAAGAACTAGTCTTGTATCTTCAACCAACATTCTGTTTACATCTAATTTTCTTCTTGATTCTTTAACGATCTTATCATATGTTGCAAATGGATACAAAATCAAATACAACTCTTCCATAATTTCAAAATATTTTTCTGCATTCTTTGAATTACCTATTCTAATCTGATCAATTACCTGTCTCTTTAACTCTCCAATACAATCAAGCAAACCAAGTATGTATGATTCGCCTGATACCTTGATTGATCTGTATGATGGAATTTGTTTACCTTCAATTATTGCTAATAATGCAACTGCTTCAACTAATTCCTGTTCTGGTGTTAATATGTATCTCTTAAGATCTTCAGTTGCTTTTTGTTTTAATTTAGTAAGAAGTAATTTTGCCTTTTTAATTTTTAGTTTTGCTGAACCTAAGTCATTTTTATGAATTGCAATTATTGCTTGACTACAATTTATTATAACTTCACGATTATTTTTTATTAAGAACTCTCTTGATGAATTTATTTTTTCTAATTCTTTAGAAATTTGTGGGAGTGAAATTTTTACATTTTTTAATCCCATAGAATCATAAATTGTTATTCTTAGTTAAAGGCGTTTGCAAAACCTCTTTATTGAAACCATTTTGAGTTGTTCTGTGGAAATAACTGTAGATCAAATGTATCAAATTGAAAATAAAGGTCATGATATGGGATTTTTAAAAAAATTTATGATGGAAAATGCAGGAGCTGTTGCTGTAAGAAGATTAATTGAAAAAATTGGTAGTGTAGATTCAAAAAATATTATAATTTTTGTTGGAATGGGAAATAATGGTGGAGACGGTCAAGTTATGGCTAGACATCTTGCAGGTCATAATGCAAACGTAACTGTTGTTCTACTTGGAACTCCTGACAAAATTAAAACTGAAGAAAGCAGTTGGAACTGGTCATTACTTGAAAAAATGCCTTCTGTTAAATTAATTACAGGTAATTCTACTAACTTTGATTTTAAACCAGATATTATTATTGATGGAATTTTAGGTACTGGAATTAAAGGTGATATAAGAGAGCCTTATGCATCTGCAATCAATTTCATTAACCAAACTGATTGTTATAAATTTGCAGTCGACGTTCCATCTGGAATGGATCCTCAGACAGGCGAAACTGCCTTACTTTTTACAAAATGTGATATGACTGTAACTTTTCATAAAATGAAACAAGGAATCCCAAAAAGAAAAGATTTGACTGGGGAGTTATTTGCTGAAAAAATAGGAATTCCTCCCGAAGCGGAGATAGATGTTTTGTGATAGTCCATCAAATTCCAGTAGGACCTATGCAAAATTTTTCTTACATTGTTGAAGATGAGTCAACCCATGAATCGATTGTAATTGATCCATCTTGGGATTTAGAAAAAATAACTGACATAATTGATGAACAAAATCTTAATCCAAAATACATTGTCAATACGCATTGGCATGATGATCATACCAGAGGAAATGAAGAATTAGCGAAGAAATTATCTGTAAAGATTGTTCAACATGAAGCATCAACATTACAAAATGATATGACTGTGAAAAATGGTGATTCGATCAAATTTGGATGCTCAGAACTTGTTGTGTATCATACACCTGGCCATTCTAAAGATGGTATTTGTCTTGTAGGTGATGGAAAAATCTTTTCAGGTGATACTCTATTTGTTGGAAATTGTGGAAGAATTGATCTTCCTGGAGGTAGTGCAAATGAACTTTATCACAGCTTATTTGATGTACTTCATAGTTTGGATGATAATCTTGTATTGTACCCTGGTCATGATTATGGAACGGCTAAAACATCTACTATTGGAACTGAAAAAAATACAAACCCTGTAATGCAAAAGATGAACGAAGATTCTTTTGTAGATCGAATGGGTGGATAACGTGTCAATTACATGCCATGGCGATGTGGACAATGCAAAAAAAATTATTCAGGAACTTTCAAAAAAAAGATTTACTTTTGGTCTAATTGCGTCATATAGTGAAACTTGTGAAATTCCTGGAATTACTATTGCTGGATCTGACAAAGAATCTCTAAAATTTACTGCACCTGCAGATTCTGAATATATTGAATATGGAAAATGCATTTGTATATCTGGAATTCCTATATCTCCTGATGGAAAGCCTACTCCTGCACTATTGACTCGTGTTTCATTAAATGCTGCAAAAATTCCACATTTTATTGTAAATGCTGGAAGTAAAATTGCTCCATCTCTATGTTATTTTGATGCTGATATACTTCCAGGAAAAAATATTTCTGAATCTCCTGCAATGTCAATTCAACAAGTAAAATCTGCAATTGAATATGGAAAGAACCTTGGCAAAACTATGTCACAAAATACTGATTGTCTTGTTATTGGAGAGTGTATTCCTGGAGGTACTACTACTGCACTTACTGTTTTGAGAGCATTTGGATTGGAATGTAATATTAGTTCTAGTATGCAGAATAATCCTTTAGATCTAAAAAATAAAATTGTTCTAGATGCACTAAAACGTAAAAAATCTGATGATCCTTTAGAAATAATTGCTAATTTTGGTGATCCTATGATACCGGTTTGTGCAGGTATGTTGGCATCTGCATCCAAAAAATGTCATGTTATTTTGGCAGGTGGAACACAAATGCTTGCTGTATTGCAACTTGCAAAACATATTGGATATGATGCAAAAAATACTGCAATTGGATGTACCTCATACATTGTTGATGATTCTCAAGCAAAATTTCTTGAAACTTTACACCAAATTGATAATATTGCAGTTCTTTCATGTGATCCTTGTTTACATAACTCTCAACATTTTGGATTTCGTTCTTATGCTGATGGTTTTGTAAAGGAAGGTGCAGGAGCTGGAGGTGCCATAATAGCATCTTTACTAAAAACAGAAAATTCCATAGAACAACTATTTACTTTGTTTGAGCAAGAATACAAGAGAATTTCTACTTTACAGTAACTGATTTTGCTAAATTTCTTGGATAATCTGGATCTGTATCCTTTTCTAATGCTGAATAATATGCTAGTAATTGTATTGGAATGATCTCTGAAATTGGATATAGAATTTCATTAATTTTTGGAATTTCCATCCAATAATCATAAACGTCACTTTCAATATCTGAAACACCAATAATTTTTGCTCCACGGGCTTTAATCTCTCGTGCACTTGTTAATGTGTCAGTATATGTTGAATCATTTGGATTAATGATGATTACAAAAACGTCTGTATCCATTAATGCAAGAGGTCCATGTTTTAATTCTCCACCTGGTATTCCTTCTGCATGAATGTATGTTAATTCTTTTAATTTCAATGCAGATTCTATTGCAATTGGATAGTTTATTCCTCTACCCAGTATGTAAATGTCTGACACATTTTTCAACTCTTTTGCAATTTTTTGAATTTTAACTGGATTTTCTATCATTTTTGAAATTGATTCTGAAAATTCTTCAAAATTAATTGTAATATTTTCACTTAATTTCTGTACAATTTTGTATAATACTATTAGTTGTGCTGTAAAGCTTTTTGTTGCAGCAACTCCTATTTCTGGTCCACAATTCATTCCTAACACAACATCTCCTTTGCGTGTAAGTGATGATGTGAGTAAATTAACAATAGAAATAATCTTACAGTTAATTTTTTTTGCAATTCTTACTGCTTCTAATACGTCTGCACTTTCTCCACTTTGAGATATTGCAATTAAAACTGAGTCTTCTTCAATTGTTTCAGGTGCAAATTGAAGCTCACTTGCTATGATTGGTTCTGATTTTATTTTTACATATTTTGATAAGATTTGTTTTGCAATTAATGCTGAATTGTAACTTGTTCCACTTCCTGTAATGTAAATATTTTTTGCATTTTTTATGTATTCTACTGCTTCTTCTAAACCTTCTACTGTTCTTTCGCCTGCTTTTAAGATCACACTTGGTTGTTCGTAAATTTCTTTCAATGTGAAATGTGCATAATCACCTTTGTATGCATCTCCGAATTCTTTTGAGACTTTTGTTATTTCATGTTTAACCTTTTCTCCATTAAAATCTAATATTTGAAATTCATTGTTTTCTAAAATTACAAAATTTCCACTTTTCATATATATTGCATTATCTGTATATTCGATGAATCCTAACACATCACTTGATAAGAAAATATTTTCTTGTCCGACCCCAATTATTAACGGTTCATGAAATCTAGCTGCTGCAAGTTGACCATTTTCAAACATTGCTACAAACGCATAATGACCTTTTATTTCAGAAACTGTTTTCATGATTGTATCTTTAACATTCTTTGTGGATTCATAATTTTTTTGAAGCAAGTTTACAATTATTTCACTATCTGTTTCACTTTTGAAACTATATCCTTCATCCTCTAATTGTTTTTTTAGTTCTTCAAAATTTTCTATTATTCCATTATGTACTATTGCAATTTTTCCAGAATTACTTGGATGTGGATGTGCATTAAGATCTGTAACTTTTCCATGAGTTGCCCATCTAGTATGACCTATGCCTATTTTGCCTGGTAATGTGTCTAGTTGAATTTTAGAATTCACTTCGCTTACTTTGCCAATTCCTTTCTTTAACTCAATTTGATTTTTTGATTCTGTTGCAACTCCTACGCTGTCATATCCTCTATACTCCATTCTTTTTAGTCCTTTTACAATAATTGGAGCTGCAATTTCACTTCCAGAATAACCAATAATTGAACACATTGTAATTCTATTTGAAATAGGGGTATTTACTGCTAATGATACTTTGATTAGTCTTTTGTAGTAGTATCTGCTTTTGCTTCAACAACAGGTTCTGCTTTTGCTTCAACAACAGGTTCTGCTTTTGCTTCAACAACAGGTTCTGTAGGAACTTCTATATTTTCTGTTTCAGGACTTCCTAAATCTGATTTCACTTCTGGTTCTGATAAGATCTTGTTAAAAATTGATTCAGGTGTTAATTTGATACTATCTTCTTCTTCAACTTTAACCACATATGATGGTCTATTGATAATTCTATCCCCAATCAAAATGTGTCCATGTGATATTGCTTGTCTTGCTTGGTATGGTGTTTTAAAGAAAAATTTCTTGAAGACAATTGTTTGCAGTCTTCTTGCCAACAAATTTTCAATTTCTAAGTTTAGAACATCATCTAATGTTGCAGTCTTTTCTACAAGTCCTATACGCGATAATGAATGCATTAGTATTGGTTCTTCTTTTTCTCTAACTTCTTGTCTTACGGCAAGCAATGAACGTGCTTGATGTCTTAATCTTGATAATTCTGTTCTTGATTTCCAAAGTTCTCTTTTTGTTTTTAATCCAAAAGTACCTACTGTTTTTAATTCTTCCATTTTTAATTCAAAATTAAATGGTCTCTTTGGCTTTTTCCAAACTCTTCTGAAATTTTTAGTATCACCCATTTCTCATCTCTACTCCTTTTTCTCTGCTGCTGGTTTTGCATCGGCTGCTGGTTTTGCATCGGCTGCTGGTGCTGCGCCATCGGCTGCTGGTGCTGCGCCATCGGCTACTTCAGCTCCGCCACCTGCTGGTGCTCCTGCTCCTCCTTTAGGTAGAACTTTACCACCTTTTGCAACTCCAACTGCACCACCTTTACGGCCTGTACATCTGGTGCGTTGACCTCTAACTTTTAATCCATACATATGTCTATAACCTCTCCAACTGAAAAGATTCTTTTCTCTTTCTATATCATTTCTAATGTTAAATGCAATATCTGATGTAACAAAATGTAAATCTTCACCTGTTAGAACATCTTGTCTTCTGTTCAAAAACCAGGTTGGGAAATCTGCGGCCTTAGGATTTTCGATAATCTTTTCAATTGAGGATATCTGTTCAGTAGTAAGATTACCAATTTTTTGATGTGGAGATATTTTTAAAACTTGAAGCATTGAATTTGCAAACATATATCCAATTCCTTTAATCTGGTTTAGACCAATCAGCATATTCAATTCACCATGAATATCATTTCCCAATATTCTTACCAGATTTTCGTATTGTTCGCTCAAGTAGCAAGATTTTCTATAGCCCCATTAAAAACCATGCTCTATTTTGTGCCTATTTTTGAATAATTCTAATCGAATGGTATTATAACTCAAAATGATGATTTTGATTATGAATGAGTCTAATGAACATACACAAAAAATTCTGGATACTGTTTTTGATGAGAACATATCTGAAATCTTGGCTGAAATGGAAAATTCTCCAAGAAAGTGTGAATTTTTGACTGAAAAATTTCAGATGACTCCTAACGACTTAGACGAAAAATTATCTTATCTTATACAGCATGAATTTGTTGGGAAGATTGGATCTGATTCACAGGCTGAATATTCTGTTGATTCAAAAAAACTGGCAAACTTAATGGAAACTGCACATAATTTTGAAAATGTTGATGCAGGTTTGGCAAAGATGGATGGATATCTTAACTAGTTTTATTCTTTCTTTGTTTAATTATCAAAAATCCAATTACTACAACTCCGATCATTCCTAATACAATAACAATAAACCCTGCAATTGAAATTGTAACTCCTGTCGATTCTGGCACATGACCAATTCCTCCAACTAATGGTATTTCTTCTAATTCTGCTGTACTGATGATTAATGTGTAAATTCCTATGTCATCAATTTCAAAATTATCTTCAAATGAATTTCTATTAATTGATACATCTCTAATCTTAATTCCTGATGGATCTATGACACTAGCTGAAATGTCATATTCTTTTCCTTCTATGGTCTGAACTGCATAAACACCTTGTGTGTTGATTTCTGGATCTAATTCTGCTTTAATTTCTAATTGGGTTAGTGAATTAATTCTTCCTTCTTCTATAACTAAATCCCCTGTAATTGTTTGAGAACCATAAATTAGTAACATTGCTCCAACTGCTATCATAATTCCAACAATTACCAAATATTTTGTCAAATTTGACATGAATGATTTCCACTTTTCATGGATAAATTTGTATTTGTTATATGTGAAAAATTTAGTTATGGCTAAAAAAGTTAGCCTAGGCTAAATTTTATATATATACTGAATTGTAGTTCAGATATGCAAAGTACAATTCAATCTGCTAAAATGTTCTATATTCTCATAGCCATAGTAGCTGTTTCAAGCTTGTATTTTGTAGTACCAGGTGTAATAGTAGCAGAAGAATCTCCTAGAACTTTTCTAACTCATACTGGATTAGTCATACAAACAACTGGTGATGTAATTGATCCTATTGGATATGATGGTCAAGCCTTAGATTTTGACCCTGATAAATTCATGAAAGAATTTGATTATGGTGAGGTCACTGTTTTAGATGATGGAACCATTCTTCGTGAATACTACATTACTGCAAGAGATGATCAAATCATGGAAGTATCTCCAGGTGTATTTTACAATGTGTGGACATTCAATGACTCAGTACCGGGTCCAACCATTCGTGCAACAGAAGGAGACTTGGTAAGAATTCATTTCACAAATGAAGGTTCAAAACCACACAGTTTGCATTTCCATGGAATTCACAAAGCCGAGATGGATGGTGTATTTGAAAGCATAGGAACTGGTGGTAAATTTACCTATGAATTTTATGCAGAACCTGTAGGTTTACACCTCTATCATTGTCATGTTCATCCGGTTGAGGAACATATCAATCATGGTCTTTATGGTGCCTATATTGTAGATCCAAAAGAACCTCGTGAACCTGCTGATGAATTTGTATTTGTTTTGAACGGTTTTGATACTGATTTTGATGGTGAAAATAATTTCTATGCTGCAAACACAGTTCCATTTTATTATCAACATCATCCAATTGAAATTAATGCAAATCAAAACATACGTGCATACGTTGTAAATATTTTAGAGTTTGATGCAGTAAATAATTTCCATTTACATGGAACTTTATTCCATCATTATCCTGCGGGTACTGACACTGTACCATCTGGTTATAATGATATGTTAACAATGTCTCAAGGTGATAGGCAAATTCTGGAATTTAATTACAAATATCCTGGATTGTATATGTTCCATGCACATAATACAGAATTTTCAGAAAAAGGTTGGGTCAGTTCATTTCTTGTAAAAGAAAATACTGATGATTTTGATACACAAGTAGAGTATGATGACATCATCTAAGCCTGTACTTGCAATTAGTGCTATTGCACCAATTGTGTTGTTAATTATCATGATTGCATTTCTTTTAGGTCCTGCATCATCTTTTTTACAATTTGGCATTGTACTTCCTGAAGTATCAATTGAAAAAATTGAATTTACTAGGAATGAAATTCAAGCAACCGTAAGAAATACTGGTCCAGTTAATGTGAATGTTGTATTGGCAGATGTAAATGATCGTATTCAGCCTGCTGCTATAGAGCCCGATACTTCGTTAGAAAGATTTGAAACTGCACTTGTAAGAATTCCTTTTGACTGGAATGAAGGTCAACCATATGAAATTGGTGTTACTATTGATGACGGTACTAGGTTTGCCAAAGGAGTTGAAGCAGCTTTTCCATCACTGGAACCTGATTTAGATTTATTTGTGTTTTTGGGAATGATTGGTTTCTTGATAGGCGTGGTACCAATAATGATAGGTCTTTTGTGGTATCCATTTATCAAAAAATTAGGAAAAAATGCATTTAATTTCTTTCTTGCGTTTACTATGGGATTATTGATATTTCTTGGAATAGATGCAGTTATTGAAGCCACTGAAATTTCAAAAAATCATCTATCATCTGTTTTCAATGGTGAATTACTAATTGCTACTGTAATCATTTTATCATTTTTAGCATTGTATGGGATAGGCAAAAAATTAACTCAAAAGACAGAGTTTTCAAAATTATCTAAAGGATTGGCAATCTCTTTAATGATTGCAATTGGAATAGGATTTCATAATCTTGGAGAAGGTTTAGCTGTAGGGGCAGCTATTGCTCTTGGTGAAGTTGCTTTGAGTACTTTTTTTATTGTTGGTTTTGCAACTCATAACACAACTGAAGGACTAGCAATTGCAGCTCCTTTGACTAGTACGAAAGCAAAAATTGTAAAAATGATAGGTCTTGGATTAATTGCTGGTGTACCTGCAATATTTGGAACTTGGATTGGTGGTTTCTCATTTTCACCATTTTTCATATTGATTTTCCTTGCAATTGGTGCTGGAGCAATTTTTCAAGTTGTATTATCAATTTTTCATTATATGAATGAAAAATCTGATTTATTGTCAAATACTTCATTATTTGCAGGGATTTCTGCAGGACTAATTGTCATGTATTTGACTAGTGTTATAATATAATCGACAAATTGTACCCAATATTGTGTCTCAAATGTAATATATCCTTAATATCCCACTCACATCTTTATGAATAAAAATTATCTAGTTTTTGTCAAATTTTTTATCAATAATTAATAAATACCACTTAGCAACAGAAATTTTAAATGAAAATAGTTGTGTCTGGTACTGTTTTGTTATTGATGTTCTCAATCCTATCATTCGGTATGCCGACCTTTGCAAATGCACAATCCAGTGAAGCTCCATTAACTGTATCCACTGACTATCCTGGTTATGCAGAGAATGGCGAAATAATAATTTCTGGTAAAGTTAAAGAATCATCCTTATCTGAATATCCTACTCCTGTTACCCTGATGCTTGTATCTCCTGAAGATAATATAGTTACCATCAAACAACTAAATCTTGACTCAAATAATGAATTTTCAACAACAATCGTTGCCGGTGGCCCACTTTGGAAAGCTGGTGGTGATTATACTGTTAAAGCAAATTATGGTGCACAGAAAGCCGAAATCACTTTCAATTATGCAGGCGGCAGTGGTTCAATTGCTACACCACCTCCACCAGTTGAACCAACACCTGTACCAGAACCAATTATTGAAGAACCAGTAGCAATTATTGAAGAACCAGTAGCAATTATTGAACCAGAACCAGAACCAGAACCAGAACCAGAACCACAAGCACTATGTGGTGAAGGAACTGTAATGAAAGATGGTAAATGTGTAGCAGAACAAAAGGAAGGTGGCGGATGTCTAATCGCAACTGCAACATTTGGTTCTGAAATGGCACCACAGGTTCAATTCTTAAGAGAAATTAGAGATAATACAGTAATGACAACACAATCCGGTACAGCATTCATGACCGGCTTCAACCAATTCTACTACTCATTCTCACCAGCAGTTGCTGACTTTGAAAGAGAAAACCCAGTCTTCAAAGAAGCAGTAAAAGTTACACTAACTCCAATGTTAACATCACTAACACTACTCAACTATGTTGAAGTTGACACTGAAGAAGAAATGTTAGGATATGGAATCAGTATAATCCTACTCAACATTGGAATGTACTTTGTAGCACCGGCAGCAGCAATCATTGCAATAAAGAATAGAATAAATCGCAATTAAGTTATATATTCAAAGTATTGACTATCGTTATGAACATTGAATATGAGGAATTTGACAGTATCGAAGATTTGCTATTGTATCTCTCATCTGTTGCACCACCAATGAAAAACTTTATGCCAATCAATTCTTACAAAGGATTCATTTGCTCTTTCATTCCATTAAGTCAATCTGGCGGTGATCTATTTCTAATGTTATACGCAAAAGGTGAACTTGAAACAGGAATTCATGAATTTGATATTAAAACTCGTTCAGTTACTAAAGTTGAAGCAATTGAACGTGCAGACAAGACATACTTTATTGTGATGACACCAAAAAGAAACACAATTGCAGATAAAGCAATTGAAAATCTATAATCTACTTTCTTTTTTTAAATTTTCCTAATTTTATCAATCCAATTAAAATACATAGAATACTAATTAGCATTCCAACTATTCCAAACAAATAATGTCCCATGATAAAGCCTGCAATTATTGTAATTACAAATAATGCCGATCCAAAAATAAATGAAATAATTATTACGAGTAAATTTGCTTTATCTAATTCCATGAGAAAACTTCTAGAGTTTCTTTGTAATCATTTTTTGTGAAGTAACTGATCTACTTCTGGAATATTTCTCAATTATTTCCTCTGGTGTTCTTCCATTGAATAGATCTTTACACAATCCTCTCAAATATCTCATAATTGCCCATGTTCCCGCTTTGAGTATTCCGTACATGAAAATCTTCATTGGTGGTCCATATGTTTTATTTCTCAATATGATAGGGATAATGTCATTAATTACGCGTAGATTATTTTCCCAACATCTCCAGAATAATGTAAATTGTGCTTCATTCAAGTTTCCGAAATGCATTGAATTTTTCTCACTAAAGTCTTGGTAAAGAAGTGGTGCAACCAATCCTCTAAAGTTCATTGTTCTAAAGTCATTCATCATATCAATTGTAAATTGACTATCATCAGGTGTTTCATCTGGCCATCCAATAATTATTGTCGCAGCTGGGAACCAATGATTATCATTAAGTATTTGTGCTCCTTCTCTAACAACACTTCCCCATTCTTCGGTAGCAAATGGTCTTGTTTTAACACCTAGGTGTTTCTTAACCATTGAAGGTGATACTGTTTCAATACCTAGATTAGTTGCAAGCCATCTACCTGTCTCATGTTGTCTGTTAACATCCGCAATGTTTCTCATTAATTGAGGATCTGCAGCAACAGCTGAAAATGTCATGTGTGTTGTACCGATAAAGTTTGCACCCATACCTTTGAGACCTTTCCATAAATCTGTAATTGCATCTCTATTTGGAATAAAATCTTTATTGTCACATCCATAAAGTAACATTTCATCAGAATGAAGCCAAACTGAGTCAAATCCATAATCTAAGTTAATTTTTGCTTCTCTTTGCAATCGCTCTATTGATAGGTCTTTTTTAGAACGTTTGTTAACATCACAGAAATCACATCCTCTTCCACATCCTCTCATTGCTTCAATGAGTGAATTAACAGTTGGTTTTGTAATTTCTGGAATATTTTGTATATTTTTAACAAAACAATGCATTAGTTCGGGAGCATCACCCTTTTCTAAATCATGAAATAAATCTAATGCAAGTTCATCTGCTTCACCTACTACTACTGTGTCAATTCCATGTACTTTCATTCTATCTGATTTTGCTAATTCCCATGCACCATTTCCTCCTACTACAACTTTGAAATCATATTTCTTTTTTAATTGAATTATTTCTGCACACATTTTTTTAAATTTCATTGCAACGTATGATAATTTTTCTGGAGCCATTGTTGTTGTAACTGGAGCCATTCCTAAAGGATCCATTACATTAATTCCAACTATTTTGGTATCAGGTCCTATTGATTTTGATAGATGTTCTGGATTTGCAACAAGGATGTCTTTTTTATCATAACCTTGATGCAATGCACTCTCGACTCTTCTTAGTCCAACTTGTGCAACTTTTGCTTCACCTGTGATAGGATCAGTTTCTACTGCTGGACAGAATACCTTATCAAAAACCCACTCTGGAAGAACTTCGTATGGACCACATGCAATGAATCCATAAAGAAAATTACCTCTGTAATTTGTCATTAAACTTCTATCTGCTGTTAATACGATTCTTTTTCCAGACAACTCTAACCTCTCCCTCTACCTATGATATATATCGTTTACGAGATTTTTTAAGACCAAATTTGATAATTCTTTATTTTCTATTGATTTGATTTACAATTTTTGCAGCAGCAGCACCAGCTCCAATCCCGTTATCTATATTCACTACTGTTAATCCTAATGAGCAACTTTGTAACATTGATGCAAGAGCTGCAATTCCTTTTTCACCATAACCATATCCAATTGATGTTGGAACTCCTATTATTGGAACATTCACTGTAGATGAAACTACTGATGCCAATGCACCTTCCATTCCTGCAACAACAATTATTGCGTCTACTTCTGCTTTAACAAATTCCTTCAAAACTGGGAATAACCTATGTAATCCTGCAATTCCTACATCATAACTGGTGATACAACTACAACTCATTGATTCACACATTAATCTTGATTCTTCTGCTATTCCAATATCTGATGTTCCTGCAGTGATAATTCCAATTTTCCCTTTTGTCTTTTTTAATGGTTTTTTGTAAACCAAAATTGTTGTACAATTTTGTCCTGTACTAACTTTCAAATCATTTTTTTTACAATAATTACATATGTCTTGAAAATTTTTCTTTGGAATTCTTGAAACTACTATTGAGTTTGTTTTATTTAGAACATTTTTTATAATTTTTTTTACTTCAGAATTTTCTTTTCTTTCTGCAAATATTACTTCTGGAACTCCTTTCCTAACCTCTCTTCCAAGATCAATTTTAGCAAAATTTTCAATTTCTTCTATTGAATATAGTGATAATTGTTTTTTTGCTTCATTTACAGATATTTTCCCATTTTTTACTGAATCTAAAATATCTGAAACATTCATGATATTCTAAAATTAACTTGGTTTAAAAAATTATTTAAAATTCAACACCTGATAATGCATTTTTGACACTATCGATGCCTTTGTTAAACCACTGTTTTTCTTCATCGTTTAATTCTAATTCGATTATTTTTTCAACGCCGTTCTTTCCAATTACTGCTGGAACGCCTATTGAGACATCTTTTTGTCCATATTCTCCATCCAAATTAGTTGAGACTGGAATCACTTGTTTCTTATCTTGTACTACTGATTCTATCATTGCTGATATTGCATTACCAGGTGCATGGACTGTTGCACCCTTTAATTTGATTACTTCTGCAGCAACATTTTTTGTTGCAGTGAAAATTTCATCAAGTTTTTCTTTTGCAAGTATTGTTGGTAATGGAATTCCTGAAACTGTTGCGAATCTTGTTAACGGTAGCATATTTTCACCATGCTCTCCAATCACTAATGCTTTTGTTGATTCACGGGAGTATCCTGTTGCTTCATGTATGAATTGTTTGAATCTTGACAAGTCCAACATTCCGCCCATTCCGAAAACTCTACTTCTATCAAATCCTGAAGTTTTGTATGCAATTTGTGCCATTGGGTCTAATGGATTTGTTACTGGAATAATCATTGCGTCATCTGCAAATTTCTTAATATTTCCAACAACATCTTTCACAACTCCTGCATTAATTTTTAATAAATCCATTCTTGTCATACCTGGTTTTCTTCCAGCTCCAGCAACTACGACCACAATTTTTGAACCTTTCATATCCTCATAATTACTTGAACCCTTTACGTTAACGTCAATTCCTTGTTCAGATAACATGTGATTTAGATCCATTGCTTCGCCCTGTGGTAATCCTTCTGCAATATCTAAGAGTAAAATTTCATCGTCTAATTTTCTTAATGCTGAAAATAATGCTGCATCCCCGCCTACTTTGCCTGCACCAATTATCGTAATCATGAATGAATTTCAAAATATTCAATAATTAAATCTATGTTGGATGCATATTTACAAACAGATTTTTATGCATTTTTATCATTTTATCGACATGGTACTTTTCATAGATTGTCAAGTTGCTGGGATCTCAGGTGATATGATATTATCGTCATTAGTGGATCTTGGTGCAAATAAATCAAAAATTATCGAAGGAATAAAAAAATCTGCAGATCTCTTAGATGGAACAACAATTAAGAAATTAGATTTTGTTAAAGTTCAAAAAAATGGTAAATCTGCCACACAATTAATTTTAGAAATTGATGAAAATATACACGAAAGAAAGGGCATTGATATGAAAAAATGTATCGAATCAGCTTCTGAGAAATTAGAATTATCAAATATTGCAAAAGAATTTGCAGTAAAATCAATTAACACATTGATAACTGCAGAATCAAATGTTCATGGTGAAACTGAATCTTCAGTTCATTTTCATGAAGCTTCAAGTGTTGACACTATAGTTGATATCATTGGAACTGCTATTGCACTAGATGATCTAAATTTGTTTAATGAAGAAATATCCTGTTCACCTGTTGCGATAGGTGGTGGAACTGTATCCTTTTCTCATGGAACTACCTCAAATCCTGCATATGCAGTAACTGAAATTTTCAAAAATTCAAAAATAATTATTAAAGGTGGTCCTGTGAATGAGGAACTAACAACTCCAACTGGGGCTAGTATTTTGGTTAATCTAGTTTCTTCATGCAATGAATTTTTTGTAGATATGAGTATAGATTCTGTTGGTTATGGATCTGGAACAAAAGATTTTGATACATTTGCAAATGTTCTAAAATTAATTCAAGGTAGATCTAATGAAACTCTTACAAAAGATACTGTACAAATCTTAGAAACAAATCTTGATGATGTTTCTGGTGAAGTTATTGCAAATACAATAGAAAAATTAATGGCAAATGGTGCAAAAGATGTAACTGTCAGTCATGCAATTACAAAAAAAGGTAGACCCTCACAATTAGTATCTATAATTTGTGATCCAAATAATACAAATTCATTATTAAAAATACTAATTAATGAAACTAGAACATTAGGTGTACGAATTAGAAATTCACAAAGATATGTGGTACCAAGGAAAATTCTTGAATCTATAGTTACACTTGAAAATCAAAATTTTACTATACATTATAAAATATCTGATTCTGAACACTTCAAATTAGAATATGATGATGTAAAATCCATATCAAATCAATTGAACCTATCTTTTAATAAAACAGAAGAATTGTTAAGAGAACAGATTAAGAAAAAAAATGACTGATTTAAATAAATTATTGAAATGGTTTGATGATAAAGATAAGGTGTTAGTATCATTATCTGGTGGTGTAGATAGTGCACTTGTAGCATACGCTGCAAATAAAAAATTGGGTAAAAATGCCATCGCTGTAACTGCTGATTACAAAACATTATCTTCTGAAGAATTAGACTCTGCAAAATTAGTAGCTAGTGAAATTGGAATCACTCATCATTTCATTGAATACAGTGAATTGGAAAATGAAAATTTTGTTCAAAATGATAATAAAAGATGTTTCTATTGTCGTGAAGAATTATCTAAAGAATTGATAAAATTATCTGATTCTCTTGGAATTGAAACAATTGTTGATGGAACACAAAGTGATGATATGGGAGATTATAGACCTGGAATCAATGCGTTACATGAAAATGGAATACGTAGTCCTTTGTTGGAAATGAAATTTACAAAAGAACTTGTAAGAAAAACTGCTAAACATGTCGGTCTTTCAATATATGATAAACCATCAAATTCTTGTCTTGCCTCGAGAATTCCTTGGGGTCAAAGAGTCACTGCTGAAAGATTAGTACGAATTGAATTATCTGAAAAAATAATTAAACAAAAAACTGGAATTCAACAAGTTCGAGTAAGAGACATTGATGGATTAGCAAGAATTGAAGTTCAATCCGATAAACTTGCTCTGTTAGATGATGTTCAGATGAAAAATGAAATCTTCTCGAAACTAAAAATGATTGGTTTTTCTGATGTTGAAATTAATCCCAATGGTTATGTTTCTGGAAATTTGAATGTGATCCTTGAAAATTAAATTCTTGGCATAATGCTTAGTCTTGACTTTGCAGATACTGCAATTATTGAAACAATTGCTACTGCTAAGACAATCATGGCAATAGTACCAAATTCTGGAACAACATGTGTTCCTATAATTTCAATTTTTGTATCTCCATTTTTAACAGGTATATTTATTGAACGAAATTGATCTTCTGAATCTATATTTCTGAAATCTGTTTGTATTGGAATTTCCGTATTTCCTTCATACATTAAAACTATGAAATCTATGTCTTGTCCATTATTGTTTATTGAATCAATACTATCTCTTGGTAAATTGATATTCAAATTTCCATCTGAACTAGTTGAAATATTAATTTCTAGTGAAAGATTTTTTTGATTTAAATCCATAGATGATATTATTCCACCTTTCATTGTATATTGAACATCAAATGTTCCTCCTGCTGGAATTTTAACTTCATAATTTGATGTAAATTCTCCTGTTGTATTTTTGAAAAATTCTATATTAAGTTCTGTATCTTGACCTCCATAGCCTGCATTGATTGTAACTGTTCCTTCATTTTGCCATTGTGGCCCTGCTGCTGTAAATGTGTCTGTAAATTTCCCATCTTGTGAAACTTTAACTTGTGATACTTGTAACAAATTCTTTTCAAAAAATACTTGTAATGTTACTGGCATTCCTGGAATAACTTTTTCAATTTGTCCTGTGATTGTAATAACATCCCCTTCTTGATATGCTGTATTATCTGATGTTAGACTGATCTTTTGTGCACCCAATGTTTCCTCTTGCCCAAATGCCATAGGCATAGTTAGTATAACTGTCAAAATTACAAATAAACTAATTTTTTGCATTACTCAAGTCTAATAACATTCTATATTTCTCTTACTGAAAAATAAAAAAAGGAAAAAAGATGAGAATTTAGATTCTTGGCATAATGCTTAGTCTTGACTTTGCAGATACTGCAATTATTGAAACAATTGCTACTGCTAAGACAATCATGGCAATAGTACCAAATTCTGGAACAACATGTGTGCCTATAATCTCGATATCAGTTGTTGTTGAATCAAATGGAATGATTAATTGATTTCCCATTTGATTTGCATCATCACTTTCTTCACCGTTAACTAGAACGAAGAATGTACCATCGTTAAATGGTGTAATGATATCTTCTGAAAGTGCAATGGTTAATTCACCATCATCTTCGGCCATGTGGATTGAGACTAGTAAAGAATCATCGTTTGTTGCAGTAATACTTTCAACCATTCCTCCACTAATGTTATAGTTGAGTTGTTTGGTAAAGTCAGCTGCTTCATGATGTTCTTCATCATCACTGTGGCTTGGAGCTTGTTTTACAAGTCCACCTTCTAAGGTTACAACAATTACATCGTTGATGCCTGCATCACCGTATGTTGCTTTAATTTTGTATTCGCCGTCATATTTCATCAAAGGACTTGCAGTGTTGATACTAAATGCGAAACTTCCATCTGAAGAAGGAGTAAGTTGCTCAATTGTTACAACTCCTGTAGAACCTGTTACAATTAATGTAATTGGTGTTCCACTTCTCATATTTCCAACTTGACCATTTATCTCAATTGTAGAGTTATGATCAAAATTTACACCGTTGGACTCTATTGATAGAGGTACTGGTGTATCTCCGTGTTGAGTTCCCATTGCATCTCCACTGTGGTGGTCTGCAAATGCCTGTGATGCGGCTCCCATACTTCCTACTGCCATAATGGCCATCAAAAGTACGATAGATTGAACGTTCATCTTAAAAATTGTTTTTTCTGCTGATTATTTATGTATATTCGAACTTTTATCTCTGAACTACATTTTTCCAATGAAAATTTGCTTATTCTTTGCTGAAATAATGATAATTGAAGAAATTGCTACTACAAGAATCAATGCTGTAATTGTACCAAATTCTGGAATTACAAATGTTCCTATAATTTCAATTTCTTCAGAACCATATGAGAATGGAATTGTTAAAGTCCAAAACTCTCCAACTGATGATGCATTGTGATTAGTTTCATCTCCATCGACTAGAACAAAGAATCCATTTTCATCGGTATCTATAACTTCTTTTGGTAATGTTATAGTTAATTCTCCATCACAATCGGTTTTAATTGATATTATCATTGATTTCATTTCAGTATCTGGTGTCATGCCAAGAATTTCTGCACAGGTTAATTCGTAGTTTAACGTATTATCTTCTATTGTAATTGTCTGTGATGCATTTTTGTTTTCTTCCATTGCAAATTCTGGTGTAGTTTGTATTCCTGCAGACATCATTCCTCCGTACTCAAATTGTGTTTGTGTAGAATTGTCTCCATAATTCATCATGATTGTATATGTTCCAGTTTCTTTCCATTTACCGCCTATCGATGTTGAAATAGTTTCAGAAAAACTTCCATCAGTTTGTACATCAACTTGCGCAAAGTGAATCATATTTCCAATTGGACTAACAACTCGAATTATTGCAGGAGTTCCTTCAAGTCTAATATCTACCAGTCCTAAAACCTCCACTGGCTCTCCAGCTGCATATGATTCTTTTTCAGTTGTAACTGTCAATATCTGATTTGACTGAGCAAATGATTCTACACCCAAAAATGGTAATAACATTAGGCTAGCGATTACAAGAACCGAAATCTCTTTTGATTTCAACAATTCTAGAATCCTGAGATCATATTTAACCGGTTTGTGTAAAAAAAACCAATTAGAATAGAAAAAATTTGAAAAATTTCTAATTAAATATATATTGCGCTCATAGAGAATTTGTTCAGTTTGTATCAATACTTCTTTTCAGTAACTAATGTTATGCATGGAGGGTTAAATTAGATGGCTACCAAAAAAAACCCAGTTTTAGTACCCGATCACGTATATGTTCCAAAACATGAAATCATGACAAAAAAAGAAGCTCAAAAAGTTTTAGATGAATTCAATTGCAAACCAACAGAATTACCATTAATCTTTGTAACCGATCCTGCAATTCTTGGACTTGGAGTTAAGCCAGGTGATATGATAAGAATTACAAGAAAAAGTGGAACTGCTGGAGAAAGTACCTATTACAGATATGTGGTGGAAACTTAATGGCAGAAAATTACAATCAACGTTGGCCTGTCATTCAAGACATACTTCGAAGAGAAGGAATCGCACGACAACATCTTACATCCTTTGATGAATTTTTAGATAATGGATTACAAAGTATAATTCAAGAAGTAGGACAAATTGAAATTGAAAACGCAGAATATCCTTACAAAATACAACTTGGAAAAATTAAACTCCAACAACCAAGAATGATGGAGTTAGATGGTTCTATTACTCACGTAACACCTGCAGAAGCAAGATTAAGAAATATTTCATATGTTGCACCAATCATGATGGAAGCAAGTGTTGTTGAAGATGGTAAAACTCTTGAAACACGTTTTGTTCACGTTGGTGACATGCCAGTAATGGTCAAATCACATGCATGTATTCTAAATACTTTCAATGATCAAAAATTAATTGATCATCAAGAAGACCCACGTGATCCTGGCGGATACTTTATCATTAATGGTTCTGAAAGAGTTGTAGTTGGGCTAGAAGATCTTTCTTATAATAAAATTATTGTTGATGCAGAAAAAGTCGGAGGAAAAATAGTTCACAAAGCTAAAGTTTATTCTTCTATCATTGGTTACCGTGCAAAATTAGAACTAATAATGAAAGATGATGGAATGATTGTTGCAAAAATTCCTGGCTCACCTGTAGATATTCCTGTTGTAACTTTGATGCGTGCACTTGGTTTAGAATCTGATAAAGATATTGCAGGTGCAGTATCGCTTGTAGATGAAATACAAGATCATTTAGAGGGTTCATTTGAAAAAGCAGGTGACGTTCCAACTTCGAAAGATGCAATTGTTTACATTAGTAAAAGAATTGCACCTGGAATGTTAGAAGAATTTCAGATTAAAAGAGCTGAAACACTTCTTGATTGGGGTCTATTACCTCACTTAGGAAAACATCCTGAAAATAGAAAAGAAAAGGCCCACTTTATGGGTGAAGCTGCATGCAAATTATTAGAACTAAAGTTAGGATGGATTGAACCAGACGATAAAGATCATTATGGAAACAAAGTCATTAAATTTGCAGGTCAAATGCTTGCTGATTTGTTTAGAACTGCATTTCGTAATTTAGTTCGAGATATGAAATATCAATTAGAACGCTCTGGTCAAAAACGTGGAATTAATGCAGTTGCTGCAGCCATAAGACCTGGAATTGTTTCTGATAAACTGAACAATGCCATTGCTACTGGAAACTGGGGTAGAGGACGCGTTGGTGTCACACAATTACTTGACAGAACAAATTATCTCTCAACAATTAGTCATTTGAGACGTGTACAATCTCCATTAAGTAGGACCCAACCAAACTTTGAAGCAAGAGATTTACATTCTACACACTTTGGTAGAATTTGTCCAAGTGAAACACCTGAAGGTTCAAACTGTGGATTAGTAAAGAATTTAGCATTATCTGCAATTATCTCTCAAAATGTTCCATCTGAAGAAATTGTTGAAAAATTATTTGATATAGGTGTATCTGACTTAGTTTCAACATCAAATGATGTAAAGAAAGATGGTACTAGAATATTTGTTGATGGTAAATTAATTGGGTTCCATAAAAATGGACAGAATTTGGTAGAGCAAATGCGTGACTTTAGAAGAAGTTCAAAAATTCATCCACATGTTGGAATATCTATACACAAACCCGAAGAACAAGGTGCAACTCAAAGATTGTATGTTAACTGTAATGCTGGTCGTGTACTAAGACCACTTGTAATAATAAAAGACGGTAAAACTTTACTTTCACAAGATATTCTTGAGAAAATATCTAAGAAGCTTATTTCATGGAATGATCTTGTAAGAATGGGCGTTATTGAATTACTAGATGCAAATGAAGAAGAAAATTGTTATGTAACATTTGATGATAAAAACACAAAAAAATTCACACACATGGAAATTTTCCCATCTGCTATTCTCGGTGCAGGTGCATCAATTATCCCTTATCCTGAACATAATCAGTCTCCAAGAAATACTTACGAATCTGCAATGGCAAAACAAAGTCTTGGATTCTCAACTCCTATGATGAATACTAGCACATATGTTCGTCAACATTTGATGCTATATCCACAAGGCCCAATCGTTTCAACACGTGCAATGAATTTACTTGGAATGGAAGAGAGACCTGCTGGAGTAAATTGTACCGTCGCAGTATTACCGTTTGATGGTTATAATATTGAGGATGCAATTGTATTGAATCGTTCATCTGTTGACAGAGGATTATTCAGAACTTTCTTCTATAGAATTTATGATACTGAAGCCAAACAATATCCTGGCGGAATGAGAGATAACTTTGAAGTTCCAAATGCTGATGATAATGTTAGAGGTTACAAAGGTGAAAAAGCCTATAGAATGTTGGAAGATGATGGAATTGTAGCAACTGAATCTGCTGTCATTGGTGGAGATATTTTAATTGGAAAAACAAGTCCTCCAAGATTTATGGAGGAGTATAAAGAATTTGAAACAAGTGGTCCATACAGACGTGATACATCCGTTGGTGTAAGACCATCTGAACATGGTGTTGTTGACACTGTTGTAATGACTCAATCAAATGAGGGTGGAAAAATGTACAAAATTCGTGTACGTGATATGAGAATTCCTGAAATTGGTGATAAATTTGCATCAAGACATGGACAAAAAGGTGTACTTGGAATTTTAGCAAAACAAGAAGATCTTCCTTACACTGATCAAGGTATTCAACCTGATGTTTTGATTAACCCACATGCATTCCCATCTAGAATGACTGTTGGAATGATGATGGAATCTGTATGTGGAAAGGCCGCAGCCCTTAGAGGAAAACAATTTGACGGTTCTGCATTTGTTGGAGAAAAAATGGATGTTGTAAAAGAAATTCTTGATAAAGAGGGTTTCAAATATTCTGGTAAAGAGAAAATGTATGATGGTAGAACTGGTAAATCATTTGAAGTTGAGACCTTTATTGGAGTTGTTTATTATCAAAAACTTCATCATATGGTAGCTGATAAGATACATGCAAGAGCAAGAGGTCAAGTCCAAATGCTCACAAAACAACCAACAGAAGGTCGTGCTCGCGGTGGTGGGTTAAGATTTGGTGAAATGGAACGTGACTGTCTAATTGCATATGGTGCATCAATGCTTCTAAAAGATAGATTACTAGATGAATCTGATAAGACTGATATTTTACTATGTGAAAAATGTGGATTAACCGGTTATCATGATGCAAGAAAAAGAAAGTTTGTGTGTGCTCAATGTGGTGAAAATGCACCTATATCCTCCGTTTCTGTTGCATATGCTTTCAAATTACTTTTGCAGGAAATTCTCAGTCTTAACATTGCACCACGATTGAAATTAAAGGAGAGGGTATAATGTCCGTTACATCTACCAAATCAATTGAAGGAATTACTTTTGCAGTTTGGTCTCCTCAGGAAATTAGAAAATATTCTGTTGTTGAAATTACACAACCTGAAACATATGATGAAGATGGTATGGCCGTACAAGGGGGATTAATGGATGGTAGACTAGGTGTTTTAGAACCTGGACAAAAATGTCTCACTGATGGTAATACTGCTGCTAGAAGTCCTGGACATTTCGGTCATATTGAATTGGCAGAACCTGTTTTACATATTGCATTTGTTGATAATATCTATAAATTATTACAATCTACCTGCCGTACTTGTGGAAGAATCAAAATGTCACCTGAGGATATCAAAGAATTTTCTAAAATTAAAGAACGTCAAGCATCTTACACTGTCTTATCTCAAAAACGAATTCCAGATCAAATTCAAGAAAAGGCTAAAAAACAAAAGGATTGTCCTCATTGTGGAAAATCACAATATGAGCTGATATTTACAAAACCAACAACCTTCGTAGAAAAAACAGAAATTGGAGAAAATAGATTATTACCTATTACAATCAGAGAACGACTATCAACAGTTCCTGATGGAGATCTTTCATTATTGGGGTATGATCCTAAAACTGCACGTCCAGAATGGTTTGTTTTGCAAGCATTACCTGTACCTCCTGTAACTGTTAGACCTTCAATTATTCTAGAAACTGGAATTCGTTCGGAAGATGATCTTACTCACAAATTGGTTGATATTATTCGTGTAAATCAAAGACTGAAAGAAAGTAAAGAGGCTGGAACTCCTCCTCTTATTGTACAAGATTTAGTTGATTTATTACAATATCATGTTACAACCTATTTTGATAATGAAGTTAGTGGAATACCACAGGCACATCATCGTTCTGGACGCCCACTCAAAACATTAACTCAACGATTAAAAGGAAAGGAAGGACGATTTAGAGGTTCATTATCCGGAAAACGTGTTGACTTTTCAAGTAGAACTGTTATTTCTCCAGACCCAAATCTAGATTTATCTGAAGTTGGTGTACCTGAAACTGTAGCAAAAAAATTAACAATTCCTGAAATTGTAACTGATTGGAATATTGAAAAATTAAAAAAATTAGTAATTAACGGTCCATCAATTTTCCCTGGTGTTAATTACATTACCCGTCCTGATGGTGTAAAAATTAGACTAGACTTTGTTGAAGATCGTTCATTAATTGCTGATTCATTAGAAATTGGATTTTTAGTTGAAAGACATCTAATGGATGGTGACGTTGTATTGTTTAACAGACAACCATCATTACATCAAATGTCAATCATGGCTCATTATGTTCATGTTTTACCTGGAAAGACTTTCAGATTACATCCATCAGTATGTCCTCCATACAATGCTGACTTTGATGGAGATGAAATGAATCTTCATGTACCTCAAAGTGAAGAGGCACGTTCTGAAGCAATTTTATTAATGAGAGTTCAAGATCAACTTATTTCTCCAAGATTTGGTGGTCCAATTATTGGTGGCCTTCGTGATTTTATCACAGGAGCGTATCTTTTAACAAAAGATGGAACAACTCTATCAAGTCAAGAATTTGCAAATCTTGCTATGTTAGGTGGTTATACAGGACAACTACCAGAACCTGAAAACAAAAAAGAAAATCTTTACACTGGTAAACAATTATTTTCAATATTTCTCCCTGAAGATTTCAATTATGTTATGACATCAAAATGGTCTAAAGGTACTAAAGGAAAAGAAAAAGACGTTGTAATTAAAAATGGCCAACTAATCAGTGGTGTAATTGATAAATCATCAATTGGTGCTGAAGAACCAGAAAGTGTACTGCATAGAATTGCTAAAGATTACGGTAATGAAAAAGCAAAAATTTTCTTAAATTCCGAATTAATTGTTATCAAACAATTCATCACTCATTATGGATTTAGTTATGGATATGGTGACTTGGAAGTACCGGAAAAAGATCGTGAAGCAATTAGCTCTGACATTAATCAAACATATGATGAAGTTCTAGATTTGATTAGTCAAGAAAAGAAAGGAACACTAAAGGCAACTAGAGGAATGACTACACAAGAAACTCTTGAAGCGTATATTGTAAATAATTTGGGTAAATTAAGAGACAGAGCTGCTACTGCTGCAAATCTCTCACTGGATGATAATAATGCAGGTAAAATTATGGCAACAACTGGTGCTAGAGGTTCATCATTAAATGTAGGACAAATGGCAGGTGCCTTGGGTCAACAAGCACGAAGAGGAAATCGTCTCAACAAGGGTTACAATAACCGAGTTTTAACTCACTTTGAAGAACATGAAAACGATCCTGACGCACATGGATTTGTAAAATCAAATTATCGTGATGGTCTATCCACTCTAGAATTTTTCTTCCATGCAATGGGTGGTAGGGAAGGTCTTGTAGATACTGCTGTAAGAACACAACAAAGTGGATACATGCAGAGAAGACTGATCAACGCATTAGAACACATTAAACTTGAATATGATGGAACTGTTAGAGATCCACATGGTCACATCATTCAATTCTTATACGGTGAAGACGGAATTGACGTAGCAAAAAGTGATCACGGTGAAGCATTTAATGTTGATAGATTAATTGAATCTGAAAGCATTGTAGATTCTGGTAAGGCTGCAACTAAGGATGAAATTGCACCAATTATTAAAAAATATGCTAGTGCATTTAATCCTCGTTTATCAAGCGCTGTAAGTAAATCATTAGAAAATTCAAAATTAAGTAAAGCAGGTGTTGAAAAAGTAGCAAAGAAAGGATTATCATTATACAATAATGCAAAGGCAGAACCTGGTCAAGCCGTAGGAATTGTAACTGCACAATCAATTGGAGAACCTGGTACTCAAATGACCCTAAGAACATTCCACTTTGCAGGAATTGCAGAAAGAAACGTTACTTTAGGTCTTCCAAGACTAATTGAATTAGTTGATGCAAGAAAGAAACCTGTTACTCCAACAATGGATATTTACTTATCTGGTGATGCAAAAACAGATCAAGCAAAAACTGTTGAAGTTGCTAGAAATATTTTACAAACTACTGTTAAGGATCTAATTCTTGATGCTGATACTGATTACAAAACAAAGATTACATTAAATATGAATGAAAGAAAATTAACTGACCGTGGTTGTACATTAGATGATGTTAAAGCAGCGCTAGAATCTAATAAAAAATTCAAAATGGAAGATAATGGAATTAACTCAGTTGTTCTTAACTTAGTTGATGAGGAGGCTGATGCTCCTGCTGTCATCGTAGTTCGAAATAAGGTTTTAAAAACAACCGTAAAAGGTGTTCCTGATATTGCACGTGTTACAATTGTAAAACAGAATGACGAATATGTCATACAGACAACAGGCTCTAATCTTTCTAAAGTTCTAGATGTTAAAGGACTTGATAAAAATAATGTAAGAACAAACAATGTGTCTGAAATTGCAGAAACACTTGGAATAGAGGCTGCTAGAAATGCTTTGATTAATGAATTAAGTAATACATTAGAGGATCAGGGACTAGAAGTTGACCAAAGATATCTCATGTTGGTATCTGATCTAATGTGTCATCGTGGCTACATGCAACAAATTGGACGTCATGGAATTGCAGGTACAAAAGATAGTGTATTGGCACGGGCTGCATTTGAAATTACTGTACCAACAATTGCAGGCGCCGCAAGAACAGGTGAAACAGAACAGCTTAGAGGTATTACAGAAAATGTAATTGTTGGAAGCCAAATTCCAATTGGAAGTGGAACTGTTGATTTGTATATGCAAGTTGCAAAGAAACTTGGTTCTGATAAATCCTAAAAAAATATTAACTAATAATATTATTAAAAATTATGTTAGAAACTTGGGTAACTAAAATTAGAACAAACGATCCTAAACAGGTAGCATCATTATATCATGCTGATGGACTTCTACTTGGAACATTTTCTGATATAGAGCGAAAAGGATACGATCTTATCTTAAAATATTTTGAAAATTTATTGAAATCCAAAGTTGATGTTGAAATTGTTACAGAACACAAACATGAAACTGAATCACTAGTAACAAATTCAGGTCTGTATAATTTCATTGTTGACGGTAAAACTATCAATGCGAGATTTTCATTTGTTTTCATAAAAACTGATAATGATTGGAAAATCTTATCACATCACTCTTCTGTTCTACCTGAAAGTCACTAAGACTTTTAATCACAATAAACTTTTGAGAAACATTGGTTAAGAAAGATTCTGGTTATAAAAAACCACAAGACCCAAAAAGTTTTGGAGCATTTCTTAAAAAAAGAGCTCCGATATATCTTGGATTAATTGGATTATTTCTCTTGTTTGTATATCCGGCATTAACTGAAAAAGATCTTAATTCTATACTTGATGATTCATTTGAAGGCAATGAACGAATTGCAGTTGATATGATAAAATTTTATTCTGGACCAAATGATTCTGGAATTACTATTCTAGAAGTCATTGAAGAAAGGATCAATGAAAAACATGAAGGTCAAAAAATATTTGATGATGAAAACACAAATGCACGATTCATCGTAGCAAATATTCCAGATTTTTTGGCTGTCAATGATGAATTCACTCATTCGGTAATGCTTGAATTTAATTCAGAAAATAATTCATTGATTACGTATGGTTGGTATGTAAATATTGAAACTGGAGAAATCTCTCCGATGGATAATCTTTCTAAAAGTATACAACAAACTGTTGATTATTCTGACTAATTTCTTTAGGTATTAATTATCAATAATCTTTGTAGATGTATGAAAACACGATTAGGCGTATCATTTGAGATTGATTTTGCTCATACTCTCAGAGGTCATCCAAAATGTGGTAAACCACACGGTCATACATCTAGAATCATAGTTGAAGTTCAAGGTGATGTCAAAAAAGGTGCTTCATACGAAGAAAACATGGTAATCGAATTTGATAAAATGAAAAAACTTTGTTGGACAACAATTGAGCAACTTGATCATAGAAATCTGAACGATTTGTTTGATTTTCCAACATCTGAAAATATTGCAGAATGGATATTTGAAAATCTAAAAGATAAAATTCCATTACACTCTGTAAAGTTTTTTGAAGGAACAAACAAGTACTGTGAAATTACTTCTGATTAAAAATTACTGAATTAAAATCTCTGTATAAATTACATCAGCTAATGGAATTGCTCCTTTAATAGAATTCCATACAAATCTTTCAATTGAATATTTACCTGGTTCTTGTGGCATCCATGAAACCGACATACCAAGCTCCTGTGATGGCATTGTCTTACCCGTTACCCATGATAATGATATGACATTATTATCTTCATCTTTGATTTGTACAATGTACGCAAATTCTTGGGAAAAATCTATTGTATTCTTAACTTTAGAAAATAACATACCAGTTTTTCCTATATCTAATCTTTCAATTAATTCTCCATTTTGTGATAATATTTTTGGTTCATTCATACTTAATCTCTCAGTTGTAGGTATGTTTGAAATAACAATTTTTTGTGCTAAAATATCTAAATCATCATTAACATTGTATGGTTTTGGTAATGTTCTATCTGTATATTTTGCAGTAATTTGTGAATCTGGCAATGCATAAAGACGATTACCGCTGGATTGATCATCTTTTGTAATTGATATTATTCCCTCAAAAATTCCTGAATCTTCTGTAGTTTCTGCAATTTCCAAATTTATTCCTGCAATATCATTTTCAGAAAACACTTCAATGTTTACTGTATCGATACTCTCTGGGTTTAGATTCATATCTCTTTCAAATAATTTTAATTTTGCAGATTCTTCTGTTACATCAACTATTCGTAAATCTCCTACATTCCATTCAATTTTTGCAGATTCTGATAACACAACTCCATCTGCAAATTCAAATGAAACTGTAATTCCTGAATCTTCCTCATTTTGTAAATATCCTCCATTTGGACCTGCACCTAATGTTCTTGGATTTGTATCATGTTTACCATTCCCGTTAACATCATGAAGAAATCCTGTCAGAATAATCTCTCCTGTAAAAATTCCACTTGAAGGATCTGTTTCATATAATTTGTATTGTTTTAATTGATGATTGTTTGTGTAAACATTTACTGAATAGTTTGGGTCTCCCCCGATACTGTCTATTAGATTTATTCCTGTATTCCAACTTGGAGCAATTATTGTAATCTCTACTTTTTCAGTCCAACTGTAAATTGGTTTGTTGAAAAAAATTGGGGCGTATGGTTTGTTATAATCTGGAATTTCTTCTGCAAATGCAAATTGTGCTATTGGAATTAAAAGTAATGCTAGAAAAATTTGCTTTAACATATTCATGATATGTTTTAATATTATTTATACAAGAACAACTCGTCTAAATTGAAAAAATCTGAATTACGGAAATTAATGTCTGATTATACCTTACTAAAAACCAAATCAAAAAAGCATGATGTAAATAAAAAATTAAAAGAAATAGAACATAGATATTTTCATGAAACTGGTAAAAATATTTTTGATGATGTCGTTTAGGTCAAATCGCCATCTTTGAGCTTTTTAAGTTCTAAAATTCTAACACATTCTTCAAGTTCTTCAGGTAGATGATCATTAATTGCTCGTTGACAATTCTTGCAAATTGTTCCCTCCATGTCTGAATTTGGTTTTGCCATCATAATTATCGCCAGTCCTTAGTATTTTCTGTACATTTCGGACATTTAATTCCGTTTGTCACTGTTCCACATTTGTTACATTTTGCTGAATATCCAATCATATCGTCTTTTCCAGTTTTTGTGTATTTGAAAATTAATATGAATGCAGTTAAAATGCCAATTGCTGCTCCTGCGACCCATAACAACATAATATTCCATGGACTTTATTCAATTAAAAACTAACTATATCTAGAATTTTCTTGAATCGCCCTCGAGTAGACCTGGGCCAATGTGCAGCTTATCTATGTGAGTAGATAGTTCTTCTTTGTCCTGAAACTTTGATTCACAATAGGGGCATGAATGTTCTTCCATGCATTACTATGTGCTTCACTGAATAAAAGGTTGATGTAATTGATATTTGTATAAATTTATTCTATCTTTTTGGTATATCATCTTCAGAACTAAATCTTGATTCCACCGCTTCTGCTTTCATCGATAATTCTTTTGTATCTCCAAGTTTTTGATAGGTTAATTTTTCCAATGTTTCTATAATTGTTCTTGCTGCTCTATATTGTGGAATTCTAGGTTCTAATAATTCTCCATAAAGCCCAATACCATTAATTCCATTTAATTTTGCATAACCTAAAATCAATCCATTAAAACCGGTAATTACTGATTCAGTTGGAGTAGTTTCTATTCCTAATTTTCTAACTAATTTCAATATGTCTTGTGATGTAGTTGTAACGTATGTTGTAGGACTTTTTCCAAAAGATCTTGATGTATGATAGCCTCCTACGGTATAGATGAATTTTGCATCATATTTTTTTGCAACGTTAATCACATCTTGACATAATTCGTTTAATTCTTCATTTTCTTGAGGTTGACCTCTTCCTCCACCAAATATAATTATGTCTTTACTGAATCTGTATTCCCATTTCTCTTCCGGAATTTCAATGTATCCTCCTTTATCGTAAACATATGGTGGTCTGGATGATGTTGCATGTCTAAATGATGCTGTACCTAAACTTTTGTTGATGTGGTTTACAACTATACTTCCAACATTTCCCATATCTTGCATTGCTGCGATGATGAGTGGTTTATTGACATCTGGTATTCTTGAATCTTCAAAATGCATAACCTACTGTAAAATTTGTTCTTTAAAACATGTTTGGTACAAAAAATCTAAATTGTTAGCACCATTTCTAAAATATACCACTATTAAATATCATTATTCTATGATGGTGTATAGTTAAGATTGTACAAAGGTTCATCACCTGTGAACTGTTACCAAAGTACTAACGTTTACAGTAAGTTCATGTTAAACATCTAAAATCTTTTTTCTATATTTGATTAATAAGCAACTTCTACAAAGACAGTCTCTATCATCAATTTCATTTTTAGATAATTTTGGAAAATCTACACACCAACATGTAATATTATTGTCACATGAAAAATCATCTCCACATTCAGGACATTTTTTATTCATTAGTTATCTGACAGTATGCTTAGCACTCTATTAGGAATATCTGGCAATCGACTTACTGCTAAAACTTTATCATAACCTAGATATTTCAAATTATTTGCTATTGATGTGGCACTAAATGTGTCTCTACCTACTCCAATTGCTGTCATTTTGATTCCTAATGTTCTGTATGACTTTAGTGTTAGTTTCACAGCATTTGGATCTGCTGGTTCTCCATCAGACAATGTCAAAAAAATATCAGGTTTTTTTGATGTTAAAACTGGAAGCATTCTATCGTAAACTTCTGCTAGAGGTGTTCCTCCGTTGGCAGAAATTTGCGCTAATCTCTTGGCTGCTGAATTATTCCATTTCATTTCGGATGGTTTTACCAACCAGCAAACTACCTGTCTATCGACTGTATTGAATGCATACACTGAAAAATTCACCTTCAGGAACGCTAGTACCTCACATAGTCCGATTGTCGCTTTTTTGTATTCTATTTGTTGATCCGATATACTTGAAGAATGATCAAGTAAAATTACAATTCTTGATTTTATTGATTTTTTAACATCTGTGATAAATGGTTTATGAAATCCTTCAAGATACGATTCTTCATCAAATTCTTCACCTGAATTAACATGCTCTTCTTTCCATCCGGTTTTCCATTCACGAAATCTATTTTTTAAATTACTTATCAAATCTTGATCATAAATTTTTGTTTCATCTACATTTGTTGGATTTGGAATTTGAATTCCAATAGTTTCAGGCATCAATCCTTTATTTTCATTCTTCTTAGTCTCTTCCTTAATTAAATCAAATTCTTTGGCAATTTCTAATCCTGCCATAGCTCTGTTTGGATCTATCTTTCCTAATTCTGATTCAAGATTTTTGGTAATTTTTTGCACAGCTTTTTCAAAATCTTGAGGTGTAACCATCATTCCAGGTCCTTTCATTGGTACTGATAGTGGAATTGTAATTAATGGATCAATATCTAAAATTGTTAAAATTTTTGGAATATGTTTTTCTATCCATTCTGTACTGTAATTATTTTTTAATGCCTCTTCTAGAATTTCTTTTGCAAACTCTGTGGCTTTTACTATACGGTCAAAATGACTCGGTTGCATTTCTCCTTTTACATCACCAAACAAAAAATATTGGTAAAACCCCTCAACAATTTTTGTTTTTCCTAAAAGATTACTTAAAAGTGGTCTGTAAATCCATTGCCAAGAATAATTAAAAATTATTTCCTCGTCCATTCCTTGCCAAATTTTTCTTCCAACTAATTCAATTCGACGTCTTTCAATTGAATTTAATAAAAATCCAAATGCATGATCATTAGATAAAATTTTTTCACAATTTTTGATTTTCATACTTTCATACCATGCAGCAATTCTAAATTGTCTATATTTAGAAAACTCATCTCCATTGTAATCTACTACTGGAGTTAGAATTACTTTATTCTCTTTCATTCTAGTTTCGTTAACTTTTTTTGGTGACATTGTTACAATAATTTTATCATTTTCAGACCATCGTCTGATTAAAAATGTAGAAATTTCAATTAATGTATCATTTCTTAGAGCAATTGATGACATTAGCTCTCATACATGGATGTGATTATATCATTAACTTTTTGTAACTCAATATTTCCCCATTGTGCATATACATTTCCAAAAACTATCTCGGCAGCTTTCTTTGGTGACATATTCCCATCGATTAACTTTGCATATGCAATGGTTTCTCTAAGTGACGGTGAATAGTATAATTCTTCAACTGATGCAGCTTGTCTCAATGTGTTTGCAAGTTTAATTCCTCTTTCTAATGCTTTTTCATCTACTTTTGGAACATGTTTTTTTACAATTTCAAGTTCTTTTTCTTCAGGTGGATAGTCCATTCTTAATCTGATAGGAAATCTACTCAATAGTTGTGGTGGTAATTCTTTTGTTCCAACATGATTTAATGGATTAATTGTTGCTATGACAAACCATGATTTGTTTGCTGTTACAATCTCCCCGCTGGATTCTTTTAGAACTACTTGTCTTCTGTCATCTAATGCTTCATCTAATCTTAACAGAACATCGGCTTCGGCTGCATTGATTTCATCCAGATATAGCATATCCCCTTCTTTCATTGATTTTATTAAAATTCCCTCATTAAATTCGATATTTCCTTCTGAAAGACTCTTTGAACCTACAAGATGACTTTCTCTAGTTCTCAAACTAAAATTAATTGATTCCAGTTTCATTGATTGTTTTTTTGCAAATTCTCTAACTAGTGTTGTTTTACCTGTACCTTTTGGACCTATTACAAGTACAAAAATTCCTTGCTCATGGGCTTTCTCCAAAATCTCAAATGCATTACTCCAGTCTAAATATTCTGGAGTACTATCTTCCATCAAAGTATAATTGTTTGATCTTGTACTTTATTTAAGACTAGATCTATTCTGCGAATGATGCTATCTTCACAAAGGATTCATCTAATGTTTTATGCAACTTTTTATTCCAATCATCAAATCCAGATGGATCTTTTGGATAGTTATTGTAATGTTCAACAAGCCATTGATTTTGACCTGATGTATACTTGAGACCACTTGCAACTGTTTTGTTCATTGCACCTCTAATTATCATTCCTAGTTTACCGAGACCTGAAAAGTCAGGATGTTCTCCTTTACTTATTGATTCAACATCTAAGTTACCTAAGAAATGTTTCATTCCATAACTAATCTGTTCATTTGTCATTGTTTGTACTAATCTTCTGAATAATTCTAAACCAGCTGTTTTGTAACCATACTCTTTAATGAAATCAATGTTATATTGCCATAAACTTGCTTCTGAAACATCATTAGCTTCAATTGATTGTGTAACATTATTTCCAATTATTGTTCCTGCAATGAGAGCTGGTCCAATTCCTCCTGCATCTATTGGTTTAGGCATCCATGCTGAATCTCCAACTAACATGTATCCTCCTGAAACCATACAATCATTTTGTCTTCGTACTGAAACTGAAGAAATTCCTGAATTGTTATGTCGATCTATTTCATCTTCAGAAAGTTTTGGATTTGCAAGAACTGGATTTCTTTCTAAATATTCTTTCATCAATGAACCAACATTGTCTTTTTTTCCTAGTCTGTTATTTCGTTTATCTAAGTGTGTTTTTTCAACACCTAATCCGATGTTAACTTTGTTGTCTGCTTTTGGAAAAACCCATCCATATCCTCCAGGTGCAATGTCTTGATCTAAATGAATTATACAATAATCTGGATCAAATTGTGTCAAATCTTCTTTACCTGGTTCAAAATACATTATGTGTCTTCCAGTTGTTTCTACATCTGTTCTGTCTATTTCTCTCTCAACTTTTGTAGAATTTTGTAGTCCATTTCTTAATTTCGATGTAATTCCCATTGCATCAACTACTAATTTTGCAGTTTTTTTGTATGGTTGTTTTGTTTTGTTATCTGTTCCTTGTATGCCCACAACTTGTTGTCCGTCATAGATTAATCCTGAAAGAGAAACTTCAAACTCAAATTCAACTCCCATTTTTCTTGTTCTTGCATTTTGAATTTCTGGAAGTTTTTGTCTATTTAGCATATATCCTGCTCCATCAAATGGAATGGCTGTTTCATAATCTGGTGAAAATGCCATGACTCCTTTTACATCATGTTCAATTTCTGGTCGTGTCCAAGGAACCTTGATTCTCTCAGTCATGAAGTCTACTGCTTCTTTTGAACATGCATCTCCACATGTCCAACCTGCTCCTCCTTTTCTACCTGGTAAAGTTTCTGGATTTCTGTCTACTGAAAGAATTCTCAAATTTTGTTTTGAATAATATGAAATTGCTTGTGCAGCAATTGTTCCTGTTAATCCTCCACCTGCAACAATTACGTCATAATCGGTTTCCAACAAAACATTGTCTATATCATGAATATTTAAAACATCATAATACTGTATTTGGGTCGGTTCGTCGCGGCGTCATCAGTGCTTGGCGCTCAGACTGGAGCGGCTTTTATTTCCTCATTCCCATCTTGAATTGCTTCTAAATATTATTAAATGATCTATGGATCACATTTCATTAATTCTTGATAAATTTTCTTTGTTTCATTTTTAACATAAACTGGTGTACTGATGTTAATTTTGATTGTATCTTCTTTTGACATTGTTAAAATTCCTGAAATTAGCTTTTGTTTACTTATGCGTAAATTTAGACCTGAAGATGTTACGAAATCTTCAACATTCTCAAATATCTCTTGAAACTCATCTTTCTTCATCTTTAAGAAAAATGAACTCACAAAATTATGAGCCGACTTTCTTTTCAATTTTGATGAAATTAATAATATTGGGTTGTTAAAATGACCTGGAATTTGTTCAATTTGAAATTCTTTTTGCTCTATATTGAAATTTTTCCCTAATTCTTCTAAAACTTTATTCTCATCTTCTGTGGCATGAAGAATTAAATTAATTTTTACTTCTAATTGCATCTCTAAAACATCAGTTTAGTCTGCTTTTGGTTTTTTACTTTTTGCTTCGAGTAAGATTGTTTGTGCTGATGCTGTCTTGATTAGTTTAACTTTCTCTAATCCCACATGTCTTAATTTTATAACTTTTTTTGCAGCTGCCATAATGTCTGAGTTTATTTTACCATAACATGTCGCTTGAACAAATCCATCAATATCCATAGTTGGTACTGTTTTTTCTATCACATCTTTTGCAATTAGGCGTAATTGACGCTGTCTTGATGTGTTTAATTGCCTGTGTGTTAAAGCAATCATTTTGATTCTAAAAACATAGTTGTCTTTTGTTTGAATATCAATATTGAAGTTGACTTTAGAAGAGCCTTTTCTAACTAAACTTCTCAAAAATTCTTTTGAATATTCATATCTCTTGAAAACTGTCTTGGCTTTAGTATCTTTGACTTCATCAATCTGGAAAATTATTTTGTATTGATGTTGTGAAGGATCTCCTTTGAGTATATCCCATAATGTAACTTCTAATATTCTGCCTTTAGCATTTTCATCATCAGTGATTGGAACATATCCAATATTGACATTGTTAAATGAATCTGGGGCTACAACATTTACCCATTTCTTCTCTTTCCATTTATCCTTAATCTTACGAGCTTTTCTTGCCAATTATTTTGGACGACTGTTTTCTGAATATAAACTGTTCTAGATTATATCATATTGTCGCCAAAATATTTTTGTAAAACTTTTGGAATTTCTACATGTCCATCTTTAGTTTGATTATTTTCTAAAATTGCAACCATTGTTCTTTCTATTGCTATTAGTGTGCTATTCAAAGTATGGATATACTTTGTATCTTCATTACTTTTATCTCTAAATCTTATCTTTAATCTTCTTGATTGATAATCGACACAATTGGAACACGATACGATCTCTCTATATGCATTTTGACCTGCCATCCATGCTTCTATATCATATGTTTTTGCTGAAACCTTACCCATGTCTCCACTTGATAATAGCATCAGTCTGTATGGGATCTCTAATTGCTGATAAAATTCTTCTGTATTTTTTATCATTTTTTCATGTTCTTCCCATGATTCTTCAGGTCTACAGAAAATGAATTGCTCAATTTTTTCAAATTGATGAACTCTGAAAATCCCTTTTTGATCTTTTCCATGTGCGCCTGCCTCTTTTCGAAAGCATGGACTAATCGATGCATATCTTAATGGAATCTTAGAACCTTCTAAAATTTCATCATAATACATAGAAGCAATTGCATGTTCTGATGTGCCTATTAAAAATAAATCTTCATCTTGTACTTTGTAGATTACATCTTCAAAATCATCTGCTATTACTGCTCCTTCCATAGATTGTCTGTTTATCATGTATGGAGGCTGAATTAAATTATAATTTTTACCTGAAACAAAATCCAACGCAAATGCAGTTAGTGATTGTCCTAATTTTACTAATCCATTTTTTAAATAATAAAATCTTGCTCCAGCTGTTTTAGATGCTCGCTCTAAATCCACAATATCTAACTCTAATCCTAAATCGATGTGATCCTTTACCTCAAAATCAAACTTTGGGATTTCTCCCCATGTTCTAACTTGTTTATTAAATGATTCATCTGCACCTTTTGGAACTGAATCATGTATCAAATTTGGTATTGAAAAAGACAAATTATGATAATCATCATCCACTGTTTTTCGTAAATTCTCTAACTCATCTAATTTCTTTGATATTTCTCCCATCTCTTTCAATAATTCTGATGCATCATTTCCTACTTTTTTCTCACTTCCAATTTTAACTGACATTTGATTTCTTTTCTGCTTTAATTCATCTGATTGTATCATCATCTCTTTTCGTGATTTGTTCAAATCTAGCATTTTTTCAAAATCAAATTCTACTGCTCTATCTTTTAACATCTGCTTAATTCGATCAGGTTCATCTCTGATTATTTTTGGATCTAACATTATTTTATTACCTCCATAGAAAGATTTACGTGTTCTAATACTTCATCAACGGTAGAAATCAATTTTCGTAAATCTCCTTCATTTGAAAAATAAAATAAGAGTTGATTTTTCTTTTCATTAATTTCCAAACTTAATCCTTTAGGAAAATCAACATTATCTGGCTCTAGCACCTTTTCAATAACTTTGGCCTTCTCTTTAGAAATATTATTAATTACTATCTCTATCTGGCATTTTGGTAACATTGCTTTCAAGATAGTCTAAAAATCCATCTAATTTGTCTTTAGTTATTTTTGCTCCTGCAGCAGCTTCGTGACCTCCGCCTATTCCATTGAATTGCTCTGCACCTCCTCTCATAAGTTGGCTAAGGTTTATAGAATTTTTACAACTTGCAGATTTACGTGATGAAAATTTGATTGTACCTTCTGATCCGTCTGTTCTCAAAATTACTATTTTTCCTGAATTTTTTGGAGAACCTGCAATTAATGATGAAATAGTGCCTGTCATTGTTTCTGGAACTAATCCTTCTGCATTTACCATTACACAATCTTCCATATTGTTTGTTCTCCATCTCTCATTTGACAAGACGTTCATGTAATTTCTAATCATACTTCTATATTCTGATAAAATCTTCTCGCCTTCTTGTAACATTGTATTCCTGTCTCCCATACAAATTGCAATTCCAACACCTGATTTGTTGATACGACCACAGGAATTTAACATAGTAGAGAATTCTCTACCATCTCTCAAAAAACTCCTTTTTTCTTCACTTGGGAATGTGTATGTGTATCCAATCAGTTCTTCCATAACTTGAGTGGCATTTTCTCCTTGCACAAATTTGCTTATTGATTCAATAATACTTTGTTTTTCATCTTGTGATAGATCTGCTGGAACTCTCCATCTTGCTCCGTCCTTGAGCTGAATCTTTGCATTTGTTAACATTGCAATACACGCATCTCTATTCCATGTCAATCCTTCAATAAATGGTTGAGATGTAAACGCAATTGCATCTGGAAGTGGTCTTGTTTCTCTACCTACTAATAGTAAATCTAAATCAACATTTACCAATCCTAATTTTTTTGCAGTTTCCACAATCTCCAAATTTTTTCCAGTGAATGCTTTTCTCTCACCTTGATCTTGTCTATCTCCTAATGCTGATACTACTGCAACTCTTGACAAATCTTCATTTTTATTATTTAGTGCATTTGATGCTAAATACGCCATTCCTCCAGCACAAATTTCAACTCCTCCATCCATTCCAAACTTCCATGCGTTTATGACGCGTTCATTATCTTTTTCATCTTCTGAAATTTCATGATGATCTAACATGAGCCAATTATCTGATAATTTTTCATCAAGTAATTTTCCAAAACCTCCTCCTAGGTCTGTAATTACGTGTAAATCTCTAGTTTCTTTTTGCATTCTATCTACTAAATTCTCACTAAATTCATTAGTTGTTCTAACTGTGCATTTTGCTCCATGTCTGATTAGTGCTTTTGAAATTATCGAACCTGATGTAATTCCATCACAATCTATGTGAGTTGTAACAAGAATATTCTTTCTAGCTTTAATTGCGTCTGAAATACGATCTGAAAAATTAGATAATGATTCTTCTAAAACTTTCCCCATTACTCTAGCTGAGCTACTACAGACTTATATTTCCATTTTTGATCTATGTTGCCATTTTTTTTGTAATGAGTCGATAATCTGTGAACTTTTGCCTCAACCAACTCTAAGGCTCTAACGTTTCTGTTATCTGATTTGTTTTCTTTGAGATGTTTTTGTAGATTAACTGCTTTCATCACAATATTGTTCAAATCCTCTGGAATTTCTGGCATCAACTTATTTTCTTTCAATACATCTGTGATACTTTTGTTGATGATTGGCTTAACCAAAGGAATTGCATGTTGATCTCTTAATTTTAATCCAATCTGGCTAGAAGTCATTCCTTCCTTTGCATATTTGGTAATTAGTCCTTCAATCTCTTCATTACTTTGTTTAACCCACTCTGGTTTCTTTGGATCGATAGGTCTGATTGAATGTGACTTCCCATGATTGTGTGTGTGTAGTCTTCCCATTTTTTTGGCTAAATTACGTACGGAATTAAATGTATCTGGCTAAAATTTTGTAAAAAGTTAAATAATAACGATAGTTCATTCAAAATTAGATACAAATGAACAAAAATATAGTATTAGGCGCACTTCTAGCAGGTGTTTTCTCAATACCATTAATGTTGGCTGGTCCAGCATTTGCTCAATACATGGGCAGTGGTGGTGACGGTAGTCAAGACGGTGGACATCCATCAATGTCTTTAGAGGCTACATTAGAACTAGCAAAGAGAAAAGTTGAATATGCAGGTGCTAATCCAGGTGCAGGATCTGGCACTCCATACATGGATGCTAACGGTGTACTAGGTGCATCTGCCATTGCAGCCGCAATCTTTGGTGGTATTGCTGGTGCCTTCTTCATAAGAGGAAGATCAGGAAAATACGCCAAACCAGGAACCGGATAATCTCCTTCCTTACTTCTTATTTTATTCATAAACCACAGCATTGGCTGATCTCGGCTTATGATAATCAAAAAAAATCTTTATATCGACCTCTGAATTCAAAATATTGATGATTCCTGTATTCGGAACAATCTTGAGTATATTGTCTAGTCTGACCGGACAACTCGGTCCAAACTATGACCCACTATTCTTCGATGTTATGGTATACATCTTTGGAACAATCATGTTCACAATATTCCTACTCGCACTGATTGCGTACTGGGTACGTATTCACGGATGGGGATACAAAGATAATCGTGAAAGATGGGTTGATGAACTTGACAAACACTTTGAGAATGAGGGCATCGGTTTAATTCCAGATAATGGAAAATACTGGTAAATTCAATCTCTTTCTTTTCTATTTTATTCATCTTTAGTGTAAACTTAGTTGAAAAATTTTCTAAGTATTATTTTAGATTGAACTTACGATATATTGTGACTTATGATCTTTCTAAAGATCTGGAGGCATGAAGTCTGCATCTTTAGATGTATCATAATCTTTTGAAGTAAACTCTGCTCTGTACGTATATCCATCTTGTAATAATTCATTGATGAAACGAGGTGATTCTTTACCGTTGACTATGATCTTGGATTTACCCTGTTCCATATCTCTCATAGGGAACTCCCACGACCATAGGAAATGACCTATTTCGAACGGATATTCTTCTGTCCACTCTGCATAGATAGTTCCATCATCTGTTAGGGTGTAAAGCGATCTTTGACAGCCATCTTCGAATCCAATATTTGCAGGAATCTCTGCTCTCTGTTTATCGATATACAATTCTAATTTGGCTGAGATTACATATTGTGTATCTTTATCATTTATGCAAACTTTCAGAGGATTATCCAAATTCATCTGGCCTTGAATTAAACTACTTCCTACTCCTACTGAGATTGCAATTATTGCAGTCATTCCTAAAAATTTTAATGTCTTTTTCCGCTTTGTTGGGTCTCCCATTCCAGGCCAATTCATAGGAAAACTGAACTAGTTTGGAATAAAGTCTTTTCTAAGCCTCTGCTAAATCGTCGATTATTTCTAAAGTATCGAATTGGTCTTGATGATCTGCTATGAAAAATGTAATTGGTGTGGAGTCGACTTCTACCCATTCTGATTCTCCCTCAAATGGTAGAAGATCTTCAACTGCTAAATTATTAGGACCTGAAAATCTGACCAGAACTTTTTGCTTCTTTTTTAATTTGAATGGAAGTTTGAGAACTTTACCTCTTCTCTCATCTTGTATGTTGATTGTATAATTATCTCCACGAAATTCAACTTTACCTTTAAAGTAACTTTCATGAATATTTAGATGATCAATTTTGAATATGTGAACCATAACCGGTTTAAGCTTTTCGAAGATAAAAGTAAATTGTAATTTTGAATCATGACTAAATGTTAATCTATACTTAATTTTTTATATAATAATTAAGCAAATAGAATTTTGTTTATGGACTTAGATTTGTAATTCAATAAAAGGAAAAAAGAGTGAGTTTAAATTACTTGCCAAGGACGTGTTGCAAATGTGATTACATAGCCAACTGCAATGATAATTGATTGATATGCAATGTTGGTGTATGGAATCGGTTTCATAATAGGTTCCCCTTCTACAACGACTGTTTGTCCTGGTCCAAGTCCAGGTCCGACGTGCTCAATGTTTAATTGAGTGTGGACGTGATAAACTCCTGGTTCAAGAGCACGAGCTGAGATTTCATAATCTACAACATCATTACCTGGAATGTCAAAGACATTGCCTGGTGGATCTCTTGCTAGAATCTCCCATCTGTTACCTGCGTTAGTTGACTCTGAAAATATTGATGACCATGCACGCATGTCTGAATCAATCAAACTTACGAATGCACCGCTCAAAGTCAAAACTTCACCGGTTTGGAGGGATTGTCTGTTGAATGTTTCATCCTCGATTCGGATGAAACGACTTTGCAATTGTGCTTGTACACCGTGTCCTTCAGCAGTTTGAATCATTGTTGCTACATTAGGTCCAAAGACTCCTACTACGAAGACGGCTGCAAGTGCAAATGCCATAATTTTTCTATCTACCATTGTTATCCCTTAATTGTAAACGACAGAAATGAGGAATTTAAGTTTTAGTACAATAATCGATCCACGCCATTTCCCTCATGAATTATGTTAATGTTAATCATTAATGTTAATCATTAAATCTGTTGAAAAAAACAGTAGAAAAATCATATTTTATCCTATAATTAATATAAAATTCATAAATTTTTAACAAAAAAAATCAATTTTTCTCGAAAAAACTGAGTGATCATAAACCTCGTGGCTTATATTCCAAAAAGCACGTATAGTATCTATGGCACAAATGCCCGCATTACTCCCAAAGGAAGTCGAAATCCAGAGATTAAAAAAAATCTGGTTAGTAGTCATTGCTATGGGATCAACAGCCGCATCCGTAGAAGTCGACAACTTTGTCGATGGTTCACTCCATCAGACTTCTATTAGAGATTCAGCATTCACTCCAGCACATTGGTGGTTATACTCTCACTTTGTAGCACTACCACTCGGTTGGGGATTTGCAGCAATCTATGATAGAAAAGTCCCAGTATTGAGAGGACCAAACAACTCTATGAACACAGGTCTAAAGATGACAATCTTAGGTTATCTAGCAACTATGTTTACTATTGGTGTTAACGAGATGTGGCACTTTTGGTTCGTCGAAGAAATCTTCGCAGTTCCAAACCATTGGATGTTCAACATGGGTGTCGTCGTAGCCTTCATGGGCGCTCTAGCTTACGTAGTTAGGGTCTATGCAAGACTCGTCGAATTAGGTGCAGAAACACCTGGTGAAAACCCATATGTTGCAGAAATGTACAAAATGGCCCTTGAGGGTAAATTGTACAGCAGATCCATACCATAATCAAGTACAAATTCGTACTTTGTTTTTTTAATTTTCGTACCTAGTGGTAGATCGATTTGTATTCAGAATCTAAGAAAGACTTTAATAGATTCTGTCGACTGGTAATTCTATATGACACTTCCAAAAGGATTTGGTTCAGGTGGCGGAGGCGGAGCAGGTTCTGCTGACGTCGAGAAAATGATTGGCCGTCGTGTAGAAAACATGACTGGAATGATAACTGCATCATTTATTGCAGCATGGCTATCAACATTTGGTGGTACTGCAGCAGGATATTTCGTATATCCTTGGGCATACCCAACACCAAGCGGACATTATGCATTTATCGTCCTGACCATTATAGAAGCAATTGGTTACCTCTTCTGTGTCAAAGTTATGGAAGAAGGAACAACTAAGAAAAGTAACGGTATAGTTGGCGGAGTATTAGGCGCAGTTACTGTCGGTACAATCGCAATCGTTATGTTCGTAGGTAAATAATCAAACTCAGTCCTATAGGACTTTTTCCTTTTTATCTTTCTAGTCACGGTTACATGCGCACGATCTCGTAAATTTACCAAATTTTTATATACTAACCGACAGGAATATTTTCATGGTCTGGCTTAGACGATGTACTCACTACTTATTCATAGTAGTAGTCGCAGTCAACTCAACTTTGCTAACAATCAACGCAGGGGACTACATCTTCTATACTGATTGGGCCTGGACATCGTTTGTAGTATTCTCAATATCACAAACTCTTATGCTCACTGTAGGTGCGTGTTACTATCTCACCTTTACTGGAGTACCAGGAACCGCAACGTATTATGCACTAATTATGACAGTCTACACTTGGATTGCAAAAGGTGCATGGTTCGCATTAGGTTACCCATATGACTTCATCGTTACACCAGTTTGGCTACCATCAGCAATGCTGTTGGACTTAGCGTACTGGGCAACAAAGAAGAATAAGCACTCTCTGATACTGTTCGGCGGAGTCTTAGTTGGAATGTCATTGCCACTATTCAACATGGTCAATTTGATCACAGTGGCTGACCCACTAGAGACTGCATTCAAGTATCCAAGACCAACGTTACCACCATATATGACCCCAATAGAACCGCAGGTCGGTAAATTCTACAACAGCCCAGTTGCACTAGGTGCAGGTGCTGGAGCAGTATTAGCCTGTACATTTGCGGCTTTAGGTTGTAAACTTACAACATGGACATACAGATGGATGGCCGCTTGGTCAAAGTGGGATTAGAAAAACCCATTCCTTTTTCATTTTATTGAATACCATTTAGGCTATGCCTTATTCGATGAATTTACTCAAAAACGAAATTTGTATTTAAGATATTTGCCCAAGATCAACTAATTCTTCACAATTGGTGATCATAGATTCACTCGGCTAGAGAAAACCTGATTACGGAAGTAATTAGTCTTGGCTCAACAATATCATCAAATTGCTATAACCGAACCAAAACCCTTTGTAAAATGGGTTGGAGGAAAAAGACAACTTATGCACGTATTGGAAGATAATTTTCCAAAGCAATTTGGTACTTACCATGAACCATTTTTGGGTGGTGGTGCTGTCATGTTCAACCTATTATCAAAAGAAGCAAAATTATCATGCAATGTATCTGATTTCAATTCTGATCTGATATTGGCATATGTCACAATTCGAGATAAACTCAGAAAACTAATAGAATCTTTAGAAACTCACTCAAAGAACTATCAAAAAGACTCTTCAGAATATTATTATGAAGTAAGAAAGCAAGAGCCAAAACAACAAATCGAAAAAGTATCGAGATTAATTTTTCTCAATAGAACTTGTTTTAATGGATTATACCGTGTTAACAAAAAAGGCAAATTCAATGTACCTTTAGGTCGATACACAAATCCAAATATCGTCAATAAAGAAAATTTGACAGCTGTAAGTAAGATCTTACATTCTGAAAAAATTAAAATTTCATGTAGGGGTTTTGAAGCAGTTTTAGATGATGTTAAGAAAGACGATTTGGTGTATTTTGATCCTCCATATCAGCCAATCAGCAGTACTTCAAATTTTACTAGTTACACTCATCGAGATTTTACAGAAAAAGACCTTGAGAGATTAGTTGATTTGGCCAATCAGCTAAACTCTAAAGGATGTCATGTATTGATATCAAATTCAAATTCAAAAATTGTTAAAGATTTCTTTCCAGAAAAACATTGGTCCATATCTGAAGTTAATGCAAATAGGGCAATTAACTCAGATTCAAAAAAGCGTACTGGGCATAAGGAAATTATTATAAAAAATTATTAAAGCTTCGAGCGGGATCTGAACCCACGACCTTTACATTACCAATGTAACGCTCTACCAGACTGAGCTATCGAAGCATAAATTTTTCAATATCTGGAATCCTTATAATTCTTGATTACTTTTATCTCAACATCAACTGTTAAATTTCTCGCAAATTGTTGTTTTTCTAGTGGAGGGGTAGTCAAGCCTGGCCAAAGAAAGCATCATGCTTTTGGACACGCGGGACTTAAGATCATAATAATGGGTGATCCCGTCTCTCAGGAGTTCGAGGGTTCGAATCCCTCCTCCTCCACTTTATCTGTGATTTCTGAGACCCTTAGAATTTAATTTCTCATAAATTTCTGGTATTGACCATGCATAGCCAATACAGTGACAATCTGTTGCCTCACATAATTCGCAATACAATTCTCCTCTTTGAAGAACAATTTCTGCAATTCTATTTTGAATATTATTTTTTACAATTACTCTATCATCCTCAATTGACATTAACTCTAATTTTGGTGCATATTTTGCAAATGTCTTGTCCTTTAACATTGAACCTTCTAACATGTATGTGATATAACCGGCGAAACTATTCACACCTTTCATAGTTAATTTTTCTTTATTTTTTTCGTAAACATCAAAGAATTTTTCATAAACTGTCTCTGAAATTGTTATTGATTTGAATCCTGGTTTTGGCATTTTACTTTCTCTTACCGTACTTTGAAGTACCAATATATAATGTTTTATCATGCAATTTGTTACCTATGCGTAAATCATTTTTTATTATAATTAGACTTTATACGATAGGTATCTAGTATTTTCATATGGCTCGTGGTTATGATGAGACTGAAATAAAATTCCGTTTGATAAAATTACTTCATTTATCAAAATCTGGAGTATCTGGAGTTGAAATTTCTAAAAAACTAAAGATTAATCGTGTTACGATGTCTAAGTATCTAAATAAATTTGCAGCAGAAGGCACCATAACACAACAAAGTATTGGAAACCTGAACCTATGGTTTGTCGATGAGGATATTGAACAATTAACTTTTCCAGACGATTATTTCCTTGCCCAAGAAAAATTTTCTTCATATGTAATTGATTGTACTGAAAAGTCAGCTTACAATTTAATAAAAAATTGTATTAATTTTAAAGCTAAAATGGATAAAATCATTACTGAAATAATTCTCCCAACAATTCCTCAAGTACAAAAACTATTTGATGATGGAAAAATTGGAAAATCTGAAGAACAATTAATGACTGGAATAATTTCAAATTCCATCCAACTGATCACCCATAATTCACGTCATTCTGAATCTGGAAAAAATATTATAATACTATCAGCTGACTCTGAGTCTTCGTTAATTTCTGAAGCTGCTGGGGCTGCATTTCGTTCTCAAAATTGGAATGTATTTTCTATTGGTGATATGTCGTCATCAATTGATGTGTTGTTTGATCTTGAACTTAGAAAATTACTTTCAAAAACTTGGAAATCAAAGGAAGGTGTAATGATAATTCTTGTATCTTCCAAAACTGAAGAAGGATTGAAATTTATTTCTGATTCATTTTATTCTGTAAAGGAAAAATCTGAGAATAATTTGTTTATCATTTTATCTGGGAAAACTGGTAAAAAAGTCAAAATTAAAGGTGATTTGTCAACCTCAAAACTTGAGGATATTCTTCAATGGTCTAATACAAAATATGAAAATTTGTAGTAAATTAATGGGCCCGATGAGATTCGAACTCATGGCCTTTCGATTATCAGTCGAACGCTCTAGCCAAGCTGAGCTACGAGCCCTCGAAAATTTTCGAGGATTTGGACATTTAAGTTTGCTGTTCTTTCCACTTGATTGAACATCCAATTGAAGGATCAAAGTCTTTTTCAATTTTCTGCCCCTCTAAGAATTTCTGAATATTATTTATCATCACTTTTTCACTTACTTTTGCTTCTGGACTCATTGCATCGTCAATTCGTCCATGAAAAATTAATTTTTTATCTGAATCAAATAGGAATGGATCTGGTGTGCAAACAGCACCATATTTTTTTGCAATTTCCTGAGTCTCGTCAACTAAATAATCAATTTTTAGACCTTTTTCTTTAGCAATTGCCTTCATACTTTCGAAATCATCATCTGGATATTTTACAGAATCATTACTGTTAATGCCTACAATTGAAATATCGTCTTTGAATTTATCTTGTAGTTCTTTAATTGCATCAATTTTTGCTTTTACAAATGGACAATGGTTGCACATGAAAATTATCAATAATCCTTTTTTTGAATAATCATTTAGAGAATGCATCTTATCATCAATTCCTTTAAGATTAAATTCTGGTGCACTGTCTCCAGTTTTTAATGAAATAACTGATTCTAACTTTACCATAAAAAATCAATTTCTGTAACAAATAAAAGGATTACAGCTAATTCTAAAAGACAACAATTAAACTCTCATAATTATTCAAGCAGTTAATGGGCTTGTAGTTTAGACTGGTAGAATACTCGCCTTGCACGCGAGGGGTCAGGGGTTCAAATCCCCTCGAGTCCACCATTTTTTATTAATCGATCATTTTCGAATATCGAACCTGAAGGTGGATTTAAATATCATTGATATGAGAAAATTACTATGGCAGGTTATGAAGCCTCAATAGCAGTTTGGATTCCACTAATTGTTGGTCTTGCACCGGGACTAGTTTACTGGTTCGCAATTACTGGAATGCGAAAAAGAAGATAATCTTCTATCAAAATCTTTTTACTTATTTTATTTTTCTTTAATTCAATATATTGCATAAATTTGAATATTTTATAAAATCCGAGAGTTTATGTAAAACTAACCATCATTATACGTGATGTTTACCTTAACTGCACTAGGTGGTACGTTTGATATCCTTCATGCTGGTCATATTGAATTAATTCAAAAAGCAGTATCTACTTCTGAAAAAATAATAATCGGTTTAACATCTGATGCCTTTATTTTAAAAAATGGTAAAAAGATTGTAAACAATTTTGAACAAAGATCTGAAAATCTGAAAAAAATCATACATGAAAAATTCCCTGATTGTTCTTTTGATATTGCAAAATTAGATGATGATTTTGGCCCTGCAGTAATTGAGGGGGATGTTGATGCTTTAGTAGTTAGTGAAGAAACCAGTAAAAAGGGTGATATTTTGAATGCTTTACGTAAAGAACGAAAACTTGACCCTGTAGAAATCATCACTGTTCCTATGAAAATGGCATCTGATGGAAATAGAATCTCATCTACACGAATAAGAAACTCTGAAATCGATAGTTCAGGAAATATCTTAGTTGACTAATCGCTGTTCATAAATTGAGTAATCCTGATAAAACAAAAAATTCCAATACTTCACAATGTCAATAATTCATCCATTATTACAAAAATTACAGAATGATGTTCAACAATTACAAAAAGGGTTACAACCAGATCATCTGTCTTTCTGGTATCAAAAAATTATCACTGATACAAAAGAAATGGCTCCTCCGTGGCTACAGGATAAAATCAATGTAAAACAAGATGTAATTCTTCCAATGAAATTCAATCTTGATATTTCCAAAAGAGCAGTTCGATATTTTATGATTGCAGTTGAAAATAATTTGCCACAAATGCCATATTCTACTCAGCTTTATTTTTTGAAAGTTCAAGAAATATTGGGTTTTGAAATGGATAAATCATTAGTTTAAATTTTCTTTAACAATTTCTACCAGTTCTTCATCTGTTGAGGTATCAATAATTTTCGCTTTTTTTTCAATAATTGATTGCATAAAATCTGTAAATTTAGAAACTTGTTCTTTATCCTTTAACACTAGGCTGTGCACAGACTTGTCTTTTATAGAAATTACAACTTCAGTTTCAAAGACATCTATTATTCCTGTAATGAAGGTTTCATTTCCTTCTTTTACAAAAACTAGGCTAGATAATTTGAGTGCTTCATATTTGTCTTGTGTGACAATCTCAACTTTATTCATCTGATAGTAAGAATTTTGATAAATTCTTTTTTGCCTCTTCTCGTTTTTGTTGATGTATTTTCAAAAATGAATTAATTTTTTCAATTAAAATTGATTTCAATTCTCCAGTTAGCATTTTACCTGATTTATAATCTTCATAAATTTTCTTTAATTTTTCATCATTTGGTTCAAAGAATATTCTTAGATATTGAAAAGAGACATCGATATCTGGATTTCCACCCAGTTCTCTATGTTTCTCAATATCCACTTGTCCACCTGAAAATCCATATTTGTTAATCTTCTTTTTTACTACTTCTGGAGAATCTGTTGTATAGATAGTACTTTTTTCATCTGATGCTGACATTTTTCCGCCAGGTCCTGTTAGGGATGGAATCATAATGTTATGTATTAAAGCTGGTTTTGGCTTGTTTATTTTTGGTGCAACATCTCTGGTAATTCTGAAATGAGGATCCTGGTCTACTCCAAGTGGAATTAACACCGGTAAATCTTCAATGAAACATGGTGCTGATTGTAATGATGTATAAAAAATCATCCCAACATTAGTATCATTTGTAAAACCAAATACGGCTTTTGTATTTGAAAAATTAATTTTCTTTGCAACTTGAGCTGCAATAGGATATAATTTTTTGATATTTCTAGTATTGATTATTATCTTTGTTTTCTCGGGATCAAATCCAAGCGCAATAAAGTCTAAGGCATTTTCTAATGCAAATTTACCCGTATCTTCCAACGTCAAGTCGGATTTTGTATAAAATTTCTCATCATCTGTTAACTGAAAGTAGATATTTACATTAAATTTTTCCTGTAACCATTTTGCAAAAACCCATGGAACCAAGTGACCAATGTGGGTATTACCTGATGGACCTCGTCCTGTATACAAGAAGAATTTTTTTCCTTTTTCAAAATTTTCCAAAATAACATTTAGATCTCTATGAGAAAAGAAAATCCCTCGTCTTAACATGAAATGATCTTCTCCTGTAATCTGCTTTATTTTTGATAGAATTTCCGGTGAAATTTTTTGAGTTCCAAATTGTTTAGTTAATTTATCATAATCTATGTCTCCTTCCACGTTCCATGGAGTTACGACAAATTCATCTGATGACATTCAAGTTTGACTTAGGTTAAGCTTTAAAAAGTCTTTTTGGGACGTTGTACTGTGTCACAAGTTTTTCATGATATAGAAAAAAAAATTTTAGAAACACTACAAAAAGTTCCAAATCAAACTCCTGAGCAATTATCAACAAATACTGAACTTTCAATTGATCAAATTCGTAGAGGAATTGAATGGTTACGATTGAAGGACTTGGCTATAGTGGCTGAATCTCAAAAAGTAACCTTCTCCTTAGGTCCAAATGGACTTGATTCTCTAAAAAATGGATTACCTGAACGAAAACTCATCAATATGCTCAAAGATGAACCTAAAACATTTGATCAAATTCGTTCTGCATTATCTGGTGCAGGATTTAATGTGGCAATTGCCAATGCTAAAAAAAATGGTTGGATAAAAATTGAAAAAAATAATTCTGAGTCTTTAGTATCAATCAAAGAAAAACCAATAGAAACACCTGAAGAAAAACTTCTTTCATTCATAGGGGAAAAAACTATCTTACAAGAACAAATTTCCAATCCTTTAGCTATGAAAATTTTACTTTCTAGACCAAATTACATTATAGAAACTTCGGAAAAAACAAAAACCATATCATTAACCGATGCTGCACTTTCTCTTGATACTAGTGCATCTTCCAGTGGAGCGATTGATGTTGAAGCAGATGTACCTTCTATTTTTGCAGCTAGAACTCATCCATTACAAGATACTATTGATGAAATACGTGAAATCTTTGTCAATCTTGGTTTCTCTGAAATCTTAGGAAATATGACACAATCTAGTTTCTGGAATTTTGATGCTTTGTTCACTCCTCAAGATCATCCTGCAAGAGAACTTCAAGATACTTTCTATCTAGAAAATCTAGAATCAAAAAACCCTGCTACTTCATCTCAAATAAAAAATGTATCTTCATCTCATAATAAAAACTGGAAATATGACTGGAAGTTATCTGAATCACAAAAAATGGTTTTACGAACACATACTACCTGTGTCACTATAAAACATCTTGCAGAACAAAAACCTGAAAATGCAAGAATATTTTCATTAGGTCGAGTATTTAGAAATGAAAAAGTTAGTTACAAACATCTTGTTGAATTTAATCAAATTGAAGGAATTGTTATTGGAAACAATACTACATTACGAGATTTAATGGGAATCCAAAAAGAATTTTATAAAAAATTAGGATTAACAAAAATTAAATTTTGGCCAACATTTTTTCCATACACTGAACCGTCTTTACAAACAATGGTATACAATGAAAAATTAGGAAAATGGATTGAACTTTTTGGTATGGGAATTTTTAGACCTGAAGTAACAAAGCCACTTGGTATTGACAAACCTGTTTTAGCTTGGGGAGGAGGAATTGAAAGAATTGCAATGCTAAAGTATGAACTAGATGATGTCAGAGAATTTTACAACAATAATTTAAGTTGGTTGAGGAGTGCATAATTGCCTGTTGTTGAATTAAACATCAATCGAATTAGAAAATTAGTTTCTGGAAATGTCACGCGTAAACAAATTCTTGATGTGTTGCCATTTCTTGGTTTAGATATTGAATCTGAAGAAGGAGATGAAATTAGAATTGAATATAGCCCAAACAGACCTGATTATTCTACGGATTATGGAATTGCGACTGGTTTACAAGGTCTATTAGGAATAAAAAAAGGAATTCAAAAAACACCTATCAGGAAAAAAGGAAATTATTCAATCAAGGTTGATTCAACTGTAACAAAGATTCGACCATATGTAACCGGAATAATTGCAAGTAATGGAAAATTAGATGATGTTGCAATCAAACAATTGATGAACATGCAAGAAGATCTGCATGCTGGAATAGGAAGGAAAAGAAAAAAATCATCTATTGGATTACATGATGCTGATAAGATCTCTTTTCCTCTAACATACACAACTGTCTCACGAGATCATAAATTCATCCCATTAAACGGTAGTACTGAACAAACTATTAATGAAATTTTAACTAATACTGATGTAGGACAAAATTATGGTTCAGTAATTGAAAATGCCAAAAATGTACCTATAATTTTTGATTCAGACCAAAACACCATCTCCTTTCCTCCAATAATTAATTCTGGATTAACAACTGTCACATCAAACACCAAAAATATTCTGATTGAAGTAACCGGAATGGATAAAGAAGCCGCAGAAGACATGCTTTCTGTAGTAGTATCAATTTTACAAACTGCTGGATTTGAATTTAATGAATTAAAAATTACTGGAAACAAAAATTCTACACCTCAACTAAAGGAAAAAACTATGATCTATGATCCAAAATTCACTTCTGAAATAATTGGAATAGAAATGAGTCCATCAAATATGGTGACATGTTTAAAAAAATGTAGATTAGATGCGTCAGTAAAAGGTAAAAAAATCACATGCATTATTCCTCGATATAGATTTGATATATTCAGTCCCATGGATTTAACTGAAGAAATTGCACTTGGATATGGAATTGCAAACATTGAGCCAAAATTATCACCATCTACAACAATTGGTCAAAAAAATGATGTAACAATTAAAACAAAATTGATTAGTCAAACCGCAGTTGGTCTTGGATTCCTTGAAGCAATGAACTCTAGTCTTACAAGTAAAAAAGTTCTATACGAAATGACAAAAAGGGATTCGTCTCAAATAATTTCTGTACTGGATTCAAAAAGTCAAGAGCACACAATTCTTCGTGATTCACTGTTACCTAGCTTGTTAGATAATCTTTCAAAAAATATTCATGAGTCATATCCACAAAAACTATTTGAAACTGGTGTGGTATTTTCTAAAGGAAAACCTATTGACGAATCAATCAATTTGGCAATAATTATTGCATACAAGGATACAAGTTATTCTGAAATTAAAGCAATAATGCAGTCTCTTCTTAGAACTAATTTCAAAATTAATTCAGAAACAAAAACTTCCAAAAATAATGAATTATTTTCAAAAGGTAGGCATGCTGATATTTTTGTAAATGAGAAGAAAGTTGGTGAGATTGGAGAAATTGATTCCAATATATTAGAAAATTTCAGAATTAGAACTTCTGTAGTGGGTTTTGAAATAAAATTATCTGGATTAATATTTGACTAATTGAAATTAGTAATGCCCAAAGAGCACGCATTCAGACGGATTAGGATGATGAGATCGTAATGATTACAATGATTTCTAATTCACCCAGGTTTGCGACATATCGGGCAACCCCGGTTTCAGATCTGAAATGAGGATTTGGCTAAAACCAATGATTTTTTGCGAGTCAGGACCGGGGAACATTTTTTAAAATTTTAAATGTGGATTTCTAAAAATAATTTTGATTGAAATGGTAAATTATTGGCTTGCAAAACAGGAACCAAGTGGACCACGGGGTTATCATATTCTTGATCTAAAAAAAGACAAAACAACTGTTTGGGATGGCATCCATAACAATCAAGCACTAAAGTTTATGCGTGATGCAAAAAAAGGTGACGAAATTATCTATTATCATACGGGTGTTGAAAGACAGGCAGTTGGAATAATGACAATTACTTCTGATCCATACCCTAACCCAAAAGAGGATAACAAAAGATTCATTGTTGTAGATGTAAAATTTAAAAAATTATTCAAAACTCCTATCACACTTGACGAAATGAAACTTCAAAAAAGTTTCAAAAACTGGGAACTATTGAGAATAATGAGATTATCTTTCATGCCTGTTCCTCCAAATATTTGGAAAACCATTTTAAAATTATCTGATAAATAATTTTCCCAATAGGATAATTGATATACATGAACCTTGTAGTTTTACCATGGCAACAGCATATGTACTCATTAACTGTGAGCTTGGTTCTGAGGAAGCAATTATCGGTCAGTTAAAAAATCTAGAAGGAGTAATAGAGGTTCACGGTACATTTGGTGCTTACGACATTTTGGCAAAAATTGAATCGTCAACAGTTGAAGCATTACGTGAAACAATTACCTGGAAGATTAGAAAAATAGAAAAGATTAGATCAACCCTAACCCTAATGGGTATAGAAGGTCAAACCTAATCGTTACCCTTTTTGTTAAAATGCTCTTACACTTTATTTTTGTAATAAAAGAAGAGGATTTACCACATCGTAAAGAAGAATTTGAATATGTAAAATCTATGGCAAAATTTTTTCAAAAATGGATTCAAGAAAATTTTTCAATATCATATGAAATTCAATGTGATGAAATGATTACAGAACCTAGGAGTATACTCCAAAAACTTGATTCTCATACTCTATTAGATGATCACCGTCAACGTGGAAAAGAAATTTATCATTTTTACTTGACACATTTTAGACCATTTTGGACTGATTGTACTTGTGAGGGATTTCACGCTGAAAATTTTGGAATGGCACTATGGCAAAAACCAAAAAATGGTTATGATGAATTATTTCTTGCAGAAAAAAATTGTACAACTGTATGTCATGAAATTTTACATGAAATGCTAAGACAGAAAAAACATAAACGTTACATTGAAGATGTTCATGATTTACAGACTCAGCATCTTTTCAACGATTTACCTTTCATTCAATATGATGAAAATTTCCAAGTTACTGAAAATAAACCAAAATTTCTTTCAATGGATATATCAACAATTGATTATTAACATTTTACAACAGAATAAATTCTATTTTCAAAATTTGCAGTTTTAAATTCTAATTTATTTTCTGCATCATCTTTTCTTGATTTACTAAGGTTTCCTAATTCGTTTAATGCATCTCCTTTGAAACCAACAGATGAACCATAAATTGCATCAATGAGTTGTGTTCCATGCTCTCCACTTTTTACATCATCAGCAATCTCATAGAATTTTTCAACATCTTTTTTGTTTATGGCATTTCCTGTTCCTTTGTTAAATGCAATTGCCATATACATCCCATTACTTTTTATTGAAATTGGAATTTTATGCTCCTTTCCAGATTTTCCTGGAATGCTTTCATTGATCAAAACTTCACATTTATGATACATACTGGAAACATATGCAAAAAATCTGTATTGTGCGTATTTCCCTTTTTTATCTTCTTCACAATCGACAAAAATTCTATTTAATAATTCCAATGCTGTGTCATTCATACTTTGTAATCTGTCATCAATTCTTCCTCTCTCTAAGAGTTCAGAGTTTGTATCTTTTGCAACTAATTTTAGAATAAAGTCTGGTAAATTATAATTTTTTAATGCTGTAACATATGCACCAGCTTGTGACATTCCAAATTTCGGAAAACCCTTCTTAACCATAGATGTCACATCTCCTAATTAATTGACATTTTAATAATAAAAACACAAACCAAATAATCTATTTTCTCTTATAACTGTATGTTAAAATCCCAAAAACTCAATCACTGACCGTTTATAAACTGAAAATTCCAATATGAGATATTGTCTAAAATCGCAATAGAAACCACACCAGAAATGGTCAAAAAAGTATACGATAAATTAGAAAAAAATATTTCAAAATTCAGAATTACACTAAAAAGACCTCTAACTCTTACAGAAAAAATTCTCTCTGGACATCTTGAAGATGAATTTTTAGATAAACTCTTGGATAAAAAAAATAATTATGTATTTCTTCGACCTGATCGTGTAGCATTACAAGATGTCACTGGTCAAATGGTAATGTTGCAATTTATGCAAGCTGGTTTGAAATCAGTTAAATTACCAACAACTGTTCACTGTGATCATTTAATCCAAGCAAGAACTGAAGGAAAATCTGATACAAAATTAGCAATGTATGAGAATAATGAAGTTTATAAATTTCTTGAAACTGCATCTAGCAAATATGGTGCTGGGTTTTGGAATCCAGGTGCTGGAATAATTCATCAAGTGGTTTTAGAAAATTATGCTTTCCCTGGAGGTCTAATGATTGGAACTGATTCTCATACTCCGAATGCAGGTGGCTTGGGAATGATAGCTGTTGGTGTTGGAGGTCTTGATGCAGCAGAAACTATGGCTGGAATGCCATGGGAATTACTTTATCCAAAACGAATTGGTGTTTATCTTAAAGGTGAATTGAGTGGATGGACTGCACCTAAAGATGTAATACTATACGTTGCAGGAAAACTTTCCGTTTCTGGAGGTACAAATTCTATTATTGAATATTTTGGTCCTGGTGTAGAATCAATTAGCTGCACTGGTAAAGCAACAATTACCAATATGGGTGCTGAAATTGGTGCAACATGTTCAATATTTCCTTATGATAAACGAATGGAAACGTATCTGAATTCAACAAATCGAAAAGATATTGCATCTCTTGCTAATGATCATGTGACTCTACTTCAAGCTGATCCTGAAGTAGAAAAAAATCCTGAAGAATTTTTTGATAGGGTAATTGAAATTGATCTTTCAACTCTTGAACCACATGTGGTTGGACCACATACGCCTGATCTTGCAAGACCGATTTCAAAATTATCCGATGAAGTAGACTCCAAACAGTATATTGATAAAATCTCTGTTGCTTTAATTGGAAGTTGTACAAATTCATCATATGAGGATATGTCTAGATCATCAAGTGTTGCTAAACAGGCTGAAAAATATGGAATTAAGGCAAAAATTCCATTATTGGTAACTCCTGGTTCTGAACAAATCCGTTCTACAATTGAGAGAGACGGACAAATTGATACTCTAAAATCAATTGGTGCAACAGTTCTTGCTAACGCATGTGGTCCATGCATTGGTCAATGGCAAAGACCTGAACTTAAAGAAGGAGAAAAAAATTCAATTGTAACATCGTTTAATCGGAATTTCCCTGGACGTAATGATGGAAAACGTGATACAATGAACTTCATAGCCAGTCCGGAAATCATAACTGCACTTGCACTTGGAGGAAGTTTATCATTTAACCCACTAGAGGATTCACTTGAGGGGAAAAATGGTAAAAAAATTAAATTGTCTCCACCAGAAATTGCTCCTGAAGTACCTGCCAATGGATTTGTAATAATTGATGGAGTTTATGTTTCTCCATCAGAAAATCCTGAAAATGTCGATGTTATGATAGATCCTAATAGTGACCGATTACAAAAACTTGAACCCTTTTCTTCTTGGGATGGAAATGATTTTACTGAATTAAATTTAATTTTAAAAGCAAAAGGAAAATGTACTACTGATCATATTTCTCCTGCAGGTCCTTGGCTTAGACTTCGTGGGCATCTTGACAATCTAAGTGATAATTTACTTTTAGGTGCTGTAAATGCATTCAATGATGAAGTTGGTAAAGCAAAGAGTATTCTTTCAAATAACATTGAAAACTGTTCAGATATTGCAAGAAGTTACAAAGAAAAAAATATGCGTTGGGTTATAGTTGGCGATAATAATTATGGTGAGGGAAGTAGTCGTGAACATGCTGCAATGACTCCTAGATTTTTGGGTTGTGCTGTTGTAATTGCAAAATCTTTTGCAAGAATACATGAAACAAATCTCAAAAAACAAGGTATTCTTGCATTAACATTTGAAGACTCTAATGATTATGATAAAATTAAAGAAGATGACAAAATTAGTATTTCAGGTTTAACTGATTTTGAACCTGACAAACCATTTGAATGTGAATTACAACATGTTGATGGAATTTCAGAAAAAATTATTTTAAAACATTCTTACAACTCATCTCAAATTGAATGGTTTACCGCAGGTTCTGCCTTGAACGTTTTAAAAAATAAAACATCGTAAGTGGGCCCGATCGGATTTGAACCGACGATCGACGGTTTTGGAGACCGTCGCCCTACCAGGCTAGGCTACGAACCCACAAGAATTGAAATATTGAGCGGGAATTTTAACTATTGCTAACGTTTATTTGCAAATTATCGATATTTGCAGTAAAATGGTAAAACCTATTCTTCTTGTCGGTGGAGCAATTCCAATAATTTTTGCAATAATAATTGTAATTCCTTTAGTCACTGCACCCGAAATAGCAAATATTGCAATAGATCCATCTGATAAATCTGAAATAGAATTTACCACACATCATCTCAGAAATGTATCACCCGGTATAACTGATAGAATTACTGCAGAACAAACAGAAATTATTGTAATAAAAAATGATGGTACTGTAACTTATTCTATTACTAAAGATGGAAAAGTTAGTACACCAAAAACCATTAAAATTGAAAACTCACAAAGAATCAAACTTGTCGCAATGATTAAGGAAACTGGTTTTTTATCACTACCATTTGAATCATTTTCCATAAAAGATGGAATTGAAACTTATGAAAAATTTGGTCTTAAAATTACATTAAATGAAGATACTAATCAACTGTATTGGCCTGAACCTGATGCAACTGAGCAAATGATTCCTCCTATTATCACAATGGTTCAACAAGAATTGGAATTAATAATGGAGATCATAAGGGAATAAATATCGATGAGGCTTAGATAGGCTATGATTCCACTTTCTGGAGATATTCCTGATGCAAAAGGTGCAATATGTGGAAAAATTGATTCTAATTCCGTTGTTCGTGGTACTTCTACACTCAAACGTGGTTTTGCACATATGCTGAAAAATGGAGTTGTAATGGATGTTACAAATGTTGAACAAGCTCAGATAGCTGAAGAAGCAGGTGCAGTATCTGTAATGGTATTGGACAAACTACCTTCTGATGTAAGAAAAGCAGGTGGTGTAGCACGAACTGCAAGTATTAGAATTATAGAAGAAATTATGGATCATGTAACAATACCTGTTATGGCAAAATGTAGAATTGGTCATATGTATGAAGCAAATGTTTTAGACGAAACTAATGTTGACATGATAGATGAATCTGAAGTTTTAACTCCTGCTGATGAATATCATCATATTTGGAAATGGGACTTTACTACTCCATTTGTAAATGGTGCACGTTCTTTAGGTGAGGCATTAAGACGAGTTGAAGAAGGTGCTGCAATGATTAGAACTAAGGGTGAACCTGGAACTGGAAATGTTGCAGAAGCGATTTATCATATCAAAAAAGTCAATGAAGAACTTCGTACTATCAAAAGTATGTATGATTCTGATGACAAGCAAGAACTTGTTAAAATGGCTAGAGAATTCAAAGTATCTTATGATTTAGTTGAAGAGACAGCAAAAATTGGAAGATTACCTGTTGTAAATTTTGCTGCTGGAGGAATCGCAACTCCAGCTGATGCTGCTTATCTTATGTCATTAGGTTGTGATGGTATCTTTGTAGGATCAGGAATATTCAAAGCCGAAGATGCTCAAGAACGTGCTCGTGCTGTTGTTTTAGCTACAACTTTCTGGGAAGAACCTGACAAAGTCAAAGAAGCACAAAAAATGATTGATGAAAGACAATCCTTACTCGGTTTGGATGTAAAGAATTTAGATTTGAAAATGCAAGAAAGAGGTAGTACAGTATGAGTAAAATTCAGATTGGTATACTTGCAGTACAAGGAGATGTAACTGAAAATTTTTTAGCCACTATGGCATCTATGAGTGAATTAGGTATTGATGGAACTGTTGTACAAGTTAAAACAATCGAACAGATATCTGAACTTGATGGCCTGATAATTCCTGGAGGCGAAAGTACTGTAATTGGTCAAATGTCACTTGTAAATGGTGGATTAAAAAAAATTAAAGAAAAAATTGAATCTGGAATGCCAGTATTTGGCATATGTGCTGGAATGATATTTCTATCAAAAAACTCTAAAGATAAGGTTGTAGGCAAAGTTGAACAACCTCTTTTAGATGTTCTAGATGTAAAAATTGAAAGAAATTCTTTTGGACGTCAAAAATATTCTTTTGAAGCAAAAATTTCAATGGAACCTGTTGGAATCTCTTCCTTTAATGGAGTGTTTATTCGTGCACCATCTGTATCTGAAACTGGTTCTGATGTTGAGATATTAGCAAAATTTAATGAAAAAATAATTGCAGTAAAACAAGGAAATATCATTGCAACTGCATTTCATCCTGAACTTACAAGGGATATTTCATTACACAAATCATTTGTAAAACTAGTTGATAATCTTAATTAGATTCTAAATTGTGCATAGCAATCAAATCTTTTTTAAACTGATTTAATGTTTCTGGAACATCTATTTTTATTGAATCTTTTAAAGAAAGTTCTTTTTGTTTCTTTTCATTCCATACTTTTGAATTAAATTCTGCAAGTAATTGTGTCATTTCTGACATGTCAGTTACATTTTCAGTATCTGGTAAATTTTCTTTATGTATGCTATCTTGAGAGTATAATGTTTGCCACAGATGTTCTGTAATGAATGGTGTAATTGGTGCTAAAAGTTTCAATATTGTGGATAAAACTTTGTGTAATGTAAAAATTGCACCATCTCTTTCCTCATCGGTAAACCCAATTCCATATGCTCTTGCTTTGGCTATCTCTATGTATTGTGCAGCAAAAATATTCCATGTAAATTCTCTAATTGCTGTAGATGGAATAAAGAAATTATATTTTGAATATCCTTCTTTACAAACTGAAATTAATTTATCAAGTTCAGATAATATCCATTTGTCTGATTCAGATAATTGACCTGATTCGATTACTGGGAAGCTAGATAGAAATCTTGAAACATTCCATAATTTACTTAAAAATTTTCTTGTAGATTCAATTTTTTGTTCTGAACATCTAAAGTCATAACCTTGATTTATTTCACTTGCGCTCCAAAATCTGAAAGTATCTGCACCTGATTTTTCAATTACCGGTAATGGATCAATTGCATTCCCTTTACTTTTACTCATTTTCATTCCCTTTTCATCTAATCCATAACCCATTATCCATGCTTCAGACCATGGTTTTTGTCCAGTTAATTTTTCACATCGTAACAACGTATAGTATAACCATGTTCTGACAATATCTTTTGCTTGTGGTCTAATTGCAGTAGGATATGTTTTTTTAAAGAATTCTTCATCTCTATTGAATTTTGTAACAAATAATGGGGATACACTAGAATCCATCCAAGTATCAAACGTTCTTTTTTCTCCCGTAAATTCAGTCTTACCACATTTTTCACATTTTTCTACAGGACATTTATCTTTCCATGGACGATAGTATTTTCCAGGTTCTGGAACAAATGGTTCTGAGCATTCATTACAATACCAAATTGGTATCTCCGTACCATAGAATCTTCTTCTAGAAATTGGCCAATCAATAGAAATTGATTCCAACCAATTCATCAAAATTTGTTTATGCATTTTTGGGTAGAACTCAATTTCCTCTCCTAATTTCTTCATTTTCTCGAGTGAATCTTTCTGTTTTAGATAATATTCTTCCATAGGAACAATTTCGATTGGAGTTTTACTTCTTTCAGATAATGGAGTTCTATGTGATATATCTTCAATTTTTTCTACAAGATTTGCATTTTCCAAATCTTCAATAATTTTGGTTCTAGCTTGTTTTGGTTTCAATCCTTGATATTCTCCGGCTACTTCTGTCATTCTACCATCAAGTCCAATTGCAATAACTTCTCCTAATTTTAATTCTCTAAATAATGCCACATCATTTTGATCACCATAACTACAAACCATTACTGCACCTGAACCGAATTCAATTTTTGCAGAATGATGTGGTGTAATTTTCACTTCGTTATTAGTAAGTGGGACAATCAACTCTTTTCCAATTAAATCTGAATATCTCTCATCATTTGGATTAACTATCACTGTTTTACACGCACATAATAATTCTGGTCTTGTACTTGCTATGATTATTTCTTTTTTACTTTCTTTAGTGATGAATTTCATATAGACAAGTTTTGTTGGAATTTCTTCATACACAATTTCAGCATCTGCAATTGTTGTCCCTGAAACCCAATCATAATTATTTGGTCTTGTTGCAAGATAGATTACTCCTTTCTTCCAAAGATCAATGAATGTTTCTTGTGTAAATTTTCTATAATCTTCTGAATCAGTTCGATAATAATTTTTAAAATCACCACTTAATCCTAGACTCTTCATTATCTGAATCATCTCTGCTTCTAAATCATCTAATGCATTTTTACATAACTCTAAAAATTCACCTCTTTCTGTTTCTCTCATTCGTATACCATGTTTTTTTTCTGTGTACAATTCAACCGGTAAACCATTTCTATCTATCCCAATTGGAAAATACACATTCTTTCCAGACATTCTTGCAGTTCTTGCAATCATATCTATTTGAGCATAATGTGATGCTGCCCCTATGTGCCATGGTCTTCCTGATGGATATGGCGGTGGAGTGTCTATTGTATAATTGCTATTTTGTAATTGAAAGTCATAGAGTTTTTCATCTTCCCATTTTTTTAAAATTGCATTTTCAAGTTTTGGGTCCCATGCTTTTTCTGCAATTTTTGGTTCCATGTCTGAAATCTTGTTCTTTGTCTATAAATCTCTAAAGTGCTAAAATTACCTATATTTTATCTAAAAATTTTGCGAGGTTCATATCATTTTCAGAAATTCCTCCTACGTCATGTGTCATAAGATCAATTACGAGTTTATTGTAGACGTTAAACCATTCTGGATGGTGATTCATCTTTTGAATCTCTACAACTGCTATTGTCATGAATTTCCATGCCTCATCGAAATCAACAAATTCTATTTCTTTGTGTAATTTTCCATTTTGAACTGTCCATTCGGTTAATTCTTTCAGACCTTCGTCAATCTCATTATCTGAAAGTTTTACCAATCCCATACTATGGTGTAAAATATGAACAATAATAAATTATACAATCCAATTCACAAAATTATGAATCAATTATTAGATGAAATCCAACGTGCTATCAAAAATACTGTTTTGGATAATTCTGTTGGTGTTGCATTTTCGGGTGGTGTCGATAGTACCTTAATTGCAAAATTATTACATGATAGTGGATATGACATACATCTTTTGACTATTGGTTTTCATGATTCACATGACATAAATTTTGCAAAAGAAGTAAATGAAATTCTAAAATATAAACATGATATTTTAGAAATACAACTTGAATCTTTTCAAGAAATTAGTAAAAAAATTAATGGGATAATCAAAACAGATAACCTTTCCTGGAATGAAAATTCAATTGCATTTTACTATGTTTCAAAATTAGCTAAAGATTTAGGAATTTCTACAGTTGTAACTGCAAATGGAATTGATGAATTATTTTGTGGTTATAATGCATATCGTGAAGCAATTGGAGTTGGTGTTGATGAAGTAATGAGTGTTATGAATAAGAAATTAGAAAATGAGAAGAAAATGATGGTTGCAGTAAACAATGTTACTTCTAATTTCAATGTAAAAATATTACAACCATTGTTAAATGAAGAATTTATTTCATTTGCAAAAACTATTCCTATATCTGAAAAAATAATTGATGCTGATGATTTACAAAGGAAACATGCTATACGTAAACTTGCTATATGTTGTGGTGTACCTGAAATATCTGCTCATAAACAAAAAAAGGCATTACAGTATGGTTCTAAAATTCATAAACAACTTTTAAAACTTAGATAATTTCTTCACATCTAATTTTACATGTTTATGTACATTGTTTATGATGATTTGTGATGCTCCTAGATGTTTTTCAGGAATAAAAATACCTTTAATTTCTTTTTCTGTAAGTGATTTTGAAATAGCTTTATCTTTAATCAATGCGTCCATGTAATTCATTTTTTTATCATGAGCTTCAAATGCAACTCTTTGTACATCTCTGTATGCTATGAATCTTGGAATACCTTTTTTGATTAATGCTTCTAGAACAAATTCTGCAAAAATTTGACCCTTTGTGATGTATAAATTTTCTTGAATTCGCTTATCATTAATTTTTAGATTACTAATTATTTTAATCATCGTTTCAATCATCTCATCAAGCAAAATGGATGACATTGGTAATGTGAATCTCTCATTAGCTGAATTTGATAAATCTCTTTCATGCCACAATGGAATATTTTCAAATGATGTGTTAATTTGACTGCGCAAAAGTTTTGACAATGAAGAAATTCTTTCACTTTTTATTGGATTTCTTTTAACAGGAACTGCACTACTGCCCATCTGACCTTTTTTGAAATATTCTGATACCTCTCCAATTTCAGTTCTTTGTAGGTTTCTTATCTCAATTGAAATTTTTTCTAATGTTGCTCCTAAGAGTGATAATTGAAAAATATATTCTGCATATCTTTCACGTGGAATAATTTGTGTGGTAACTTTTGCAGGAAATAACAGTAATTTTTTTGCTACCCGTTCTTGAACTTTTACTGCATCTTTACCCATCAAAGAACCAGTTCCTACAACTCCAAGCGTTTTACAAATGAGAATTCGTTTTTTTATTTCATCTAATCGTTCTAGATGTGTTGCCATTTCTGATGCCCAATTGGCAAATTTCAAGCCAAATGAAATTATACTTGCATGTTGACCATGTGTTCTACCTACTGCTGGAAGTACTTTGTATTTGACGGCATTTTTTGATAATAGTAATGCAAGTTTTCCAACCTTTGGTTGAATTACTTTAATTGCATCTCTCATTTGCATAGAATTACTGGTATCTACAAGATCGTTACTTGTTAATCCATAATGTATCCATGGTCTTGATTCTTTTTTACATCTCTCTGCTAATGATTCTACTAATGCTGCGGTATCGTGATCACTTTTTGCCTCTAACTGCTTAATACGTTTAGCAGTAATCTTTCCTGAACGTGCTGCCTTTGCAATATCTTTTGCAATTGACTTTGGAATTAGATTTATTTCGCTTTGAGATAATGCAGCAGCAGCTTCTATTTGTAATTGATAATCAACTTTTTTTTGTTCTCCAAAAATCTCTAGCATCTCTTTTGTGCCGTATCTTCCACTGTCTATAGGTAAAATTGCCACATTTAGTATGAATTTTTTACAAAAATAAACTTATGTCTGATCAGAAAATAAAATTAGAATTTGATCCATCAAAGTTGATTACTGCTCCTGAGAGATATTTTATCTCTTTTTCTACTATGGAACTAACAAAATTACCAATTTCTTGTGGTTCACCTAATCTTTCCATTGGCAAACTATCTGCATATTCTCCTACATTATCTACCAGTTCTTTTGTTCTATCTGTATTGATTGGACCTGGAGCTATATTGATCATAGTAATATTTCTAGAAGCAAATTCTTTACTCAAAATTTTAAAAACACTAGAAAAAGCGGCTCTGTATGCACTTGATATGATTAATTTTGAATTTGGTTCTTTTATTACATTTGATGTTATTGCAAAAATGTACCCTCCATCGTTAACCTTAATTTTTTGTAATAGCGTACAAAATCCAACAAATAATTGATTATGATATTTATTCCAATTTTCATTAGTAATTTTTGCAAATTCAATTATTGGTGGACCTCCTGTGTTTAACACTAAGATATCTGTCACATTATTTTTTTCTGCAAATTTATTGACACTCTCTAAATCTGACGTATCGATATCTATGCTTGATGCTGAAAGAACTTCCAAATCAAGTATTTTTAATGAATCTGAAATAGCTTTTCCAATTCCTCTACTACCTCCTAGAATGATAGCTTTTTTCATTAACTAGTGGAAATTGTTATTTAATTTAAATTGCCTGAAGAGATTTTTATCTTAGGAAATGACTAATTTACAACCAAAAAAAATTGGTGAAAATGAATATCAAATTGATGCAGATTCTTCTTTAGGAATGAAGGTACCAGTGACAATCTATGCTGATGAAACATTATTAAAAAAAATGATGACTGATAGAACGCTAAAACAAGCTATCAATGTATCTACCTTACCTGGAATTCAAGAACACGCAGTAGTTTTACCTGATGGTCATGAAGGCTATGGTTTTCCTGTGGGTGGTGTAGCTGCTATGGATGCTGAAGAAGGAATGATCAGTCCTGGTGGTGTTGGTTACGATATTAATTGTGGTGTTAGATTACTACGAACAAATCTTACTGAAGAACAAGTACGTCCGAAACTTGCTGAACTAGTAAATGATCTTTTCAAATCTATTCCATCTGGAGTAGGTTCTAAAGGAGCTGTAAGATTAACTCAATCTGAATTAGATGAAGTTTTAGTTAAAGGTGTTTCATGGGCAATTGATAATGGATATGGAACAAGTGATGATGCAAATGTTTGTGAAGAAAATGGACAAATAGCAAATGCTGATCCAAATAAAGTATCTGACAAAGCAAGGAAACGAGGACTACCACAACTAGGAAGTTTAGGATCTGGAAATCATTTTCTTGAAGTTCAACGCGTAGAAAAAATTCATGACGAAGAAGCTGCAAAAAGAATGGGAATACAAGAAGGTACTATCACTGTCTTGATTCATTGTGGTTCTAGAGGATTTGGTCATCAAGTTTGTAGTGATTATCTCAGAATTTCTGAACAGGTACAAGAAAAATATGACATTAATTTAGCGGATAGAGAACTTGCATGTGTTCCCAATACATCTGAAGAAGGTGAATCTTATAGAAAAGCAATGTTTGCAGCCTTAAATTTTGCATGGAGCAATAGACAAATGATAACTCATTGGACAAGAAAATCGTTTGAAAGAGTTTTTTCACAATCTGAATCTGATTTAGATATGAAATTAGTTTATGATGTGGCGCATAATATTGCTAAAGTTGAAAAACATAAAATTAATGGAGAACAAAAAAATCTTGTAGTGCACAGA
>Ga0209252_1000016_pt1 | contig 177418 bp, 173 predicted proteins | sample SaaInlV_135m_DNA_3_FD_184673 | JGI IMG/M metagenome (GOLD analysis project Ga0209252, IMG submission 184673) | Marine microbial communities from expanding oxygen minimum zones in the Saanich Inlet - Saanich Inlet SI074_LV_100m_DNA (SPAdes) (version 2) | ecosystem: Environmental > Aquatic >... | reverse complement strand
GCAACTCCACCACCAGGTACGATACCTTCTTTGACAGCAGCTCTAGTTGAATGCAATGCATCTTCAACTCTTGCTTTTTTCTCTTTCATTTCAATTTCTGAGCCTGCACCAACTTTAATTACAGCAACGCCACCAGCAAGTTTAGCTACGCGTTCTTGAAGTTTTTCACGATCATAGTCTGACGAAGTATCTTCAATCTGAGCTCTAACCTGATTCACTCGAGCTTGGATAGATTTTTGATCACCTGCACCATCAACAATCGTGGTGTTATCTTTGTTTAAAGTAACTTTTTTTGCTGTTCCTAGGTCTTCAATTGTAGCGCCTTCAAGAGATAAGCCAACTTCTTCAGAAATAACAGTACCGCCAGTCAAAATAGCAATATCCTCTAGCATAGCTTTTCTTCTGTCACCAAAACCAGGAGCCTTACACGCAGCTGCTTTAACAGTACCCCTCAGATTGTTTACTACAAGGGTAGCAAGAGCCTCTCCCTCGATATCTTCTGCAATAATTAGAAGCGGTCTTCCAGCTTTAGCGACAGCCTCTAGCAATGGCAGCATATCTCTAATATTAGAGATTTTTTTATCATGCAACAGGATGAATGGATTATCTAGTTCAGTCGTCATGCTGTCTTGATTCGTCACAAAGTATGGTGAAAGGTATCCACGGTCAAACTGCATGCCTTCAACAACATCTAATTCGTTGTCAATACCATTACCTTCTTCAACAGTGATGACCCCTTCTTTACCAACTTTTTGCATAGCTTCGGCAATAATTCCACCAACATCTGTATCACCATTAGCAGAAATAGTTCCAACTTGAGCAATGGTATTGTCATCAGCACATGGCACACTTAGCTTTTCAACATAGGCTACAGCTGCGATAATGGCTTTATCAATTCCACGCTTTAGATCCATCGGATTCATTCCAGCTGCAACAGATTTATGACCTTCATTAACTATTGATTGAGCCAAAACTGTAGCAGTAGTTGTTCCGTCTCCAGCTTCATCAGAAGTTTGAGAAGCAACTTGCTTTACCATCTGTGCTCCCATATTTTCAAACTTATCTTCAAGCTCAATTTCTTTCGCAACAGATACTCCATCTTTGGTCACCGTTGGCGCACCGAATGATTTATCTAAAACAACATTTCTGCCCTTAGGGCCCAAAGTAACTTTTACCGCATCTGCTAGTATGTTTACGCCCTTAAGCATCTTTACTCTTGCTGAATCTCCAAACTTTACATCTTTTGCTGACATATCCTATCTCCTATATTAAATTTATTTTTTGAATTAACTGACTTAACCGAAAACACCATAAATATCACTCTCACTGAGAATTAAATATTCATCGCCGTCGATTTTTACTTCATTTCCGCCGTATTGGCCGAATATAACAAGATCGCCAACAGCCACACCGATAGGCGTAAGGTCTCCGTTCTCTTGTCTTTTCCCAGGTCCAACAGCAACAACCTCTCCTTGAGAGGGCTTTTCTGTGGCTGAGCCAGGCAGAACAATTCCACCGGGTGTAGTTTGTTCTTCATCAGTTCTTTTGACTAAAACTTTATCGTGTAAAGGTTTTAATTTCATTGCAAGTCTCCTGCTTAAAAAATAACAATAATCCTTATATTAAAAGGTTAAGAGTTATGTAGGGCTAAATAATATTAATTCAATAGCTAATGTACAAATCTTTTGCAAGTTTTAACAAGAAGCCTGCACACAAGATGCCCATAAGATCCGCGAAAATATCTAAAAATTCAAACGAACGATACGGTAAATACATCTGGACTATTTCTATTAAAATTCCGTAGGCAAGGACTATAACATAGAGCCAAAAATCTTGATCAATAAACTGGGCGAACTTAAATATGATTGTGAGGTATGCAAAGCATAGAAAATGCAGCAATTTATCATCGATAAAACTTTGCGAGGTAGGGTATGTTTCGGTCGTTGCTAAAAATGATATTGCTACAATTGATAGCACTAATAAAACTCTGGAACTAAGAATTATTGGTTGGAACATAAGTTCTCTGATAAATTACGATCAGCAATAATGCTGGAATGGACATGGCTGATGTAGTGTAAAAAAAATAAGCCCATCCAGTTTGCAGAGATGAAATAGAAACATAGTAATCAGCAAGCATTCCAGAGAAGCCGCTGAAAAGCTTGCCGGGCAACATCATAAATGAAGTAAGCATAGCGTATTGAACTGCAGTGTATTGTTTAGAAACTAGGCTGGTAAGGAAGGCAATATTAATTGTTCCAACAAGGCCTGCTGCAAAGCTATCAAGACCAACAATTAATGAAAGCAAGGAAATATCTGCCTCAAGATTTGCAACAATGGCAAAAAATAAATTTGTTATGAGAACGCTTACTCCTCCGATAAAAAGACTGGATGCTAAAGTGAGTTTTTTAATGAGATAGCCTCCGACAAAAAATCCAAGAATAGAGGTTGCCAGAGCAACTGTTTTAACCAAGGCACCAATTTCTGTCTTGGTAAACCCCATGTCTAAGTAAAAAGGCATTGCCATGGGGCCCATTACAATATCGGTTAACCGGTAAGTAGAAATTAATAGGAGAATCAACGAGGCTGCCCAGATTCCAAACCTGCTAAAAAAATCTCGAAAGGATTGAACTAAAGCTTGATCAATGCGAACTATAGCAATCTCATGATTCTTCGACTCATGAGAAATAAGCACCCCTACTACCCCTAAAACCATCAATAGACTCATGAATTGATACACATAACTCCAATCTAACTGGTCAGCAAAAATTAGAGCAATTGAGGTAGCAACTAATATTGCGATACGATATCCAAGTTGATAACTAGCAGCTAGGTTTCCCTGCTCTTTATTATCAGCCATTTCTATTCTCAAGGCATCTATTGCAATATCTTGAATCGAGCCAAAAAAAGCAGCCATAAAGGCAAAAATGGCAAGAAGCTTTAAATTACTTATTGGGTCCACTGAACTCATCCCAATCAATGCAATAACGATAGTTATTTGACACAAAAGAATCCAGCCCTTTCTTTTTCCAAGCTGGCCAAATAGAGGAATTGAATATCTATCTACCAGAGGTGCCCATAGAAATTTTAGAGAATATGTAAGAACCAACCATGCAAAGAAACCAATTTCAGTAAGTGAAATACCGACGTCTCTAAGCCAAGCGGATAAAGTAGAAAAAACAAGCATGTATGGAAGCCCGGAAGCAAAGCCAAGCAGCATCATCCCTAAAAGCTTTTGTTTCATATGGAGGATTTTAACAAATTCCACTTAAAGTGAGGGCCTGGATCTGTTTTTCTTCCTGGTGCTACTGAAGAGTGACCGACAATATTGTCTTCAATAATTAAGTATTCTTGCTTTAAAAAATTAATAAGTTCTATCAAAGTTTTATATTGACTAGCTGCAAACTCCTCCTCATCACAACCCTCAAGCTCAATGCCTATTGAAAAATCGTTGCACCCTTCTCGACCTTTAAAGCTTGAAATGCCAGCATGCCAAGCTTTTAGATGTATTGGAACAAACTGAATTAGCTGGCCTGCTCTGGTAATTAAGAAATGGGAAGAGACCTTTAAATGTCTGATGGAACGGAGGTATGAATCGTTTCCAGCTTCTAGCGTATTAAGAAATAAATCTTTGATTAGTTTTGTATCGTAATTCTTAGGGGGCAAGCTAATTGCATGAATAACGATTAAATCAATGGCAATATCTTTTGGTCGTTCGTTAAAATTTGGGGACTGAAAATATTCTATCCCCTGAATAACACCCTCAAGCGCCCTCATACTTTGTGACTGATCATCAAGACAGTGTAATTGATTGAATTACTATTCAACAACCTATGACTATGTTTTATCTGAGCTCAGGAGGAAGCCGAAAAAAAATATCTTCTTTGTTTTCACCCAGCTCTAGGGGTTCACCGTTGAGTGATTGACATAAAGCTGTAACCACGCCTTGTACAAGAGATTCTGGAGCAGATGCTCCTGCTGTCACTCCAATTTTTTTGTATCCAGACAGATCGGCAAAATTAAGCTCGCTGTAATCATCAATTAGTATTGAGGGTGTGCCACATTTTTCAGCCAGCTCTTTTAAGCGATTTGAGTTTGAGCTGTTTCTTGAGCCAATAACCACAATATACTCAGCCTCTAATGCCAGCTGCTTAACAGCATCCTGTCTGTTTTGCGTTGCATAGCAAATATCTGAACTTTTTGGTTTTAAAATCTCTGGAAACCTACTGTATAAAATTGAAACAATCGCATTTGTATCATCTAGACTTAGGGTTGTTTGTGAAACATATGTAAGATTTTGTGGTTGCTTGACTTTAAGCTCCATTGCCTCCTCTTCATCCTGAACCAAATAAATCTGGCTACCAGATTCCCCTGGATGATGTCTGCCTAGGGTACCTTCAACCTCAGGATGTCCATCATGGCCTATAAGTATAATATCCCTTCCCGCCCTAGCATGACGTTGAACTTCACTGTGTACTTTTGTTACTAAAGGACAGGTTGCATCAAATGAACGTAATTTAAACTTAATAGCCTCTTGCTCTACCTTATCTGACACACCATGAGCGCTAAAAATTACATGGGCTGATTCCGGGACCTCATCTAATTCATCAACAAAAATAACTCCTTGAGACTTAAGCTCCTCTACGACCGTTTTGTTATGCACAACTTCATGCCTCACATAAATAGGAGCACCAAATTTAACCAATGCCTGATTAACTATGTCTATGGCTCGATCCACTCCGGCACAAAATCCTCTTGGGTTAGCTAAAATAATCTGGGTTTTCATAATTCTTGAGAGCTAAAATATTTTTGCAACTCTGCAATAATAAATATAGCTGCTCCAATGCTGATAAATGCGTCAGCTAAGTTGAAAATAAAGAAAGAAAATTGATCAACATGAAAGTATAAAAAATCAGTAACCACTCCATCAACCAACCTGTCTAAGAGATTTCCTAGCGCTCCAGCAATAATTAAAATTAAAGCCCAATAATTTATGATGACCTCTTCTTTGCGTAACATTAAATAAAGATAGCCTACTAAGACGAAGCCTATAATTAATAAACCGTAGCTGGTAAAAGCATTGTTAAAATCTAACATGCTGAATGCAACACCGGAATTAAAGACCAGCAATAAATCTAACGAAGGTATCATTGGAACCATTTCTCCAAACTCTAAAGATTGTTTAGCTAAATATTTCGAAATGGCATCTAGCGCAACGAGCACTGAGATAAAAAAATACCCTATTCTTAAGCTAGGCAAATTTCCTATCCTCTCCTGCGCCATCAATGTTTAGCTCACATCTCTTGCATAATTCAGGATGTTTTAGACTTTTGCTTACGCTATTATTTCGATGCCAGCATCTAGTACATTTCTTAAATGTAGATTGTTTAATGCGCACTTCGAGATCATCTCCCTGGACTAAATTGCATGAGGAAACAATAAAGAAGAAATGTAGCTCAGTTGATAGATTATTTAAGAGCTGAAAATCAGAAGTATTTACTGTTAGTTCTATATTAGTATCCAAAGAGCCTTTGATTTCACCAGCATTCCTAGATTCTTCAATTTTTTGATTAACACTATCTTTAATTTCTAAGAGTCTGCTCCAACTCTCATGATCAAGGTTGCTATCAAAATCTGGAATGGAATCTAGCTCAGCAAGAAATACTGATGCTTTGTTTGCTTTAAGATCTGCATCATTTTGCCAAATTTCCTCAGCTGTAAACGAAAGAATAGGTGCAACCAAAATAACCAACTGATCTATCATTAGCTTCATGGCTGTTTGAGCAGATCTTCTAATTTCGGAGTTTTGCTGGGTCGTGTATTGCCTATCTTTAATGATATCTAGGTAGACACCTCCAAGCTGATTAACGCAGAAATTATGGATGCGTTGGACTACTAGGTGGTAAGAGTAAGACTCATAATGCTCTAAGACATCTTTCTGTAAATCTTTGAACTCTTCCAGAATCCATTTATCTAATTCCAATAAATTGTTGAGGTCTATGGCATCTGTTTTATGATCGAAGTCGTTAATGTTTCCTAATAAAAATCTCAAAGTATTTCTAATTCTTCGATACTGATCAGATACACGTTTAAAAATTTCATCCGAGGCGACCATTTCACTTCTAAAGTCAGTTGAGGCGATCCAAAGGCGAAGAATATCTGCCCCCAAAGTATCCCAGATTTTCTGAGGTGCTATTACATTTCCAATAGATTTAGACTGCTTGCGCCCTTCTTCATCCACAACAAATCCATGCGTAAGGACTGATCGATATGGTGGCATGCCATTAATTGCAATGCCTGTTAATAGCGAGGACTGGAACCAACCTCTATGCTGATCAGAACCTTCAAGGTATAAATCAGCAATCACGTCTGCTCCATATAATTTATCCAAAACGCACATATGAGTTACGCCAGAATCAAACCATACATCTAAGGTATCTCGAACCTTTGTATATTGATCAGCATCGTCAATCAAGGTTGACAGATCTAGGTTATCCCATCCTTCAATACCCTCTTGCTCAATGACGTCAGCAATTTCATTAAAAAGTATGTTTTGTTTAGGATGAATGTCGCCAGTCTCACCATGAATTATTAATGGAATAGGTACGCCCCAATTTCTTTGTCTTGAGATGCACCAATCAGGTCTATCTTCTAACATGGATAAAATTCTCTGAGCCCCCCATTCTGGCTCCCAGGTTACTTGTGAAACAGCATTGATTGCACCTTCCACTAATCCAGATTTTTTCATTGAAATAAACCATTGAGGTGTAGCCATAAAAATTAATGGTGTTTTATGTCTCCAGCAATGAGGGTATGAATGCTCATACTCTTTAGTAGCTATGAGAGCATTAGCATCTTGCAGTAATTCTATTACTACTGGATCCCCTTTTTTAGTGCTCATACCTGCTAATGATCCATATTCCTCTTTAAATATGCCTCTATTATCCAGAGCTTTTATAGATTCAAGTTTATGTTTAATACAGATAAAATAGTCATCAAGCCCATGTGCTGGGGCAGTGTGAACGCAACCGGTACCATTCTCAGTGGTGACATGATCACCAAGCAAAACTTTTGATTCTCTTTGATATAAAGGATGTTGCAGAGAGAGATTGGCTAAACTATTGCCTGTAGTTCTTCCTAATACCTTGAGCTCCATGCCCCATCTTTGAGAGCAATCATCAAGCAAATCTTCAGCAATAATTAAATTTCCTTGCGAGCTCTCTACAAGAACATAGGTAATATTTTTATTAACACAAACTGCAACATTAGAAGGAATCGTCCATGGCGTAGTAGTCCAGATAACTATAGAAAGATCTAAGATGGGTTTCGCATTAAATACTGAGCTGGCTGAATTAAGATCTTCAGGAGTAACAGAAAACTTTACATCGATTGAATGAGAGACTTTATCTTGATATTCAACTTCAGCCTCAGCCAAAGCGGAGCCGCAATCCATACACCAATGAACAGGTTTTTCACCTTTTTCTAAGTGGCCATTTGCAACGATTCTACCTAGCGCTCTAACAGTATCTGCTTCAAATGATTTATCCAAAGATAGATATGGATTTTGCCAGTCTCCGAGAATACCCAATCGAATAAAATCTGCTTTTTGCTTATCAACTTGAGTTTGTGCGTACTCTCTACAAGCCTTAATAAACGTTTCTTTATTTTTTACGAGGTCGCTATTTTTACCATGTTTTTTTTCAACATTCAGTTCAATTGGCAGACCGTGGCAGTCCCAACCTGGAACGTAAGGAGCATCTTTTCCGATAAGGGTCTGAAATTTAATGGTTATATCCTTAAGAACCTTATTGACTGCATGACCGAGGTGAATATCTCCATTTGCATAAGGAGGTCCGTCATGCAAAATAAATTGTTTCTTACCTTTATTCTGTTCTCTTATTTTTGAATAAAGATCTATGGAATCCCAATAACTTAAAAGCTCAGGTTCTTTTTTTGCAAGACCGGCTTTCATCGATAAATCAGTTTGAGGGAGGTTTAAAGTGTCCCTGTAATCTTTGCTCATATAAAATTATTCCAGTATTTTTTTGGCTTTAGAGATATCTTTTAAAATCTGCTCTTTTAATAGCGCAATGTTATCAAATTTCTTTTCATCTCGAAGCTTATTTTTGAATTCTATGGTTAATCTTTTGCCGTAGACTGTGGCGTCAAAATCAAATATATGAATTTCAAGGACTGGTTTGGTTCCTCCGACGGTTGGCCTAATGCCCATATTAGCAATGCCTTTATGAATTTGACCTTCAATCAAGCATTTTACAGCATAGACGCCTGCTATCGGCAGTCTTTGGCTGGGCATCCATAAATTAGCCGTAGGAATGCCAATAGAGCGTCCAATTTGCTGCCCATAAACAACCTTTCCTGAAAAAGTGTATGGCCTCCCAAGCAGTTGCTCAGCAAGCTTAAAATCACTTTCCAGCAAAGCCGATCTAATTCGTGTTGAGCTAATTCTCTCATCCTGAAATAAAACGGTAGAATTTGAAATAACCTCGGTATCATTTTGGAGGCCCCACTCTGTTAATAATTCAAAGTCTCCAGCTCTCTGAGCTCCAAACCTAAAATCATCACCCACGATTAAATGCTTTAAATTAACTTGAGATAAAACCTGATCTAGAAATAACTCAGGTGTCATGATTTTTAATGAGCGATTAAATTGTAAAAAAAATGCAAAATCTATTCCAAAGTTTTTTAATAGTTTTACCTTTTCTCTCCATGGACAAATTCTTGGTGGAGGAACAATATTATCCTGCCTTAAAGCGAAGTATTCGGATGCATGTGGTTCAGTAAAAAAAACTAAGGAAGCACTTGAGCTTGCTTTCGCTTTTTCTTTCACTTGATTTAATATGGCTTGATGGCCTAAATGCAAGCCATCAAAATTTCCAATAGTTCCACTCATCGTTTGATTTGGAAATTTTTTCTTAAAGGCTTCTATGTTGCCTATACCCCTAATTAGATACATTATCTAAAATCCTTTAATTTAATGCCTATCAGGAAGCTTGTGCCGAAATAGATAATCATTGAAGAAATTAACACTAAACTCAATCTTAAAATTCTTTGCATTTGATTTAACAACTCAAAGTGTGATTCGCTAAGCACAAATAGTAAAAAGGCAGCTAAGGCGAAGCTAGCAATAAAAATCTTAAATGCAAAAGAGCTAATGAGAATATTGAAAGACATGAGTTTCTCTCTTGCAAGCAACGTACTTAGCAGAACAACGCTTAAAACCGCAGCAATTGAACTAGCCATGGCTAAGCCAATATGGCCATATCCCAAGTAAAAGGCTAAAAAATAGTTCAGTACTATATTGAGCAATAAACTAAATAAAGCAACAATCATTGGAGTTTTTGTATCTTGTCTTGAAAAGAATGCAGGAACTAAAACTTTCATCGCCATAAAAAAAGGTAGTCCTATGGAAAAAGCAACTAAGCTCAAACTGGACTGCTCGACATCAGACCAAAGAAAAGCTCCTCTTTGAAAAATAGTTCCCAATAATGGTTCTGCAAAGATCATTAGACCAAGAACTGAAGGTATGGATAAAAAAATAATTAACTTGAATGCTTTTTCAAGTTGCAAAGTATATGAGTTCAAGTCATTTTGTGAATAAGATTTTGAAAGACTTGGTAACAGAACAGTTCCGATAGCAATTGCAAAAATGCCTAATGGAAATTGAATTAATCTATCGGATACATAAAGCCAAGTTGGACTTCCAGTGATAAGCAAGGATGCAAAAATTGTATCGACCAATAAATTAATTTGTGCGATGCCTCCAGCAAGAATTGCAGGTGCAATTAATAAAAGAAATTTTCTTTGTCCTTTGTTACTAAAATCTAATTGAGGAATTGGAATTTTCTTAATAGCGGCCAAGGGAGCAATTTGAAATAATAGCTGTAAAATCCCAGCCAATAGAACGCCCCATGCAAGTGCCATAACTGGAATTTCCATTTTAGGAGCAATCATTGAAGCAGCTAAAATTAAACTGAAATTAAAAATTAATGGTGTTGCAGCAGGAATTGAAAATTTTTGATGCGAATTTTGGATGCCTGAAGCAAAAGCAACCAGTGAGATTAAACCAAGGTATGGGAACATAATCCGCAAAAGATTTACGGCAAGCTCCTGCTTGGCGCTATCAAAATAGAAACCTGGAGCGAATATTAGAATAAAAAAAGGAGCGAATATTAAAGCAAGAACCGTGAAGATAAATAAAACTGTGAGAAGCAATCCAGCCAATGCATTGATAAACTCTTGACCTTCATCCTCACTATCCTTTCCAAGGTAGTCAGTATAAATAGGAATAAATGCTTGGCTGAATGCCCCCTCTGCAAAAAATCTTCTGAAAACATTTGGAATTTTTAAAACAACAACAAATATGTCATGAAATACACTAGCCCCAAGAAGATTGGTAGTGAAAATATCTCTAATCAGGCCTGCTACCCTTGAAGCAAAAGTCCACCCTCCTACTTTAATAGTAGCAAGGAAGTTGAACTTCTCTTTGGGTGATGATGTCACTTAGATTTAGGAATCCTCTTTTTCAAAATCTAGCGATGCAGAGTTCACACAATACCTCAAACCAGTAGGTTGAGGACCATCTGTAAATACATGTCCTAAATGAGCGTCACAACTCGAACACCTTATCTCCGTTCGAACACGAGATAATGAGTTATCTTCTAATTCTGTAATATTTTTATTGTCAGATGCTTCATAGAAGCTAGGCCAGCCACATCCAGCATCAAATTTAGCCTCAGATTTAAAAAGTTTCTCACCACAGCAAATGCAAGAATAAACTCCATCTTCAACGTGATCCCAATACTGCCCTGTGAATGGTCTTTCTGTGCCACTTTCTTGAGTGACATAAAATGATTCAGGTGAAAGAATGTTCTGCAAATCTTCTTTGGATTTAAATGTTTTATTTGTCATATTAAGATTCTATTTTTAATGAAATATTATAATCCATCTTGTGTTGATGAATTTAAGTTTTAATGTCCCAGTTTCTCACCCAGTAAATAAAAAATGTATCAACCAAGGCTATGATCACTTTAAAAATATATTTTATCGCCGCCAAACCAAAGGCCTGACTAAAAGTTAAGTCTGTAGCTAGAACCCATGTGAATTGATAAATAAGAGTATCAATCAACTGCGAAACCATGGTGGATAGATTATTTCTTAGCCACAGCTTTTTTCCGTTGGTACGATTTTTAAGCCAATGAAAAAACCATACATCAAATCTCTGGCTAACAAGGTAAGCCGTCAGTGATCCAATAATAAAAATAGGAGAATAATAAGCTAGAGTTGAAATTGCATCATGCACTTCTGCAGCGGAACCAGTGAGATTAGATGGTAAAAATTGAGTGCTCAATACTAAGGTGAGCATTACTGCAATATTAGCAACGAAACCTAACATAACAGCTCTGTTGGCTTCTGTTTTACCATATTTCTCATTAAGTAAATCTGTAGCAAAATAAATACCTGAATATAATATTGCCCCCATACTGACATTTAGCTGATAACCAAAAATATCAAGCTGACTAATCTTTCCACCCTGAAGGTTTCCTAAAACAATGCCAAGTATGACTGCGCAGTAAAGCCCATACTTTCCAAAAAATCTGTACAGAAAGATTGCCAAGCAAAGGTCATACAGAACAACGATGAACCAAAGAGTTTCTTGATCGAAATAACTTAACATTACGTATTTTTTGTCATGAGTAAAAAAATAATTATTGCATAGAAATCTTAAAGTAGTGGTTACATTTAAAAGAATGCGACGTTAGAATTAAGTATTAAATTATTTAGGAATGACAATGAGTGAACTAGGATTCTACAGAATAGCAAACAGTGAGCCCGATCAACTTGCATTGGTTGAACCATCAGAGAAGACTTGGACCCGTGGTGAGCTTTTAGCGAAAGCAAATCAATTAACTCATGCATTAAGAGCACTGGGAGTCTCTAAGGGAGATGCTGTTGCAACCGTTCTACCTAACTCCGTTGACTACTATGTCTCTTACTTAGCTTGCGCGCAGGCTGGCTTTTATATGGTGCCAATTAATTGGCATTTAGCTGGTCCTGAGATTGCGTATATATTAGAAGATTCCGGTGCAAAAGCATTTATTGCTTCTGGATCAGTTCCTGCTATGGAAGAGGCTTGCCTTAAAGCCATATCAGCAATCAATTTTCCTGCTTCAGGTTGTATTAGCACTACTCCAATAGAGGGGTTTATTTCTTTGGATAATTTTCTTGCCGATCACCCAACTTCAAATCCAGAGGATAGAACCGCAGGCCAAGTAATGAATTACACCTCAGGAACAACTGGAAAACCAAAAGGTGTTAAAAGAAATTTAGTTGAGGGCGATCCAGATGACATTCTAAGTATGTTTGCGATGATTTTAAGTTTTTTTGATATTCAGCCTGGTGAAGATAATGTCCATATTGTTGGTTCTCCTCTCTATCACACTGCAGTATTAGTGCATTCGACTGCGGCATTACACTATGGTCATTCAGTTGTATTAATGGAAAAATTTGATGCTGAAAAAATGCTGTATTTAATTGATAAATTTCGTGTGACTACTAGTCATATGGTCCCGACCCAATTTCATAGATTGCTTCAACTGCCTGAAGATATTAGGAGTAAATATGACTGCTCTTCAACCCGAGCAATGATTCATGCTGCAGCGCCCTGTCCAGTGCACACTAAAAAAGACATGATCTCGTGGTGGGGAAATTCCATCTGGGAATATTATGCAGCGACTGAGGGTGGTGGAACGGTTGTTGATGCTAAATCATGGAGTGAATTCCCAGGCACAGTAGGTCAAGCATGGCCTGGTGCTGAAATTAAAATTATTAATGAGGATAGGAGTGAAACTCCAACCGATGAACAGGGAACCGTCTTTATGAAACTCGGTGAAGCCACTAAATTTGAGTACAAAGGAGACCAAGCTAAAACTAAAAAAGAAAGGTTAGTTATTAATGATCAAGTCTATTTTACTGTTGGTGATATTGGATATTTAAACAAAGAAGGTTATTTATTTTTATGTGACAGAAAAATTGACATGATAATTTCTGGTGGAGCAAATATTTATCCAGCTGAAATAGAAAGTGTTCTTCTAATGCACCCTCAAGTTGCAGATGCCGCAGTCTTTGGTATTCCTAACGAAGAATGGGGAGAGGAAGTTAAAGCAGTGATAGAGTTAATTGCAGGCATTGAATCATCGGATCAGCTGTCAGCAGAGTTAATGGAATTTGCTCAAGAAAATCTTGCAAAGATGAAGTTGCCGCGCTCAATTGATTTTATGGAAAAATTACCAAGGGATGAAAATGGTAAATTATATAAAAGAAAGTTAAGAGACCCCTACTGGGAAAATCACGTGGCTAAAGTTTAGTGGAGTTTAATGCAGCTGATATCTTCGAAGGTGTCGTAAGACGAATTCCTGACAGAGAAGCTGTTGTACTCGGTGACACTCGACTAACTTACCAGCAATTGGATGCTCGAGCTAATAAAGCAGCTCATGCTTTACAAAAATTAAATATCTCTAAAGGAAGTCACATCGGCATCTATGCTTTTAACTGTATTGAATGGCTGGAGATTATGTTGGGTGCATATAAGTTGTGTGCCATTCCAATAAACATCAACTATCGTTATGTCGAAGAAGAGCTTAAATATCTCATTGATAATGCTGATATGGAAGCTGTGTTTTTTCACAAACAATTCTCTGAGAAGCTTAATAATATATCTGGTGACCTCCCCTTGCTTAAGACATTTGTCTCTATTGAAGATGGGTCTGATATTAAAAGTGAGCTTGAATGCACAGATTTTGAAGCTTTAATTAAAGATGAAAGTGGGGAACAAATTCCACAAAGTCGTTCTGGAGATGACCGATATATTTTGTACACGGGTGGAACAACCGGTATGCCAAAAGGTGTCGTTTGGAGAATGGAAGATGTCTTGATGACTCTTGGGGGAGGAATTGATGCTGTAACGGGAGAAAAATATCCAACACCGGATGCTCTTGCAGATAAATGCTTGCAAGACCAAACAGTTGCTCTGGCTCTTGCTCCTTTAATGCATGGTGCTGCTCAGTGGCAATCTTTTAATGCTTTTTTTTCAGGGTGGAAATTCATCATCAATGATCAAATATCTTTTGATGCAAATTATATCTGGGAGCTCATTGCTAAAGAGCGAGTTATGAATCTAACAATCACAGGAGATGCCATGGGGAGACCCCTATGCGATGCTTTACCTGCAGCTCTGGAAAAAGGTTTGGATTTATCGTGTCTGTTTGTGCTTGCCAGTACTGCATCTGTTTTTAGTTCCTCTATCAAAGATGCAATGTTAGACCTCTTGCCTCACCTCTTTATTATTGATGCTGTGGGCTCTTCAGAGACAGGTGCAACAGGCGTTAATATTCACACCAAGGATGGAAAGCTTAAAGATTCTGGAGGTGGACCTAAATTTAGTAAGCCAGACTTTAGTGCGATTCTAAATTTAGAGACTCATCAAATCATTCCACAAGGCGACACTGAAACCATTGGCTATCTTGCAAGAAAAGGTCACGTTCCCATTGCTTATTACAAAGATCCAGAAAAATCTAAAAAAACATTTATTGAAGTTGATGGCGAGCGTTTTTCAATTCCCGGGGATATGGCTAAGTATGAAAGCGATGGTCAAATGACTCTCTTGGGAAGAGGAAGTGTATCTATCAATTCTGGCGGTGAGAAAATCTTTCCAGAAGAGGTTGAGATGGCTTTAAAAGCACACCCAAATGTATTTGATTGCCTTGTGGTTGGAGTGAAAGATGAAACATGGGGTCAAAAAGTTGTTGCTGTCATTCAGCGCAGGGACTCTTCAGATCTTACTGTCGATGATCTTAAAGAGTCTGCTGCAAAATATATCGCAAGTTACAAAATGCCAAAAGAAATTATTTTTTCAGATTTAATAGAAAGGGCGCCATCAGGTAAACCAAATTATCAATGGGCTCAGCAATATGCCAATGCAAGGGTTGCTTCAAATCAAGAGGATAAAAAGTGAGAGTAGAGACATACATACCTGGATTATCAAAGAATACTGTTGATATTGTTAAGCATGCTGAGGCTCTTGGGTATGACGCCTTGGTATCTGGTGAGCTAAATAACGAGCCTTTTCTTCCTGTTTTAATGGGTCTGGAGCACTCTCAAATGATTGTTCGAACCGGTCTTGCCATAGCATTTCCAAGAAGCCCGATGACCGTTGCGAACATGGGTTGGGATCTTCAGTCATTTGGAGATGGAAGATTTCAATTGGGTCTGGGCACACAGGTAAAAGGTCATAATGAGAGACGGTTTAGTGTTCCTTGGTCTCCGCCAGCTCCTAGAATGAGAGAGTATATCTTGGCGGTAAAGGCGATATGGAATACTTGGAAAACTGGTAAGAAACTTGATTTTCAGGGAGAGCATTATACGCATACGCTTATGACTCCTATGTTTACCCCACCACCAATGGAGTGCGACCTGCCACCAATATATGTCTCTGGTCTCGGGCCGGGAATGGCTAGGATTGCAGGTGAAGTTGCAGATGGCCTGCTCTTACATCCCATGTGTTCACCACAATATATTCATGAAGTTATTATCCCTGCGGTTGCTGAGGGTGCAAAAAAAAGTGAGAGAAGTCCTGATGAGTGTGAACTTCTTTGGGGAGGCTTTATTGCTACAGGAGAAACAGAGGAAGATCTTCAGGCTGCCAAAAGAGCCATAGCTGCTCGTATAAGTTTTTATGCATCTACCAGAACTTATAGACCAGCATTAGAATTTCATGGCTGGGAAGATATTAATGAAGCACTTCACAAACTTTCAATTGAGGGAAAATGGGAAGAGATGTTTGCCCTGGTAACAGATGAAATGGTGGATACTTTAGGCTTTACTGGAACAGGTAAAGAGGTAGCACATGCACTAAAAGATAATCTAGGCCCAATATGCTCTGCTGTTATGTGGAATGAGGTTGAGCATCTAGGGGTTGATCATTCAAAAGATGAACATGTTGCTGGTTTAATTGAAATTGTAAAAAGTTAAATGTTGCCCCTCTTACCTCATGCTTTTGCAGAGCTTTCAGAAGATTTTCATACCCGGCAAGATTGGGAAGGCTTCGATAATCCTTTTGTTGTAATTGAAAACATAGATCTGAAGAATGAACTGGGCATGATCAATCTTGGTGGTCAGGAACTCTTAAATGTTTTTAATGGCACTGAGAAGATGGAATCGTTAAAGCCACTGTCTATGGTTTACTCAGGGCATCAGTTTGGTCAATACGTCGAGCAGCTGGGTGATGGCAGAGGCCTGCTTCTGGGTCAAATGAGTTCAGATGATGGTTTGACAGATGTTCATTTAAAAGGTGCAGGTAAGACGCCTTATTCTCGATTTGGAGACGGTCGGGCAGTTCTTCGATCTGTGATTAGAGAATACTTATGTGGAGAAGCGATGCATGCTCTCTCAATTCCAACGTCCAGAGCGCTGATGATTGTTGGAAGTGATGAGATGGTGATTAGAGAGAAAAGTGAAGCAGCTGCCATGCTGGCCAGAACTGCAAAAACGCATATTAGATTTGGTAGTTTTGAATATTTCCATTACAACAATCAACCTGAGAATGTAAAAGCATTGGCTGATTTCTGCATTGATCAGTACCCTGCCTATTTCTCTAGCACTCCAGCTGCATATGAAGATTTTTTTAGAGTCATTGTAGGGCGAACTGCCAGCATGATTGCTCACTGGCAAGCCTGTGGCTTCAATCACGGAGTTATGAATACCGATAACATGAGTATTTTGGGAGAGACTTTTGATTACGGCCCTTATGGTTTCATGGAAGATTATTTGCCAAGCTACGTTTGCAATCATTCTGATCATCAGGGTAGATATGCATTTAAAAACCAACCCTACATTGGGCTATGGAATTGCTCTGCTCTAGGGCATGCCCTCTCATCACTTATTTCTGAAGAAGCTCAAGGCAAGATCCTGCAAACATATGAAGAAATCTTTCAAAGTACTTTGGCAGAACTCTTCAGAAAAAAACTAGGTCTAGAGCAAGAACAATCTGAGGATGCTACTTTAATTCAAGGACTATTAGATATTATGGAATCTGAGAAACTCGATTACACCAATACTTTTAGAAATCTCACACAAGCTCTGACCAACAAAACAACTCCAGAGCTAGATTCTGATATTGCAAAGAGCTGGATTGTCTCTTTTCAAGAAAGACATACCAAAGAAGGTTTATCTGTAGATAGAAAATTAATTTCCATGAATCAAGTTAACCCAAAATTTATCCTGAGAAACTACATGGCCCAAGAAGCTATTGATGCTGCAGAAGACTCTAATTTTTCTAAACTAGAAACTTTAATTGTTGTTTTAACTAAGCCTTTTGAAGAACTTGAGGAACATCAAAAATTTGCCAATAAATCTCCAGCTTGGGCACAAGATTTAGAGATTTCTTGTTCTTCTTAAGCATGTAATAATCTTGCTGTGAAAAAATTAAATCTCTTTAAATTAGTTGGCATGCTTTCAATTCTGGTATTAATCTCCAGTTGCAATATTCCTTTGGTGCCTTTTATCTAAACCAGTCTTCTATTTAAACTTTAAAGATTTTTAAGAGAGTTAAAAAAAGCTAAATTAATAGATTCGTCTAGATGCACTATTTCTTTGTAAGAATAGGTATTGAAATCATGTCTTGGACAGTGCGTGACTCGAAGATCTTTGAATCTATCAGCAAGTTCATTAGCTGAAATGTTCTTTAAAGTATTAGAAATAGACCTTAAATCTAGCTCGCTCTTAAATATAGCCAAAGGAAATCCAAAGGCATGCATGTCGCGCACAATATTTTCTAACCCATGAGGCCATTCAATTGAGTGATTCTCAAGCGAACTAGTTTCTTTGATGCACTTAAAAACCCTGGCACATTCCATCACTATCATTGAGGTACCATTGAGCTTGCCTTCAATGCTATAGCCAGCAATATGGGGAGTAGCAATAAAGGCTTTTTGGATAACTGCTGTTGATGGAGCAGGCTCATTTAGCCACACGTCAGCAACATATATTAAGTCTTGAGACTCCATAACGAATGCTTCGGAAACGACTCCTCCTCTAGACGTATTGATTAAAATTTTATTTTTTAAGTCTTTTGTATGAGAGCCATTGATAAGTTCTCTGGTTGGATGAGCGCCTTCTGTTGAATAAGGGACATGAAGCGATATTAAATCACATGCGAGAATCTTATCCATCTCAACCAAGAATGTATCTGTTAAAAAAGGGTCGTGTGCATAAACCTGGATATTGAGAGCTGAAAGCATTTGATACAGTTTTTTACCAATATTGCCATAACCCACAATGCCCACGCTCTGTCTGACATTAAAAAGACCCTCTTGAATTAGTTCTCCTATTGCAGCCATAACGTAATGAGTAACGCTTGCAGAATTGCAGCCTGGCGCATGTCTCCAAGCAATGTCTTTGTCATTCAGGTATTTAGTGTCTAGGTGATTGATTCCTGCGGTTGCTGAGCCAACAAACTGAATTTGAGAGTTGTTACATAACTCTTGATCCACCTGAACGGTTGAGCGAACTAACAGTGCGTCGATGTCTTTAAGATCATTAGACTTAAGTTGATCAGATTCAAAATACTGTAATGAATATTCAGCATCAAATAAGTCTGATAACCTTGATTCAAGATTGGGGATTTGAGAGTCTGAGGCTATATTAATCAATGGGTCTTATTTCTCCAGATGATGCTTTTAATCCAGCTCCAAAGAGTGTTGTTGCCTAGGGTGTACCTATCTAGTAGATCAAAATCTTTAGCTAATTTAATAGGGTCCTTGAAAAAATCTTCCCTGGTAATAAACTCACCTTCATCTAGATTGCGAATAAAGGCAGCAGGATTTCCTGCATAAATACAATTAGGCGGTACATCCTTGGTGACCACCGATCTTGCTCCTATGATGCTGTTCTCTCCAACCGTAACACCTTTGCAAATCATTGCATCCTCACCCACCCAGACATTTTTTTCTAAAATCACTGGTTTAGGCTCACCAACAACTTTGGTTCGATCGTAAATACCATGCCAGTCTGCATCAGTAATACATGCACCATGTCCAAACATACAGGAATCGTCTATGGAGATTTTAAGAGCTGCCATCATTCTCACGCCCGGTGAAATTAAAACATAATTCCCTATCTTAATTTCTCCCTTCCAATCATCGGCATCCCAGCTTGTCATTTGTATGTAGTCGTCAGGAGCAGCAATAAAAGTAGCAAAATCTCCAACGCTAATACTGGAACCAAATAATTTCATAAATTTAGGTTTAAAAAATACCGATCCATTGCCTAGATATTTGAATTGAGGTTTTACAAAACGCTTAACGTAATGCCTATTCATCTTTGATGTTATTTTTTTAAGCCAATATGGCCGATTGTCCTTTCTGATTTTTTCTCTCCAGCGATACCACTACTTGTATGATAAAGTACCGAGAAATTTCTGGGCTTATTTTTTTGAAAAAATTACTAAAAGAATTAAAACAACTTCTCAAGATTGGGGTTCCCATCTTTGGTTCCCAAATCTCATACATGGGCATGGGTGTCACAGATACCATCGTGGCAGGTCAAGCCAGCGCCTTGGATTTATCGGGTCTTGCTATTGGAAATGCCTTAACAATGCCAATCTACTTTCTCTTTGGTGGATGCCTGTTTGCTGTAACTCCTATAGTTGCTCAGCTCTTTGGAGCAAAACAATATGAGATGATTGGTGAAAAAGTACGCCAAATATTATGGTTAAGTATAGGCATTGGGGTTATTGGATTTTTTGCCTATCGAAACTTGAGTTCCTTGATACCATTTTTTGATATTGACCCAGAGATTGCCGTCATCTCTGATGGCTACTTGAAAGCTATGTCTTATGGTTTTGTTGCAAATATGATTTTTACTTGTCTGCGATGTTACAGCGAAGGAATGGGACTAACTCTACCAGTATTCTGGATTGCATTTATTGGTATGCTTCTTAATATTCCTTTGGATATAATTTTTGTGTATGGGTATTTTGGTATTCCTCCCATGGGTGGAGTTGGATGCGGTATTGCTACTTCAATTAATGTAATTTTAGGTATGATGATCCTCGTTGTGGTGATTTTAAGAAAAAAAGAATATGCCAAGACAAAACTATTCTCTCAATTCTCTAAGCCAAATAAAGAGACCACTCTAGAAGCTCTAAAATTAGGATTCCCCATAGGCTTTGGTCTTTTTGTAGAACTCAGTATGTTTTCTGGGGCGGCATTAATCATTGGCTCTCTGGGAGCAGCAGTGGTTGGAGCTCATACAGTAGCTATAAATATTGCAAGTGTGTTCTTCATGCTTCCTCTTTCTATTGGTCTTGCCGCAGCAACCCGCATAGGTAATCTTGTCGGCGAAAAAAATCTTACTCAAGCGCAATATGCCTCGTATGTGACAGTGCTAGTTTGTTTTGCAGGGGCCTGTTTTAATACTGTTTGTATTTTTACTCTTAGGGACAGCTTAGTATCTCTTTACTCTGGTGATATCGAAGTGATTGCAATTGCAGTAAATCTTTTGCTGTTTGCGGCAATTTTTCAGATACCAGATGGGCTTCAAATGGGTGCGCTTGGAAGTTTGCGAGGTTACAAAGATACTTTTGCACCTATGCTAATGCTGATTGTTACTTATTGGTTTATCGCTCTTCCAGTAGGATATTTTCTTACGTACTTCGGAATTTTAGGGAATCCACTAGGCGCTGCTGGAATCTGGATAGGGATGATTACTGGTTTGGTATTATTTTCAACATTAATAATTCCAAGATTAAATTACACCAGCAATAAATTTATCCTAAAAGCTAGCCAAGAACCTCTTTAGCCTTAGCGCCAATCTGCAATAAATTCTCAGCAATGTGCACGCCACATTCTTTTAGTTTTTTGATCTTATCAGCGGCTGTTCCCTTGCCACCAGCAATAATTGCACCAGCATGACCCATTCTTTTGCCTGCAGGAGCAGTTTGCCCTGCTATGTATGAAATAACTGGTTTAGTTACATGGTCTCTGATGTATTCAGCGGCTTCTTCTTCAGCAGTTCCACCGATTTCACCCACCATTACGATTGCTTTAGTTTGCTCATCAGCTTCAAAGAGTTTTAAAGCATCAATAAAAGATGTCCCTGGAATAGGATCGCCACCAATACCCACACATGTGCTTTGACCTAAACCTAAGTCTGTTGTTTGTTTGACAGCCTCATAGGTCAATGTTCCAGACCTAGAAATAATACCAACGGAACCTGCCATATGAATGCTGCCAGGCATGATGCCAAGCTTAGCCTCTCCAGGCGTGATTACCCCTGGGCAGTTTGGTCCGATTAACTGGATGCCAAGCTCATCTATACGCTTTTTCACAATAAGCATATCAAGAGTTGGAACACCTTCAGTAATACAAATAATTAATTTAATGCCGGCATCTGCTGCCTCTAAAATTGAGTCTTTACAGAAAGGTGCAGGCACAAAAATAATTGAAGCATTTGGTTGAACTGCTTCCATTGCATCATGAACAGAATTAAACACTGGAGCGCCTAAGTGCGTTTGCCCACCCTTGCCAGGTGTAACACCACCAACGATGTTTGTTCCATACTCAATGGATTGCTCTGAGTGCAGTGTTGCTTGAGATCCAGTAAAACCTTGAACCAAGAGACGCGTATCTTTATTGACTAATATGCTCATTTGCTTAACTCCACTGCTTTTATTGCTGCATCTTCTAGATTATTCAAACTCACTATTTCAGCACCAGATTCTGCAAGAATAGTGCTTCCAATGTCAGCATTATTTCCTTCCAGCCTAACGACTACAGGAATAGAAACGCCAACATCTTCTATGGCTGCTAATATACCTTCTGCAATGAGATCACATCTCACTATTCCTCCAAATATATTAACTAAAACTACTTTAACTTCTGGATCTGCCAAGATAATTTTAAATGCCTTTGAAACTCTTTCTTGAGTAGCTGTTCCACCGACATCTAGAAAATTAGCAGGAGCGCCTCCAAAATACTTGATTGTGTCCATGGTGCCCATGGCTAAACCAGCTCCATTAACCATGCAACCAATGTTGCCCTCCAACGACACATAGCTTAAATCATGCATTGCTGCTTCTGATTCACGAGGATCTTCTTGAGAAGGGTCATGCATTTCTTGAATTTCTGGCTGTCTGTAAATTGCATTTGTATCAATGTTTATTTTTGCATCCAGGCAATGCAATTTACCGCCCTGAGTAATGACCAATGGGTTAATTTCCAGCAAGGTTAAATCATGGGTTACAAATAAATCTGTTAGTTGAGGCAACATCTTAGAAAATTCTTTAGATTGCTCTGGGTTTAATCCCAGTATTTTTGATATTTTTCTTGCTTGAAAAGGCATCGGTCCAGTTAGCGGATCTATTGGCTCATAAATAATTTTTTCTGGAGTGTTCTCCGCCACTTCCTCAATATTAACCCCTCCCTCTGATGAACCGATAAACACAATTCTCTGAGTTCCTCTATCAACAACGGCGCTCAAATAAAGTTCCTGAGCAATATCTGTGCATTCTTCAATAAGAATTGAGTTAACCAGTTGTCCTTGGGCATCAGTCTGATAAGTCACCAAGCGTTTACCAAGCCAATGATTCGAAAAATCTACAGCCTCTTCAGGGGTATTAATCAGTTTAACTCCCCCAGCCTTGCCTCTTCCACCAGCATGAACTTGAGCCTTAATAACCCATTTAGTGCCCCCAATATCGCGACAAGCATTAATTGCATCTTCTGCTGATGTAATAACTTTATTTTTTGATACTGGTAAGCCAAACTTAGCAAAAAGTTGCTTGCCTTGATACTCATGAAGATTCATTTTTTTCTATTTCCTATATGTATTGCATTCCCATTTACTGCCATCGCTGCTTCGTGCAAAGCCTCTGAAACAGTAGGATGACTAAAAATAGTTAACCCTAAATCCTCAGCACTAGCACCAAACTCCATAGCAACCACACCTTGCTGAACAATATCTGCAGCAGATGGTCCGAAGGCATGAACGCCAAGTATTGTATCTGTTTTTTTGTCGGCTATGACTTTTACAAAACCTGTACTCTCACCAGTTGCCAAAGCCCTCCCACTAGCAGCAAAAGGAAATGATCCTGATTTAAATTCAATCCCAGATTCTGATAATTCTGCTTCATTTTTTCCAACCCAAGCCACTTCTGGATGAGTGTAAATTACTGACGGTACTAAGTCATAATGCATTTCGGCATGTTTGCCTGCAATTCTCTCGACAACCATAATCCCTTCTTCTGAAGCTTTGTGAGCAAGCATGGGACCCCTAACTACATCACCAACAGCCCAAATATTTTTTACTTTGGTTTCACAATAATCATTTACAGGAATAAAGCCTTTTTCATCTAGTGCTAAGCCAGAATTTTCATCAAATAAATTAGCGGTATTAGGTTTCCTTCCCACAGCTACAATTAATTTATCAACTATTAATTCTTCGTCACCATCCTTTTTCTTAAAGCCAATTTTGACATTTTTGGCAGTTGCTTTAGCTGAGGTTACTTTGCAACCAAGGTTAATATTTAGCCCTTGTTTATTGAATTCTTTTAGCACATCTTTTGATACTTTGTGATCAGCCATTGGCAAGAAATCATCCATTGCTTCAAGAATGGTTACCTCTGATCCAAGCCTTGCCCATACACTACCAAGCTCCAAACCTATAACTCCAGCCCCTATAATGCCTAGTTTTTTTGGGACAGATAAGAATTCTAGAGCGCCAGTGCTATCAACAATATTATTTTGATCAATGGGGGCAACGGGTATGTTAATCGGCAAAGAGCCACTTGCGATAACTATGTTTTTGGTTTCAATAATTTCAGATTTGTTATTAATAAGGACTTCGACCTGGTTGGAGTTAAGCACCTTAGCTTCTCCAAATATTGCAGTCACCTTGTTTGCTTTAAACAAGCCGCCTACCCCAGCTGTCAACTGCGCAACAACTTTATTTTTTCTTTCCATCATCTTGGGTATATCAAGCTTTGGTTTAGAGACTTCAATCCCGTGGTCTGAAAAATGATTTAGAGCATCTGAGTATCGATGAGAGGAATCTAAGAGTGCTTTTGACGGGATGCATCCAACATTCAAGCATGTGCCTCCAAGCTGTGATTTCCCTTCAGAATCAAAAGATTTTTCAATACATGCTGTATTTAATCCAAGTTGAGCTGCTCTGATTGCAGCAACGTAACCTGCTGGACCACTTCCTATGATAACTACATCAAACATAAAGATACCCTATAAATTTAATAACAAACGTTCTGGTGATTCAAGTTGGTCTTTAATAGCAATAAGAAAAGACACAGCTTCCTTGCCATCAAGCAATCTATGGTCATAGCTCATGGCTAGATACATCATGGGCCTAATAACAACTTCACCATCTAAAGCAACCGGTCGATCTTGGATTTTATGCATACCAAGAATGGCGGTTTGAGGTGCATTTAAGATAGGAGTCGAGAGTAAATTTCCATAAATTCCACCATTAGAAATGGTAAATGTGCCACCCTGCATATCATTAATACCTAATTTTCCATCTCGTGCTTTGCCCGCATACTCTAATATGGATTGCTCAACTTGAGCCATTGTAAGATTATCTGCATCTCGAATAACTGGAACAACCAAACCTCTTTCAGTAGAAACAGCGACACCAACATCTTGATAGCCATGATAGACAATGTCATTTCCATCTATCGAAGCATTAACTAATGGAAATTTTTTTAAGGCTTGAACAGAGGCTAAAACAAAGAAACCCATAAAACCAAGTTTAACGCCATGCTCTTCTTCAAACTCTTTGCCATATTTGGCTCTTAAATCCTTAATCGGCTGCATATCCACTTCATTGAATGTGGTCAACATTGCGGTTTCTTGTTTAACACTTAGCAGTCTTTTTGCAATGGTAGCTCTCAATCGAGACATAGGAACTCTCTCCTCGTCTCTGCCAGTTTGAGATGGCTTCATGCCAATTACTTCTTTCTTTTGTGGTGCTTTGGATGAGGATTCTGAAAGATGATTTACCACATCTGCTTTTGTTACTCTGCCGCCTTTACCTGATGCAACAACATCATCAGAAGCTAGATTATTTTCTTTTAATAATCTAGTTGCAGCAGGCCCATTGAGCTTCTCCTCTTCTTTGGGATTTCTTTGCTTGGGCGCAACTTCAGTCTTGAGTGTTGGTTCTGGGTGTTGCTCTGCCTCGTTATCTGAAGAATGATCAGATACTTTTTCAAACTCAGCAATTAACTCGGCACTCTGAACAATTTCGCCAGCAGGCTTGTAAATTTTTGAGATAACCCCATCAAATGGTGCAACGACCTCCAAAACAACCTTATCAGTTTCAATTTCTGCTATTACCTCATCTTGCTGAACTTTTTCTCCTTCCTTTTTTACCCAATTCGCAATGGTTCCATCAGCGACTGACTCTGGAAACGTTGGTGATTTTACTTCTGTAGCCATATTCTCAATACCCCTATATTGTTAGTGCCTCAACAACTAAATCCTCTTGTTGTTGATTGTGTAATTTATTTAATCCGACTGCCGGCGCTGCTGCAGCTGGTCTGCTGACTAATCTAATCTGATTTTTTGAGACCCTATCAAGGACTCTTTGAATTCTGTGGCGATGACTAAACCATGCTCCCTGGTTAGCAGGCTCTTCTTGACACCATATAAAATCTTCAGCGTTGTCATACTGTAATAAGATTTTCTCAAGCGCGTCATATGGAAATGAATACAGTTGCTCTATTCTGATTAATGCAATGTTGTAGAGCTCCATGTCATTCTTCTTGTTTAATAGATCATAGAAGACTTTTCCAGAGCAAAGAATAATTTTTGTTACTTCTGCCTTCTTTACTGCCGTTCTGTCATCAATCACATATTGAAATTTTCCATGAGTCAGTGCTTTCAGTTCGGATGTGGCCATTGGATTTCTTAACAAACTCTTTGGCGCAATTACGATTAGCGGTCTGCGCATTTTGCGAATAGTTTGTAATCGGAGCAAATGAAATATCTGAGCTGGAGTGCTAGGAACACATACTTGTATGTTTTCATCAGCACACAATTGTAAAAATCTTTCTAATCTTGCGCTGCTATGTTCCGGTCCTTGACCTTCATACCCGTGAGGCAGAAGCATGACAAGGCCAGAAAGCCTTTCCCACTTATGCTCGGCCGATACGACAAATTGATCAATTACAACCTGAGCTCCGTTTGCAAAGTCTCCAAATTGAGCCTCCCAAATTACCAGTCCAGAAGGTCTAGTTGCTGAATACCCATACTCAAAACCTAAAACAGCCTCCTCAGAGAGCAGTGAATCATAAATATCTATGGTGGTATTAGCATTATTAGCAGCGTCAATTAATGGCATAACGCCCAAACCATCTTTTTGGTTATGCAGCACAGCATGCCTATGCGAGAAGGTTCCCCTTCTAACATCTTGTCCAGTAAACCTAATTGGATAACCTTCAGTTAATAAAGTTGCATAAGCCATATTTTCTGCAAATCCCCAATTGACAGGCATTTGTCCATCAGCCATTTTCAACCTATCATTTAGAAGCTTCTCGACCTGTTTTTGGGGTTCAAAATTTTGTGGAACGCTAAATGTATTTTTTGCTAAATCTGTAAAGTTATTTTCATCAAACGATGTATCTGTTTCCTGTTTCCACGTTTGGTTCATATATGGAGTCCAATCAAACCATAGTTTTTGGTTTGGTTTGGTAGCTAAGTTATGAGCAACATTATCTCCTTTCTCAATAGAGGTTCGATAGTTTTTTTGTATCTCATCGCAATCTTTTAAAGAGAGAGCTTGTTCTCGGATGAGACGTTCCTGATACTGATCTGTTACTGACGGATGGTTTTTAATGGCTTGATACATCATTGGCTGAGTAGAAGAAGGTTCGTCAGCTTCGTTATGCCCTTTTCTTCTAAAGCAAAACATATCCAATACAATGTCTTTCTTAAAAAAATTTCTATATTCGCAAGCTAATTTTGCTGCAAAAACAACCATTTCAGGATCATCTCCATTAACATGCAAGATTGGTGCCTCAATAATTTTAGCTACATCAGTAGCATAAGGTCCAGACCTGGAATCCTCTTCACTGGATGTTGTAAATCCAATCTGGTTATTCACTATCACATGAATACTGCCACCTACCCCATAGCCCCTGGTCTGAGACATTTGCAGAGTTTCCATTACTACGCCTTGACCTGAGAATGCAGCATCACCATGAATCAAAATTGGCACTACAAGGTTTTGATCGCTATCATTCAGCCTATCCTGGCGAGCGCGAACAGAACCCACAACCACTGGGTTAACAATCTCTAAATGAGAAGGATTATTGCCAAGAGATACATGCACTTCTCCATTTGGAGTAAGAATATTCGAAGAAAATCCTAGGTGATATTTTACATCCCCCGTGCTAGCTCCTTCTAGTTCAAAATCTTCTTCAAATGCAGCAAATAATTCTTTAGGAGATTTTCCTAAGACATTCACCAAAAGATTTAACCTACCTCTATGGGCCATACCAAAACAAATTTGCTGTGCTCCGAAAATTCCACAATTTTGAATCAAGCTATCAACCAATGGAATTAGAGATTCAGCCCCCTCAATCCCAAAACGTTTCATGCCTGGATATCTTGATGCTAAGAATTTTGCCAAGCCATCCGCTGAACTTAAGCGTTTATAAATATATACCTTTTCATCATCAGTAAAATCAATCTTGCCAAGATTTGGCTCTAATCTTTGTTGGAACCATTGTCTCTCATTAATACTGGAAATATAGTTATATTCAATACCCAAATTTCCGCAATAGATTTTTTCCAATGAAGAAATAATCTCAGCTAAAGAAGCAGTATCTTTATTAATTCTAAGTGAATCAGTGCTGAATTGCTTTTCTAGATCACTTTGATCCAGCCCATGAAATGATAATTCCAAATCCTCGCAGTGACGAGCAGGTTTCAAGCTCAATGGATCTAATGTTGCCTTGTGATGCCCTCGATTTCTGTATGCCTGAATAAGTTGGATGACTTTAATTTGCTTTGGATCTGTATCTGACCCTATCTCTACATTTCTTTTCTGAGCTTGTGGCTTAATAGATTTTGCTTTGATCTTAAATCTATTTATTACCTCTTGATGTGAAGCTTCTTCTCCAGAGGCTTCTGATCTAGGCAAAGAGTTAAAATAGTGCATCCAGTCCTCAGGAATCGAGCTTGGATCTTTCAGGTAAGATTCGTATAAGGACTCAAGATAAGAAGCCTGTCCACCACCTGCATGAGAGGTGGAAATAAAATCCTCGTTATTAATCATCTGCTAGCTTGAAGTCGAAACCGTTGAAGCAATAATATTAGATTTTTTTTGCTTATTTTTTAGCAGCATGGATTTAATCTCTCCAATTGCCTCGTTAGGATTGAGTCCCTTAGGGCAAACGGCGACACAGTTCATTATTCCATGGCATCTGTAAACGCTAAAAGGATCCGATAGATTTTGAAGTCTTTCAGCTGTTTGAGTATCACGCGAATCTGCAATAAATCTATAGGCTTGAAGAAGAGCTGCTGGACCAACAAATTTATCAGGATTCCACCAAAATGATGGGCAGCTTGTTGAACAACAGGCACATAAAATACATTCGTAGAGTCCATCTAGCTTATCTCTATCTTCGGGAGATTGAAGTCTTTCGCCAATATCAACAGGCGTATCATTCTGAAGAAAAGGCTTAATTTTTTCATATTGGGCATAAAATTCAGTCATATCTACCACTAAATCCCGAATAACTGGAAGACCAGGAAGCGGACGCAGATCTAGCTTATTTTTTTTAATGACAGAGGACAGTGGGGTAATACAAGCCAAACCATTTTTTCCATTAATATTCATTCCATCCGAACCACATACACCCTCTCTGCAAGATCTTCTGTATGAAATTGTAGGGTCTTTCTCTTTCAATTGATTGAGAAGCTCTAAAACCATAATATCTCTTTTGGGCTGCTCAAACTTGTAGGTTTGCATATAAGGAAATTGATCCTTTTCTGGGTTATATCTATATATATTTATGCTTATCATTTTTTTATTAGCTTAGTTTTAATAGGTTCTTATTTTTGGAGGAAATGCATCCACTTGCTTAGGTTCAAAATTTACTTTCCGCTTACCTAAACTTTTGCTGGTTGGATCATACAAAGAATGACATAGCCAGTTTTCATCATCTCTATCCGGATAATCTTCTCGTGCATGAGCTCCTCTGCTTTCAGTTCTTTGGAGAGATGAAATAGCTGTAGCTTCAGCAACTTCAAATAAATTTTGTAGCTCAATTGCCTCTACTCGATTGGTGTTAAAAGCAGCACTTTTATCTTGCAAGTGAAGATTACCTATTTTCTCTCTGATATCTGCCAACGCCGACACACCTTTTTCCATGTAGTCGCCGCGTCTAAATACCCCAAAATAGTTCTGCATAACTTCTTGAAGTTCTCTTTTAACAGATGAAACTTCATACCCAGAAGTTGATTCATTCAGTTTATTTAAACTGTGGAGCGCTCCATCAATATCATCTTTATCAGCATCAGCTACACCGCCGCCAGACTTCAAAGCTTCGTTGATATGCAGACCAGCCGCTCTTCCGAAAACAACTAAATCTAATAGCGAGTTTCCACCCAATCTATTTGCACCGTGCACTGATACGCACGCAGCCTCTCCAACAGAAAATAAACCTGGAATATAATCATTGTTTGAGCTGCTAATTTTAAATGCTTGGCCGTGAATATTTGTTGGTGTTCCACCCATCATGTAATGGCATGTTGGAACAACTGGAATTGGTTCATAGACTGGATCAACAGCAGCGAATGTTTTTGAAAGTTCACAAATGCCTGGTAATTTAGCGTTCAGAACATCTGCCCCTAGATGATCAAGCTTCAAAAAAACATGATCTTTATTTTCACCACAGCCTCGTCCCTCTAATATCTCTAAAACCATTGAGCGTGCAACAACGTCTCTTCCCGCAAGATCTTTTGCATTAGGGGCATACCTTTCCATAAATCTTTCGCCATCTTTATTGATCAGATATCCACCCTCTCCTCTGCAACCCTCAGTTACCAAAGATCCTGCTCCATATATCCCTGTGGGATGAAACTGCCACATCTCCATATCCTGTGCAGGGATGCCAGCTCTTAATGCCATTCCAAGGCCATCACCAGTATTGATAAGAGCATTTGTAGTAGACGAATAAATTCTACCAGCGCCGCCTGTTGCTAAAACTGTTGCTTGAGCTTTCAAATAAGCAACTTCGCCAGATTCAATTGAAAATGCAATAACCCCTGTTACTTCTTTTAGCTTGTTTAAAACAAGATCAACAGCAAACCATTCATTTAAAAAATTTGATCCTTCTTTCACATTATTTTGATAAAGGGTGTGAAGCAATGCATGGCCTGTTCTATCTGCAGCTGCGCAAGTTCTTGATGCTTGGCCGCCCTTGCCAAAATCTTTTGACTGCCCTCCAAATGGTCTTTGATAAATTCGTCCATTTTCTGTTCTAGAAAATGGTAGGCCCATATGCTCAAGTTCAAATACTGCCTTTGGTCCTTCTGAGCACATATACTCAATTGCATCCTGATCGCCAATATAGTCTGATCCTTTAACGGTATCATACATATGCCAACGCCAATCATCTTGAGGATCCGCACTTGCGATCGCACAAGTAATCCCTCCCTGAGCAGATACTGTATGGGATCTGGTTGGAAAAACCTTAGAAACAACTGCTGTCTTTAATCCTGATTTTGCCAATTCAAGAGAAGTTCTCATTCCTGAACCACCTCCGCCAATCACAAGAACGTCAAATTCTAATGTTTTAATATTTGATGAATTTAAAGTGCTCAAGATTTAGCTCCAAATGGTAAATAAAAGAATAGAAATAACTACACAACCCCAAAATACAAAAAGTAAAGAATAGGCCCCTCTAATAATATTTGCATATTTCCCAATAGCTGGACTAACAAACCCAAGGGTTCTGGAGGTAAAGTAATCTGTGCCAATTGTCCAAAGACCAATAAAAGAATGGATTACGATAATAAGACTAACTAAGCTTGTTATGATCAAAAAAATTATTTGATCTGTAAAGACAGACCAAGCATCAAATTCTAATGGCTGGTTAAAAAGAAAAAAGGACGAAAGCCAAACTGTATACCCAAGCAAAAATATAGCAGAGAGGCGTTGAGCATAAAATAATGTTGAACCTATCACAGTAAGATTCTCCAGATAACAGCAGCAACTAAGACAGACCATAGAAAAAATACAATGTATGAAGAGACTCTGGATGCTTCGAGTGACTCACCAATATGCATATCCTGAAGGAGGTGACGAACACCCGTCAAAATATGATAAGCAAAAACCAAAAAACTAAAAGAGACAAATGTTGAAAATAAGATTGAATCTTTCAAAAGTGCTGAGATAAACATAAAATCATTGTAGCTTTTAGTTGAAAAATAAAGAAGAAATAGGGATAAAGGAAGTGTTACAAAAAATATATAAATTCCAGCAAGGCGATGCGTAATTGAGGAAATAGCTGAAATCGGAAGCTTAATCTGTAATAGATTAATATATACCGGTCGAGCTCTGTTGTGGTTAATAGACATATGTTCTCTTCTGATACCTAAGTACGCTAATTATAACAATTATTTAACGATTTACTCAATTGAATTATGTAGCAGCATTTAAATTTACAATATTTTGAATGTCAATATTAAAATAAATGAAGCTATTAATGTATTTTTAAGGGTATTTGATTGTAGTTTGACTACAAAAATTAATATTATTTACTCTTTTTAACGTGCTTAACAAGACGTTTTTTCTTTTTAATTTGTCTAGACGTCAATTCGTTCTTTTTGCCCTCATAAGGGTTTTCACCTTTCTTGAAAATTAGATTCAACTCTACGCTTTTTAAATTTAAAGCTTCCCTAAATGAGTTAATTAAATACCGTCTATAATTTGCTGGGATTTTACTTGAGACATTAGAATGAATAATAAGTTTTGTTGGATAAATACCTCCGAAATGAATGTATCTCATTTTAACTGGTCTACCCCCAACACTTGGAGTGTTAGTTGCTAGAGCAAACTTCTCAAGTAATTTATTAAGCATGCCTGTTGAAAACTTAGTAGTTGCTGTTGCATGAACATCTGCCAAAGTATCAAAAAGTTTTTTAAATCCTCTTTTTTGCAAAGCTGAAATTTGGGTAATGATCAAATCACCTAGAACTGAATTATGATATTTCTTTGAAGTTAAGAGATTTTCAATATCTTCAGGTGTTAACTCATCAACTTTATTAAGAGCAATGACAACTGGTTTTCCGTGCTCTCTTATTAAATTGAGAATACGTAGATCTTGATCAACCACCCCATCATTTGCATCTATGAGCATTAAAACTATTTCAGACTCTGCAACTGCATGCATGGCCCGAACATATGAAAAATACTCAACAGCATGACTCTGTCTATATCTTTTTCTTATGCCAGCAGTATCAATAAAAACAAACTCCTCGTCATTAAACGTGAATGGAACATGTATTGAGTCAATGGTCGTTCCAGGTATATCAGAAACAATCAATCTGTCTTGCTTGGTAAATTGATTGATAAATGTAGACTTGCCTGCATTTGGTCGGCCAATAACTGCTATTTTTGTTCCTGGTATTTCCATAGCAGGGGTATCTTCAAGATTGTCAGCTAGATAGATCTGTAATTCCTTGATACCTCTTGAATGCTCTGCGCTGATTTCAAGTATTTCTCCCACACCTCTCTCTTGAAGATCTTCCTTTGCATTTGAGCGCTGTTTAATATCAATTTTATTTAAAACAACTATAAAGTTTTTATTAAATTTACGAACAATTTCAAAGAGATTGATGTCATCGGATGTTAATTCTTGCGATCCATCAATCAGTAAAATAATAAGGTTTGATTCCTCAGCAGCTATGAGTGCTTGTTCGGTAATGGCTTCACTAAAATCAGTAAGCTCTGAGCCAACACCACCAGTATCAACTACTAAGTATTGCTTGCCTTTAAAGCTGCTATAGCCAAAATTTCTATCTTTAGTAAGGCCCGAGAAATCTGAAACAATAGCATTTCTACTTTTAGTGAGCTTGTTAAATAAGGAGGATTTACCTACATTAGGCCTGCCGAGAATAGCGATTGAATTTAACATTTTGATCGAGCATTTTAGAGCGAAATTGCAACTAAATTAGAGTCCTGGTCCAAGGTATAAGCCAGTCCTCCAAAGGTTACTATGCTCTTAATAGGATTGCCTGAAACTTTTTTTCTACCAACAGTTTTACCTGTCATTGGGTTGATAACATGCAAGTACCCTTCTAAATCACCAACTAGCATATAGTTCTCAAAGATTGCTCCATTAGAAAGATCTCGAATCTTATACTCTTTTGATACCCAGGAAGGAGCTAAATTAGAAGAAGAAAATGAAAGAATAGATCCGTCATCTTGAATCACCATAATCATGCCTTGGCCAATAACTGGAGAATGAAAAGAGGAAGCTTTGGAGTTCCACACCGGTCTTTTCTGAGCCATATCAAACGCTGTCAAATTACCTTGGTAATTAGTCGCAAAGACAAGTTGATTAGCAAAAACTGGTGATGAATCAGCATCCAGTAGATTTTCAAGCTCTGAAGAACCTTCAACAAATGAAATTGGGCCATCCCACAAAAAGAAACCTGTATTTAGCTGGAAAGCTCCCAGTCGACCATTGTCAAAAGCAGAAAAGACCATTCCATCTTTAATAACTGGTTCGCCAGTTCCCCTTACAGTTAATGCAGGAAGTTGCGATCTAAATGTCCATGCTTGCTCTCCTGTCGATGAATCAAGAGCTGTTAACTCGCCAACAGAATTCTTAACTACCACCAGTGATGCATCTACAACTGCATTTGCAAGAACCTCACCCCCAATATTAGTTTCCCATAGGATTTCTTGAGAATCTAAATCAAGACCCAAGACATTTCCCTCAGTATCAGAAACGATAAATTTTCCAAAGCCAGAGGCTACGCCTGCAGCAAGATTTCGTTCTAAAGTTTTAGTCCAATTTACCGTTCCAGTTTTAGGATCCAATGAAATAATATCTCCATCAGAGTCAGCCACTAGCATCTGACCAGCATAAAAAGCAGGCTTAAAAGACCCAAGATCATTTGAGGCCTTAAAAGATTTTTTCCAAGCTACATTTACTGAGACCGTCTCTTGAAATGCAACAAGTTCAGCTGGGGTTGTTATATCTTCTTCAGAATCATCGCTCCAAAAATTTAAAGAAGACAAAGAAGAACAGGAAGACAAAATTCCAACAAATAGGAATAGGATAAATTTATTTTGCATGAAGGTTATTGAGTAAGCTTATTAATCTTAATTTTGAGTAAGGATTTTTGTGATTCGTCCTGAATATTTGTTATTGCGAGATTGTATTGAGCGAGGGCTAGTTCGTTTTTATTTAGCCCTGCCAATGCGTCGGCTTTAACCTCATAAACCATAGGGTGCTCAGAAGATGAGTTTAACGGCTCTAGAACCTCTAAAGCATTTAAGAAATTATCATTACTTAGCTCGATCCTTGCAATATTCATTCTAGCAATTACATTTAATACATCATTACCAAATAGACCTGATGTTGCATCTAATAGTTCATTAAATTCTTCTAAACCGGCTTCAAGATTCCCCTCTCTTGCTTCTTGAGATCCTTTGATTAAGCGTGCAAGACCTGCATAACCAGTTTTTGAAAAATTTTCTTGCAGGGCGTTGAAGGTAGAAGCTTTTTTCTCTAGATCATTAGTTTCTTCTAATGTATCAATGAACCACGCATCATATAGCTCTGCTGCTTGGGCGTTTTGATTAGCATAATAGCTATTTACACTAACACTGGTGATTGCAGTAAAAAATACCACACCAAAAGTTAATAATATAATTCTCTGATTCCTTTTTAAGAAATCCATAATAGCTGTTAATCGCTCTTCATCTGAATTGTATTCGGCCATTTTCTCTCCTATAGATTTTTATACAGAGTCAATAATTCTTTTAAGCCAAGAGTCTTTTGATCGCCCTGATCAGTGAGATCTTTCCAGGTAAACTGATCTGTATCTCTCTCCTGAGAACCAATAATAATAGCAAAATTACATTGGCTATTATTAGCACGTCTAAGCTGTGATTTAAGGCTGCTGTTACTTAAAAAAGCATCCAATGTAATCTCAATATTTGCCTCTCTTAAATCATGGGCTATTTTATAGGTTTTTTGGTGATCTTGCTCATCAACAATAATTAAAGCAACTTTTATCCTTGGGTTGGTTGCCTTGATTTGCATTAATTCAACAATTCTTTCTAAACCAATTGCAAAACCAATAGCATGCATATTCTTTCCGCCCAATTCTTGGCTCAAATGATCGTATCTACCACCACCCAAAAATGCATCTTGTGCGCCTAGTTCATCAGAAACAACCTCAAAAACTAAACCAGTATAGTAATCAAGACCTCTTACAAGAGCTGGATCAATAATGATATTGCATCTATCAGAGAAATGTTTAGAGATATCTCTTAACATAGCCTTGGATCTATCTGAAATAAAATCATCGAAATTTGGAGCTTCTTCTAATAGAAGTTGGGTTGCCTGCTCCTTGGAATCAAGGACTCTTAATGGATTTGTATTCAGTCTTGCAATATCTTTTTCATGTAACTCTGCAATGTGTGGTTTAAAAAAATCTTTTAAGGCTTGGCAAAAAAGTTCTTTTGATTCCTCATCCCCTAAATGATTAATTTTAAGAGTGTAATTAGTAATGCCAAGTTGCTCATTTATTTTGAGGACCAAGGAAATAATCTCATATTCACTCAGCCCTTCCTCGTAACCAAGATACTCAACACCGGCCTGATGAAATTGCCTGAAACGACCTTTCTGGGGTCTTTCATATCTAAACATTGGGCCTTGATACCATAATTTATGTTTTTCATGCTCTTGTTTTTTTTGAATAATTGCGCGAATAACGCTCGCTGAGCCCTCCGGACGCAAGCTAACGCTTTCTTGATTTCTATCTAAGAAACTATAAAGTTCTTTATTGACTATATCGGATGAATTGCCTACGGAGCGATCAAATAAATCTGTGGATTCTAGCAATGGGGTGCGGATTTCCTGGATATTAAATGCATCAAAAGCTTGGGCAAGCTTTTCTTCGAGCATGTGCCATTTTTTCAGATCATCGGGAAAGAAATCTGGCATACCTCTCAATGATTGAATTTTCACTAATTAACCCTTAACAATAATGTTGCTTACTTTTCTACTCTCAAGTTTTTCTCTTACCTGGTCTTCTATTGTATCAACAAGTTTCTCATTAGAGACTTTTTTTAAGGGGGATCCGTCGACATACAATAGATTGCTCGGACCTCCAGTTAAACCGACATCTGCTGCTTTTGATTCTCCCGGACCATTAACATAGCATCCAATAATTGCTACTTCTAAATCCTCTGAAATTCCTTCAAATCTGTTTTCTAATTCATTGACAACCTCTATGACATTAAAATTTTGTCTTGAGCAGCTAGGACATGCAATTATTCTAATTCCACGACTTCTTAGATTTAAACTTTTTAAAATATCCCATCCAATTTTTATTTCATCCACTGGATCTGACGCAAGAGAAATTCTAATTGTATCCCCTATACCATCAGCTAAAAGAAGCCCAAGACCAATAGATGATTTAACAGAGCCTGCTCTATAACTTCCAGATTCAGTAATCCCAAGGTGCAATGGCTGATCAAGTAGCTTAGAAAATTTTCTATAGCTTTCAACAGTCATCTTAATATTTGACGCTTTTAAACTTAATTTAAAGTTTTGAAAATCGTGCTTATCGAGAATCTCTACATGCCTTAGAGCAGATTCCACCAAAGCGTCAGAATTAGGTTCACCATATTTCTTTTGCAAATCTTTTTCCAATGAACCAGCATTTACTCCAATTCTTATAGGTACATTATTATCTTTTGCAGCCTGAATAATTTGCTTTACCTTATCCGCTTTGCCAATATTGCCAGGATTTATTCTTAAACAGTCAGCGCTATCTGCAACTAAAAGAGCGATTTTATAATCAAAGTGAATATCAGCTACCAGAGGAATAGAAACAGCTTTTTTAATCTTTTTGAAGGCTGCTGCACATTCTTCATCAGGGACAGATACCCTTACAATATCTGCTCCGGCAGCTTGCAAGTCTTCTATTTGACCAACAGTTGCCTGAACATCTGCAGTGTTAGTATTGGTCATAGATTGAATAGAAATCGGATGATTGCCGCCAACGCCAACATCACCAACAAAAATTGGTTTTGTTATCTTTCTCACAATCCAAGAATCATTCATTGTCTATCTCAATAGAACTTACATTAAGCTTATTGGCAGCTTGAGTAAAGTTGATTTCATTTTGATTATACATTCCAACTATCCCACCCGCATTTCCAGCGATGATCTTAAATGGAGGAGTGATTGAAATATCAAGACTTTCACCAGTCTTGAATAGCTTGTATATTAGTTGATTATTTCCCTGATAAATCTCTACCCAGCTCTCTTTAAGAAAGCGTAATGATAAATTATTGATCACTCCCTCTGACACTGAAAATTCACGCAACATAGATTCTTCTGTTTGAGTAATTTGAGGCAGGACAAAAGAATTAGCTAGCATTAACGCATCATCAATTAATTTTTGATCATTTTCTGATGGAATTTCAAAAATCTCTTTTTTATTTTTAGCGGGGAGATTTATCATTTCTGTTGATACGCTGGGCTGACTCCACTTATTAATAAAAATAAAGGTTAAGATTAAAAGCATTGCTAAAGCAGCTGCAATTTTGATTTGAGGGTAGAAATCTTGAATCCAATTTTTTTTAATATTTGCGCTCTCATCAATAATATTATCAGCATCATATATATCAAAAAATTCCTGATTAATTCCCAGGAACATTGAGTATTTTTCAAAATATCTTAAAGCAAAAATCTTGGAAGGAAAAATAGAATAATCACCAGACTCAATTGCCTTAATGAAATCTTCATTAATATAGGTTTTTTCTGATACTTGAATTTCAGACAACCCAAGTGAGACGCGCATAATCTTAAATTGCTTACCAATTTTTGCAGTTTGAGCTGATTTTAAAATCATGAGGTGTTAACTATATTAATATTCTTAGAGCTAGTTTTTCCTTTAATGCTCTTCGTAAGCTTGCCAACTAATTGGCCACATGCTCCATCTATCGCATCTCCTCTTGTAATTCTTAGAGTTGTAATCACACCTTTGCCAATCAAGTAGTCTTTAAAATCTTGAATAACCTTCTCTTTCGACCTTAAATAATTACATCCATCGAAAGGATTAAATGGAATGAGATTAACTTTACAAGAAAGACCGCGAAGAATTTCAACAAGCTGTTTTGCATGTTCAAGTGAATCATTGACTCCATCGATTAAAATATACTCAATAGTAATTGTTTTCCTTTTGCTTTGATTAACCAGATAATCTTTGCAAGACTGAATTAGTTGATCAAGTGGGTATTTTTTATTAATCGGAACAATTTCATCTCTTAATTTATCATTTGCGGCATGCAAAGATATTGCTAAAGAGACATCAGTTCTTGATGCTAATTTTTTAATTTCTGGAACTATTCCTGAGGTGCTTAATGTAATGCGTCTTTTAGAAAGACCATAAGCATTTTGATGTTGCATAATTGAGATAGAGCTAAGAACTGGAATCACGTTCAATAAAGGCTCGCCCATGCCCATAAAAACAACATTAGAAATTTGCTGAGAGGGTTGCTGATAAAAATTCGCTATCCATAGCTGACCAATGATTTCATTGGGCGTTAAGTTCCTTTCAAAGCCCTGAGCACCGGTAGCACAAAATGTACACTGCAAAGCACAACCCGCTTGAGAGGAAATACAAAGCGTCAGTCTTTTTCTCTCGGGAATGATGACCATTTCTATCATCGAGCCAGAATCTAATTTAATAAGGTATTTCTTAGTCCCTTCAGGAGAAATCAAGCAATCCTCAACCTCAGGAGGCTCTGCTATAGCTAGCTCACTTAATTGCTCTCTTAATTCAAGGCTAAAGTCAGTCATCTCCATAAAATTAAGCACTCCCCTCTGATGAATCCACTTCATCAATTGGGAGGCTCTAAATTTTGGTTGCTTAATTGAGCCGAAAAATTCCACCAAGGATTCATGGGAGAATCCAAGCAAGTTTAATTTTTCTTTAGGCACTCAATTAAAAGATTTCATTAGCTTCAAAGAAATAAGCAATCTCTCTAGCAGCGCTCTCTAATGAATCTGATCCATGTACAGCATTTGCATCAATAGTCTCTGCAAAATCTGCTCTAATTGTTCCGGGCTCTGCATCACTTGGATTGGTAGCGCCCATCAACTCTCTATTTTTTAATACAGCATTTTCTCCTTCAAGCACTTGCACAAAAACAGGTGCAGAAATCATGTATTCAACAAGATTTAGGAAAAAGGGTCTTTCTTTGTGCTCTGCATAAAATCCACCTGCTTTGGCTGCATCCATATGAATGAGTTTGCCAGCAACAATTTTTAGGCCATTCTCTTCAAAGCGATCAATAATCTTGCCCATAAGATTTCTTGATGTTGCATCCGGCTTTATAATTGATAGTGTTCTTTCTAGTGACATAAGGCTACTCCTAAATTTTGCGACATTATAGGCGAGTTAATCAGATTCATCCATCCATGCCATCTGAATTGCTTCAAGTATTTTTTCATTAGAATTCAATGGATCATCATCAAAGTTTTCTAAGGAGCATATTTTGCTGTGTAAATCAGGAAAACTTATCCACTGAGGATCAATTTCTGGATAGGCATCATGCAAATCTATTGCGATATTAAGAATATCTGACCATTTATACTGCATCAATGATCCTCGGAGACTTGGTTGATTGTATATTTTGGTAATTCGACAGTAAACTCGCCATCTGTTGGGATAGTTTGGCAACTTAAACGTGAATTTGCTTCTAATCCCCAAGCCTTATCAAGCATATCTTCTTCAGTCTCAGAAGCCTCATCAAGATGATCAAAACCTTCTCTGACGATAATATGACATGTGGTGCAAGCACATGACATTTCACATGCATGCTCTATTTTAATACCCTCTCTTAGAGCAGCTTCACAGATAGACTCATCTGACCTAGTTTCAAACTTAGCTCCATCAGGACAAAGCTCAAAGTGAGGTAATAATTTTATAAAAGCCATATTAGATAGTGAAACTTTCGCCACACCCACACACAGCTTTTGCATTTGGATTGTGAAACTTAATACCTTTGTTGAGACCATCATCAGAATAATCGACCATGCTGCCTTTCAGGTAATTAAGACTCTCTTGGTCAACATAAATGTTGCATTCACTTTCATTAAATATGATATCTTGGTCTTCAGTCAAAATATCATCAACATAATCAAAAAAGTATTCAAAGCCTGAGCAACCAGCTTTTTTAACGCCAATACGCACACCCAAGCCCTTACCTCGACTTTGAATGCTCGAAACAAAGTGCGCAAGTGCACTTTCAGAAAATTTCAATGCTTCTGGGGAAAACTTTTCCATCTTTACTGCTTTTGCTCGTAATCCTCTATAGCTTGTTTAATTGAATCTTCGGCAAGAACAGAACAATGAATTTTAATAGGTGGTAACTCAAGAGCCTCCACAATATCAATATTTTTAATTTCTTTGGCTTCTTCAAGTGTTTTACCAAGAAGCATTTCAACCAATTCGCTTGAGGAGGCAATAGCCGATCCACAACCATATGTCTTGAATTTCACATCCTTGATAACATGGGTATTGCCTTGTTGCTCACATTTAATCTGCAGCTTCATAACATCACCACATGCTGGAGCACCAACCATTCCAGTGCCAATATCCATATCCTTTGGATCAAACCTACCTACATTATATTTTGCAGGCTCGTTAATAGTATTTTCAAACTTATCAACTACTTTTTTGCTATATGCCATAAATACCTCCCAATATTTAATGCGTTTGCCAATCCACTGTATCAAGATCAATACCATCAAGATACATTTCCCATAGGGGTGATAGCTCCCTAAGTCTTTCAACAGCATGGTTAATTAGTGACAGTGTGTATTCAATATCTTCATCAGTGGTAAAACGACCAAAAGAAAATCTTATAGAGCTAGATGCAAGTTCATCTTTTCTTCCCAGTGCTCTTAATACATATGAGGGTTCTAAACTTGCAGAGGTGCAAGCAGACCCTGAAGACACCGCAATATCCTTTAAGGCCATGATTAAAGATTCTCCTTCTACGTACGCAAAGCTAATATTTAGAATATTGCTAACTTTATTTTTAATGTCTCCGTTCACATAAATTTCTTCAATTTTTGAAACAGAGTCGTAAAACTTTTTATGAAGGGCTTCGATTTTCTTTTTATCGGAAAACATTTCCTCTTTGGCAATTCTAAAAGCTTCTCCCATTCCAACAATTTGATGCGTTGGCAAGGTGCCAGATCTCATCCCTCTTTCATGGCCACCTCCATGCATTTGAGCCTCAATTCTTACTCGTGGTTTACGAGATACGAATAGAGCACCGATTCCTTTAGGGCCATAAGTCTTATGAGCAGAAAAGGACATTAAATCTACGGGTAGCTCAGACAAGTTTATTTCTACTTTGCCAGTACTTTGAGCAGCATCCACATGAAAAAAGATGCCTTTTTCTCTTGCATAAGATCCTATCTCATGAAGATTATTGACTGTACCAAGCTCATTGTTAACGTGCATGATTGAAATCAGAACAGTATCGTCTCTTACAACGCTATCTATTAAGCTAGTGGTTATAAGTCCACCTTCTGTTGGATCTAAATAAGTCACCTCAAAGCCCTCTCTTTCAAGCTGCCTACATGCATCCAATACAGCTTTATGCTCAATCTTAGAAGTAATTATATGTTTGCCTTTTGCTTGATAGAAATTTGCAATGCCCTTAATAGCTAGATTATTTGCTTCAGTGGCACCGGATGTCCACACAATTTCTCGGGGATCGCAACCAACTAGGTTTGCTACATGCGACCTAGCCTCCTCGACAGATTCTTCTGCCTTCCAGCCAAATTTATGAGAACGTGATGCTGGATTACCAAAATTTCCATCTAAAGTTAAATGATCGGAAATCTTTTTAGCAACCCGAGGATCTACTGGAGTCGTAGATGCATAATCAAGATAGATTGGTAGGTTTATGTCAGCACTCATTATTGTATTTCCATTAATTTAATATGTGGTTGCTTAGGTGATTCAGCGAGCTCTGCAATTGAAATATCCCTTAAAAAACTATCCACAACATTGTTTAAGTCATCCCATAGCTGGTGAGAGTTACATCTTTTGCCTGCATGGCAGGTAGCGGTGCCAGCACAGTTTGTAGAGTCTAGATTTTCTTCAACGGCATGCATAATATCCTTAATTGAAATATGTTTTGGCTCGATAGCAAAGATATATCCACCATTCCTACCTCTAATACTATCAACCAATCCAGCCACTCTAAGCTTTCTGAATAATTGCTCTAAATAAGCAAGATCAATACCCTGTCTATTAGCAATATCTTTTAAAGCAACCGGTGTAGAGTCAAGCGATAAAAATTCAAGATCTGCTAATGCGTTGACCGCATAGCGACTCTTAGTAGTAAAATTCATGTGGGTATTATGAATACCCGAGTTAATTAGTCAAGTTTTATTTGCATTCCTAATCTTTCGGCAACTTCCCCATAAGTTTCAATGACATTACCCAGATCTTGACGAAATCTATCTTTGTCCATTTTAGTCAAAGTATCCTTATCCCATAAGCGACAACCATCGGGCGTAAACTCATCTGCTAACAACATTTTGCCATTAAAAATTCCAAATTCTAATTTATAATCAACTAAAATAAGATTAGCTTCTTTGAAAAAATCAACAAGAATATTGTTGGCTTTTAAGCTCAATTCCCTCATTGAATCAGCTTGCTCTTGAGAAGCCCAACCAAAAGACTCAATGTGATGATCATTAATCAAAGGATCGCCCAAGGCATCGTCTTTTAAGAAAAATTCAAACAGCGGGGGGTCTAGTATCAAGCCATCTTCAATACCTAATCTTTTACACAGGGAGCCTGTAGCTCTATTTCTAACAACGCATTCTATGGGAAACATCTCCAGCTTACGGACAAGTGATTCGTTGCCTGATAAAAGCTCAATAAAATGAGTTTCAATGCCTTTGGAAGCTAAAAACTCCATAACAAATGCATTGAATTGATTATTTACCTTCCCCTTATTATCTAATGCCTCCATTTTCTTGCCGTCAAAGGCAGAAGTATCATCTCTAAATTCCATAATTAGGTGTTCTGGATTAGAAGTAGCAAATAAAGATTTGGCTTTACCGGTGGTAATTTGTGATAATTTTTCCATAGTTTTAACTCAGTAGTTCATTAATTTTAGAGATGAGCTGCTCAGCTTCCTCATTAGCACCAGTCAAGGATTTAACTAAAATATTTGTTTTACCTTCCTTGGTTGTAAGAATAATTTTAAATTCAGCTGCTTCATTAAGCAATAAAGAATCATTGTTTTCATTATCTGTAAAATTTAAAAAAGAAAACCAGCTGCTCTTTTCAGATTCTGCAGAATAGCTTACTAAAAATATTCCATTATCTCTATCTATATCATTTGAGGTAATATTGCCCGCTGTAAGTGCCCTGCTCACAGCTGACCAGGCCCTATCAAAGCCCAAATCTAGCTCAATCATTGTTTGATTGTTGAGATTAAAAATTTTAGCTTTTTTTCTATCATTAAGATTCTGAGCTGCAAGCGAGGTACCAGCAAATGAAGAAACTGAGCTAGCAAAATACTGCACAATTTTTTCAAGCTCAGTTTGTATAAAGGTAGAGTCTAAATCTTCACTAACTTCATCCAAGTTTGTATTTGACCTAAGAAATATCTCTGTTGATGCTTCCTTGATACCATGCTCAATAACTAGCTGTAAATTTAGATTTTCAGAATGTTCAATTATAAATATGCCGGTGTCTGGATTTGCGGTAACTATAGACATGGAAGAGGCTTCAATATAATTCTTGGCAATTGGCCAGGCTGTTGAAGGCATTGTTTCAATGTAGACCCACATTAATTCTCCTAACCTTCTTAATTGAACTTCATTAGACTCTCCTGAAGAAAAAATTTGCCTCGGGGCAGGAATATCTTGCTCTTCAGCTGAGGCAATGCCTTCTGTAATAGGAGGATAATGATCGTCCGTGATGATTTGTAAATTCTCATCATCTAGAGTTAGATCTGAATTGACTTCCTCTTCAAAAAATTTATATTTAGTTTCGGGGAACATTCCCTCTGGACCAGAAATATATGAGCATGAAGTCAAGCACATTATTAATGATAAAGAGCAAAAGGATTGAATGTTTTTCATAGTAATTTTAATTTAATCATCTCATTTTTTATAGCATCATGATACTGAGAATCTAAAGATATCAGGGGCAGACGAATGCCGGAATTAATTTTCATCATTTGTTCTAACATCCATTTTACCGGTATTGGATTAGCCTCAATGAATAAAAGTTCAAAAATATTTCTGTACATATCATTTAGTTCTTTTGCATCCTCATAGTGCCCCTCAAGATTAAGCCCACAAATTTTAGCAACTTGGCTGGGAAGGATGTTTGCTGCAACAGATATGACGCCATCTCCACCTGTTGACATAAACTCACTAAAAGTTGGGTCATCTCCTGATAAAATAGCAAAATATTTTTGATCATTTACTCTATCTCGAATAGACATTAATTCATCCAAACGCACAGGATCATCTACTGCCTCTTTAATCCCAACTATATTAGGATGATAGGAAAGCCTAGACACAGTCTCTGGTCTAAGATCGCATGCTGTCCTGGATGGGACGTTATATAAAATTTGAGGTATTTCTACAGAATCAGCAATCTTCATATAATGCTGATAAAGCCCTTCTTGATTAGGTTTGTTGTAATAAGGGGTAACTATTAAAGCAAAGTCAGCACCTAGTGATGCGGCAGTTTGTGTTAGCTCTAAAGCTTCCTGAGTGGAATTTGCTCCTGTGCCAGCAATCACAGGGATTCTTCCATCAACAAACTCAATAGTCTGCTCAATGATTTTAAGATGCTCCATAACAGAGACGGTTGCAGACTCTCCTGTTGTTCCAACGGCAACAATTCCATTGGTTCCTGATTGAATATGCCAGTCAATCAAGGATTCTAATGATTGATAGTCCAATGATCCATCGGCACGCATAGGTGTCACTATAGCTACAAAACTGCCTTGGAGGGGTTGCATCATTTCTATTTTCAGTAAAAAATGAAACTATACACTTTTTTCGAGAAAAATAATGGCTAAAAATCTAGTAGGTAAGAAATGTCCAGCATTTAAAGCTGATGCAACAAATGATCAAATGGTTGAAAATTCTTCCTTCAATGGAATGAACGTTGTTATATATTTTTACCCAAAAGATAGTACTCCGGGATGTACAACAGAAGGCCAAGAATTTCGAGATAGTTACAAGCTATTTAAAAAGATGAATACAGAGATTTTGGGTGTCTCTAGAGAATCAATTAAATCTCATGAGAAGTTTAAATCTAATCAAAGCTTCCCATTTGAGCTTCTCTCCGACCCAGATGAAAAAGTATGCAAAGCATTTGATGTAATGAAATTAAAATCTATGTATGGAAGAGAATACATGGGAGTTGATAGAAGCACATTCATTGTTGATTCATCTGGAAAAATTCAAAAAGAATGGAGAGGTGTTAAGGTTAAAGGGCATGTACAGGAAGTCTTGGAGGCTGTAAAAGAGCTAACCTCGTAATTTAGCTAGTCAGCTAACTTTTCAGGCCATGCATTCCATATAGCCTTAATTAGCGTAGCTATTGGTATAGCAAAAAATACTCCCCAAAATCCAAACAGGCTACCGAAGACAAATACAGCAAGAATAATCATTACTGGATGAAGCTTAACAGCGTCAGAAAACAATATTGGAACTAATAAATTTCCATCTAGTATCTGCAATGCAAGATACGAACCCATGAGGAGCCAGAAATCAAAAGTTAAATTAAATTGTAATAGCCCTATGATTGCAACAGGGATGGTTACTATAAAAGCTCCTAGGTATGGAATTAATACTGAAAAACCAACCAATACCGATAAAAGAGCGACATATTCTAGGCCAAAGTAAAGAAAAATCATTGCTGCTAAACTTCCAACAATAACAATTTCAATTGCCTTGCCTCTTGCATAATTACTCAGTTGCCCGTCCATCTCTATCCAGATGTTTTTTAGCATCATCCTCTCTGCTGGAAGAATGCTCAGCAAACCTGAAATAATCTCTTTTCTGTCAAATAAAAAGAAAAAGACTAAAATGGGCAATAAAACTAAATTTATTGCTACCGTAACTGTGCTTTGAATGCCAGTAATGCCAGCCTTAACAAAATCTTGAGATAAAGTGGTAATTTGTCCTGAAAGGGTTTCTAAAAATACAGTAATTTGGTCTGAAGATACTAAGTCAGGGTATTTGGCTGGAATATCCTGTGCAAATATTAAAAAAGAGTTGAGCCATTTAGGAACCTCTAAGACTATAGATTGAAGTTGCTGGTAGACCAATGGAGCAAGCCAAACCATTAATGCGACTCCCAGCAATAAAAAGAAACCATAGGTAATCAAAAATGCAATGATGCCTTTGATCCCAAATGATTCAAGTCTGGTTTGCATGCCAACAAGAAGGTAGGCAAAAATAATACTAATTAAAAATGGGGTAAGGATTCCGCCTAAGAAAAAGAGCACAAAAAAGGCAGAAAGTAACAGCAAAGAGAAAACTAACGTTTCTTCGTTAGAAAATATCTTTTTAAATAAATTATTTATATCTTCAAGCACTTTTAGTATTTAATGTTGTCAAACAAGCTATATATTAATTGAATTTAACCAATAGTGTAAGCATAACAAGCTTAAGCTAAGATAGTCCTATGATACTTAGATGGATTTTAGCCATAGCCTTGATTGCTCCCTCAGCACTTTTCTCTCAAGGAAAAGATCTTAATTTACCAGACCTTGGTGATAGAGTTTCAGGCGTTATTTCTCTTGAACAAGAAAAATTATTAGGTCAAAGTTTTGTGGAGCAAGTTTATGCTCAAGCACCTCTTATTAATGATCCTTTAATACAGGAATACACAGAACTACTGATATACAGATTATCGGAAACATCCCAAGTTAAAGACAGGGATTTCACTATTATATTGATTGATGAGAAATCATTAAATGCATTTGCTGCACCTGGTGGAGTTATTGGCGTCAATGGTGGGTTGTTTTTAAATGCTGGAAATGAAGCGCAACTATCATCCGTACTGAGCCATGAATTAGCTCATCTTAGCCAAAGGCACTTTGCCAGAAATGTCCTTCGAGGTAGAGATACTAATTTAGCCTCTTCACTTGTAATGGTTTCAGCGATCGCCCTAGCAATAGTAGCTAATAACCCTACGGCTATGATGGCTGGTCCTGCAGCTCTTGCGCAACAACAGTTAAGGTATAGTCGAATATTTGAGAGAGAGGCAGATCGCTTTGGGTTCAATAATTTAATTGCGGCCGGGTATGATCCATCCTCAATGGGCCAAATGTTTGAAAATATGGCAAAAGTTAGAAAACTGGCTGGTGATAATCCTCCTGAGTTTCTTCTAACCCATCCAGTGACATCTTCGCGAGTCAGCGATGCCTTGAATGCAGCCGATCAAATAGAGTTTTCAGGTGGGAAGAAAAATACCATCAACTTTGAGTTTGTAAAGGGTAGGCTCAAAGCGAGATATGCCTCCTCCTCTCCCCAAGCCTCAATTAGATTCTTTGAACAGTTATCTGTAGACAGCCCAAACAATGAGAATAAGTATGCTTATCTCATGGCTCTGCAAGCAACAGGCAATTCTAAAAAAGCTTTGGTTATAGTTAATGAGTTATTAGGCAGATATCCAAAAAATTTAATTCTTAATATCACCAAAGCTGAAATATATCTTTTAGATCAGAAATTAGAAAAAGCTAGACTTCAAATAGAAGCAGTATTAAAAATTTCACCTGGTAATTATCCAGCTTCAATAATCAAATCAAATATTCTAAGCGCTCAAAATAAAACGATTCAGGCTGAGGAGATCGTTAGAGATCTCTTGATCACTAAAAATAATGACCCGCATCTTTGGATGATTCTTTCTGAAATTCAAAGATCTGGTAAAAACATTTTAGGATATCATCTCAGCCGAGGCGAATATTACCTCTTACTTGGTGACTTAGAAAATGCCCTTAATCAATTTCAATTCGCACTCAGGATCTCAGGAAGTTCTTTTCAAACCTCAGAGACAATAATGACAAAAATTAAATATGCGCAAGATCGATTGGGGCAAAAAAGAGGTTTTTAAGATTTAATTTGCTCTTTCGGGGGAATCTTTAAGCCTAGTAAAGCCACGCATCCCGCAAAAGGTATTGCTAATAATGGTACCTGGGAGAATGCCACTCCAAATGATTTCGAAATCAAGATAAAACCACTTCCTGAAAAGTCTCCCAAGCGCACAAGAAATGTATCAACAAATACAGACGATTTATAGCGATCTACTTTCTTGAGGTAGCTAAATATTAGTTCTCTTGTTGGCTTATTAATTCCATACTCGAACAATCTTAAAATAATAGTTACAACAAAAACATATCCAATCGTTGGAGCTAAGAAATAACCAATAAACACGCCAGTGAATAAAAAACCGTAGCTCATTAAAATATATTTAGGGCCAACAACTCGCATGATTGCTGCTGTTAAGAAAAATTGAGTAAATAAAGTCAGGACTGTTACTGTCTGCTCTATTTGACTAAAGAAAATAATCCTATTTCCTCCATCTGATGACCAAGCATTTACTATTTCAACAGAGGTAATCCAGTGAACTGTCATGAGAGCCGTCCAAAGATACATATATAGACCAATAGATCGAATCTGAGAAGAGGAGATTAAATTTCTTATAGCATCAAAGCTTGACCCTCCAGGTGACTCGTTAATTCCCTTTAAATTAGAGAATCGCTGCATTAAAACTAATCCTGTGATTAGGGCCAAACAAAGAAAAACTATAGCAATCATTGTAAAAAAAATAATGCCTGATTCATTGAATGTAGAAGCTAGCTGTTTAGAAATTTCTGAACCAAGATAGGCTCCCAAGGATCCTCCCGCTGCTATTACTCCAAAAACATTTGCAGCATTATCCCCTCTGAACAAATTAATAATGACAACCCAAAATATAGACACAACAAAAAAAGAATACACATTGCACCAAATATAAAATATCTGACTCAGAACTATAGATGATGAAAGATCAAAGAATTTCCATAAAATAATAAATCCGAGCAAGTTGGTAATAAAAAAAGAATAGCAGCCTATTAGAACACCCCTTAAATTTTTTCTAGAAGCCAGCCATGAATAAACTGGATTCAATATCAGCATAACAAGTGCTCCAATACCAAGTAGATATGGAAGAATTTCAGAATTTTGAACTGCCATCTCATTTCTTACTGGCCGTAAAATATACCAAGAGCATAAAACTAAAAAGAAGAAGAAACCCGCAAGAATTGATTCTTTTGTGAACGATAAAGTGATTCTCTTTAAAGCTGAGGCGATAGAGTTAAAAAATAATCTCATTAATTTAGAACTACAACAATAGGAGAATTAATGGTGGGTCGCACAGGATTCGAACCTGTGACCAATTCGTTAAAAGCGAACTGCTCTACCAGCTGAGCTAGCGACCCAAGATAGGATTTCATAAAAAAAGGTGATTATTCCATATTTTCCAATAACTGCAAGGCTAAAGAAGAAGCTGCATTATTGGGATAAGTTTGAACAACAAATTGGTATTTAATCTTCGCGGCGCCTGGCTCACCAGACATCATCAAGATATCACCTATTTTCTTATGAGCCAGAGGAGTTCTCCAGTGTTCTGGGTGGTTAACTGCAAGTAACTGGAAGAAAGTTTCGCTTTGTTCAAGATTAGATTCCAGCAATGAAATCTCTCCAAGCCAAAATAAACTCAGAGGAATTTTTTCATCATCGCTAAAATTATCTGCAAGATACACAAAAGATTTTTTAGCATCTTCAAAATTCTTATCATTTAGCTGAGAAATAGCCTGCTCATAGACCTCATCTATACTTTGTCCATCATTGATACCTTCAAATCTAAATGAATTTTCAGCGACTTGCGCTTGAGTGTCTGGAGTATTATTTATTTCAACCTTGCTTTGATTTTCATTTAAAAGCTTGTCGATCAGATATGCTTGTGATTCCAGCTCACTTCTCAGAGCAGAAATTTCACCTTCTAACTCTTGCACTTTTAAAAATAAAATATCTCCGGCATCAACTTCCTGTGATTCTATAAACAAAGGAGTCGATAGCAAAACAGCAAAAAAGAATTTCATGAGAATTTAAACTATCTAATTTCTACTCTTCTATTTTTTGACCAAGCTGAATCATTAGAACCTAAGGATAGAGGTCTTTCCTCTCCATAGCTTTTTACAGAAAGTTGACTTCGCTTGATACCATTTGCAATCAGATAATTGGCTACTGATTCGGAACGACGTTGACCTAGTGCTAAGTTATATTCTCTTGTGCCCCTCTCATCGGCATGACCTTCAAGCGATAAAGTAATTTTATTATTTTTATTCATTAGCTCTACAACACCCTTTAATGCCTGAATTGATTTGCTTGTAAGAGTGAATTGATCATATTCAAAATAGACAATAGCATTAGCTAAAACAGCTTGAGTGGCAGTAGATTTCGGAGAAACTGTGACTCCAGCCACAGCTTGATTTGCAACAGATTCCTCTGTTACTTGCAAAGAACTGCATGCTGTAAAAAGAATTAATGCCAAAGAAGCAAAAACAGTATTTAAAGGTCTATGTATCATAATATTATCCAAGTATTTTTATTTTAAAAAATTTGACCAAGCTGGCTCTCGAACCTCTCCTTGAGATGCTGGCAGCTTAAAAGTTGCACCGCTCAAGCTAAAGCCTGCAAGCATGCTTTGATCTTCTTCAGTTATTCCATAGATTACCATATTACCGTTCGGAGCAACACTGGGCGATTCATCCATTTTTGCTTCAGTTAATATTCTTATAAAGTTTTCTTTTTTATATTTAAGAGCTATATGAAATAAACCATCTGCTGAGCGATGAACAAAGATTATTCCTTCCTCATTCGGAAGATAGCTAGCCTTGGCGTTGTAACTTCCTTCAAAAGAAATTCTCTTAGCTTTGGAATTCAATCTTCTTAAATCTAATTCATAAATTTGAGGAGATCCTGATCTACCGCTTGTAAAAAGTATTTTATTGCCCTTTGGTGACCATGAAGACTCTGTATCAATTGCAAATTGATTGGTCATCCGGGTTAATGTTTGATCTCTTAATCGTAGAATATATATCTCAGCATTCCCATCTTGATAGATAGTTAAAGATAAATATTTGCCATCTGGAGACCAAGATGGAGAGCTAATTTGAGTATTCTTGGAAAGAACTGATTCCCTCTTTCCTGAAGCAATATTTTGAATATAAACTTTAGCTAGGCCTGTTTCGAACGACACATATGCAACCTTTTTTCCATCTGGAGACCAAGACGGAGAGATAATTGGCTCTGAGCTGCTCAAAAGAGTCTGTTCATTTGCGCCATCTGAGTCAGCTAACATCAAACGATATCGAGATTTAACATCCTCTGATTTAATTTCATTCACGTAAAGAAGCTTAGTTGAGGCAATACCTTTAATTCCTGCAATAGATTCATATATGCCGTCGCTGGTATAATGAGCAAGCTGCCTAAGTTGATTTGGTAATCCAAATACTTTTGAGCTTCGAATTTTTCGTCTTTTTTGTATATCGTAAATCTCATAACTCACATCGATAGAGTTCTTTTCTTTAATAATATTGCCTGCTACCAGATAATCCATTCCAAGCAGTCTCCAATCTTGGTAGTCAATCTCCTCATCTTCTATTTCAAGCGGAAGTAATAGACGCTCATCTAGCAAAGAAAATTCCCCTGTTCTACTTAAATCATTGCGAATAACTTCATTTAATTTTTTAGACACGCTTGCATTTCCAGCAAAAGGAATCATTGCCACTTTAAATGGATCCTCCGAGCCCTTGGTTATCTCTAGAAAAAGTTCGCTAGAGCAAAATAAAGGCAAAACAGACAATGCAAAAAGAAATATTTTTTTCATGATGGTTTAAAGCTAACTGCTATTTTTTTGAACTCTTTTTTATAAAGTGAGGACGGTATTTCATTGAAAAAATTTAGAGTTTCCACCCTCCGAACGGCTTGAAGTGCAGAGTTATCAAATCGAATGTTGCCACTACTTTTTATGAGATATACCTTAGAGATACGGCCAGTTGACTGGATATGCAGTCTTAAATTAGCCACCAAGCCCTCAGGAATATTTCTTGGTTTCATCCAAGCATTCTCTATGGTGTTAATAATTTTTTGACTATAAAAAAATATTTGCTCCTGCTCCTGAGAAAGAATGATACTTTGTTCTTGTTCTAGTAAGCCTGATAGGTTGGAATAAAGCATGCTTTCTTCAATGGCTAGCTTTAATTCGCTTGATTCCAATGCAGCTGCTTGGGTGACTTTTTGTTGCATTTGAGGACTATCAAAGGATTTAGGATTTACAGTCTCTTGCTGAGCTGACTTAATCTCAGATTCAAACTTGAGCTCTACTTGCAATGGTTTTGAAATTAACAGATTTTGTGACGAGTTACTGTTAAACGTCCCATATAAATATAGAAAAATTGCTGCATGAAAGCAAAATGAAAAAAAAGATGCATTGAGATATCTTAAATTAGCTGTCATACCCTGAAGTCACAATACCAATTTTCTGTATTCCTAAACTTTGAATGCTCGCCATTCCCTTTGCGACAAAATCAAATGGTACCTTTGCATCACTCTTGAATACAATTTCAATTTCTGGATTAGCCTCATAAATGATCTTAGCTTTGCTCTTTAACTCTATTAATGAAATCGGTAACTGTTCCTCTCCTAGATTAAGAAAGTATTCACCCTTTGCATCTATAGAAATAACTAAAGGCTCGCTAGAAATAGACATTTTAGTGGTGTCTGTTTTAGGTAAATTTACCTCGATACCCTGAATAAGCAGAGGAGATAAAACCATGAAAATTATGAGCAATACAAGCATCACATCAATGTATGGAACTACATTAATTTCTGCATTGAGCTTTTTTCTCTTGCCAATTCGGTAAATCAATTCTTTTCTTTGACAGTTTGTCTGTAAAGTATGCTGGCAAGCTCTTCACCAAATATTGAAGATTGCTGAAGCTGAGAGTCGGATTCTGAAGCAAAACGATTGTAGGCAACGACTGCTGGTATTGCAGCAAATAACCCTAATGCAGTTGCAACTAGAGCCTCAGAAATACCTGGAGCTACAGCATTGATGGTTGCTTGAGTTGCATCAGAAAGACCTTGAAATGAATTGATTATTCCCCAGACTGTTCCAAATAATCCTACATATGGACTAACAGAACCAACATTTGCCAAAAAGGGTAAGTGCTTCATCAATGAGTCTTCTTCTCTTGCCAACGAAACTCTTATGGCACGATTGACGCTCTCCAAATCTTCGATGGAAATTTTTTGACCATCCGCCAATCTCAAAAATTCTCTGAAGCCGTGCTTGAAAACATTCCTTGACCCAGTCAATTCGTCCCGAGGAATATTTTTAACAATCTCATATAACTCATTTAAATCTTCGCCAGACCAAAATTGATCTTCAAATGCCCTATTGGCTGCTTTAATTTTATTTAAATTAAAATATCTCTCAAAAATTACAATCCAGGATAAGACTGAAACCACTAGTAATACGATCATAACCAACTGAACAATGAGACTGGCTTGAAGAAATAAATCTATGATTGAAAAGTTTTCCATGTGTACTACCTAAATAGAGCTAATAAGCTATCAGGAAAAGCTTTTGGTTTATTTTTGATGCTATCAAAGTAACAAACCTCAACCAGTCCCTTACAAATGAGTGTATCATTTTTTTGATTAACAGCTGACTGAAGAAATTGTATGCGAGCCTTGCTTACAAGCACTGCATTAGTTTTTATGATTAATGTATTCTCAAGTTTTGCTGGTGCGCAAAACTCTAAATCTATTTTTTTAACGACATATGATTCCATGTGCAGCAATGCATCAGTCTGAGAGAGATGGTGATCTGCTAAAAATTGAGATCTAGATCTTTCAAAGTATTTGAGATAATTGGCATGATAAACCACGCCCTGAAAATCTGTGTCCTCAACAAAAATCTTGCAAATAAAGTCGTTACACTTGAATAGAGGCTTCATGTTGCTCGATATCTACTTGAAAAAGGTAGCGAAGAATTTCAATGTAATCTTCCCACATTAAATCAATGGTCATTGGAGAAAAATCTAATTCTGGGACCAATGTACCTGCTAAAATTCTAACTTTGATTGGTCTGCGATTAAATTTATAAATTAATGCTGGGAATTCTCCAGGGGGAGTTGCAGCTAAAACCTGATCCCACCATTCTGCTGAAGGCTCGGCACCATCACCATACCTCTTGCATTCAATGCACCAGCGCCCTAATTTAAGATCAGGTAATTCCTTTGTTCTTGTTTGCTCTAAAATCCTTTTGACGGGCTGGGTTAAATTAAGTTCTTGTACCAGCAAGTTACCAATTTCTCTTTCAAAATTAGCCCCTTTTGTTCTTGAGTTAATTGCCAAGACTATGCCTCTTCATCAATAAAATCATCTGGAAATTCAGCATTGGTATGAACCTCTTGGACATCATCTAGGTCATCCATAAAATTCATAATTTTTAGAACTTTTTCTGATGCCTCTTGATCAAGATGAACTAATGTTTCTGCTCTCATGGTTGTTTCAGCATTTAAAGTTTCAATATCTTTTTCTTGCAAAGCTTCAGTGACATCAGAAAGGTTAATTGGAGTAGTAATAATTTCAAAGTAATCCTCTGTTACCACAAAGTCTTCTGCTCCAGCTTCTAAGGCTAGCTCCATAATAAGGTCTTCTTCATAAGAGTTTGCAACATGAATTACGCCAAGTTTGCTGAATAAATATGCTACAGACCCATCTGTGCCCATGTTCCCTCCAAACTTAGAAAAAGCATGGCGCACATCGGCTACTGTTCTATTTCTATTGTCAGTCATCGTCTCAACTAAAATAGCAACTCCATTAGGTCCATACCCTTCAAAAACAAGCTCTTCAATTATGCCCATTTCTCCTGTACCCGAGCCTTTTTGTATTGCGCGTTTAATCGTATCTTTCGGCATATTAGAAGCATTTGCTTTATCCAATGCTAATCTTAACCTGGGATTATCATCTGGATCAGGGCCACCTTTTGCAGCAACTGTAATTTCTCTTATTACTTTCGTCCAAATCTTACCTCTAGAAGCATCCTGCCTAGCCTTGCGATGTTTAATATTGGCCCATTTAGAATGTCCTGCCATAATCTATTCCTTCTCAACCGTTGATTGCACGTGTAACTCCTCTAATTGAGCTGAAGTAACCTCTCCAGGGGCATTTGTTAGCAAGCAGGAGGCACTTTGTGTTTTAGGGAATGCTATCACGTCTCTTATATTGGTTGTGCCTGTCAGGAGCATAACTATTCTATCTAATCCAAAAGCAATACCTCCATGCGGCGGGCAACCAGAAGATAAGGCAGATAATAAAAAACCAAATTTTTCGTCCGCTTCCTCTGATGAGATTCCGAGTATCTTAAATATCTCACTCTGCATTACTGGATCGTGGACCCTTAAAGAACCTCCACCTAACTCATATCCGTTCAATACAAAATCATAGGCACAAGCCAGCGCCTCATCTGGATTGTTAGCAAGTTCGTCAATAGTTACGACTGGAAGCGTAAAGGGATGATGCAAAGAAGTTAATTTATTTTCCTTGGTTCTCTCAAACATAGGAAAGTCAACAATCCAGCAAGGCGCCCATTCAGATACATAAAGGTCTAGATCATCAGCTAGTTTTTTTATAAGGGAGCTCATAGATAAATTAACTACATTGGCATTGCCAGCACCAAAGAAAATCATGTCACCATTTTCAACTTTAAGGGCGGAAGTTACTGAATTCACAGTTGCTTGATCAAGGAATTTTAAAATTGGGGACTGGAGACCGTTTTCTTCTTCCAAGGCTACCACTTTAATATACGCTAGACCTTTTGCACCTAACTTTCCTACAAAATCAGTATATTCATCAATTTTCTTTCTTGTAAGTTCAGCTGCTCCTGGGACACGAAGCGCAACCACTCTTGCCTTCGGATCATTTGCCGGCCCAGAAAATACTTTAAATTCTTCATTTTTCATAAGCTTAGAAATATCTTCAAGCTCTAATGGAATTCTAAGATCTGGTTTATCGCAACCATACTTAGCAATAGCATCTTTGTATTTAATGCGAGGAACTTCGATGGGTTCGTAGTTTGTGAATTCAGCCAATAAAGAAGTAATGAGATCCTCTCCCAAATTTATAATATCTTCAGTGGTGACAAATGAAGCTTCTATATCAACTTGAGTAAATTCAGGCTGTCTGTCTGCTCGCAAATCCTCATCTCTAAAGCATTTGGCAATTTGATAATACTTATCCAGGCCGCCTATCATTAAAAGTTGTTTAAATAGTTGAGGTGATTGAGGTAAAGCAAAGAATTCACCAGGATGAACTCTGCTAGGTACCAAATAATCACGAGCGCCTTCTGGTGTAGCTCTTGTTAAGATTGGAGTTTCAATCTCATGAAAATTATTTGACTCTAAAACTGATCTAATTTTTGAAGTAATTTTTGATCTTTTGATCAATCTATCATTAATATCAGGCCTTCTTAAATCAAGAAATCTATTTTTTAATCTGACATCTTCATTAACCTCTTGATAATCATCCAAAGGAAACTTAGGCGTTAATGCTTTGGAGTAAATGGCTAAGCTCTGGGCTTCAATCTCAATTTCACCTGTTGCCATCTTTAGATTGATCGCTCCTTCAATCCTTGGTCTCACTAAGCCTTTGATATTTATAACAAACTCACTTCTGCATGAGTCTGCAAGGTCAAATGTATCTTTAGATTCTGGATTAAAAACTACCTGCACTATTCCATGCAGATCTCTGATATCTAAAAAAATAACACCGCCATGATCTCTTCTTTTGTGAACCCAGCCTGAAATCTCAACCTCTGCACCAATATCAGAACTTTGAATATCCCCGCAGTAGTGTGATCGCATTTTTTAACTTCCTTTTTAAAATTTATTTTTCCGTGCTAGAGCTCGGAGATGTGTCTGTAGTTTTTTTTGGTTCTTTTGGTTTGCTAGCCTTATCATCTTTAGCATCTACTATATTCTTTTTAGCGCCAGTTTTAAAATCTGTTTCATACCAGCCACCGCCCTTCAGCCTAAAGGAAGGAGCTGATACTAACTTCTGAATAGATTTTTCACTACATTGAGGGCAAATTTCAGCAGGCTGATCAGAAAATTTCTGAATTAATTCAAATTGATGCTCGCAATTAGAGCATTTGTAATCATAAATCGGCATAAGTGTCTAAAAAAATATAAAATTATAAACTAAATGAATATTCAAATATAAAAAATGTTTTGGTCAAAGGTTTTCATACCAACTTTAAAAGATTCACCTCAGGATGCAGAGGTAATTAGTCATCAACTAATGCTTAGAGCCGGGATGATCAGAAAGGTCTCTTCAGGAATATACACTTGGCTTCCACTAGGATTAAAAGTTCTTCGTAAAATAGAGAATATTGTGCGAGAAGAGATGGATCAATCTGGAGCGCAGGAGGTGTTGATGCCTATGGTGCACCCAAAAGAATTATGGGAAGAAACAAAGCGCTGGGAGAAAATGGGACCAGAATTATTAAGATTTAAGGATAGGCACGATAGAGATTTCTGCTTGGGTCCTACTCATGAAGAGGTCATCACAGACTTAGTAAGAAATAATGTAAAGAGTTATAAAGAGCTTCCTTTAAATATCTATCAAATCCAAACAAAATTTAGAGATGAAATTCGACCAAGGTATGGGGTAATGAGGGGTAGAGAATTTTTAATGAAAGATTCATATAGTTTCAATATTGATGAGGCTTCATTGCAAGAAACATATCTTTTAATGAGAAATACCTATAAAAAAATTCTAGAGAGAATTGGCCTAGAATACAAAATAGTAAAGGCAGATTCTGGTGCAATTGGTGGAGATGCTTCAGAAGAATTTCATGTATTAGCCGAAAATGGTGAAGATACTATAGCAATTAGTGATGCGTCTGAATTTGCAATAAATACAGAACTATTGCTGAATGAGGGAGAAGATATTAGCACTCTAGAAGGTAAGCCATCTCCTGATGGGAATGGGGTTATTGAGATTAAAAAAGGTATTGAAGTTGGTCACATCTTTCAACTAGGAAAAATCTATACAGAGTTAATGAAAGTTAATGTATTAAATCAAGAAGGCAGGGCTGTTGATTTATTTATGGGCTGTTACGGGATTGGAGTATCAAGACTTGTTGCTGCCGCAATTGAGCAAAATAATGATGACAAAGGTATTATATGGCCAGAAGCAATTGCGCCATATGAAGTAAATATTGTCGCTATTGGTTATGCCAAGGAGCCTCAAATTGCTGAAGCTGCAAACAACTTAAGTGAGCAATTGCAAGCTATGGGGTATGAAGTAATCGTAGATGATAGAAAAGACGGATATGGAACCAAGATGAAAGATGCTGAATTAATTGGTATACCAGTCAATGTAATTATAGGGAATAAGTTTATAGAGTCAGGAGAAGTTGAGCTAAAGCATAGGAATGGTCAAAGCTCAACAAACAATATCACTGAAATTACCTCAATCTTTGAGCACTTCAAAAATCAATAATTAGATTCTCTCAATTATCGTAGCATTTGCTGTTCCACCGCCTTCACAGATTGCCTGAAGCCCAAATTTAGCATCTCTTCTTTCGAGTTCATGCAAGAGTGTAGTCATCAGTTTAGCTCCTGTTGCTCCTAGAGGATGGCCTAGAGCCATAGCACCACCATTAACATTTAATTTATCTTTATCAGCTTTAAGTTCAATTGCCCATGACAGAGGAACTGGAGCAAACGCCTCATTGACCTCATATAAATCTATATCATTAATATTTAACCCAGCTGCTTTAAGTACTTTATGAGACGCAGGAATTGGCCCGCCTAGCATCATAATAGGATCATCGCCCACGACACTAATAGCAACAATTCTCGCCCTAGGATCGGTTTTAATTTTCTTAAGACCAGCATCATTGCAGACCATTACAGCTGCAGCACCATCAGTAATTTGACTCGCATTACCGGCAGTAATAACACCACCTTCTGTTACAGACTTAAGTCCAGCTAGAGCTTCTAAGCTAGCATCATACCGAATGCCTTCATCAACAAAAATCATGTCTGATTTACCTTCTGCATTTTTTGCTTGCACTGGAAGAATCTCTCTATCAAAATATTTCCCCTCAACTGCAAGCATAGCTTTTTGATGGCTACTTAAAGCAAAATTATCTAAATCTTGACGGGAAAGATTCCATTTTTCAGCCATAAGCTCGGCACCAGTAAATTGTGAGAAGAAAATACCAGGATATCTCGTTTTCATACCCTCTGAATCAAATGGAAGACCGTGACCAGCCTCATAACCATCTTTAATACTCGCACCAATTGGAACCATTGACATGATTTCCACGCCACCACCAATAACAACGTCTTGGGTACCTGACATCACTGCTTGGATTGCAAAATGTATTGCTTGTTGAGAAGATCCGCACTGCCTGTCTACAGATGTGCCTGGGACCGATTCTGGTAAGCTGGACGCTAAAATAGCATTTCTAGCTACATTTCCAGACTGAGCTCCAACCTGATCAACGCAACCAAAAATAACATCATCAATGAGGGCAGGATCAATACCTGTTTGTAAGACCAGCTCATCAAGAACTTTTGCTCCCAAATCAGCTGGGTGCCAAAGGCTTAGACTTCCATTTTTTTTTCCACCAGGTGTTCTGACAGCTGAAACTATGTATGCATTATTTGACATTACTCTCTCCTATAATAGAGAGAGTATCTTAATCAATTTTTACCTAACTTAGCAATAAAGTGAATGTTACTTTTTAGCTGGCTTGTTAATGGAGGGTATGTAAGCAGTCTTAATTTCTTTCATTAAGCTATCACGAATCTTTGGGTTCTCTTTAAGATACTTACTTGCATTTACCTTCCCTTGACCAATTTTCTCTCCATTATGGCTATACCAAGATCCAGATTTTTCAATAAGCTCTAGTTTCTGGCCAAACTCTAAGATCTCGCCTTCAACATTAATACCCTCGCCGTACATAATTTGAAATTCTGCTTGCTTGAATGGGGGCGAGACCTTATTTTTAACAACTTTAACGCGAGTCTCATTTCCCACGACCTCTTCACCCTCTTTAACTGCTCCTATTCGACGAATATCCAATCGAACTGATGAATAAAATTTTAATGCATTGCCGCCAGTGGTTGTCTCTGGATTACCAAATATGACTCCGATTTTCATTCTAATTTGGTTAATAAAAATTACCATGCAATTGGATCTTTGAATATTGCCTGTAATTTTTCTAAGCGCTTGAGACATTAATCTCGCCTGCAAGCCCATATGATGATCGCCCATGTCTCCTTCAATCTCTGCTCTTGGAGTTAAGGCAGCAACTGAATCTATAACTATCAAATCAACACTTCCTGATTTAACCAACATATCAGTAACTTCAAGAGCTTGTTCGCCAGTATCTGGTTGTGAAAGAAGAAGTTCATCAACATTCACTCCAAGCTTTGAAGCGTAATTAGGATCTAGTGCATGCTCGGCATCTATAAACGCTGCAGTACCACCAGCTTTTTGACACTCTGCAATAGCTTGAAGAGTTAATGTAGTCTTCCCTGATGACTCGGGACCAAAAATTTCTATAACACGCCCTTGGGGTAGGCCTCCAATTCCAAGCGCTATATCTAAGCCGATTGAACCGGTTGATACACAAGGCATATCGACTATTTCACGATCGCCCATCTTCATTACTGTTCCTTTTCCAAATTGCTTTTCTATCTGTGAAAGCGTCTCTGTTAGGTTTTTATCTTTATCTGACATAACTTACTCCTTACTGTATATATGTACAGTATATTACAAAATACAGAAATGTAAATTAAATATTATCAGATTCATGCTGACTTGTTCACGAGTCATTGCTAAAATCTCATTTAATTCATCACTAAGTTTATTTCATGGCATTTATCGTTACAGAATCCTGCATTAAATGTAAGCATACAGACTGTGTGGAAGTTTGCCCTGTTGATTGTTTTTATGAAGGTCCAAATTTTTTAGTTATTCATCCAGAGGAATGTATTGACTGCGCATTATGTGAACCAGAGTGCCCGGTTGATGCAATTTTTTCAGAAGATGAGCTGCCCGATGATCAGATACCCTTTATTGAAATTAATGCTGAGTTAAGTGAAGTTTGGCCAAATATTACTGAAGAGAAAGATCAGCTACCTGAGGCAGATGAATACGCTAGCATTAAAGAAAAAAAACACTTACTGGAAAGATAGATTAATTAAAACTTTATGCCAGAGGTGCTAACCGGAGTTCCATTTTTTCGTAGCTGAAATCTAAGCATTGGCGATGAGGCCTCGGAACTTCCAACATTAGCGATGATCGCTCCCCTAGAAACAACATCACCCTTTTTAACAAAGATATCTTTGCAATGAGCATAAAGACTTAAGAATCCATTTGGATGAGAGATCATCACAAGGTTCCCATACCCTGGAATATCAGCTCCAGCAATTACCACCCTACCTTCTTGTACCGAAGAAATTGGATTCCCTTTTTCTGTTTCATACATAAGCCAATAAGATCCCTGAGAAACTGGTTTCTTGTTTGTGTTAATTGGGCTATGCCAAGTAACAATTTGCTCAGAACTTATAAAAGCCTTGCTAGCGGAATCAGCATCAAAATATAATTTTTGCCCTGGAAAAATTGTAAAAGGTTTCAACAGATTGTTATCTTCAATGATCGTTTCAGGATCTAAGTTATATTGCAGAGCAATAGACCAAATAGAATCACCGGATTGGACTACATAAGACTCTTTTGAGCTCTGAGGCATCTTTGTTAAAAAATTTGATGTGACACTTTCTAATGAACTGCATCCACCAAGAAAAAGAATCACAATCAAATAAAGTACAGAAAATTTCATTAGATTAATAAGTATCCTGATATAGATATTAAACCAGCAAAAAGAAATAAGAGCTTGTCTTCATATTTTAGATAAGCAGCTAGAATGAATTTCGGCAAAAGTAATAAAGAAACCAGGCAACCCAATCCAAAAGGAAGAAGTATCCCCAAGTTAAGCTGAGAAATTGACTGGATGACCAATCCATAAACACCTAAAATTACAAGAATTGCACTTCCAGATATACCTGGAATTAAAAAAAATGAGAATGCCAATAATCCACATGCAAATAAATACAAAGTACCTGGCGTCTCAAAATCTATAGCGAGCCCATTCAGAAAAAATCCTATTCCCATTCCAAGACATACAAAAACAAGCAATAAAGGTTTTTCAAATGCTGAGATAAAGAAATTGGCAACCTGGATCGAGATAATAATCATAAGCCATCCCAGGACATCAAAAAAAACCTCTTCATAGTTCTGGATTAAATAATCTATAGCTTTGGAGAATAAAATAATAGAAAGCAGCATCGACCCTATTAATGGAAAGAATAACTTGAGCTGAAAGTTTTGAGAAAGCTGAGAAATATTTAAAGATACATTACTCCATTTCAGCTCACTGAGAATAGACATTAAATTTTTATAAATTTTAAATACCACCGCAATAGTAGAACCGGAAACTCCTGGAATGAGCTCGGCAAGCCCCATGCAAAAGCCAGCAATGGCATATTTAATTTGCTGCGACATATTTAGATAGCTCCCTTTGAGGTGCCAGGAAGCATAGGAACAAATGCGACATCCTCGTGAATAACTTCCTCATGTTCGCTTTCACTTGTTTTAGTAATTACATAAAGTTTTTGATGTCCCTCTAAACCAACTGGGATGACTAATTTTCCATTAATCTCCAATAATTCTAGTAGCTCTTTAGGATACTCTCGAGGTGCAGCTGCGCAGATAATTCCATCAAATTTTACACTTTCACCCCATCCCTCAAAGCCATCTGCATGCTTAATAAGTATATTTCTTATTCCAAGCTCCCTAAGATTTTCTCTGGATTTCATTACCAAAGGTTTAACTCTTTCTACCGCACAAATCTCCTCTGCAAAATAAGACAATACTGCGGATTGGTATCCACACCCCGATCCAATTTCAAGAATTTTTTTCATTACCCTGCCCCTCTTACTGGTATGGCTGATAAGGTGTTCTGTCATCTTTGCCACTATGTATGGTTGAGAAATAGTTTGTTTATAGCCAATAGTGAGAGATCTATTTTCATAGGCACGACTCCACAATGCTTCATCTAAAAAAATATGCCTTGGCACCTGACTCATTGCATCTAGAACACGAAAGTCTTTAATTCCCATCTCAAGCATTAGCTGAATCATCTGCTCTTGAACTCTTGCGGAAGTAAAACCTGAACTACGCATCAGTAAATGCAGTTTCAAAAATTTGCCAATCAGAATCCGTTGCAGTTAAGTTATAGTCAAGAATAGAAATAGAAATGTAATTGTCTTTTATGGCCTGCATATCTGTATTCACTTGATCTGGCATTAGGGCACCAGAAGGACCAAAGCTGTAAAATGATGATGACTCATTTTTTCTAATGAGATCAGGTATATCTGGAATACCTCTTTTGCCCAGTCTTGTTATTTTAATACCTGCTATCTTTGACTCAGGTAGATCAGGAAAATTAACATTCACTAAAAGATTTTTATCAGCAGGCAAACTCTTAGTCTGCTCAGTTATAATTGCAGCCTTTCTTGCAATAAATTCAAGATTCTTAGGCGCAAAAGCTGCCACTGAAAATGCCACCGGCACATAACTTAACCTTCGACCGGCGATGGCAGCTCCGACTGTTCCAGAGTAAAAAATATCTTCTCCGAGATTAGCTCCTAGGTTAATGCCTGAGACAATCATATCAATAGGCTCGGATATAATAGAAAGCAATCCAAGATATGAGCAATCTGCTGGAGTTCCAGAAACAGCATAAATATTTTTATCAATTTCTTGAACTTCTATCTCTTTCCGCAAGCTAATGGCTGCACTCATGCCGCTACAGTTATCCTTGGGAGCAATTAAAAATACTTGATTATTGGCTCCGAGTGATTTGTACAACTCCTGAATTCCACTTGCCTCATAGCCATCATCGTTTGTTAATAATATATTCATCTCACTTCCATTAATGATGCAATTGCGTAAACAGCTATTCCATTGCCTTGACCAATAACTCCCATGCCTTCTGCAGTAGTCGCCTTAATTGCAATGTCTCCTTTCTCAATCTTTAATAATTCTGATAAGGCCTCTTTCATAACAGGAACATGAGGGGTAATCTTTGGTTGCTCGCATATAATGACCAAATCAACATTTCGTGGTTGAAGTTTTTTGTGCTCTAAAAGGTTTAGAGTTTTTTCTAAGATAACAATGCTGCTTAAATTTTTATTAGCAGCGTCAGTATCAGGAAAATAATACCCAATATCATTAAGACCTCCAGCTCCCAGCAAGGCATCTGCCAGTGCATGCAGAACGATATCTCCATCAGAATGAGCAACAATAGATAAATTACTTTCAAGGAAAATGCCAGCCAAAGTCATTCCATTCCCAGGCTCTAATCTATGAAAATCTATGCCTCTGCCAATTCTAGAATCATCAATTTCTGGTATTCTTAAATCATCTGGAAAGGTTACTTTATTGTTCAATCTGTTGCCTTCAACAACCTTAACCTTATAGCTAGCATGTTCCATAGCCTGTGTCTCATCGGTAAACTCTTCACCTGAATTAATTGCCTGACTTAGAGCATCTTGAATAGCCAAGGTATTAAAAATTTGAGGTGTTTGAACTTGAAAAAAGCTAGCTCTATCTACTGGAATAAATTGATTATCTTTTTTTTCTCTCAAGGAATCTGAGAGAGCAATACATGGGTATATGCCATCCCAATCTGAGCTGCTATGAAATTCATTCAATAGGTCTGCAAGATGCGTTAATTCTAGCCATGGTCTAACAGCATCATGAATTAATACTGCCTTACTATCCTCTCCATCAATCTTTGATGCTGCATTGAATACTGATTGAATTCTAGTTGCTCCTCCTGAAACAATTGAGATTTTAGGATGATTAAAAAATGACTGGGATTGAATCAATTGATCGTCGGGATGAACAGCAATATAAATTATTTGAACCTCAGGAATATCAATAAATATGCTGACGGTTTGCTCTAGTATAGTTTGAGATCCAAGCATGCAGTATTGCTTTGGTTTCTTCGCTTTAAAACGAGATCCAGCTCCAGCAGCTGGAATAATGACTGAAATTTTATTGTTGCGGTTCATCAGCATTTATTTCTTGAAAGCTTATAAATTCCTCACCTTGCATTATCAGATTTAGTTCTTCTCTGGCAAATTTTTCAGCATATAAATCATTTTGTTGCTTGCTTTTGATTGCAGACTCTAAAAAATTATTTTCTGTCTCGAGAGAATCATTGGCATCGCTCAATAACTTATTTTCATTCTGAAGAATGGCAAAGCTTGCCTTGCTATCAGCACCAAAAAAAAGGCCATAAGCGGTGACGGCAATAAGAAAGATTAAAAGCCATGTCAGAACTCTAATTAAAGACATTTTTAGCAAATGTTAGATTGGGATTTTGTGCCTCTATCCACAATAATCTATTATATTTCGCTACTCTATCTGAGCGACAAGGGGCTCCTGTTTTTATTTGCCCTGCTCCCAATCCCACACATATATCTGCAATAATAGTATCTTCGGTTTCTCCTGATCTATGAGAAATAACTGAAGTAAAATTATTAGAATTTGCTAAGTATATTGTTTCAATGGTCTCGGTAACGGTGCCTATTTGATTAAATTTAATTAGTATTGAATTCGCTAGCGACTCATCGATACCTCTTTGAAGCTCTTTCACATTTGTAACAAACAGGTCATCTCCAACTAACTGACATTTTTCACCTAAAGTCTCTGTAAGTTTTTGCCAGCCCAGGAAATCGCTCTCATCCATACCATCCTCAATAGATACGATTGGATAGGTTGCAGCTAATGATTCTAGATACGTAGAAAATTCTGCTGAGGTTAATTGAGAAGATTCTCCTTTTAGATGATACAAACTATCTTGATAAAATTCAGTAGCAGCGCAATCAAGAGCAAGACTTACATCAATTCCAGGTCTTAAACCGTTATTTATTATAGCCTGCATGATGAGCTCGATAGCCTCATTATTTGATTTTAAGTTTGGTGCAAATCCACCCTCATCGCCAACGCCCGTGCTTAAGTTTTTATCTTGCAAAAGCTTTTTCAACCCAGCATATATTTCTGTAGACCACTGCATTCCTTCTGAGAAGGAGCTTGCTCCAATTGGCATAATCATAAATTCTTGTATATCAATATTATTGTCAGCATGCTCCCCACCGTTAATAATGTTGAGCATGGGAATTGGCAGATTCATGTCAAGCATCACGCCATTAATATCGCTATAAATTTTGTTTACGTATTGGTATATAGGGATGTGATTAAAATTAGCTCCTGCTCCTAATACTGCAAGCGAAACTCCTAGAATTGCATTTGCGCCAAGATTAGATTTTGTATCAGAGCCATCTAAAGCAATCATTGTTTCGTCTATTAACCTTTGATGATTAACATCCATCCCAATAAGAGCGGGTGCAATTTTATTGTGGATATTATTTACAGCCGTCTGAACTCCTTTGCCTAAATAGTTTGAGCCTCCATCACGAAGTTCTAGAGCTTCTCTAGAGCCAGTTGAAGCTCCGCTTGGAACCATGGAGGTATATGTAGCTCCATTTTCCAAATCAACTCTACATGAGATAGTTGGAGTTCCTCTAGAGTCAAAAACCTGAATGGCTTTAATTGATTTGATGCTTGGCATTATGAGCTTGCGTCTTGCTGTTTTATAAATGTATCTAAGGCGCTTAACTGAGAAATAACAGAGTAAATAGTATCAGCAGCAATGGCGCATGGGCCATCACATTTAGCCTCATCTGGATTCGGATGGGCTTCTAAAAATAAGCCTGCAATACCTTGGCTTAAACCAGCTTTTGCAAGAGGCAATAAAAACTCTCTTCTTCCGCCAGCTGCATTACCTAGACCACCAGGCAGTTGAAGGGAATGAGTTGCATCAAAAATGACAGGTACATTTAAATTTTTCATTATTTGAAAATTTAACATGTCAACAACAAGGTTGTTGTAGCCAAAAGAGTTTCCTCTTTCGCATAATATAATCTGGCTATTCCCAGCTTCTTTACATTTTTCAATTACATTTTTCATTTCTGGGGCTGAAAGAAATTGGGGTTTTTTAAATTGAATAATCTTGTTGGTTTGAGCGGCAGCTGTGACAAGATCCGTCTGTCTGCATAAGAAAGCTGGGATCTGAATAATGTCACAGATTTCTGCTACTTGATTCGCCTGACTGGATTCATGAATATCAGTAATAACCGGAACATCAAAATTATTCTTAATCTTTTCCAGTATTTTTAGGCCCTCATCTATGCCTGGACCCCTATAAGATGAAATAGAGCTTCTATTGGCCTTATCAAAAGAGCCTTTAAAAATCCAATTTACATGGAAATCAGAGGCAGCTCTAGCAAACTGCTCAGCTACAGTCATAGCAATAGACTCTGATTCAAGGACATTAACGCCGCCCATAAGAGTCATAGGCTCCGCGTTACCAATTGTAGAATTATTTAACTTTAGAGCAGTCATCTTTTAATCTTAATAGCTTTTAAAATAAAATCATTAAATATTGGGTGGCCATCTCGAGGATTAGAGGTAAATTCAGGATGAAACTGACATCCTAGAAACCAAGGATGTTTTTTAATTTCAATCATTTCTGCTAATTTACCATCTAGCGATGTTCCTACTATATCCATTCCACCTTTAACCAGAGCATCTTTGAATTCAGGATTAACCTCATATCTATGTCGATGACGTTCAATAATTTTATTTTTTTTATAAAGTCTTTGAGAAAGAGAATTCTCCTTGATTGAGCATTCCTGCCCACCCAATCTCATTGTCCCACCAAGATCTGAATTTTTATTTCTAAGCTCTGTCTTGCCAGTTGCATCTTTCCACTCTGTCACCAAACCTATAACTGGGTATTTTGTTTTTTCATTAAACTCTGTGCTGTTTGCACTCTTATAACCTAAGACATTTCTAGAGAATTCAATTATAGCTATTTGCATACCCAAACAAATTCCAAAGTAAGGTAATTTATTAAGGCGAGCATACTCACAGGCATAAATCATACCTTCAACACCCCTGCTTCCAAATCCACCGGGAATCAAAACAGCTTGGTGCTGACTAAGAACTTTTGAAACATTTGATTTTGTAATCTTGGACGCATCAATCATGTCTATCTCAACTTTCGCAAGATTAACAATGCCTGCATGATCCAGAGCTTCATTTAAAGATTTATATGAATCTTTTAAATCTACGTACTTGCCAACAACAGCTATAGATACTTTTTTCTTAGGGTTGAGTTTAGCTTCTACCACCCTTTTCCAGTCATTAAGCTTTGGCGGCTTAACAGATGATAGGTTTAATTTTTTTAGTAAGATTTTGTCAACCCCTTGAGCATAAAGTAACAAGGGGATGGAATAGACAGTTTCGGCGTCGTGCATTGAAATTACACTTTTAGGATCAACCGAACAAAAAAGTGCAATTTTTTTCTTTTCATCCTGAGGTAATTCTTGTTCTAACCTGCAAATAAGGCAGTCTGGTTGCAGACCTAGTGACCTTAGCTCTTTAACTGAATGTTGAGTAGGTTTGGTCTTTAACTCCTCAGAAACCTTGATATAAGGAACCAAGGTTAAGTGAGCCAGAGCAGTTCTAGATACTGGTAATTCAAGCATCATTTGCCTAATCGCTTCTATAAATGGCTGACTTTCAATATCGCCAACGGTGCCGCCAATTTCAACGATAGCTATATCTGCGCCTTTAGCACCAGCCTTAATTCTGCGTTTTATCTCGTCGGTAATGTGGGGAATAACCTGAACGGTTCCACCTAGGTAATTGCCTCTTCTCTCTTTTTTAATAACTTCTTCATATACCTTTCCAGCAGTAAAATTATTCTTTTTGGTCGCCTGAAATCTTACAAACCTCTCATAATGACCTAAATCTAGATCCGTTTCTGTGCCATCATTTGTTACGAATACTTCTCCGTGCTGAAATGGGCTCATAGTGCCTGGATCTACATTAATGTATGGGTCTAATTTGTTGAGAGAAACTTTGAGACCTCGAGCTTCAAATAGAGCTCCGAGAGAAGCTGCTGCGATTCCTTTTCCGAGAGAAGATACCACCCCGCCGGTGATAAATATGTACTTAGTTTGTGCCATCAGTTTTCAGTTTTTGATGGTTAAACAGAATATCAGATATTGGAATTAATAAATACTAATTAAGCACTTTCTTCGAATAAAGGTCTAGATAAATCAGCCCAGTCAATATCAGCATCACTTTTAGCTGTTGCATATTCTAGAATGCCCAGATCTTCAAACTTACCTTTTACAGAATCTCTGAGCAGACCAATTCTTTTTAAATTTGGCATTACCCTTTGAAAAAGTAGTTTTTGGAAATGCTTAGTAATATCTGAACTTAATTGAAATTGTCTAGCGTCCTCTGAATTCCAGCCAAAATGATCAAAAACATCTGTAGATATAAGTCTTTCTCGACTTAACCAGCATGCCTCATAAGCAAATTGTGCTCTTTCTTCTTTTTCTTCTTCGGTCAAAGTTTCAACAAATTCTTCTAAATAATTAATTCCAAAAGTGACATGTCTTGCCTCGTCTCGAATAATTAGACCAAGCATATCTCGTAACACTGGATCTTTTGTAAGTTCTCGTGAGGTCTGAAATGCTGCCAAAGCTAATCCCTCAATAATAATCTGCATGCCAATAAATTTTAGATCCCACCTTGGATCAGTAAGAATCTTATCAAGGATTGATTTTAAAGCATTGCCAATTGGATACATCATTTTTGTTCTAGTCTGAATATATTTATTAAATGCTTCGACATGCCTTGCTTCATCAAAAGTCTGAGATGCGGCATAAAGCTTTGCATTGTAGGTTGGTGCGCATGAGGTTAGCTGAGAGGCAACTAACAACGCTCCTTGTTCACCATGAAGGAACTGACTTTGGCTCCAAGCCATTCTATGATTTAAGAACTCTACTTTTCTTTCATCAGAAAGTTTTTGATATGGAGCATAATCGTCCCAAAATATTGGAGTTGGCTCAGTCATTGGCTCAAATGGTCTTGACCAATCCACATCGACCTCAACATTCCAATTAAGCTCTTTACCAAGCTCATACAGCTTTTTAATTCTATTATCTTGATGGGTATAATCCCAGTTATAAGATCCAGTTAATGGCGTGCTGAATATCTCAGCAATATCATCTGCAACAGCCTCTGTCATATATGGAGGCAAATCTTCCTCTAGCTGAATCTCTCTTGGATTATTATTTAGGTAATTAATTTTCATACATTTATATAATGTCTTTGAACTCTAGGACTTATTTTGGTCATAAGTTCATAGGAAATCAAATTATTTTTTTGAGCTGTTGGGTTGATAGGTAAATCAGGTGACCAGAACTCACACCAATCGCCAATAGCGCAATTAGGATTATCGGTCACATCAATAGAAATTAAATCCATGCTCACTCTTCCCATAATAGTAGCAATATGATTGTTTACTCTAACGTTCGTCCCATCCATTGCTGGTTGAGGAAAACCGTCAGCATAACCGCAATAAACTATTGCAAGTTTAGTCTGTCTAGAAGTTTTTATACGGCCTCCATAACCAATACGCTCTCCGATCTTTAAATCTTGAAACCCAATAATCTGACTTCTAAAAGTCATAGCAGTTGTAAGTTCCGGCATGTCAGAAAGACCTCCATACATCCCAATGCCAACTCTTGACCAATCGTGAGATTGCTCTGGAAAATTTATTGATCCAGCAGAATTTACAATGCTTCGAAGGAGAGTCTGACCGGTATACTTCCATGCCTCGTCAAATTTTGAGAATTGCATTTGGTTTAGCTCATCTTCAGGATTATCTGCGCATGCTAAGTGCGTCATCAAAACATTGCTTTTTTTTAAAAAAGACTGGCATTTATCCAACTCACTTAACTGCAGTCCTAGCCTATTCATGCCTGTATTAATTTTTATCCAGAAGACCAGATCATCAATATACTTATGCGCTAGAGGAATCTGAGCAAGAGAATGAAGCGTTGTCCAAATTTCATTTTTTTTTAGCTCGTCGTAGGCTTCAGTAGAATACACTCCTTGCATCATTAAAATTGGTAAATCAGATTGTTCTCGCAAATGAATTGCCTCTTCAAGGCGAACTACACCAAAGCCATCTACACTGTCATTTAAAGCCCTAACAGTTGTATTAAGATCATGGCCATAGGCATTACTTTTAACAATTGCCATAAACTTTGAAGAGGGTAAGATTTTTTTGCGAATAAGCTGGATATTATTTCTGACTAACTCATAGTCAATAATGAGCTCAGAATTCGGCTGGATCATTGAATATTATCGTAGTAACTATCTACTGCAAAATCTTCAAATCGAGTAAATTCTTTCAAGAAAGTAAGGTTCACTTTTCCAATTGGGCCATTTCTTTGCTTGCCTATAATTATTTCTGCTTTGTTGCCTTCCTCAGAATCCTCGTTATAAACCTCATCTCTGTAGATAAATAAAATTACATCTGCGTCTTGCTCAATAGCCCCAGAATCTCTTAAATCAGACATCACAGGCCTTCTATTGGGACGTTGCTCGACAGCTCTATTTAACTGAGACAATGCTATGACAGGGACATTTAAATCTTTTGCCAGCATTTTTAAAGATCTTGATATTTCTGAAATTTGATTCACCCTACTTTCAGTAGAGGACGGCAACTCCATTAACTGAAGATAATCCACCACTATAAGAGATAAGCCATTTGGTTCCTGCCTATGTATTCTTCTAGCTCTAGCCCTTAATTCCATTGGAGATAGCATAGAACTATCATCAATATAAAGAGGGAGATCTTTTAACTTGGAGGAAGATTCCATAAATCTTTTTAAATCATTTTGATTCATTGATGCCGATCTCACTTTTTGTTGATCGATTTTAGCGTTACTCGCAAGGAGCCTAGTCGTCAAAGATTCTGCAGGCATCTCAAGGCTGAATGCAAGAACACCGCCCTCAACTTCTTTGTTCAATAAAAAATTCTCTACAATATTCATGCTCAAAGCAGTTTTACCCATGCTAGGTCTAGCTGCTACAATGATAAGATCGCCATTTTGCAATCCCTGTAATTTAGCATCTAAATCTTTAAAGCCAGTTGATGAGCCAAGCAATGAAGATCCGCTGTTAGCAATTTGATTTAGTTTATCAATTGACTGAGGTATTAATACATCCAATTTCTGAATGCTTGAGGCTGTTTTACTAGCCTCATCATTCAACGAGAAAATTTTTGTTTCAGCCTCGTCAAGCAAGGCAGCTGCATCTTTGCCCTGAGGATTAATAATTAATTGTGAAATTTCTGAGTTTATTCTCATTAATTTTCTAGAAATGGATTTTTGTCGAATCATTTCGGCATAAGCCTCAAGATTGGCTGCTGATGGACTCGAAGAAGCAAGATCAATTAGGTAATTTTTTCCGCCCGCTCTAGTTAGGAGATTTTTATTATCCAATCTTCCGGAAACTGTTAGCGGATCTAAGGGTTTATTTGCATATACAAGCTCTCCCATGGATTGGAATATACTCTGATGATCTTGGCCTTCAAAATCTGAGAATTGAATGATCAAGCTAACTGCATCATATCTTTCAGTCTCAAGCATTAAGCCGCCAAGCACAGCTTTTTCAAGGTCGCGAACCTGTTCGGTATTTTCTATGGACTGAATTGACATAAATATGATTTTTACATCATATTAAAAAGATAACAACTACTCTGGTTGAACTGAGACTTCAACAACACAAGATACCTCTGGATGAAACAGCAAAGTAATAGAGTAATCTCCTAATTCTTTAAGTGGTCCCTCAGGCAGTTGAACTACGCTCTTATCAATAGCAAGATCAATTGCAGTAAATGCATCGGAAATCTCTCTAGTCCCCACTGAGCCATACAAAGCTCCCTCTTCAGTTACTTGAACTTTGATCTCTACCTTCGAGCCTTCAATGGAATCAGCTAAGCCTTGCGCTTTTGCAACTTCATCAGCGGAAGCAGCCGCCAATTCTGATTTGCGACTCTCAACATATTTTAAATTATCGTCTGAAGCAAACATTGCTTTCTTTTTAGGTATTAAAAAATTTCTTGCATAGCCAGAACTAACATCTACTACGTCTCCAATTCCGCCAAGTTTTTGGATTTTATCTAAAAGTATAATTTTCATAATTTATCTGTGTGAGTCGGTATATGGCAACAATGCTAAAAATCTTGCAATTTTCACTGCTTTAGTTAGTTTTCTTTGCTCGGAAGCAGAGATATTGGAGACCCTTGCTGGAATAATTTTTCCTGTTTCGGTGATATATCTTTTTAGCAGGTCTGTATTCTTATAATTAAAATTCTTTTTTGCATCTTGGGACATTATTCACTCTCCGTTGTTTTGCTCTCTTCAGCAGGGGTAACTTCTGGCTTAGCTTCTACGGATACTTTTGCCTTTGGTGGGGTCACTTTAATTTCTTCTTGTGGGGCCTTTTTAGCCTCTTGTGCCTCTATCATTAACAAAGAATCTTCAAGAGATAGGGTATCAACTTTCAATAATAGATGTCTGATGACCGAGGTATCGTATTTTAGCTTAGTTTCAAGCTCCAGAGCTCCTGCAGCAGGTCCTTCTAGCTGATAAATAGCATAATGCCCTTTATTATGATTTAAAATACTGTAAGCAAGTTGTCTTCTTCCAATATTCTCTAATTTTTTCACTTCAAAGCCTATATCAGATAAAGTTTTATCAAATTTAGACTGGAATTCATCAAACTTAGAAGATAAGTCTGGGTTAAGTATCAAAGTTAATTCGTAATTATTCATATATTTCCTTCTGAGTTAATAGATTTTTTGAACATCAAAAAACCAAGGAGCGTGAATTCTAAGGTAAATACTGCGTGCAATCAATAATTATTTTTAAGGAACCCAAAAGCTCTATCAAAAATAGATTTATTATTTTCTAATGTATAGCCCTGTTCTAGCTGATCGAACCCGAAACTCACTAATCCGAGCGCAGTGGCATAAATAGGATTTTTTAAGACAGATTCCATGCCGCTAAATTTTTCAGGAATACCAAGGCGCACACTGGTTTGGAAAATAGATTCAGCTAATGGGACAGCTCCTTCAATTTTAGAGGTACCACCTGTCAGGACAATTCCTGCGGGGATTTTACTTTCAAACCCATTACGTTGAATTTCTGCTTTGACTAATTCAAATAGCTCAACATATCTAGGTTCTACTATTTCTGCTAAAGACCGCCGAGATAAATCCTCTGGAGGCCTTCCTCCAACTCTCATAACTTCAAGAGTTTCTCCATCATTTGTTAATTCAGCTGCGGCACAGCCATGTTTCTGCTTAATATCTTCAGCTTGAGCGGTAGGTGTTCTTAAGGCCACCGCAATATCACTTGTCACTTGATCTCCAGCTATCGGTATAACTCCAGTAAAGGCTATCGAGCCAGCATTAAAAACTGCAATATCAGTTGTTCCACCTCCAATATCAACTAGACATACACCTAATTCTTTTTCATCTTCAGACAGCACCGAATAAGAACTGGCTAATTGCTCGAGCACAAACCCATCAACATCGATACCGCATCTCTTGACACATTTTTCAATGTTTTGAATAGCGTTGTTTGCGCAAGTAACTAGATGCACATGGCATTCCAATCTCACTCCAGACATACCCAATGGCTCTCTGATGGAATCTTGATCATCAATCACATATTCTTGCGGTAACACATGCAGCACCCTTTGATCGGATGGGATAGCAACTGCTTGAGCCGCCTCCATGACTCTATCAATATCTCCTGGCACTACCTCTTTGTCTTTAATTCCCACTATTCCATGAGAATTTAAACTGCGGATATGATTTCCAGCAATTCCTACGAATACATTTTTAATTTTTCCATCAAATGAAGTTTGAGCTTGGTCTATAGATTTTTGAATAGCATCGGTGGTAGCGTCAATATTTACAACAACGCCTTTTTTTAAGCCGCTAGAAGGGTAGGATCCCATTGAAACAATCTCTACTAAATGTTGATCAATATATTTTCCAATAATACAAACGACTTTTGATGTTCCGATATCTAATCCAACCACATAGTCAGAATCTTTTGTGCCATTATTTGCCATAATTTAGTGCTGCTCCAGCTTTGTATCTAAGATCAATGATACTAGGTGTTAGGTTATTTTCGAACATATATTTAAGTGTAAATGAAAGTTTTTGATAGGTGTCATTTGAGAGTTCATCCCCCAAATTCACCCTTAACGCATCGCTAGTGATCAAATACCAACCTACTGCAGGTTGAAAACCAACTGATCTAATAGTAAGGCTCAAATCATTAAATAATGTGATGTATTGATTTTCAGCTTTGATCCAAAAAGTTAGGTACTCTAATGGCATATTTAAACGTATGAGATCAGGATAACCGCCATCATAAGCAAATGTTGATACTTGGCTGTCTATATAAAATTTATCTTTCCAGACATACTTTGGTTTTTTGCTTTGTATAAAAATCTGATGAAATTTTCCAAAGAAGCTGCTTTTAATCAAAAAATTCTCTATCCAATTCTGTTGCATTAGATAGTTCTCAATGCTTTGAACTGAATTATAATTTTTAATATTTTGAATCAATTTAGCTTCTTGATTTAGAGAGGGCGGGCTCTCAAAATTAATTACGATGCGATCCTCAGCAGCAATCTGTTCACCAAAAAATATAAAAATAATCGCAATTAAATATTTATAGTTGCTAGCTTTCATTAATGATTTCTTGAATTAGCGATTTATAATCTAGTCCGGCACTTTTTGCAGATGCTGGAAATAAACTATGAGAAGTCATGCCCGGAACTGTGTTGATTTCAAGCACATAAAACTCTCCCTCTAAATCTTGCAATAGATCAATCCGAGCCCAACCTTTACACCCCATCACATTAAAGGTATTCATACATATGGATTCTAAGATTTCTTGCTCTTCAGGAGAGTAATTAATTTGAAGGAGCTGAGTATCATCCTTTTCATATTTAGCTTTATAATTATAGAAAGATTCGCTAGTAATGATTTCAACAGCTGGCAAGCATCTTCCATTCAACACCGGCACTGTTAGCTCTTTGTGCTCAATACATTCTTCAAATATGAAAGGTCTGTTGTTATTTGAACAATTTTGAATTGCGTCGCTAAGATCAGACTCATTTGTAATTTTGAATACATCAATGCTAGATCCCTCTTCTTCAGGCTTAAGAAATAAAGGATTGCTAAGGTTGAAAACATTAAATTTATCAGATTCAAGGTTGCAAAATTCTTGAGAAAGTTCTCCAATAGATACCCACTGAGGGGTTGGAATATTGTTGAGGTTTAAAATTTCTTTGCACCTAGCTTTATTCCAGGTTCTGGAGCATGCAATTGCATCGCTACCTGAGTATGGAATGCTTTTATCTGATAATACTTTTTGCAAGTCACCGGACTCTCCATCCTCTCCATGCAAGGCAATAAAAAGATAATCATGATTTTCCAAAACCGCATTTGTAAATTCTTTGGGATAGTCAATTAAACTTGCTTCATATCCAAGATCAAGAATAGCTGCATAAATATTTTTACCACTTTCTATGGATACATCTCTCTCCGCAGACATACCTCCATACAAAACTGCTATTTTTTTGATGCCCACTTCTTTTTAATTGAATTGTTTAATTGTGAAATTGTCCCTGCACCCTGCGTGACAAGAATATCAAATTCTTTGTAATTTGTTGTAATCCACTCTATTGCATGATCATTAGATAGATTAATAGCATTGCCTTTTTGCTGATTGATTTCATCCATTAATCTTGAAGATGAGATACCACGCATTGGTTTCTCGCTTGCAGGATATATGTCTAAAAGTACTAATTGATCAACTTTTAATAGCACTTTAATAAAATCTTTCAAAAGCTGCTTTGTTCTTGAGTATCGATGCGGCTCAAAGATCATTAGAATACGTTTTTTAGGAAATTTTTCTTTAATTGCTTTGATGGTAACTAAAATTTCTGTTGGGTGATGACCATAGTCATCAATCAAAATTTTAGGCTGATTGCTTATTGCAATTTGTTCTATCTCAAATCTTCGTCCTACTCCCTTAAAATTTTTTAAGCCTTTCTTGATATCTGCAATAGAAATCTTTTCCTCTAGAGCAACACAGATAGCTGCGCAAAGATTATAAATATTATGCTTTCCACTAAGAGACGTAGAAAATGAATAAAGCTTTTTGGTATTGGTATCTAACAATTGAAATTTTTGAACTCCTTTCAATAATTCAACATTAATAATTTGAAATTGATTTCTTGGAGAAAACCCAAAGGTAATTTTTTTTCGATGGATATGTTTTGCTATCTTGGAAACATTACTATCATCTAAGGTGATAATTAAATGCCCATAAAATGGAAGATTTTCTGCAAAACTAACGAAAGCTTGATTTAACTTATCTTGATTTGAGTCATAAAAAGCAAGGTGATCATTATCAATGTTAGTAATAACAGCAATCTCAGGTTGAAGATGCAAAAAAGAGCCATCACTCTCGTCTGCTTCTACAATCATGTAACTCCCATCTCCAAGATTAGAGCTTCGCCCAACGCTTAATACTTGCCCCCCCACAACATAGGTTGGACTCAAGCCTGCTGCATTAAAAACACTTGCAATGATGCTCGTAGTTGAGGTCTTGCCATGACTTCCTGCAACCGCAATGCTACGGTAAGGCTTCATTAATGTGCCCAACATTTCAGCGCGGGGGATAATAGTAATATCTAATTTTTTAGCAAATACAAGCTCGGGATTTCTTTTGGAAATAGCAGAAGAGGCTACAACGAGATCAGCATTCTTGATGAGATTTGGTTCATGTCCGATCTGTACTTTAGAGCCTAATTTTTTTAATTCCTCTACCTCAGGTGTGATAACTAAATCAGAGCCAGTGATCTTAAATCCTCTCTTTTGAAGTATTGTTGCCAAACCAATCATTCCTGATCCGCCAATGCCAATCATATGAATTTGCTTAAATTGCTGAAAACCCAATGACTTCATTTTAACTATTATTAATTTGTAAAATTGAACTTAACATCCTTTCAGCTGCTTGGAAATGATCGATTGAATTTGTATTATTCTGCCAGCCAAGATACATTTTTTTTTCAATAATGCTGATTAATTTTTCTTGCAAGGCTTGAGGCGATGCTGATTCCTCGTATATTAGTCCCATATTAAGTTTTTCAATCTGCTTAGCATTTTCAAGCTGATGGTTATCTATAGCAGAAGGCAGGGGAATCATAATGCAACCTCGACTTAGGCTGGTAACTTCTGCTAAAGTCAAAGCCCCAGCTCGGCAAATAACAAAATCAGACCATAAAATATTCTCTAAGGGTGTCTCATAGAATTCTTGAATATCGCTAGAGGTTCTCCCAGTATATAAACTTTCAACTCCATCTAATTTATTCAGACCTGATTGATGCTTAATCATTATTGGAATGTTTAATGCGCTCAATGCAATGGGAATATTCTTGTTAATAAATTCTGAACCTAGACTTCCACCAGTGACATAGATCTTTAACTCATCAGATTTAGGGGGCGCCATATCCTGATGTTTGTTAATACTCTTGATTGGATTTCCAACTAGCTGAGTATTCTTTTGAGACACCATAGCTAATGGAGTTCCTAGAAATATTATCTTAGCAAACGCTGCTAGCAGCTTATTAGAAGTTCCCATAACAGCATTTTGCTCATGAAGAATTAGCTGCTTGCGACAAAGAATAGCTGCAATTCCTACTGGCAATGAAATGTATCCACCAAAACAAACTACGAAATTTATTTTATTTTGAAATAAAAAGATAATTGTCTTTCCAATCGATGCTACTAAGCCAAAAATTGATATGAATTTATTCAAAAGACCTTTGCCCCTAAAACCCCTCATGGGGACAGTCATGAATTGAATATTTTTTTCGGGAACCTTACGGCTCTCCAATCCAGTTTTTGTGCCCATCCAAAGCACGTCATGATTATTTTTAATGCACTCTGCAGAAAATTCAAGGGCTGGAAAAACATGTCCCCCAGTCCCAGCTGCTGAGATTAAAAATCTCATTATTTAATCGACCTATTGTCGTGATTTATTCGAAGCACCATACCCATCATAAACATAAATAAAATTAAGCTTGTTCCACCGTAACTTATAAAGGGTAAAGTAAGACCTTTAGTAGGTAAAATGCCTAAATTCACTCCAATATTGAATAAGGCTTGCACAGCAATCAATACACCAGCACCAAATGCAATTAATCCTTCAAATAATCTTCCAAGCTCTATTGCTTTAATTGCTGTCCTAAAAATACCAATTATTAAGGCTGCATACAGGGCAAGTAAAACTAAACTACCTGTCACACCAAACTCTTCTACAAGTACAGCAAAAATGAAGTCTGTATGTGGCTCAGGAAGATACAAATTTTTTTGTATTCCATTTCCCAAACCTACTCCAAACCATTCTCCTCGACCAATACCAAGCAGAGCATTACCAAGTTGCCAGCCAGCTTTATCAAAATATGCAAATGGATCAGTAAAAGATATTAATCTTGCATATCTGTAAGCCGAAAAAAATACTGCTGATGCAGCTAATCCGATCATCAAAGATGCCAGTAAAAGAAATTGAACAAAAGATATCCCTGCAAAAAATAATATAGCAATAACAAGCATTCCAATTACTAAAGTAGAACCTAAGTCTGGTTGATTCATTATCAATAGACCAAATCCACCCAGAACAATCAAGGGACGAAAAAACCCTAAAGTTGTATTAATTTCACTTAATCGTCTTACGCAATATCCTGAAATATATATTAATAATGCCAATTTACTTACTTCAGATGGTTGGATATTGATTGGGCCAAGTCTTATCCATCTCGTACTTCCATTCACCTCAGTTCCAATGCCTGGAAGTAACAAGGCCAGTAATAATAAAAAGGAGGCCAACAGAAAAAACCAATCATAGTTATAAAATAATTTGGAGGGAATGCTAATAGCAATAACGGAAGTGATCATGCCTAAACAAAGAAAAATGATATGTTTTTCTGCAAATTGAAATGGATTGCCATACATTTTTTCTGCGACATAAACACTTGAAGAGGTCACCATGACTAAGCCAATAAATAAAAGGCAGATAAATGGGAGGATAATTAAAATATTTTCTCTATCAATCATTTAATATCTCTTGAGCTAAATTTAAAAAATGCTCACCTCTCTCTTCAAAATTTTTATAATCCCTACCGCTAGGATTAGCTGGTGAAAATAAAATTTGTACATTGCCAGCAAAGCTATGATTGATGTGCTTCAAGGTATCTTCTAAAGATTGAAAAATAGACTTATTGCGATGAATTATCTTGCTGCTTAACTGATCTGCATGCTTTCCACAAATATAAAGATATTGCGGCTTGGAAAGCAATAAAGAATCATATCTCTCTTTGTCTGGGTCTCCCATAAGTATTAGATGCACACAAGAGTTATCAGAGACATTGCTGAGAGCGTATTTTAACGAATCTGTATTGGTCGACTTAGAATCATTAATAATGATTGCTCGATTATTAAGTATTATCTTTTCTAGTCGATGAGGTAAATTTATTAAATCTTGAGGTTGCAAGCCTCCCTGGTAGGTGTTTCCTGTAATTATTTTAAATATTTCAAAGGGACTATTTTCAGTGGTTGATTGATTTGCTTCTAAAATTCTATTTTTAGCATTTATGTAATTATCGAAACTACCGTGATGGTCAATATGATCAGGAGCGATATTTAACAGAACACCAAAATCAAGTAAATTATCTTTCATTTTTTCAAGCTGAAAACTGGATAGCTCAATGATTGAATATTTTTTTTTAGAATTAATGCTATCAAGAAGCGGTCTGCCAAAATTCCCTAATATTTCAGCATTATCTAGCAATTGACTTAAATGCATGCAGCATGTGCTTTTACCATTTGTTCCAGTAATCCCTATTTTAATGGAGCTGTCTTCTTCAAAAAATATATCTAAATCAGTTTTAAAATTAACTTTTTCAAATTCATTGTTGGGATAGAGCTCAAGAATATTGATGCCTGGGCTTATATAAACCATCTCATAGGATTGTAATTTCTCTTTACTAGGAAGTTTGCTGAATGCATTAGGGTGATCAACATGCTTGACATCATAGATATCAAATTTAACTCCATTCTTCGTCAAGTATCGGTCAAATGATTGACCTGTCATGCCATAGCCAAATATTAAAGATGTCATTTAATTTTTTTATCTTAGCTTTAGTGTTGCTAAAGCGAAAAGAACAAGTACAAAAGTAATGATCCAAAAACGAACAATTACTTTTGGTTCTGCCCAGCCTTTCAGCTCAAAATGATGATGAATGGGAGCCATTAAAAAAACTCGCTTGCCTCGAATTTTATACGAGCCTACTTGAATGATGACGCTGAGTGTCTCCATCACAAATACTCCTGCCATAATTGCAAAAACTATTTCATGTCTAACTAAGACAGCTAGCGTTCCAAGAATACCTCCTAGCGTCAGTGATCCGAGGTCACCCATAAAGATTTGAGCAGGATAAGTGTTATACCAAAGAAAGCCTATTCCAGCACCTATCAAGGCTCCACAAAATACAATTAACTCACCTGTTAAAGGATGAAATGGAATAAATAAATAATTTGCAATAATTTGATTACCCATTGCATAAGCAATCAAGCCAAGGCCAGCAGCTATTAATACAGATGGCAGGATAGCTAAGCCATCTAAGCCATCTGTTAAATTCACTGCATTAGAGGAGCCCATAATTACAAATACACTAATACACAAAAAAGTAAGTGGAGAAATAATAAAAATAAACTCCTTATCGAAAGGAAGGATAAAAATTTGATTATTTCCCTCTGGGGATACTTGAAGCATAAATAGCATTGCAGTAAGGGAGAATATAAATTGTAAACAAAGTTTATATCTTCCATTCAACCCCTTAGAGCTCGTATGCCTAATTTTTAACCAATCATCCGCTAAACCAATGCTGGAAAAAGAAAGAGTTACAAAGATTAGTATCCAGATATATGGATTTTTTAAATCTGCCCAAAATAAGGTAGAAATTAATAGTGAAAATACAATAATTAATCCGCCCATAGTAGGCGTACCAGCTTTTGCAAGATGGGACTGGGGGCCATCATCTCGGATAGATTGTGAAAATTGCATTTTAGTTAGCAGGCTAATAATTAATGGGCCTAGCAATATAGATAAAAGCAATGCGGTTAATGTTCCACCAATAGTCCTAACAGTAAGGTAACGCAGGACATCAAATCCAGAGTCATAAGCCATTAACCATGTTCCTAGAAGCTCAATCATCTCTGTCTCCTATATTGATAAATTCTTCCATCCGCATACCCCTTGAGCCCTTTAATAAAACATAGTCTTTCTTAGAAATTTCTGATTTTAAAAATTCGGTTAAGGCTATTTTTGAGTTAAAAAATATGCCAGAAGAACCAAAACTATCAACAGAATGTTTAGCAAGGTCGCCAAAGCCTAAGAACAAGTCTATATTCTTGATTTTCGCATACTCTCCAATCTCCTTGTGAAATTTCTTTCTGTACCTTCCAAGTTCTTTCATATCTCCTAGTATCATAATTTTTCTTCCTCTCATTTGATGCAGCACATCTATTGCAGCTTTGACAGAATCAGGATTAGCGTTGTAAGAATCATTAATAAGATTTGATTGGTTTATCCATGGTTGAAACTCAAGTCTTTGAGATTCATTTTTAAAGCTTTTCAATGACTTAAGAAAAAAATTCATGTCTCCATTTAACTGATACACACTAGAAAATGCAGCGAGAATATTTAAGATATTATGATTCCCCATAAGAGGAGTGCTCACCAGGATTTGATCTTTAAAATATTGAGAATAAATGGAAAAAGATGTTCCTGCTGTAGAAGACTCAATATTGCTAGCAAAAAATTCAGCCGAATCGTCTAAACCAAATGTTATAAAAGAAATATCTTTCCTTAACCTTCTCCAATAATTTAAATGCGGGCCATTTGGCACTATGGCAGTACCATTATTTTTAATGTTATGAATTAATTCTGACTTTACCTCTAGGACACCTTTTAATGAATTTAAGCCCAATAAATGAGAGTGGCCAATATGAGTAATAATACCTATATCTGGTTGGATGATTTTCGATAAAAAGTGGATATCTCCCTTTTTTGCTGCTCCCATTTCAAAGATTGCTGCCTCATTTTTTAAATCAAGCATCAAAGCACATAAAGGTAACCCTATTTCGTTATTAAAATTTTTAAACGTTGAGAAACTATTTTTAATTCCTGCGCTAAGAATGTTTTTGGTAGTTGTCTTACCATTGCTACCAGTGATACCAATGACAGGTCCTGTAAAATTTTTTAAAGTAACTTGAGCCAACTTAGCCAATGCTTTTTCTGGGTTTGAGACACCAAGAGTGTTGTCTTTAAGCTTATTGGCATTCATATCTTTTTTAGCTTTAATAATTGCAAATACTGCTCCATTCGAAAACGCATCATCACAGTATTTACTCCCATCTTCATTTGAGCCGGTGAGCCCTATAAAGACCGAATGCTGTTTTGCCTTTCTAGAATCAATACAGAAATCTTTGATTAGAGATCTGTGTTTACCTGCTATTCCCAAGACTGATAATATGTCACTGGTATTTTGAATAAATTTCATTTTATATGCTGCTTAGAACACATTCTCGATCATTAAATGGAATTTTATTTCCGCCCTCTTCCATTGTTCTTTCATGCCCCTTACCTAATATTACCAAGATATTTTGATTAGTGAGAGATGCAAGGCCTTGCATAATTGCATCTTGTCTGGACTGTATAACGGTTAAATGTTGAAACTTACTTGCACCAGTAGCATCTTCAACTATTCGCTGGAATGCCTCTCCTCGATTATTATCAGAAGTAAAAATTATTTTTTTTGCATAATTTTCTGCGACCTCCATCATCTTGGGGCGCTTTTCTTTATCCCTTTCACCCCCGCAACCAAAGATTAGCAAGATATCGGAATAAGATTGTGATAATGCGGATAATATATTTTCCATAGCATCTGGATCATGCGCAAAATCAATAAACACATCACCTCTGTCCAACCGCAGTAACTCACTTCTTCCTGGGGGCAAGCTTATATCTGAATAGTCTATTGCCTCGAGTTCATTCTTTGAAATTGAATCAGAAATTAGAGCTATCGCACAAGCAAAGTTATCAAGATTGAATTGAGGAAACAATGAAATTTCAATTAAGAAGCTACAATTAGGCAATTGAAATTTAATTGCAGACGAACCGTCATCAGTAAATTTTGTATTAAAATAAAAAGATGCTGATGAATCTTGAGCGCTAATAAATTGAATTCTTTCTTTGTGCTCCGAGGTGTTTAAATTAGATGCCACTAAAGAAGAGTCTATGAAAGCCATCGGGGTACTTGCTGAGTGGAGATTAAATATTGAGAGCTTAGCTTTAATATATTGCTCAAGAGATCGGTGATAATCCAAATGATCTGATTTAATATTTAGAAGCATAGTTCGATGAAAAGGCAATGAGAGCAATCGCTCTTGCTCTAATGCATGTGAGGATACTTCTAAAAAAATAAATGTTTGTTCATTAGATTGGATGTCGCCTAAAAGCTCAAATAGCTCAAATATGCCTGGGGTTGTATTGCCTTTAGTGGAAATTAATTCATCATTTATGATTGCTCCAAGAGTTCCGATATAACAGGAGGGTTTTTTAAGTTTCCTTATAATTTGATGAGCCATAAAAGTAGTAGATGTTTTGCCATTAGTTCCTGTCACCCCGTGAACCAAGAAATGATCTTCATCAAGGTCATAAAAGTTAAATAAAAATTTAATTAGTAAGCTTTCAAGATTCTTACTAGAGATGAATGGAATCTTTACTCCATTTGGCTTGGGCTGATCACTAAGAATGCACACAGCGCCATTTGAAATAGCATTGTCTATAAACTTTATGCCATGAGAATTTATACCAGCTCTAGCTACGAATAAATATCCATTCTTTACGTCTCTTGAGTCATCAGTGATACCAAGAATAAATTTTTCAATATTGCAAGCAACATTAAAATAAGAAGAAACGTTTGATATGCTATTCATCAAGATAATTTAATACATCTTTTGAAATAGCTGCAAATAAGGGAGCAGCAACCATACCTCCTGAATAATTATTCAATCCAGGCTCCTCCACACTAACAAAGATAGTAAGTCGCTTCGAGCTTAAAGGAGCAATGCCTGCAAAAGAAGAAATATACTTACTTTTGTCATAGCCGCCGCTAGAACTAGGTTTATGGGATGTTCCAGTCTTTCCAGCAACTGAGTGATCAGTAATTGAAGCTAATTTACCAGTACCATCTTTGACCACAGACTCTAAGGCAAGTAATACTTGTGATGCTGTATTGCTTGATATAACTCTCTGCTGATAAACTTCCTCGTCATTTTGAAAGATTTTAAAATCTTTTAGGTAGCCATCATTTGCAAATACGGAATAAGCTTGAGCTATCTGAAGGGCAGAAGCAGTCATGCTGTAGCCAAAACCTAAACTTGCAATTTCATGATCAGAAATATTTGGTCTAGTGTTAATGGTGCCATAGGCTAAACCAGGGAAAAAGATATTAGACGGTTTGGATAAACCAAACGCTTTATAGCTAGAAGTTAGGCCATCTACTCCAATCATAAGGGCGAGTTTTGAGGCGCCAACCTGACTAGATTTCTGAATAATTTCCTTAAAGCTTAATTCTCCATAATTTCTTGGATCCGAAATTTTTCTATTATTGAGACTTATAAAACCGGGGCTGGTATCTATTACCTGATCAAGGCTAATAAGGCCTAAATCAATTCCTTTGGCCAGAACCAATGGTTTAATAATTGATCCAGGTTCAAAAGCATCAACCAGCACCCTATTTCTTTGAATAATTCTTGATCGGCTGTTTGGATTGTAAGAAGGATAGCTAGCTATTGCTAAGATTTCACCAGAATGATTATCCAACACAATTGCACTGCCTCCTTTGGCATTATTAGCATTGATAAATCTTGAAAGATGCTTGAAAGTATAAAATTGAATTCTGCTATCAATAGTTAAGTTAAAGTTTTGGCCAGGAGTAACTGGACTAACTTCTTTGGGTTTCCTGCTAGCATTTCTTGTTACTATTTCCATTCCGGCAATACCAGACAATCTATCATCTAAGATATTTTCTAGGCCTTCCAAGCCATTACCATCCTTTCCTGCGAAACCAATGAATGGTGATGCTTGTTCTCCAAGAGGATAATAACGCTTTTGAAATGACTCTATTTCAACCCCATTAAGACGCAAGGCTTTAATTCTTTCGTGTTGAGAAAAATCTAAATTAGAAAATAATAATGATTTTCTCTTTAACTCATCTATCTCATCAAATGATTGATTGATTGCAAGAATTTTTTTAATTGCAGAATACTCTTCCTTTGAAAAATTACGTAAGGCAAAAAGATTGTATTGCACAACAGATACTGCCAATGGAAAATTATTCCGATCATAGATTCCTCCTCGTAATGCAGTAATAACCCTAGAAGTGTTAAGCATTCTCTCGCCCTTAGATCCCAGAAAATCTCTATCATTAAATTGTATGGCAAAAATTCTGAACATTACTATGCAAAAAATGATGATTAAAGTTACGTAGATAGTTAATGCACGCCAGCCTAGACCTAGATTATTTTTCATGATGAATTATCTTAATATTAATAATTTCTTCCATCTTCAATATTTCTTTTGCATGACGCTCTACTTTTGCTGGTGAGTTCAAGTGATAGTGCTCAGTTTGAAGTTGAACGCTAATTTGCTTGAACTTGTTCTGAGAAAGCTTGAGATAAGCTTGATTTTCAAACTCTTGAGCTATTTGCCATCTCACTTTTACAGTTTCTAAGCAGATGCATAGCAAAATAAAAAGTAAAAAAAATAAAAAATATAATCTTATTGAGAATTTCATAACTTTGAATAGACTCTCATAACTGCACTTCTAGATCTAGGATTTCGTTTAATTTCTTCAGCAGAAGGTTTAATTTTCTTTTTAATGCAATGAAAGCTCTCTTTAACGACATTGTTAATAGGAATATCCTTTGGAAGAGACTGAATGTTGGGTTTAAAAAAGTTCTTCACTATTCTGTCTTCAAGGGAGTGAAAAGAAATGATAGCTATTACTCCATTTGCATTTAGTAGCTGAGATAGTTTTCCCAAAGCAATTTCTAAATGCTCTAATTCATTATTTACATGGATTCTAATTGCTTGAAAAGTTTTGGTTGCAGGATGCTTTTTGCCTGTTCTTTTTAAAACACCCTCAATGATTTTTACAAGATCTGAGGTGCTGTGAATTAAAGTGTGATTGCGAAATTCAACTATGGCTTTTGCAATTCTTCTAGAAGCCTTTTCTTCTCCATATTTATATATAACATCGCTGATTTCTTGTTCAGTTGACTCATTTAAAAAACTTGCAGCGCTAAAACCTTGAGAAGTATCCATACGCATATCTAATGGGCCTTCTCCCTGAAAACTAAAACCTCTAGAGTGATTATCAAGATGTGTTGAGCATGTTCCTAGATCTAAAAGAATTCCATTAAATTGCTGCTCTGAAAATAGAGCATCTATCTGAGAGTAATTTGCGTGAAAAATCTTAAATCTTTTGTCTGCAATATTATCTTTCCCATAAGATACTGCTTCCAAATCTCTATCTACAGCAAAAAGTTTGCCTAATGGAGAAAGTCTGTTTAATATTTCTTGAGAATGGCTGCCTCTTCCAAACGTTAGATCTAGATATGATCCGGATAAATCATTCAGTAAAAAATCTAACGATTCTTCCAGTAGAACTGGAACGTGTAACATTGATTAATCTACTTGTTTTCTCATGAAGGTCGGCACATCAAGGAAATCAATTTCCTCTGCAGACGATGTGCCACCTGACTCTACGTGTCTAATTGAGTGAGCGTTTAAACCCACTGGATTCAGTTGCACTGTTGCTTGCCTGGTATTGTCTACCGCTAATGTAGCTCCTCTTTGATTTATGCCTGTTGCAACTATTGTTACCAAGAGCTCGTCCTCGTCCATAGTATCGTCTTCCACAACTCCCCAAATAATTGTTGCATCTTCCGCTGTGAATTCTCGAATAACTGAATCAACTTCAGCATTATCAGATAATCTGACTCCATTAGCTGAAATGTTTACCAAGATGCCTCTTGCATCTTTTAGCTCGACATCTTCGAGCAGCTCTGAGCTAACTGCTTGTTGAGCTGCATCTATTCCCCTGCCTTCTTCTGCGCGAGAACTACCAGTGCCCATCATCGCAATACCTTTTTCTGACATCACAGTCTTTACATCAGCAAAATCAACATTAACGTAACCTGGCTTCATAATAATATCTGAAATGCCTTGAACTGCTCCTTTTAAAATATCATCAGCTTTTGCAAAAGCTTCTTGCATAGTAGTTCTAGAGCCTAATATTTCCATTAGTTTTTCATTTGGTATTGTTATAAGACTGTCGACTTCTTCGACCAATTCAGAAATACCGCCTTCAGCAGCCTTTTGTCTTTCCTTTCCCTCAAAACTAAAAGGTTTAGTTACCACTGCAACTGTTAATGCTCCAAGCTCTTTTGCAATTTGGGCAATAACAGGTGCTGCACCTGTTCCTGTTCCACCACCCATGCCAGCAGTAATAAAGACCATATCGGCGCCATCAAGCATATCTGTAATCGCATCTCTATCTCTTTCTGCTGCTTGCTTTCCAACTTCAGGATTAGCGCCTGCCCCCAAACCCTTGGTAAGGTTGTCGCCTAATTTTAAAATAGTTGCTCCTTTAGCTTTGTCTAATGCCTGGGAGTCTGTATTGGCACATATAAAATCTGGTCCCTGTATCTCATGTTCCATCATATGAATCACTGCATTTCCACCAGCTCCACCTACGCCAATGACTTTAATTTTTGCTTTACTACCTGTTTCTTCAATTATTTCCCAGTTCATTTGATACCCCTTATTTTAAAATGTCATTGTTTTTATGCTTTCTGGTAGCACAACTTCAAGTATCTCTGTTGATAGAGATCCACCTGTTTGTCTCATTTCCCAATTTTGATCGTTCCAGATTTCAAACTTATTCCCCATGCCAACTAATGCAACTTTATTGGACGAATTAATATCTGCATATTCTCTTAGCTCGCTTGGAACTAAAATTAACATTCTGCCAGAAGGATCAAATTCACTAACGCTAGCATTTCCTAATATTGTCCACTGAAGATTTCGGACTATTGGGTCTAGACCCTGAAGAGATTGAAGCCCATGTGCAATCTGGATCCATTCAGAACCTGGATATATTTTTAATGCTGGGTATTGAGGATCTCTGGTAACAACGATTTGTGTTTCTTGTTTGGCCTGAAGATGATCACGATATTTTGCAGGTATCGCCAAGCGACCCTTTGCATCTATCGAAATTGTTGTAAATCCAAACATATTACCTATTTTAATATCAGTAACACACTTTATACAACATATTTCACACTTTTACACACTTTTTTATAAAAAAAATGAGTGAGTTGATCTATAAGCCGGATTCTGTCTTAAATGGCCATCTATCTAGGCAATATGTCGCCATATTGCTCGAGCAACCTACCCGGACCCTAGACGAGTAGCCTAAATGGGTCCCTATTTGGTTTTGCTTCAAGTGGGGTTTACATTGCCAAGGTTGTTACCAATCTCGCGGTAGGCTCTTACCCCACCATTTCACCCTTACCAATTTCTTGGCGGTATTCTTTCTGTTGCACTTGCCGTAGGCTCACGCCTCCCAGGAATTACCTGGCACTTTACTCTATGAAGTCCGGACTTTCCTCTAGCTAAAAGCTAGCGACCATCCGATCAACTCATGTGCATTCTAATGCCATTAAGAAGAATTAGAAATGCTTAAAAGAAACTTATAAACATCTTGCTTAGAATGACTAGTTATTTTTGCAATTAGCTTAGATGCATCTGAGGGAGACATATACTCAAGAAAAGGTTTGCAAAATTCTTCCTCTAGCTCATAACTACTTTGTGATTTGAATGAAGATTGGATGACTATGACAAATTCGCCCAATAGGGTAATTTCTGAATTCAATAACTGAGAATAAATTTCATCGAGAGAGCCTCGATAGATAGACTCATACTCCTTAGTCATTTCTCTGCATATTGAGACCTGAGTATTGGCATCAAGAACCTCTAAAAATATCTCTAAGGTTTTAGGTAATCGCTTTGCTGATTCAAAAAATACATGGGAAATTCCACTTTTTTTAATCTCAGCCGCAACTTTTTTTCTTGAAAGCACGGGCCTTGGAATAAAACCACAAAAAGTAAATTGATGAGAAGGTATTCCTGATAAGAGAACAGCATTAATAACTGAAGAAGGTCCAGGTAAAACTGTAAATTCCAAATCAAGCTCAATACACTTTTGAATTAGTGGATATCCAGGATCTGAAATGAGTGGAGCTCCAGCATCAGACATAATGGCTATATCCAACCCCTCTGATAATGCTTGAGTTATCTCAACAATTCGCTTGATTTCATTATGCTCATGAAACGGTACAGACTTCCTAGATATCTTAAAATGCTGAAAGAGTTTCGCTGAAACTCTCGTATCTTCTGCATAAATACAATCTACTTCTTTTAAGGTATTGATTGACCTCAAAGATAAATCATTTAAATTACCAATGGGTGTACAGATTAGATAAAGCATAATATTAAAAAGATGAGATCAAGAAAAAATACTGTTATTACATTAATAAGCTCTATTGTTATCTTAGCATCATGCACTTCTGCAGACATTAATCATTCGAGTAAAAATTTTATTTTAGAAGAAAGTCTTCAAGCCAAAGATGTAAAAAAATATTTTAGTTATAAGGACTTCAGTGCGAAAGCAATAAGGCAATTAGATTTATATATTAAAGATTCACAGTTCAGTAGCGATGAGCTTAATAATTTAAAAAAACTTCGAAGTAATATAAGAAAAATTGCATCAAAAGAAGCTTTTATTATCTATACAGGAAAATCAAACATCTATTCCTTTGAATTAATACAATTAATTTATGATCTAGATTTACCTATACAGATTAAATGGGATCAATCTGATAAAAAATATATCTCACAGAATCTTTTATCTGAAGCACAATTAGGATTTTGCTCTAGTCTCTATGAAGATGCTTTAGAAACTATTGCCACAGAAGTAAGCAGTGCTTCTGACTCTGCTCTTCTTATCTACTCTGAAGGATTTTCTGATGAGAAAAATTTTTTGACCAACCAATTTCCTAAAATTAATAGCATTTTATTCAAAAGGGATGATCCACAACTGCTTGCTGCTGAAACACTGGGCATAAATAGTAGCAACAAAAGATTTAAGAAAATTACTAGCTTGAACCCAAATCAAAAATTAGAGTTTTCAGCTCGACCGAGACATGATGTCCAGAAAATATTTCTTCTCCTTGAGCCTGCACAATTCCAATCTGTTTTCCCTGCCTTTAGATATCATGGAGGAAATAAATTTCAATATGTTAATTTTATTTCTAGCTTAGAAGCTTTAAATAATGCCAATCAGTTACTAGATTTTGAAAATTCTTCAGTTACCCTCTCAGAGCGCCTTTCTCAAAATATTCGCAGCAAAGAAATTACTTCTCTTGAGGGCATAATGCAAAGATCTATGTTGCATGATTGGCTATTAATAGAAATAATTAAGCAGGCAGGTATTCGCTCTGCAGATATTGATGGGATGACTGGAACCTTAAAGTTTCAAAGCAACAGCTGCACAAAAAGAAATCTTCCAATGCAAAGAATTAACTCTAATTGGATAAATTCCTAGGAGCGAAGATCTCTTTCGATCATTGAAAGACTGTCCTGAAAACTTTGTCTTGCAAAGATCTTAGCTTGATAATCCAAGAGAGGCTTTAGATGCCTATTAAGAGGAAGGTTAATTCCGAGCGATGGCAATCTCCAAAGAATCGGGGCTAGATAGCAATCGATAATTGAGAAGTCCTCGCTCATAAAAAAATTAAATTCCTTAAAGGTTGGAGCTACAGTACTAATCTCATTGAGTAGTTCTTCTCGCATGATGAGCAGGTCTTTTTCTGAAAGCTCTTTCAAGGTCAATGCATCAATGAGTGGGCACCATTCTTTGTCTATTCGAAGCATTAACGATCTGCTGTTAGCCCTAGAAACTGGGTATACAGGAAGTAATGGTGGGTGTGGAAATCTTTCATCAAGATACTCAAGCATGACGCCAGTGTTGTAAAGACCAAGGTCACGATCCGACAAGATTGGAAGACAATGGTAAGGATTAAGAGCAAGAACCTCATCTGGAGCCTCTTCGTTGGAGGTCTCTCTAATCTCACAGGCAATATCTTTTTCTGCCAATACTATTCTTACTCTATGGCTATAGTGATCGTCTTTTTCAGAATATAAAATCATGATTCCTCTGGGTTGTTTATTAAAGTTCTAGTGATAATCTTTTTGATATTCTTTAAAAAGAAGATAGGCAAATGAAGTAAAAATTATAAAAAAGAGGATAACATACCAGCCTATTCTTTCTCTATCTGCCCGACTTGGTTCTCCAACATAAGTCATAAAATTTACAAGATTATATATGACTTCATCAAATTCTTCTGTCGATAAAGTTCCACTATCTGGGATAGTTTTGAGATATCCACACTTTTCTTCAGTTATATTATTACCAGATGAATCTCTCTTCACTCCTCCATTAGATGCAATGATAGGAACTTGTTTGCAAGATAGTATTTGTTGTCCTTGCATGGATGCCAAAACATTCGGCATAGCGGCACCAGGATAAACCATATTATTTACTCCGTAAGGCTTTGATGAGTCTTCATAGAACGTTTTAAGGTATGTATAGACCCAATCTGATCCATGGAGTCTTGTAACAAGCGTTAAATCAGGTGGAGAAATTCCAAACCATGTCTCAGCAACTTCTTTTTTCATAGAACCATTCATCGTGTCACCCAGTTTTACTGTTTGACCATAGACCAAGTTGGATGCAAAAATTTCTTCAGGAATCTCTAAATCTTTTGCAATTCTATTCCAGCGAGAATATTTTAGTGAATGACAGCCATAACAGTTATTCATAAATGTTACTGCGCCAAGTTGAAGTGACTCAAGGTTATTTAATTGAGGTACAAATTCATCGCACTCTCCATAGTTACCACATGGAGCAGACTCAGCTGATGATGCTCCGAGAGAAAATAGAAAGAAAAAGCTAAGAATAACTAATTTCATAATCGTTCTGGTACAGGTCTTGATTTTTCAATCGAGGTATAAATTGGCATTAAAAGAAAAAATGCAAAATAAATCATAGTGCCAATCTGGCTAAGAGTTGTTCGCAGCTCTGTAACAGGCATGGTTCCAAGCCAAGCTAGCATTAACCAACTGATAACAAAAATCGTCATGGCAATTTTACTTAAATTGCCTTTGTACCTAATAGAAGCGGCTTTACTTCGATCAAGCCAAGGTACAACAAAAAGGATTGCTATAGCTGCGCCCATAACTATTAGTCCTCCCAGCTTATCTGGAATCGCTCTTAGCATGGCGTAATAAGGAGAGTAATACCAAACTGGCGCAATATGATCAGGTGTGCTAAGTGGATTTGCTTCTTCAAAATTAGCAAGCTCCAACATGTAACCTCCACCCTCTGGAAAGAAGAACATAATAATTGAGAACACTATTCCAAAAATCCCTATTGCAACTAAAGCATTTAAAATTTTGTATGGGAAAAATGGAACACTATCTAAAGGTACACCATCCTCATCTACATATTTTTCAATATCAACACCCTCTGGATTTCCAGCACCTACTTCATGCAAAGCAACCAAATGCATAAAAACTAGAGCTATGAGAATTAAAGGTAATGCAACAACATGCAAAGCGAAGAAGCGAGAAATTGTGGCACCAGAAATATAATAATCCCCTCTGACCCATAATTCCAAAGACTCACCAATAAAGGGAATTGCCCCAAAAAGGGAAATAATAACTTGGGCACCCCAATATGACATTTGACCGTATGGTAAAACATACCCTAGAAAACCTTCGGCCATCATAACAAGGTAAATTGTCATCCCAAAAATCCATACTAGCTCACGAGGCTTGTGATAAGAACCATACATTAGCCCTCTAAACATATGCAAATATACTACTGCAAAAAACATTGATGCGCCTGTTGTATGCATATATCTGACGACCCAGCCATAATCAACATCTCGCATAATATATTCTACGGATGCAAAGGCTCCCTCCTCAGTATTTTCATATCCAAACATCAGCCAGATACCCGAGACGATTTGAATAATTAACACCACTGAAGCCAAGGCACCAAACATATACCAAAAATTGACTTTTTTTGGTACCGGATGCTTTGATAGGTGGCGTTCGTATGTATTTTTTATAGGTAAACGATCGTTTACCCAGTTAAATATGCCTGAAGATTGATTTGACATTATGCAGTTCCCTTATCTTCCCCTATGGTTAAAATATTTCCTCTGAAATTATGCGGTGGTACCTTTAGATTTGTAGGTGCGGGCACCCCTTTAAAAACTCTGCCAACTATATCAAACATAGAACCGTGACAGGGGCAAAAAAATCCTCCGATCCAAGTTTCATCCCAGGGCTGGGGCTCCATTTTAGGATAATATTTGGGCGAACAACCAAGATGAGTGCATACGCCTGCAATTACTGTAAATTCATTGGAAGTAGACCTAGTGGGATTAATAGCACGATATGGCTCATCAATGTTATTTGACTGAGGGTCATCTAACTTCTCTTCTATTTGTGATAAATTTGCGAGAGCTTCTTTTGAATGCCTTATAACAAAAACAGGTTGCTTTCTCCAGGCGACTTGAATTTTTTGCCCAACTTGAATTTTTGAAATATCAACTTTAACGGGAGCACCAACAGCCTTAGCTTTTGCGCTTGGATTCCAAGCAGATAAAAAAGGGACTGCGGCAAAGGGAATACCTGCGGATCCTACAGCTGCAGTCATGCCAATTAAAACTTTTCTTCGTGTGGTAAGTTTTTCTTCCATGCAGCAGGAATTAACGTTTTGAGAATTGAGAACTTTTTCTAGCTTTCTTTAAACCTGGTTTCTTTCTTTCAACTTTTCTATCATCTCTAGTTAAAAAGCCTGCAGATTTCAGTTGAGGTCTTAGAGATTCATCATATTCCAATAAAGCTCTTGAGATGCCATGCCTAATAGCTCCGGCTTGACCAAAACTTCCACCGCCTTTAACCATAGCCTTAATATCAACTTGCTCGTCGAGCTCAGTTAGTCGAAGGGGCTGTAATACAAGCATTTGCGCTACTTGTCTGCCAAAATAATGTGCAAGCTCTTTATCATTAACCATGATCTTGCCCTCACCTTTTGATAAGTAGACTCTTGCTGAAGATGTTTTACGTCTTCCTGTTGCATAATGGATTGATGTGCTCATATTTTTGGTTCCCAGATTGTTGGTTGTTGCGATTCATGAGGATGTTCAGACCCTTTAAAAACTTTTAATTTCTTAAACATTTGTTTCCCAAGTTTATTTTTGGGAAGCATGCCTTTAACTGCTTCTTCGATAATATATTCAGGCTTAGTCTCTAAGATATCTTTTAAGACTTTTGTTTTTAAACCGCCTGGATATAGAGTATGAGTGTAATATTTTTTATCTTCTAGCTTATTACCTGTTACTTTGATTTTGTCAGCATTGATCACAATAACATAATCGCCGCCATCAGTATGCGGAGTAAAAGTTGGCTTATCTTTACCTCTGATTCTATCAGCAATTTTTGTAGCTAAACGGCCTAAAATTTTATCTGATGCATCGACAATAAACCAATCATGAGTTGCATCTTCTTTTCTAAGAGAAAGGGTTTTCATTATTTTTATATTTTAAGAGAAAATTAGATGCGAATGTTAATGTTTAAGCGCAATTTAATCAATATTTTAATGCATTTAGTTTAGTTTTTCTCTAAATTCTTTAGATAGCTCTCATTGGAGATTTCATGCAGTCTACTTTCCGATCTTTCCCATAATAACTTTAATTGGGTTCCTTGATAAAAATCTGTTAAAAAACCATCTGCATAAAATAACTTCATTTTTTGGCGTTCTTGGTAGGTAATATCAATAAAACTGATAAATCGCCTAATTTTATCTAGGTGCTGATCATCGCAGGCGTGAAAGTTACTGATAAATAACCATTCATAGTTTTTTGCAATATCTATAAAATCTTTGCTCCCGCATGGTTCTGAAAAAAATTCTTGAAATGATAGCCAAAGAAATTTTGATGATCGTCCCTCGCAAGGAAAAGATCTGTCATTGACAATAAACTTTTGGCTCTCTGCCCATTCCTCGCTAAATGTTTTACCAAGGAACTCCTTCACATCAGGCTCATAGGATCTTATTAAAGCAATATCTCGTAATCGATAATCTTCAGACCCCTCTAAATTAAAAATCATAAAATTCGATTGGATGAATTCAATGGCTGGCAAGAACTTATTTCTTTGAAGCCCATCCTTATAAAGGTTATTTGGGTGTGAGTTAGATGAAAGCATTATGCGAACACCCTTGCTAACCAAAAATTCAATAACTGAGCCAATAATCATGGCGTCAGCTATGTCTTCGATCTGAAATTCATCTATAAACAGCATGTCATAATTCTTTGCTATCTTTTTTGCAACAAGAGCTAAAGGATTTTTATTTTTTGAAACTTCAAATAAACTGTTATGGATAAATTGCATAAATTCAAGAAAATGAAATTGTCCTGAATTCTTAAAGTAGCTTGAATCTATAGCTTTCAACAATAGTGTCTTGCCCCTTCCAACTGGACCCCATAAATAAATACTTCCTGGACTGGAATTTTTACGAAAAAAGTAAGTCTGCTTGTATTTATAATCAAACTCTATGAAAGCTTCTAAAAATAATTGTTGTGCCTGATCGGGTGTTACTTCCTGAGAAGCCAAGTTCTCAAGTACAATTTCTATATCTTGCATAATAAATTAATTAGCTCCTATGAAATTTTTGAATAATAAACTTTCGAGAATAAATTTTTTGATTCTTCTAGTTATTCTCCCATATCTTTATACAGATATGTCTAATAGTAAAAATTCAACTGGAATAAGCAAAGCTGCTCTTTCGGTAGTTAATATTATTGCCACTAACTCTTACTCATCTCAGGGATACCGAATGCGCGAAAATCAAGAGATAGTAGGTTCGGGTATTATTATCTCTGACGATGGCTACATCATTACAAATCTGCATGTCATTGATCGCACAAAAGAAATCAACGTGGAGCTTGATGATGGCCAGATTAAAATTGCAAATGTAATTGGCTACGATCAAAGATCAGATCTAGCTGTAATTAAAATTACCTCTCAAGAGCCTTTAGCTCCAATAAAACTAGCAAATAGTAAAAGTATTCGTGTTGGCGATGAGGTATTTGCGATTGGGAATGCTTTCGGTCTAGGCAAAACATTTACCAGCGGCATAGTTAGCGCGACTGGAAGAGATTATGGAAATCCATACCTTGAACTCATCCAAACAGATGCTGCTATTAACCCTGGAAATTCAGGAGGAGCATTACTAAATCATAGAGGGAACCTCATTGGTATGAATACAAAAATTTTTTCAAAAACTGGATCCTATGCAGGAATTGGCTTTGCTCTCCCTTCAGACAAAATGATTGAAGTTGCTTCTGAGATTATAAAATATGGGTCTGTCCAGCAATCATGGATAGGAGACTTCAGGGTAAAATATAAAAGATTTATATTTAATAATGAATTGGTTTACGGATTGGAAATTTTAGAATTAAAAGAACAAGGTCCGCTATTTGAAGATGCCGACATCAAACCTGGTGCTATTATTATTTCAATTAATACTAAGGCTGCATCGTGGGAAAATCTTACTGATGCTTTGAGAAATTCTTTTCCTGGAGATGAAATATTCCTTGAAATTCTTCAGGAGAATAAAATTATTAAAAAAGATTTAGTAACAAGGGCTCAAGTAAATTAACCAGGTAATCTAGTAATATCAGCTCCCAAATATGAGAGCTTTTCTTCAATGCGCTCGTAACCTCGATCGATATGATAAATTCTATCAACAATTGTCTCTCCATCTGCGCATAAGCCGGCTAATATTAAGCTGGCAGATGCCCTCAGATCAGTTGCCATTACAGGCGCTCCTGTTAAATGATCTACCCCTTTTACAAATGCATTACTTCCCTTGACTGTAATATCACAACCCATGCGATTTAATTCTTGAACATGCATAAATCTATTCTCAAAGACATTTTCTGTCACGACTGCTGAGCCATTAGATAATGAATTTAAAACGGTAAATTGAGCCTGCATGTCAGTGGGAAAACCAGGAAAAGGAGCAGTAGAAATATCTACAGGATGTATTGAATCGTGAGACATAGATAAACTAATACTATTTTCGTTGACCTCTATGAGTGCGCCACTAAGCTTAAGTTTATCTAAAATATTATTCATCCTATTGGCATTAATATCTTGAATTACAATATCTCCATATGTAACGGCAGCTGCAATCAGATAGGTGCCAGCTTCAATCCTATCAGCAGGAATAGTAAAGGAAGACTCTGCTAGATCATCTACGCCATTGATAGTAATTTCATCAGTTCCTGCTCCCAAGATCTGCGCGCCCATAGAGTTTAGAAAGTTTGCTAGATCTTGAACTTCTGGTTCTTTGGCTACGTTGCGTAATATGGTTTGCCCTTTTGCTAAAACCGCGGCCATCATTATATTTTCAGTGCCAGTGACAGAAATTCCAGGAAAATTTATCTCGCATCCAATTAATTTTTTTGCGCTTGCTTCTATATAACCGTTCTTCAGCTCAATCTTTGCACCAAGCTGCTCAAGGGCAGATAAATGAAAATCAACTGGTCTTGTGCCAATGGCGCATCCGCCTGGTAAGGCGATTCTGGCAAACCCATGACGAGCAACCAGGGAACCAAGCACTAATATAGATGCACGCATAGTTTTAACTAGTTCATAGCGAGCTTCAAAGTCATGCAGGTTAGCTGTCGAAATCTTGAAATCCATATTTTCATTAAGAGTAATATCAGCTCCCATAGAACCTAAAATCTCAAACATAGTTGTAATATCTTGAAGATAAGGAAGATTTTTAAAAGTTACTGGTTTATCAGTGAGAATGGTTGCAGCAAGCATTGGTAAGGCAGCATTCTTAGCCCCGGAGCAAGAAATTGTGCCAGATAACCTTTTGCCGCCAATGATTTTTAATTTTTCCATTATCTACAAAATCTCTGAAGGTGTTTTTGTGGTGAGGCTTAATGCATGGACTTCACCAGACTGAAACTGTTCTTTAAGAGTTCCCATGACTAATTTATGTCTATTAAGTGTAGAAAGACCCTCAAAAGTATTGCTTACAATTACTAATCTAGAAGAGCAATCTTCTCCATCAGAGGAAATGTCTGCATCAGGAAATTTATCTTGAAGGAATTCTGTAATATTCATAAAAAATAAACCTAAATTTTTTTAAAAATCAGCGTCTGTGACCCAATTATTGATAATTTCATCAATATTTTCATTATGCTCTAACGCTAAGGCCTGGAACTGATTTCTAAATGTGAGCCCAAGATTAACACCATTAACAATAATATTAATTATTAGCCAATTACCATTACCATCGTTTCTAACCTTATAGGTTATTGGGTAAATGCTATTTGAGGCCACTAGACTTTGGTTGACGTCTTCAGTCTTAACAAAGATTGTTTTTTGAGAGAAATGAGTCTCTATGGTTTGATCTCCCCATTGCGCTAATGTAGAAGAGTAAGTATCAAGTAGAGATTTTTTAAACGCAGAAATAAATCGAAGACGCTGATCTTTTGACGCTGCCTTATAATATCTCTTTCCCATAACGCTAGCACCAACTCTACGAAAATCCACCATTGGCTCAAAGATAGTATTAATTTTAGCTTTAAATTTCTCAGGATCAGAAGCATATAAACTCTGATTACTGCGAATAACATCAACCATTGCTTGCGCACGATCATCAAGAAAATTTTCAGGATTGGACTGCGCAATCGTAAGTACAGGAAGGCCAATCAAGCCTACTAAAATAAGAATAGATTTCATAGTTACTTTCATGAAGGTATTATAACATTAGTACAATATTATAAATTAGCCATGCAAAAGAATAATTTCATCAACAGTGCTCTCAAAGTTATACAAATTGAGGGTAAAGCCATTCTAGGCTTGCAAGATCAAATTGAAGAAACATTTAATGATCTATGTTTAAACATAATAGCCACGAAAGGAAAGCTAATTCTTATGGGAATTGGTAAATCTGGTCACATTGCTCAAAAAATATCTGCAACACTTTCGAGCACAGGCACTCCATCATTTTTTATTCACCCAACAGAAGCTGCGCATGGTGATCTAGGTATGGTAGATAAAAAAGATGCTATTTTAATTCTATCTAATTCTGGAGAGACAAAAGAAATTATTGAGATCTTGCCAGCGCTCAAAAGATGCGCAGGAAGTATTTTTACAGTCACCAACAACGCAGAGTCTACCATTGCAAAAACTGGAGACATTAATGTATTAATTAAAGCAAATGAAGAAGCTTGCCCTCTTGACCTAGCTCCAACCTCCTCTACCACTCTTGCCCTTGTATTTGGAGATGCCTTAGCTGTTTCACTTTTAGAGCATAGAGGATTTACAAAAGATGATTTTGCTAAATCACATCCTGCGGGCCAGCTTGGAAAAAAATTAACCACTTTGGTAAAAGATATAGCCATTATGGGTAATAACACCCCTGTTGTTTCAAAAGATGCGAGCCTAAAAGATGCTTTAATTGAGATCACTGAAAAAAAACTTGGGATCACCTTAGTAACAGATGGCAAAAAAATAATTGGTATTTTTACTGATGGAGATTTACGAAGATGTTTAAACCAAGAAAAAGATCTTTTGAAAACTTCTATTGGAACAGTAATGACAAATAATTTTAAAAGCATTGCTCATGATGCTTTGGCTATAGATGCTGCAGAGATAATGGAAAAAAATAAAATTTTTACACTAGTCGTAACTCAAACTGAAGATAACTCCAGAGGAATTATTACTATGCATCAACTGCTTGAGTCTGGGATTATTTAGACTCCAATGATTAGCAATTTAAAATTTTTCTCATGTTTTTTAATTAGCTTGTCTGCTATTGAGAGCATCTCTGCGAAAGAAATTGCTAATTATGGAGACATCTCAATCAAGGCGGAGCATGTGACTCTAAATAAATTTACAAATAAACTACTACTAACAACAAACATACAAATTAACTTTGGTAATTTTATCTTGTCTGGAGATAGTGCGATTCTAAGTTATGATGAAGAGAAATTGGTTATTGATGGCTCTCCAGCATCAATGTTATCTAAAAATCAGGGTATTACCGGGGCGGCAAATCAATTTATTATCTATCCTAATCTCTCTATGGAGATGCTTGGAGATGCTCAACTACTTCAGAATGATCAATCAATTTACGCAGAACAAATTACATACAAAATCTCCCCCAATGACTAACGCCAGGCTTAGCTTAGATGGGATTTATAAGACTATTGCTGGCAAGGATATTCTTTCAGATATAGCTTTTTCAATTGGAGCAAAAGAAATTATTGGTTTGCTTGGCCCAAATGGTGCTGGAAAAACTACTGCATTTTATATTGCAGCAGGATTACTTAGTCCTGATAAGGGAACTGTTGAAATTAATGGTCAGGATGTCTCAAATTTACCAATGCATCTTAGATCAAGAGCTGGTTTAACTTACCTCCCTCAAGAATCTTCTATTTTTCAAGACTTAACAGTAAAAGAAAATCTCATTGGAATTGCTGAATTAACTATGAGCACAAATCATGATCGTCAGAAATTTCTTGATATGACCATTGGTGAATTTAACTTAACGCAAATTTTAAATCATAAAGGGCGCATGCTGTCCGGAGGACAAAGAAGAAAAGTTGAGATCGCTAGAGCTTTAGCATGCAATCCCTCTATTCTTCTCCTTGATGAGCCGTTTGCAGGGATTGATCCAATTGCTATAGAGGAGATAAAAGATTTACTCCAAAGGATTGTTAAAACAGATATTGCAATCTTAATTACTGATCATAATGTTAGAGAGACCCTAAATTTATGTAATAGAGCAATTATTATGGATTCAGGGAAGGTAATTGCCGAGGGCAATCAGGATCAACTGATTGCGAATGATTTAGTAAAGGAAACGTATCTTGGAAATATGTACAGCTAAAAAATGGCCATTAAGCTAGTAAGGGAGTTTCAGCAAAAACAACATGTTGCAATTACCCCGCAACTTAAAAAATCTATTGATCTGCTTCAGCTATCAAGAGTTGAAATTATTAATAAAATACACGCTGAAGCTGAAGATAACCCATTCTTAATTAAAGAATCAGAGGAAGATGTCTCTTTCAATTATTATAATAATAATGACGATGATGGGCTGCTATCAAATTTAGCAGAAATCGTGACCCTGCAAAACTCGCTTGAGTCTCAAGTAAATGATTTAAATCTTAGCAAATCAAAGCAAGAGATTGCTATGACTCTTATTCAGTCTCTAGATGAAAGTGGCCTTTTGCGACTAAACAGTGAAGAGTTAGAGGGGCTATTCAATCATAGAATTCAGATAGATAAAATTCTAGATGTTTTGGTAAGCGTTATTCACAACTTAGAGCCTGCTGGCATAGGGGCAAGAGATTTTAAAGAGCTAATTTTACTTCAATTAAAAAGAAAAAATCTGGCGCAAAGTCAACTGCAGCTGATTAAAGAAATTTTATATAACCCTACTTTTCATGACTTTAAAGAAGCTCAAAATGAACTCCAAAAAAAATTTCCTCTTGAGGAAATAAGCATTGCATTAGATTTAATTAAAAGCTGTGACCTATCTCCCGGCCTTGATTTTCAATCGACTCAATACATTCAAGCGGATATTGAAATAATTCCGTCAGAAGGTAATCTTACAATTTGTTTTGTTGAAGAAAATTTTCCTAAACTAAGATTTGATAAAGAATTAGAGAGTTTAACCAAGGAAAGTGAGGGCAGCATTCAACTTAAAGAAAAAATTTTAGATGCAAAATGGCTCATTAGATCTATAAATAAAAGGAATGAAACTGTCCAGAAAGTTGGCACTTTAATATGCCAAAAACAGAGTAAATTTTTATTAAACGAATCTATTCAGCTCAACTCAATTAGCAATCTTGAGTTAGCAAAAGAATTACTCGTTAGTCCATCTACAATTTCTCGGATTTTGAGATCAAAGTATATTCAAACTCCTAATGGGATAGTATTAATGAAGACTTTGTTATCAGCCTCTGTCTCCAAAACTAAAAAAGTAACTCCTACGCAACTCATGGAGGAAATTAAAGAAATTATTTTAAATAGTTCGAATAACCTCAGTGATCAAAAAATTACTGAATTGCTTAATAGACGAGGCTTTGGCCTGGCTCGAAGAACGATTGCTAAATACAGAGCGATGCTTCTTATTCCTAATTCAAGAAAAAGGTAACTGCGCAGCGCCCTGGGTTAGAATAAATTTTATGGTTAAAAATACTTCACATCCATTCCCTTCTGATGAACTTCTTAAAAGCATTCAAAGAAAAAATGTAAGTTCTTCTCTCAATCAAATCAAGAGAATGCTAGGAAACATGCCTTCCTCTGAAATTGCACACAGTCTTGAGTCTCTTCCACCCAAAGAAAGAAAATTACTTTGGTCCATGATTGAGATAGAGGATGAAGGCGAAATTATTGCTGAACTAAATGATGAAATTCAGCAAGAATTAATGGCTGAAATTTCTACTGAAGAGCTCATCAAAATAATAGAGGATTTAGAGCTAGATGAAATCGTAGATATCCTGCAAGCACTTCCTGAAAGTAGAACTCAAAATATTTTATCTGCAATGTCAGAGAGAGATCAAAAAAGAATTAAAGAGGCTCTTGAATACCCAGAAGATTCTGCAGGCGGTCTCATGAATACAGACATCATTAGCGTCAGGCCTAAACATAGTATTGAGGTGGTAATGCGTTATCTTAGGGCGCAAAAAAAGTTACCAAAAAATACTGATCAGATTTTTGTAGTTTCTAGGGAGAATAAATATATAGGATCACTCCCAGTTTCTAGCATTCTTGTTTCTGAGCCTTCTCTGAATACTAGAGAATTAATGGAAACAGAGATGCAGCCTTTAGATGCTAATTTGGGTAACAAAGATGTTGCAAGATTGTTTGAGCAAAATGATTGGGTATCAGCTCCGGTGGTTGATGAAAACTTAAATTTAATTGGGAGAATTACCATTGATGATGTGGTGGACGTCATTCTTGAGGACGCTGATCAAAATTTTCTTGGCATGGCGGGTATAGCTGAGGATACATTTGCTGCTCCTGCCAGAGCTGCTCGAGGAAGAGTATTATGGCTTTCAATTAATTTAATGACTGCATTTATTGCCTCAATGACCATTAGTTTATTTCAAGCAACGATTGATCAAATTGTGTACTTGGCAATCTTGATGCCCATAGTAGCAAGTATGGGTGGTGTCGCTGGTACCCAGACATTAACAATAATGATTAGAGGTCTTACATTGCAGCAAATTAACTCCACAAACTTCAACTGGTTATTTAAACGAGAGATTGCTGTATCAATCATAACCGGGCTTGTATTATCAGTATTAGTTGGTGGAATTACCTATTTTTGGTTTAACAATATTGTTATATCATTGCTTATCTCGATAGCAATGGTCATAAATCTTATCTGCTCTGCTATAGCTGGAATTTTAATACCAATAGTCTTGAGAAAATTTAATCAGGATCCTGCTATAGCAGGCAGCGTTGTCGTTACAACAGTTACAGATGTCATCGGATTCTTTTCATTCCTGGGTTTAGCAGCTATTTTTCTGACTTAGTTTATTCTTTGTATTTTTGGAGAATCGATATTTCCTAAAACTTCGTATTGATAGTTTGATAACTCATTGATATTGGCTTCAAATATTTCACTTATTATTGCTGATCCTGCTACAGCAGGTATGCCTCCAAGAATAGCGGCGTACCAGGGTATATTTTCTCCAATTCTCACCCTAAGGTCTAAGTTTAGGTCCAATGCACTTAGCTCTCCTGAAGAATTTTTATTAATTTGGCCAATCCACTTCATTTTTGCTGCATTGGTATCGATAAATAGCGGTGAAGCCAGTCTAGCTCTTGCCTGACCAAAGACCAAATCACCTTCGACGCGGTTCAACTGTGTTGAAGTAAACTCATTTATAGAAAGATCTAAATTGGCTACCTTTCCAAGAATATTTTTGAGATTTAATACTCCCAGCAAATTCAAAGCAATAGAATTAGTCGCTTGATTCGATACAACAAAATCTTTAAGAATAAAATTTAATGTGCCTTCAATATCTTGCAATCTTTTTAAATTTTGCCATTGCAAATTAATATCTCCATTAAAGTAAGAAAATTTGGTATAGCTTTGGAGTATCGGTATTTTCATAGAGTCTTTAACTAAATAGCTTCCTCTAAGCTTATAAATATCATTTTTACTATCCACAGAAAAATATGCTTTAGAGTTTTTTGAAAGAGGTGAGATCGAAATAAGATTTGAACTTAGGCTGATATTGTTGATTGTTAATAAATTCTTATTTTTTTGCAGATAGACATCTAAAGAATTTATTTCAAGCTGCTGGATGGAAGAATTTTTCATTTTAAGTCTTGCGTTAATAGTTTCTATCTGGGAGGAGCTTGCTGAGGATTTTAAAAAATTTATATCTTGAAGATGAGTATCTTCAAGCTCAATTCTTAAAAAGCCAGAGGCATCTTTTGCAAATATCCCATTAAGCTTATCTGAATTAATAACTCCCTTAAGTTCTCTATTTTTAATTGTGAGAGAGCCATTGATTGCGCTAAATTGATTATTGAATACTTCTAAGGTACCAATATCAAAAAAGAAATTATTGATATTAACAGTCTTATCGAAGGTTTTTGACTGAGCTAGGTTGCTCAAAATACCTGGAGCTATCATATCCAAGCCTAGATAAACGTTCAGGCCTTGAGCTTCCTTGATAAAATTATATTTTTTTGGCATCTCTTTACCGATAGCAATATAGCCCTCGGGGATCTGAAAAGAATTTATTTTTAATTCTATCAGTGAATTCTTGATGAAGACCTCAGGATCTAAAAAATTGGTGATAACAATATCTGTTGGTAGAAGGCTTAATTTTGATTTTTGCAAAAATGGCAGCCTAGAATTAAATTCTACTCCCTTAAGTTCTGAAAAAATCTTTAAGACTGGTGATGAATTTTTAGTAACAGATAAAATAGCAGAGAAAACATCCACTCCAGAAACTTTAAAAATAGACATATCAGGAATAAATTTTGTAGGTTGAAGGGGCGCCTCTAGCAGAAGATCTAATTCATAATTATCCAGTAAATTTTTGCCCCGTAGAAAAATAGTGGAATCTACATTTAAAAATTGTGAGGGCAGTTTTCCATACACCCTGTCAAAGTCTATTGCAAAAAGCTGCCCCGCTTTAAGATTAAGTACATTGGATTGATAAACTGGAATAGAGAAGCTTTTTGTCTTAATGGATAAAGAATTAAATTGTTTCTGAGAGACTAGATTAAAAAATCCCTTGCTTGAAGCTTTTGCATGCAGGGTGTCAGTTAATAATGAGCTATCTTTTAGCAATGTGGATATCTCATTCCCCAGGAAGTTATGTTGGGAGAGATATTGAAGATGTTGGGTAGAAAATTGTAACTTTCCATGCAATTCTCTGAATGGAATCTGGCTCACAAACCCAGGTAAGAAATGAAAATATAACCTATCTTTGTTCATTTCAATGAGGCCCCTGCCAAAAGAAATGTCAAGCCCTTCATTTATAATGATTCTAGAGCTATCAAAAGATAATTTAAGCTTTACGCTTGACTGCATATCAGATGCGGAGCCCTTAAAATCAAGAAAAATATTGTTACTAAAACTCAATTCGGTGTTGTTGGTTAAAAACTCAGAGACGCTTTCAAAATTTTGAGGTAATGAAGCTAAAATTATCTTTTTTGAGATATTCTGCCCAGATAGTTTAACGGTTAGGGGCTCGCTTTGATTGATTGGTAAATGCAATTTGAGGTTAATGGAACCTGCAAGCTCAGCAACTCTACTTTCCAGATGAAAGCTAGAATCGGTGAAGCTGCCCTCTCCAGTAATTTGAATGGGATGATGGTCACTATCTTTATTTTTAATAAGTGATTGGCTGGGTGTTATTGTAAATTGAACCTTATTATTAGTACCAAAAAAAAATCCCTGGATATTTAAAAGCTCATCAAAATATACATTTAAAAGATCTAGGTCAATAATTTTTCCAGAATATTTCATTGCTCCGCTTTTAAAGGTAGCAAAAATATCTTTTACAACAACATTAGAAAATCGAGAGTCTTGAAACTCTAGCACTTCATTTGATAGAAAAAGATTCGGAATCGCAATAGTATTATTTCTTAAATTGAATTTAATGGGGAATTGCTCATCAACAAATGGGTGTAAAAAATTTTTTAATGACAAGATAGAGAGCCCATTTTGTGATTGAAAAAAAAAGGAGCCGTAGTTCTTTTTTATAGTGAGGCTACTGAAGCTACTTTCCTCTAAATTCAGAGATCCTTTTATTGAACTGCCTTTGGGGGTCAAAGAACCTATAGCTGTAATGCCGAATTGCATGGTTTTTGATGAAGATAGGTAGTCATTAGGAAAAAATTTTAACCAATCAAGTGTATTGAGATTTACAAGAAAATTAGAGTCTTCGCCATCAGAGTCTATAGAGAGATTGCTAATTTTTCCATGATGACTAATATTAATATGGCCATTTGCTAGGCCAGGGATCAAGCTATCTAGCTGACCATTTATAAGCATCTCTGACCCCAGATGTGCAAGAGAGGTCTCATGAAAGCTAATCGAGATATTTTTATCCAAATTAATTTTTAATTTGGGCATCTTTTGTCCAGAATAATCTGCCAGAAGAATATTTGCCTCTTCAAGATGAATATGACTCATAGTTACCTTTCCAATGATCAAGGCCGGAGAAACAAGAAATCCATAGTGTGATTTATTTGCAGAATAAACCTGCACATCATTTATTTGTATTGAGATGTTTGAAAATTCAAGAATGGGATTTAGGAATGAGCCCTTATTCATTACTTCAGAATATTGAAGATCATAAGAAGAAGGTAAAAAATTATTAAATAATTGTAAGGTTTGATTGGGGGAAAAAAATATAAAACTAAGAATAAAGACTAGAACCCAGCTAAGGCATGAGGCTACAAATAAAAAATGAATAATAATTTTTTTCATCTTAATAAAATTAAATCAGTCTTCTTCTTATGTAACGCATTCCAAAATATATTGGCAGCCATGCCAGGGCATTAATACAAAAACTAAAAATCAATAATAAATATGAGTAATTCATTGGTGAAAAGATTAAGTACTTACAAGCTAAATAAAAAACTGCCGTGCCAGCAAAAAAAATAATTAGCTGGAAATATGAAAATAATCTGAAACGTAATGCATACAAATGAATTACATATGAGATTGCAACAAAAAATAACATATGAAAGCCGATTGCATCACCGAAACAAAGGTCAATTAAAAGTCCATATAGTAATGCTGAAGAGCTTTGAAGCTTTTCTGGGATTGCGTATATCCAGTAACAAAAGATTAGTAATCCAATACATGTCTCCACGAGATAAGGCGCGCTCTCTAAAATTAAAATATGAGTCCTTGCATCAAATGAAGAGATGACAGTATCAAACCAAAACCCAAGGAAGATGCTTGCAAATATAATGATGTGTCCATTGAAATTCATAAGCCTAGAGATATGCCAAAATAATTTTGTTGTAATGGATCTCCGTTTAGCCTAATAAGGATCTCTGTCTCATCGAGATTATTATCAATAATGCTACTTATTTTGCCTATCACAATATTGTTAGGGAAGACTCCTCCAAGTCCTGATGATAATGCAAGATCATTGACCTCAAGATTGGATGATTCAGAGTTTCTAGGCGCTACGCATTTAATCTCTAGGGGTCTTCCAGCACCCCTTGCATTACAGTAAAAATCTCTAATTTTGATTGGCAAAATATGTGACGCATCTGACAAAAGAATAACTTTAACAAGATTCAAGTCTCTTCCAAGAGTTTGGCCAATAAAAGTATGCCCATTGGATACTGGAAGATTTTCAGCAATATCAAATTTATTTGGATTGCGTAAATATAAAGTATGCGAAGAGCAACATAGGTAATTTTTTAAATCAAAGGAAGCGATTTTAAATGATTGCATCGACTCGTCCTCGAGCTTACCTTGGAGTGGCTCCTGAACATCTAAAATATTGTTAAAGGTAAGTTCTGATTGTTGGGCTATAAACATTTTGTTCTGAATGTGCAATAACTCATCTCTAAGTTTTTGATTTGTGGCTATCAAATCTTTTTTATCTTCAAAGGTAGCTGTAATTTTAGAGGTATATCTAATAATATTTCCTAAAATTAATTGAGTATATATTCCAGAAGCTTGAGTCAAACTTCTTGCAGCAGAAAAGGTCTGATAATTTAAATCGGCAATCAACAATGCTGTTGAAATAATTCCGCCAAGGACATACTTGCCCGCGGGAGTATATGTAGGCGTGGATCTCGCCATATTTAGTTACTTACTCAGTTGATAGTAGGTCAATATTGTACTTATCAATAATCTCAAGGGCTTTACCGCCACCCCGAGCAACACAAGTTAAAGGATCTTCAGCGCAAATAACCGGGATTCCAGTGGATGCTGAAATTAGCTTATCTAAATCTCGCATTAAGGCTCCTCCTCCAGTCAAAACAATTCCTCTTTCAGCAATATCAGCTGCTAACTCTGGAGGGGATAGCTCTAAGGCATTTCTAATTGCACGAACCATTCCTGAAAGTGGATCTTTCATAGCCTCATATATTTGAGAGCTTTTTAAAACAAAAGTCTCTGGAATACCTTCAGCTAAGTTTCGACCAGTCACATTCATTTCTAAATCCTCTGAATCTGGTGAAGCACACCCTATAGTATGCTTAATTTTTTCAGCAGTAGATTCTCCTATTACACATCCATAATTTCTTCTAACCCAAGATGTGATAGAGCTATCCATAAGATCTCCGCCAATCTTTACAGACTCAGCATAAACAACTCCGTTTAACGAAAGAATGGCAATCTCAGATGTTCCACCTCCTATGTCTACAACCATGTTGCCATTTGCCTCCTCAACAGGAAGACCTGCTCCAATTGCAGCTGCCATAGGCTCTTCAATCAACTTAACATCTCTAGCGCCAGCACCTAAAACTGATTCTCTAATAGCTCTTCTTTCAACTTGAGTAGAGCGACATGGCACACAAACAAGCACTCTTGGGCTAGGTTTAATAAAGCGTTGCTCGTGAACCTTTGCTATAAAATGCTGAAGCATTTTTTCAGTTACTTGAAAGTCTGCGATGACTCCCTCTGATAATGGGCGAATAGCTTTAATATTTCCTGGAGTCCTACCCAACATTTTCTTAGCTTCATGCCCAACAGCTACGACTGTTTTTTGGCCTCTGCTTTCTCGAATTGCCACAACAGATGGCTCGTTAAGAACAATACCAACATCTTTAACATATATGAGGGTATTTGCCGTACCAAGATCTATTGATAAATCATTAGAAAATAAGCCTCGAACAGTTTTAAATAGATTGAAATCCACTATGATATTCCTTGTAAATTCATTTTAAGATGCTTTTAGTTTAACATTGCGCATCGTAAGGAAATAATATCATATGGACCAGGAAACAGTCAGAACTATTTGCTATCTTGCAAGGCTGCAAATAGACGAGGATAAAGCTCAGAAAATTGAAAATGAATTAGAGACGATCATTGAGATGATTGGGGGCTTACAAGCATTTAATACTGAAAATATCCAACCTCTTTATAGTCCATTAGAAAAAACCGCTTTCATGCATGAAGATATTGAAAAATCTGATAACCAAAAGGAAAAATTTCTTCAAAATGCTGCAGCCTCGAATGAAGACTACTTTTTAGTCCCTAGGGTTGTTGAATGAGCATTCAATTTAAAACCATTCGAGAATTAAGAGAAATGCTTGATGAAAAAGCAATCTCATCGGAAGAATTAACTAACGAAACTCATAAGCTTGCAGAAGACCTTAAAGAATTAAACTGCTTTGTTACCATGAACAAGGATGCGAGCATAGAAAAAGCAAAACTAATTGATCAAGCTGATAAGACTGATTCTGTCTTATCAGGAATTCCTCTGGCTCAAAAAGATTTATTTTGTACGGAAGGACTTAGAACAACTTGCTCTTCAAAAATTCTGTCTAATTTTATACCTCCATATACTGCAACTGCTGTCATGAAACTAGAAAATGCTGGCTCAATTACTATCGGAAAGACAAACATGGATGAGTTTGCGATGGGCTCTTCAAATGAAACCAGTTATTTTGGTAACGTTCATAATCCTTGGAAGAAAGGTTATGTGCCTGGTGGTAGCTCAGGGGGCTCAGCTGCAGCAGTTGCAGCCGGAATTGTTCCAGCAGCAACGGGAACAGATACTGGTGGCTCTATTCGTCAACCAGCAGCTCATTGCGGAATCACAGGCATAAAGCCAACATATGGAAGAGTGTCTCGATGGGGAATGATTGCTTTTGCCTCCAGTCTTGACCAAGCCGGCCCGCTAGCAAGATCAGCTGAAGACTGTGCAATATTACTCAATGAAATGTCAGGCCATGATTCGAAAGATACCACTTCTTTAGACATAGAAAGTACTGATTTGCTGAATTCAATCAATCAACCTATCAAAGGTTTAAAAATTGGCATAGTCAAAGAGTTTAGTTTGGGCGACCTAGATTCTGAAGTGCAAAATCGTTTTGAGGATTCTAAGAAACTTTATGAAACGCTTGGAGCTGAATTTGTAGAAATTTCACTGCCAAATATATCGGCGTCAGTTCCAACATATTACTCTATTGCTCCAGCAGAATGCTCGTCGAATTTATCAAGGTTTGATGGGGTTCGTTTTGGGTATAGGGCCGAGAACACCGGTGATCTTAATGATCTTTATATTAAATCTAGAAGTGAAGGTTTTGGAGATGAGGTCAAACGAAGAATTTTAATTGGAACATATGCTCTTTCAGCTGGTTACTATGATGCTTATTACAAAAAAGCGCAGCAAGTAAGAAGATTAATTAAGAATGATTTTGCATTAGCCTTTGAATCTATTGATTTAATAATGACGCCAACATCGCCAGGAACTGCTTTTGCATTTGGAAGCAAGGGAACGCAAAATCCTATTGAACTATACTTAGAAGATCTTTTTACTATTTCATCGAATTTAGCTGGATTGCCAGCAATATCTATACCTCATGGAAATGTAAATTCTATGCCAGCAGGATTGCAGCTTATTGGTAATTTTTTAAGAGAAGATCAAATTCTTAATGCAGCTCATATTTTTCAACAGAACTCTGCGTTTCATCTCGATAAACCTAGTATGGAGGAGTTCTAATGGCCTGGGAAACAGTCATAGGTATTGAGACTCACGTTCAACTATCAACAAAAACAAAGCTTTTTTCTAGAGCTTCTACTGAATTTGGAAAAAGTCCTAACACTAATGTGAATTTAATTGATTGTGGTCTACCAGGGGTATTGCCATCCGTTAATAAGGAGGCATTTTATAAAGCTATCCGCTTTGGCTTGGCTGTAGGGGCGAAAATCAATCAAACCTCTATCTTTGATCGTAAGAATTATTTTTATGCAGACTTACCAAAAGGTTACCAAATTACACAAATGGATCTGCCAATTGTCTTGGGTGGAACAATAGATATTGAAACTGAGGAAGGAATTAAGACTGTAAATATTACAAGAGCGCATTTAGAAGAAGATGCAGGAAAGTCCATTCATGATCAATTTGATGGTTATTCTGCAATTGATCTTAATAGAGCAGGAACACCTCTTCTAGAAATTGTTTCTGAGCCAGAAATCTCTAATGCTAAAGAGGCTGTTGCATATATGAAAGCAATGCATCAATTAGTAACATATTTAGATGTATCTGACGGAAATATGTCTCAAGGGTCGCTTCGATGCGATGCAAATGTCTCTGTTAGAAAAGTAGGTGATCCTGAACTAGGAACCAGAACAGAAATAAAAAATATTAACTCTTTTCGTTTTGTTGAAAAAGCTATTAATTTTGAGGTGAAAAGACAAATCAAACAATTAGAAAATGGAGAAACGGTTACTCAAGAAACTAGACTCTATGACAGTGTCAAAGATGAAACAAGGCCCATGAGATCTAAAGAATTTGCTAATGACTATAGGTATTTTCCTGAGCCAGATCTCCTGCCAGTGGTTATTTCTGATAAAGAAATGCAAGATATTAAAGATAGTTTTCCTGAATTGGCGAAAGAGAAAGAAAAACGTTTTGCAAAAGATTTTGGGCTCTCTGAATATGATGCGCAAATTTTAGCATCATCAAAAATTATGGCTGATTTCTTTGAGCAGTCTTCAAAAGAAACTAAAAATTATGGTTTATTAGCCAATTGGTTGATTGGTGAGATTGGAGCGTTTCTTAACAAAGATGCCATTGAGATTAATCAGTCTAAATTAACACCAGCTAATCTTGCAATGCTGATTAATAGGATTGACGATCAAACAATATCTGGAAAAATTGGAAAATCTATTTTTGAAGAAATGTATGCAAGCGGGTCCTCGCCAGACGAAATCATTGAATCTCAAGGATTGAAGCAAATTTCTGATGATGGAGCAATTGAGGAAATTATCAGCACAGTAATTCAAGAGAATCCATCTCAGGTGGAGGCATATCTTGGAGGCAAAGAAAAGCTTTTTGGTTTTTTTGTAGGTCAAGTAATGAAGCTAACAGAAGGGAAAGCTAACCCAAACGCTGTTAACGCTATCCTAAAAGAAAAACTTAAGTAATAAATAAGCTAAGAGTTTCTGCAATGTATGCAGGCTTATCAACACCCTTTATTTCCATTTTTACTTCATTTTTAACTAGAAACTGTCCAGGATTTTTCTCAGAAACATCAACACATTTAGTTAATATACGGACTTCTGAATTTACTGGAACGGGACTTAGAAATCTCACTTTGTCCAAGCCATAATTTAGCCCCATCTTTGTTCCCTCAATCACCATGCCAATCTCTTGCTCGAAAGATATTCCAGCAACAAGAGATAAAGAAAGAAAACCATGAGCAATTGTTGAACCAAAAATTGGTTCAGCCTGCTTTGGATCCACGTGAATAAATTGATGATCCATCGTTGCATCCGCAAATTTATCAATCCTATTCTGGTCAATGACCATCCACTCAGATGCACCTAAATCCTTTCCTATTACCGACTCAATTTCATCTGGTTTTACAATGTGTAACATGCTATTTCTCCATTAAATGTTCTTTGTATTCTTCCCTTAAATCCACTTTTAATAATTTCCCTGTTGCGCCATGTGGAAGCTCTTTAACAAAAATAATATCATCTGGAAGCCACCACTTTACAACCTTCTCTAAAAGAAAATCGTTAATTTCTTGTTTGTCTATTTGATTTCCGTCTTTTGTAATTAAAAACAGTAAGGGTCTTTCATCCCATTTTGGATGAGGGACTCCCACAACACATGCTTCTAATATATTTTCATGAGTAAGGGCAGCATTTTCTAAATCTATAGAGCTAATCCACTCCCCTCCGGTTTTAATTACATCTTTGGCCCTATCAACAATTTGCATGCATCCATCTGGATGGATTGTTGCAACATCACCAGTATCAAACCAGCCCTCGTCATCTACAGCCGGTCCGTCTGCTTTATAATATGTGTGCATAATCCATGGGCCTTTAACTTTTAGCGCCCCGCTAGCTTCACCATCTCTAGGCAATTCTTTATCATCATCATCAACAGTCTTGATCTCCACGCCAAACATTGGATAGCCTTGCTTCGTTTGAAGTTGATATCTCTCTTCTGTTGGTAGGCTCATTGCTTTTTTAGTTTGAGTATTAATAGTTCCCAAGGGGCTCATCTCTGTCATCCCCCATCCGTGTGTAAGAAATGCATCATGTTGCTCATCAAAAGCTTTAATCATTGCGTAAGGAGCAGCAGAGCCTCCTACAAGAACTTGATCAACAGATTCCATTTTTAATCCCTTACCTTCCAGGTATTGCAGCAATCCCAACCAAACCGTTGGTACTCCCAGAAGACAATCTACAGATTCTTGTTGCACCAGCTCATATAAAGACTCACCATCAAGCGCATGCCCTGGCAGCACTAATGTAAAACCATTGATTAGAGCGGAATATGGAACGCCCCAAGCATTAACATGAAACATAGGAACAACTGGCAAGACTGCACTTGAAGAATGAAACCCCATGGTTCCAGCAATGGAAATTGCATGCAGGATAGTTGATCGATGAGAATAGAGAACACCCTTAGGATTGCCAGTGGTCCCAGATGTATAGCATAAAGCAGATGAAGTATCTTCACTTAACTTCGGCCATTGGTATTCGGTTGATTCTTGCTCAAGCAAATCATCATAGCTGCAAGCGTTGTTTAAATTATTCGCAGGAATAGCAGATTTCTCTGCAGCAATAATAATTGTTTTTACGAAGTTTAGTTGGTCTTGGACTCCCTCTACAAGAGGAATAAACGTTGGATCAATTATTAGAACTTTATCTTCTGCGTGATTTAGGATGTAAACCAATTGGGCTGGTGAATACCTTGGATTTAAAGTGTGCAAAATAGCGCCCATCCCCGAAACACCAAAATATGTTTCAAAATGACGGCTGTTATTCCATGCAATGGTTGCTACTGTGTCATGAAGGGTAATGCCTAATTTGTTAAGAGCATTTGCAAGTTTTTTAGACCTCTGTATTGACTCCCCATATGTTGTTTTTTTAATAGAGCCATCAAGCTCTCTTGAAATTAATTGACCATCAAAATTATATTTCTCAGCATGAGAAATTGCTTGTGGGATTGTGAGGTCCCATTCCATCATATTGCCCTTCATTGCGTTCTCCCCTTTTGCATATCTTAATTATAAGTAATTATAATTATTACTATAATGACTTGAATCGATACTTTTTAAAACATAAATCTTATCATACGAATCCTTTAAAAAAGATCATCTTTGCAGCTCAATAATAAAACTTTTATTTATAATTTCTGAGCATAAATAAACCTATCTAAACCCTGTAAGTCTGACTCTGTAATAATATTTTTAAATCCGCAATCCTGTAAGATTTCAGTTACTTCTAGCCTCTGAGAGTAGCCATGCTCAAAGATAATACGCCCACCATGTTTAAGTGCAATAAAAGCTTGATGAGAAATTTCAAGAAAACTTTTTATTCCTTTTGGAGAAATTAAAGCAGATTTTGGTTCATGGGTTAAATATCCTAAGTGAATATCGTCTGGTTTTAAATAAGGTGGATTGGAAATCACTAAATCTACTGATTCGGTTTTTGCATAAGCCAGCCAGTTAGATTGAATCAAAAGAACATTTGTAACTTTGTGGTTTTGCAGGTTAATTGCTGCTACATCAAGAGCATCTAAAGAAATATCTGATGCAAGTATTTTTAAATCGGGCCGAAGCATTCCAAGGGAAATTGATATGCAACCAGAGCCAGTACCTACATCTAAAACATTAGCATTTTTATTTAAGGCAAAATCTATAACTTTTTCAACGATTAACTCTGTTTCAGGTCTAGGAATAAGCACTCTAGAATCAACATAAAATGTAAAATCTAAAAATGATGATTCATTTAAAATATAATCGAGGGGGATGCCCTCGACATAACTGGTAAAAAAATTATCTACTGATGCAAGCTGCTGCTCAGAAATCTCTAGATCATCCTTTAAGGCAATAGCAGTGCTGGTAATACCAATTGCGCTCAAATAATAATCAAAGTCTCTGACTATCTCCTTATGTTCAAAGCTGAGCTTTTGGGCGTGATCAAAGTAAAATTTAAGACTCAAATTCAATTAGGTATTATCTTCAAGGTTTGATAGCTGTGCCAGCTGGTTTTCAGTAAGAAGAGCTTGACAGATTGAGATCATGTCACCATCCATGACTTGATCTAGATTGTGTTGAGTAAGCTTTATGCGATGATCGGTGATTCGCCCTTGAGGGAAATTGTAAGTCCTAATTTTTTCACTTCTGTCACCTGTCCCAACTAATATTTTTCTTTCACTTGCAATGGAACTTTGCTGTTCATCAATTTCGTTTTGTTTTAACTTTGCAAGTAATAAAGCCATGGCTTTGGCTTTATTTTTATGTTGAGACGGCAAGTCTTGACACTCTACAACAACGCCAGTTGGAATATGCGTTAAACGAACAGCAGAGTCTGTTTTATTAACATGCTGCCCGCCAGCTCCAGATGCACGATACGTATCTACTCTTAAGTCACTTTTATCTATTTCAACATCCTGAACCTCATCTACCTCAGGAAGAATTGCTACAGTAACGGTTGAAGTATGAATTCTCCCTTGAGATTCAGTCTCTGGAACTCGTTGAACTCTATGCACTCCAGATTCAAATTTTAAAAATTTAAAAACGCCTTGGCCATTAATTTTTACAACAACTTCTTTTAGTCCACTTGGTTCAGAAGTTTTAGTATTTACCATTTCTATCTTCCAGCCTTGACGCTCAGAAAGCCTGCTGTACATTCTAAATAAATCTGCAGCAAAAATTGCAGCTTCATCTCCACCAGCTCCAGCCCTAATTTCTAGATATGCTGAGCCATCATCAGCATCGTCTTTCGGAAGTAACATAAATTTTAAATCTTTTTCAAGTTGAGCTATCTTGCCTTCGCTAATTGAGATATCGCTTTTTGCAAGCTCAATCAGCTCTGAATCACCAGAATCTAATAACTCTTTTGCTCCTGATAATTCTTCCTCAAAATCTTTAAGCGATTTAAATAAATTTACTACAGGAGTAATCTCAGAAAATTCTTTATTCAGTTGGGTGAATTTAGCCATGTTATCAGTCGCCCCTTCTGCTGAGAGGTCAACCTTAATCTCTTCTGATCTAGCGCAAAGACTTTCTAATTTTAAAATAATAGAATTATCGAGCACTGTTAATCTCCTTTAGCATAGACAGAATTTCGTGAGAATTTAATTTGGATAGATATTGTAGCTGATCATCTGTTTGATCAAGCATATGTTGGATTTTTCTTAACGGGTCATCTGCTTTCAAAATGGTCTGAATCTCATTTTGATCAAGATTGCTACACATCTCTTGCAAATCTAGATACACATTATTCTTTTTCTTTTTAACTTCTAGACGACTATCAGCCTGAGCAACCTTATTTTTAATTAAATCAATAGCTTTTTGAGCTTCTTCAGTTCTTTCTTCTAAGTTTTCTTGAGTAACTTGCTCCATATCTTCAATACTAAAAAGATAGGCATTTTCTAGATCTCTTACTTGATCTTCTATATTTCTGGGCACACCCAAATCAATTAATAGCATTGGTTTATTTTGTCTATTACGAAAAGCATCTTCAATGAGGCCCTTCCCGATTATTGGTAATGGTGTACTAATAGATGCAATCAGTATGTCTGTTGATTGAATGATAGAGGCTAGCTGACTTAAGTTAGAAGTCTCAAAGCTTATAGAATCAGAAATGTCTAGGGTCTTTTTGGTTCTATTAACAGCACAAATGTTTCTAATGCCATTATCATAAAAATGTTCTATTACACCCAGAGCCATTTGCCCTGCCCCAACAACAGTTACTTGTTGCTGCTCAGGATCCTCAAATATCTCTTTTACAATCTTTAAAGATAAGCCAGAAATAGACAGCGGATTCACTCCTATATTTGTTTCAGTTCTTGCTGCTTTTGCAATGGAAATTACTTCATCTGTGATTTGCTGCAATCTGCCATGAAGAGTTTTAATATTTGCAAATGATTGAATGGCTTTTTTAAACTGCCCAAATATCTCTTGCTCTCCTAAAACCTGAGAATCTAAACCGCTTGCAACACAACACATATGCTCTAAGGCTTTATTATTATCCAAAATATATGAATCCTGAGCTATGAAATCACTGCAGCCAAGAAATTCTGCTGTTTTATGCATGACTGACGAAGCGATAGATTTATTAGCGAGAAGATATACTTCTGTTCTATTGCAAGTAGAAAGGGCAACAAAGGACTCTACCTGATCTCCAAAGCTCAATTCCATAAAGTTTTTGAACTCTTCTTGATTGGACTCATTTATAATAAAAAGCTCTCTTTCTGAAAGCTTTGTAGTTTTATGATTTATGCCAAACAGTTGTAATTCCATAACAAAAAATCTTTGTATTGCCCTATTAGTTTGCTCTTGTGCATCAACCCAAAACTATCAAACTGGCAAAAGTTTTAATGGTAAATTCTTAGCCAGTGACGGAAGTAATACTTTCCCCTTTAATGTTTCACTTCAAAGCAACTCAGATGTAGATATTATACAGATTAAAAAACCCTTTTATGGCAATGTATTAAGAGCTGAGGTAGATAAAAATACAGCTGAAATTTTAATGTTAAAAACAATTGATAATTTGCAACAACTCGAGAAGGGTGAGGTGAAAATACTTTCTTCTCAAATAATTAAAATATTCTATCGATGTTTTACCGCTAGAGGTAAAGTTCAAAATTGGGGCGATGGATCTTTTAAAACGCAGTGCAGCAATTCTGAAGAAAAACTTTTATTAGAAATTGAAACAGATATTTGGACAATATCAGGCTTTTTAAGTTATGAGTGAAAACTTGATTCTTCATTGTCCCTCTAAGCTCAACCTTACTCTCGATATTCTTAAAAAGAAAGAGAATGGTATGCATGAAATTAAAAGTCATTTTCAGCTCATAGACCTTTATGATGTGATGTATATTGAGAAGAGTAATGCCCAACAAAGCTCAATTCGTACAAATGCAAGCATTGACATAGATAGTAAAAAAAATCTTGTATATCAAGCCATAGAAGCTCTTAGCAAGCATGTTTCACAGGAACTTTATTGCAACATTATTATTGAAAAAAATATTCCCATTGGTGGAGGTTTAGGTGGGGGAAGCTCTAATGCAGCTGCAGCACTGATTGGAATAAATAAACTGTTCTCTCTTCAGCTTGATATTTCTGAGCTAATAAACATAGGATTAAAACTTGGTGCGGATGTCCCTTTCTTTGTTTTAGGCAAAAATGCAATTGCAACGGGTATTGGAGAGCAACTCTCAGAAGTAAATAGTGAAACTAATAAATTTTTAGTTATTTCCCCACCTATACATAGCTCTACCCAAGAGATGTTCCAAACATGGGATGAATTGCATGAGCAAGATATGCTTCCATTATCCATAGAAGATGAAAATCCTTTTCTACAAATTTTTCTTCAAAAGAACCCAGAAATAAAAGCAATTTTTAAAGAATTAGCGGTTGAGGCACCCTTTAAGTTGTCAGGAACTGGTTCGACAATTTTTTGCGTTGTTAAAAACGATGAAAGGATGAAAAAAACTTTAAAAAAAATTCCAACTAAATGGAGACACTTTTTTTGCGAACCATTACAATGTTCACCATTATTGAAATACTTAACATAATGGGGTGTAGCCAAGCGGTAAGGCAACGGGTTTTGATCCCGTCATGCGCTGGTTCGAATCCAGCCACCCCAGCCATTTTGAACAACTATGATAAATAAGCCAACAGTTGGAATATTTGCGGGCTCAGCTTCTCAGCAACTAACAATAGAGATAGTTGAAATTCTTGGAGCCAAGCTTGGCAAGATTGAATTGGGTAAATTTTCTGATGGTGAAATTAAAGTTGAAATTCTAGAAAATGTTCGCGGGCATGAAACCTATATTGTTCAATCTACCTGCGCTCCTTCAAACTCTAATTTAATGGAGTTGATGTTGATTACAGATGCTCTCAAGCGATCATCAGCCTCCAAGATTACTGCGATCATTCCTTATTATGGGTATGCACGGCAAGATCGAAGAGTTAGATCTGCCCGAGTCCCTATTAGCGCAAAAGTAATTGCAGATATGATGAATACAGTTGGTGTAGATAGAGTTCTAACTGTAGATCTTCATTCTGAATCAATTCAAGGTTTTTTTGATATGCCAGCTGATAACGTTTATGCAACTAAAATAATGCACGATGATATCAAATCCAGGTCATCAAATGATGAGTCAATCTTAGTTGTATCTCCAGATGCCGGTGGCGTAGTTAGAGCAAGAGCATTAGCAAAATTCTTAGGCCAGTCTGATCTAGCAATTATTGACAAAAGAAGAGCAACAGCAAACGAATCAGAAGTGATGAATATAATTGGTGATGTTGAAGGAAAATGCTGCATTGTTCCTGATGATATGATCGATACAGCTGGGACACTTTGCAACGCAGCTCAGGCCCTAAAAGACGCTGGAGCCGCTAAAGTGAAAGCATATATCACTCATCCAGTCTTATCAGGACCAGCAATTGAAAGAATTTCAAGTTCTTTCATTGATGAATTAGTTGTAACGAATTCAATTCCATTGTCCCCAGAAGCAGAAAAATGCAGTAAAATACGCGTCATTTCTCTAGCACCAACAATTGCTGAATGTGTCAGAAGATTAAACAATGAAGAGTCGCTTAGTGCGCTTTTCTTGTAAAAATTTAACAAGGTATGAACTATGTCAAATGAAATTATATTAAATGCTGATCTAAGGATTAGAACTGGAACAAATAAAACTCGTGAAATTAGACGAGAAGATTCAATGGTTCCTGCAATAATCTATGGAAATGAACAAGAGTCTAAAAATATTAAAGTTAGGCTTAATGAGCTGACCAAGGCTTCTGAAAGTGAGCTATTTTACACACAGGTTTTAAAAATTCTTCTTGAAGGACAAGAGGAGAAAGTTGTATTGAAAGAGCTTCAAAGAGAACCTGTTAAAGGGAAATTCTTACATGCAGATTTTCAAAGGGTTTCTAGTAAAACAAAACTAAAAGTTATTGTGCCATTTAGATTTATTGGTGAAGAGGATTGTGAGGGAGTTAAGACAGACGGTGGAGTTATTGCAAAAGCAATATCTGAGATAGAAATTGCCTGTTTAGCTGGAAATATCCCAGAAGCAATTGAGATTGATATTACTAATTTAATGCTCAATGAAGCAATTCGCCTCTCAGAGCTTACACTTCCTGAGGGAGCTGAGATACCTGGGTTTGATGCAGAAAACGATCAGATGGTTGTTTCAGTGAACGCACCAAGAGCTGAAGAGGAAGAAGTCGAAATTGAAGCAGAAGGAGCTGATGGCGAAACATCTAGTGAAGATGGTGCTGAGGCATCTGATGATTCTGAAGGCTCAGATGAGTCTGATCAAAATAGCTAAAGTGCTCAGATCCTGTGCCTAAAATATGTATTCTTGGCTTAGGTAATCCTGGTCAAAAATATAACGGGACTAGGCATAATATTGGTAAAGATTGGGTCATTCAGTATTGTCTAGAGAATCAAATAGAACTCACAATCAAAAACAAATTAGATGCATCAATCGCAATGTCTCTTGATGAAAAGGTGTTGTGGGGACACCCAAATTTATATGTGAATGAATCTGGTCAGTCTATAAAAAAAATTATAAGAAATAATTCTCTAGAGCTCCCTAATACAATTGTTATTCATGATGATTTAGATCTTCCTGCTGGAACTCTGAGACTAAAGGTTGAGGGTGGTCACGGAGGCCACAATGGTCTGAGAAGCATTATTAACTTTGTTGGTAACAACTTTATTAGATTAAGAGTTGGTATAGGCCATCCAGGTAATAAAGCAGATGTGACAGATTGGGTTTTAGGGAAATTTAAGCCCAATGAAAAAGTATTGTTAGATGATGGTTATATAGAGTTTCTGAATATTATAGATTTTTTAGCAGAGCTTCAGATTGAAAAAGCGCAACTGAGACTGCACACGGAGTAAATATGGGTTTTAAATGTGGAATTCTTGGCTTACCCAATGTTGGTAAATCTACACTTTTTAATGCAATCACAAAATCTGCCATACCTGCTGAAAATTTTCCCTTTTGTACTATTGAACCTAATCTTGGGATTGTGAATGTTCCAGATAAAAGGCTTCAAATGATCGATAACATTGCTCAATCTAAAAAAGTTATTCCAACCACAATGAGTTTTGTTGATATCGCTGGATTAGTTAAAGGAGCATCTCAAGGAGAAGGTCTTGGAAATGCATTCTTGTCTAATATCAGAGAGATGAATGCCCTGCTCCATGTGGTGAGATGTTTCGATGATGAAAATGTGATTCATGTAGACGGAAAAGTAGAGCCGCTCAACGATCTAGAAACAATAAATTTAGAATTAATCTTTGCTGATATTGAAGTGTTAGATAAGCGATTACTTAAACTAGAGAAATTAATTAGATCGGGTGATGCTCAAGCTCAAAAAGATCAAAGCATCATATATTCTTTAAAAAAGATGATGGAGAGTGGCGCTCTTCCCAATTTAGCTGGTTTTGATAATGACGAAAAAGAATTTATTCAGAGCTTAAATTTGCTCTCTACCAAACCAATGCTACTAATTGCAAATTTATCAGACGATCAATCAAAAAATAAATTAGAAGATCTGCAAAATTATGCGGAAGCTAACTCTGTAAGCATTATTCCTGCTGTAGTTAAGATAGAGCATGAACTAGCTAACTTAGAAGCAGAAGAGCAACGTGAATACTTGGAATTACTTGGAATGGATGAACCAGTGTTAAATAAAATTATTTTAGCTGGTTATAAACTTTTAAATCTTGAAACATATTTCACCTCAGGGCCAGAAGAATCCAGAGCCTGGACAATTCATAAAAATTCACTAGCGCCTCAAGCAGCAGGAGTTATTCATACAGATTTTGAAAGAGGCTTTATTAAAGCTGAAATAATATCATTTGATGATTTTATTGCTTGCGAGGGAGAGTCCGGGGCCAAAAGAGATGGCAAGCTTAGATTGGAAGGAAAAGAATATACAGTTCAGGATGGTGATGTAATTCACTTTAAATTTAACGTTTGACATATAATTTGAGTTCTTTATCATTCTCAAACTTGGCTATGTAGCTCAGACGGTTAGAGCACAGCACTCATAACGCTGGGGTCGGTGGTTCAATTCCACCCATAGCCACCATCTTATAATTAACTAAAAAATTATGTTGATTGAGGTCAATCAGAGAGCCTTAAAAAGTTTTTTACTTCTTTAGGTAAGCTAGAATAATGATCAATGAGATAAGTGCTAGTAAGCCGTCTTCACCCAGCATCTTAATTATCGCAGCGACGTTTGAATATACATCGCCGATAAATGGTGTATCTGATCCAAAAATTATTCCAAGCAAAAGAGATACCGTTACTAGAGGAACTAGTACATCAGTAAGTTTTGTTAAAAACTTAGTTATTCCCTTTAATGTTAAGTCAAAATCCATATTAAATTTAAATAATAATAGTTAAGAAGGGCGTATGCCCTTCTTAACTAGATGCTTAAGTATATTACTTAAGAAGACTCATTAAGATTGCTAAAACAAGCAGTCCAACAACTCCACCGTTAGCTAAAGAATCAACTAAAGCAGTGATGTTATCAACAACATTGAGGCCTAAGAAATCGTCGAAAAGCAAAGCTCCGACAACACCCAATCCTAACAATCCAGTTACAACACTAGTTAGATTCCCAACTATTTCATTTATCATTCTCCATGCATTATCCATAATTTCCCCCTATGGTTTATGGTGTTAACTTAACCATAAAAACATAATTGAGGTGGATGATGCAAGTTTATGTAATATTTAATATTACTTTACTTGACTTTATAGATAATAGTGATAATGAAATTATTCATCATCACTATTATTAATTATTCAGTAAAATGATACTATTCTTCGATAGCTTTTTTAGAAAGCTTCATCTTCCCGCGATCAAATCCAATAAGTTTTACCTTAATAATATCGCCTTCGGAAAGAACATCTGAAACATTCTCTACCCTTTCAGTAGAAATTTCAGATACATGCAGTAAACCATCCTTTCCAGGAAGAATATTAACAAAAGCACCAAAATCTACGATTTTTACTACCTTGCCTTCATAAATTTTATCAAGCTCAGGATCTTCGATAATACCTTCTATGATCTCTAATGCTGCTAGCATAATAGATTGAGTTTCACCAAAGATAGTTACAACACCATCATCGTTGACATCAACAGATGCACCAGTATCAGCCTGCATGCCTTTGATTACAGCACCGCCCTTACCTATAATTTCTTTAATCTTATCTTGATGCACGGTAATCTTCTTCATTGCTGGAGTGCTATCAGATAATTCCTTTGGCCCAGAAATAACGGCATTCATTTTCTCAAGAATATGTAATCTTGCATTTTTTGCTTTTTCTAGAGCTGATTCCATAATATCTGCGGTAATTCCTTGCACTTTAATATCCATTTGCAAAGCAGTAACACCATCCTTTGTTCCTGCAACTTTAAAGTCCATATCGCCAAGATGATCTTCATCTCCCAAAATATCTGTTAACACTGCAAAATTATCTTCTTCTTTTATCAGTCCCATTGCTATTCCGGCAACTGGATTTGTAATTGGTACGCCAGCATCCATTAATGATAATGAAGTTCCGCAAACTGAAGCCATTGAACTTGAGCCATTGGATTCAGTAATTTCTGATACCACTCTCAAAGTATAACCAAACTCTTCAGAGTTAGGCAGGACTGCTTTGATAGCTCTTTTAGCTAGATTTCCATGGCCAATTTCTCGTCTCTTTGGTCCAAGAGGCATACCAATTTCTCCAACACTGTACGCGGGAAAGTTATAATGCAGCATAAATTGATTGTGCTGCTCACCATTTAAACTTTCTATTCTCTGGGCGTCTCGCGTTGAGCCGAGGGTTGCTACTACTAATGCTTGAGTTTCACCTCTAGTGAAAAGAGAAGAACCATGAGCGCTAGGAAGAACTCCCGTTTCAACAAAAATAGATCTGACAGTATCGCGATCTCTGCCATCTATTCTAGGCTCATTCGCAAGAATACTTTTTCTAACAACATCTTTTTCTACAGCCTTAAAAGCATTCATTAACTTACCTTTTTCTAGGTCATCTAGATCAGCACCATACTTTTCAGAAATTTGATCTTTAATCGAATGAAGAGCGTCTCCTCTCTCTGCTTTATCTGCTATTTTAAATGCGGCAGCAATTTCAGTTGTGAATGATTCTGCAACATTAGATGTAAACTCTGCTGTAACAGTGTCTTCAGAAAATTCCCAAGGCGTAGGATTAACCTTTGCACGAAGTTCTGAGCAAGCCTTAATGACTTTTTGCATTTCTTGATGTCCAAAAAGCACTGAGCCCAGCATAATATCTTCGCTTAATTCGCTTGCTTCTGATTCAACCATCAAAACAGCATCCTCTGTTCCGGCTACAACCATATCTAGCATAGAATTCTCAAGCTCTGCTGGTGATGGGTTTAACACAAAGTTACTATCAATAAATCCAACTCTGGCTGCTCCAAGAGGCCCTTGAAATGGGACACCTGAAATAGAAAGAGCTGCTGAAGCTCCAATTAAAGATGCTATGTCTGGATTGATATTTTTATCAGCTGACAATACTGTACAAAAAATCTGAACCTCATTCTTAAAATCTTCAGGAAATAAAGGTCTTATTGGCCTATCAATAAGTCTTGAAGTTAAAGTTTCTTGCTCTGTAGGTCGAGCCTCTCTTTTAAAATAGCCACCAGGAATTTTACCAGCAGCATAAAATTTTTCTTGATAAAAAACAGCTAGTGGAAAGAAATCTTTCCTTGGATCAGCTTCCTTTCTCGCAACCATTGTAGTTAACAGCACAAGATTATCTATTGTTACTATGATGCTTGAGGTGGCCTGTCTCGCTACTTTGCCAGTTTCAATTTTTACAGTTTTATTTCCGTATTCAAACTCTACGGACTGAGTATTTAATGTATTTTCTTCCACGATTTTCCTTTGTTTATCCTCTTAATTTAAGAGATTTAATTATTTCTTGATAGCTTTCTAGATTTTTTCTTTTTAGATAAGCTAGTAGTTTTCGTCTTAAGTTAACCATTCTTATGAGACCTGTTCTAGAATGGTGATCTTTTTTATGAATTTTAAAATGAGATTGGAGTTTGTTGATATTCTCCGTCAAAAGTGCAATTTGCACCTCTGAGGAACCAGTATCAGCATCGCTGTTCTGGAATTCTTTAACAATTTTATTCTTTTCTTCTTTTAATAAAGCCATGTTTTTCTCCTTGGATATGCTCTAAAAATGACCCAAACCTTGCATATCTAAAGTCTGAGATGCTGTAGCTTATTACTAATTTCCCTTTTAAACAAGGTATTCGTGCTTAAATCCTTCTGATGAATTTCTGCCTAATGCAATAAATACACCTGCTGAATTATATGCTCTTAAAAGACCGCTCTCAGGAAGTCCTAAATCAATAGCAGAGCCATTAATAAATTTTTTTAACTTCTCTTCGGGAAGATTGACTGAGCCTAGATGGTTAAAAGCCTTTTCAAGAGGAATAATATCTAATTCAGTAATTTCATCTATTTTTTTTGCATCTTTTATTAAAAATTCTTGTTGGGTTAGCCTTTTGAGAGCAGACAAGTGTCCACCGCAATCTAAAATTTCCCCAAGATCTCGAGCAATTGAGCGAATATATGTCCCTTTCGAGCAACTTACCTCAAATGAGATCTTTGGCAAGTGAATGGATATATTTTCTATAGTTTTAATTTCTATAGCCCGAGCGGCCTTCTCTACTTTTATACCCTCGCGGGCATATTTGTACATTGGCTTTCCCTGAACCTTTAACGCCGAATATATTGGTGGTTGCTGCATACTGCTACCCAAAAAAGATAATAGCTTTCTGCGTGCTTCTTCATCGCTACAAGTAATTACTTTTGAAAGTATGGGCTCTCCCTCAGCATCATCTGTATCTGTCTGTATCCCAAGAGTGACTTCTGCTGCGTAAGTCTTATGGCTTTCTAGCAATAGAGAAGAGAATTTTGTGCCGCGATTAATTGCAAGGATCAGCAATCCTGTTGCCATTGGATCCAATGTGCCAAGATGACCAACTTTTTTAAATTGAAACTTTTTTTTAACGGCCTGAACAACCCTGGATGAGGTAACTCCCGACTCCTTATCTATTAATATAAATCCGTTAGTCACTTAGAGAATTTAAAATTGAATCGATATTATTATATCTTTCTAAACTTTCATCATATTTAAAAATTAGCTTTGGAACTCTTCTAATTTTCATGAACTTTGATAGCTTAGATCGAATCATAGAGGCAAACTTATCTAATGATTTCTTTTCAGGAGCTTGGCTTTTATCTCCATTAATAATAGTAAAGAAAACGGTTGCAACACCAAGGTCAGCTGACGCTTTCACGTCTACTATATTTAGGAGTTTGAATCGCTGGTCCTGGACTTGTACTGAAATAATTTGAGAGATCTCTTTTTTTAAAAAATCTTCTACTTTTGGAATTCTGGATGATGACATGCAGTCAGATAGTTTGAGCTTCTTCTTTCCTATCAAAGACTTCGACCTTATCACCGACACGAATATCCTTGTAATTTTTAATTCCTATCCCACACTCTGTTCCACTTTTTACTTCACTGACTTCATCTTTAAATCTTCTCAATGAATCTAATTCACCTTGATGAATTACCACGTCATCCCTAAGAACTCGCACAGGTTTGCTGATAAGAATTGATCCGTCGATAACCATAGATCCTGCAACTTGTCCAAATTTTGGAGAAGAGAATACCTCTAGCACTTCAGCAGTTCCAAGAATTTCTTCTCTAATAATAGGATCAAGCAATCCACTAAGTCGAACCTTCACCTCATCGATCAGCTCATAAATAATACTGTGATAAGACAAGATTATTTCTTCACTTTCTACAATTTTTTTAGCAGCATTATCAGATCGAACATTGAATCCCAATATCATTGATTCAGTCGCCACCGCAAGATTAACATCAGATTCAGTAATACCACCAACACCGGATGCGACAACCTTAATGGATGCATCAATATTACCTATATCATTCAATGCTGCAACAATAGCTTCCGAAGTACCTGCAACGTCTGATTTTAAAATAACATTAAGAATTTTTTTATTGGATTGACCCATGGATTCAAAGATGTTTCCAAGACTTTCATCCCTTTGCTTTAAAACTTTCCTATCTTTAAGTTTATTCTCTCTGAATTCTGCAATTTCTCGAGCTTCTTTATCATTTTTAACAACCTGAAAAGTTTCGCCAGCATTAGGAACGCTATTTAAGCCTAATATCTCAACTGCAAATGACGGTTCAGCCGTTTTAAGCTTTGATGCATCAGACCCTATAATACTTTTGACTTTTCCAGTTGAAGCGCCACATACAACCATATCTCCAAGCTTTAAAGTTCCACTTTGAATTAATAGAGTGGCAACTGGGCCTCTAAATTTATCTAGTTCTGATTCAATGACTACACCTTGCGCCTGCCCTTCATGATGAGCCTTAAGCTCTAATAACTCTGATTCTAAGACTACTGCTTCTAAAAGCTTATCAACGCCATCTCCTTTTAATGCAGACACCGGAATCATTTGAATATTTCCACCCCAGTCTTCTGGTGTTAGGTCCTTGGCCGCTAGATCACCTTTGATTCTTTCTACATCTGCACCTTGTAAGTCCATCTTATTGATAGCAACAACAATTGAAACTCCTGCTGCTTTTGCATGATTAATAGCTTCTTCTGTTTGAGGCATTACTCCATCATTTGCGGCAACAACTAAAATTACTACATCGGTAGTATTAGCTCCTCTTGCTCTCATGGATGAGAAAGCCGCGTGGCCAGGCGTATCTATAAACGTTATTACTGCATCACCCACTGGAACTTGATAAGCACCTATGTGTTGGGTTATTCCGCCAGCCTCGCCATCAACAACCTTAGTTTTTCTAATAAAATCAAGTAAAGTTGTTTTTCCATGGTCTACATGACCCATTACGGTTATCACTGGCGCTCTTGTCTTAGGAGTATCTGAGTAAGTAATATTTCCAAGAATTTCATCTTCAACTGAAGAATCATTGAAAGCAATACCGTTATGCCCAAGCTCCTCTACAACCAAGATGCCTGTCTCCTGGTCAATTGAATCATTGATAGTGGCAGCAACACCTAAACTCATTAAAGTCTTAACGATCTCTCCGCCTTTAATTGTTATAAGCTTCGCAAGCTCCCCAACTTGAATCATCTCAGGTATCTCTATATCTCTTTTAATAAATTCAACTGGCTTCGCAAATTGATGCTCAGAATCATCATTAAAGCTTTTCTCTCTTCGTGAGTATTCGTTAGCTGCTCGGGAAAGCTGATCCTTAACATTAACTCTTGGCTGAGCTTTTGTTGGAGTCTGAAATTTTTGTTGAGTTTTTTTCGCTGCTTGTTGCTGCTCTTGTTTTAAACGAATTGCCTCTTTAATCTGATCTTCTCGTTTTTTCTGCTGCTCTTTTAAATTTTCAGCGGCTGCTTGTCTTTTTGCTTCAATATTATCGATTAGTCCATCAGATTGAATCGGTGAAGTGTTCGTTGGTTGAGATAAAGTCCCTTTTGATTTAACGGTAACACCTCCACTACTAGAAGATGAGGTAACAGGCTGAGCTCCGCCTCCCTTGCGATCTTTCAAAGATTTTAAAATAGCTAATTTATCAGCTGGAGTAATTTCATCCGATGCTTTCACATGAGGAAGGCCGGCAGCCTTCATTCTCTCTAATAGAGCTTCATCCTTAATCTTTAAGACTTTCGCAAAATCTTTAACTGTTAATGCCAATGTACTATCCTGTTTTAGTTAAACCAGCTTTCTCGAGCTTTCATAATAATATCTGCAGCTTTTTTATCAGATATCTCAATAATGTCTTGCAGCTCATCTACCGCTAGCTCTGCAATATCATCCATGCTTTTTAATGCTTTTGATACCAAGATATCGACCTCTTCTTCACTAAACCCAAGCTCAGTTAAAGATTCTAGATTTGATTCTTCTTGAGTAATCTCACCCATCGCTTCCATCAATGCGGCATCTGCTGCTGCAGCTTTGATCTCTTCTACACGTGATTCTTCAAGCTTTAGTGCAGCTAATAGCTTTGAATCTTCTGCATAAGCTATATCATCAAAATTTAGAAATCCACCTCTTATAAGTGACTCTGCTTCTGATTCATTGATACTGAGATTATCCATAAGTTTTGCTTGAAACTCAGCCTCAATTACTCTTTCTTTTGCCTCTGCTTCATTGCTACTAATAATATTTAATTCCCAACCTACCAATCTTGAAGCTAGGCGGATATTTTGACCTCTGGAACCAATTGCAAGCGCTAAGTTTTCCTCATTAACCGCTAATTCCATTGATCTTGAATCCTCGTCCATTACTATTGATTCGACTTTAGCTGGAGCCAATGCATTAATAACCATTTGAGCTGGATTATCATCATAGATAATAATATCTATTCTTTCATTGCCAAGTTCGCCAGAGACAGATTGAACTCTTGAGCCTCTCATTCCAACGCAAGCACCAACTGGATCAATCCTACCATCGTTTGTCTTAACTGTAATTTTAGATCTGGAGCCTGCATCCCTAGCTATCCCTCTTATTTCAATAATATCTTCATTGATCTCTGGAACTTCAATTCTAAATAGCTCTGTAACCATTTCGGGACAACTCCTGCTAAGCATTAACTGTGAGCCTCTGCCTTCAATTTCTTTAATTTGTAGTATTGCTCTCATGCGATCTTTGATTTTATAAATCTCTCCTGGGAGCAATTGATCTCTCGGCAGGACTGCTTCGATATCATTACCTATATCTACTATAATATTATCTCTGGTAACCCGCTTTACTGTTCCATTCATCAAAGAATTATTTTGAGAAGTAAACATTGCAACAATAGTGTCTCTTTCGGCTTCTCTGACCCTTTGCATCATAACTTGACGAGCTGCCTGAGCTTCGATTCTGCCAAAAACTACATTATCTACGTCTAAAGAGTAGGTGTCCCCAAGGCTTAACTTAGAATCATTCTCAGTGACATGTGTTTCTTTATGGAAATCTTCTACAGTCTCTTCCGATACGATCCAATGTCTATGTGTTGAGTACTCACCAGAAACCCTATCAATCGATACGGTGATTTCTGCATCTTCATGAAAATGTCGCAATGAAGCAGTAGCTATGGCCGTCTCCAATGCACCAAAAATGATTCCTTCTTCAATTCCTTTCTCATTAGAAACAGATTCTACAACTGCTAATATTTCAATACTTTCCATTATTTATTTACCCTCATAAGTTCGTCAAAATTTGGTTTTAGTCTACATAAATCTATGTCTAAAAAATTTAAATTAAGCTTTTCATTGCCACAATTAAATACAATTTCATTGTCCTCTACATTTATTAATTTTCCAGTCAAAGTTTTTTTTCCATCAACACTTTCTCTTAACTTTAAAGTAAACTCTTCTGCAATAAATAGCGCTAGTTGCTCTGCTTTAAAGAACTTTCTATCTATACCCGGTGTTGATACCTCTAAAATATAATCTTGATCGATAAATGAATCATTTATTGCAAGCTCATAGTTGAGGTCCTGCGCCACTTTCTCACAATCCTCGATTGTCGCTCCAGCTATAGCATCAATATAAGCTCTAATAGTAGGTCTTCTCTTACCTCTTAACAACTCAACACCCCACAGAACACATCCATGGCTTTCCACTACTGGAGTTATTGTGTTCTCTATTTCTTCTATTCTCATAACTGCATAAATAAAAAAAGGGGCTAATGCCCCAGTACGTTTCTCTTTAACTGGTAGCGGGGGCTGGATTTGAACCAACGACCTTCGGGTTATGAGCCCGACGAGCTACCAGACTGCTCCACCCCGCATCGCAGAGAAATAGAGTGTATAGAAAGCATGCACTGAAGGTCAAGTCTATTTAAATTTATTTCAGTATTAAAAAATATATCTTGATATACTCTCTGCTCTTTGCCGAAGTGGTGGAATTGGTAGACACGCTAGCTTGAGGGGTTAGTGAGCGAAAGCTCGTGCGGGTTCAAGTCCCGCTTTCGGCACCATTCAAATTATCAAAAATTGTTATGTTATAATATAACAATGGGGAAGTTTTCAATTATTTTAAATACGGCTGGAATGGCTGTATCTTTTTTTTGTTTCTTTCACTGCGTATTAGTGATATTAATATTTGCTGAGGTTTTAACTTCTAAATTACTTATTATTCAAATATTTGAAGATTCAGGTAATCATGCTTGGCTAATTATTACTGGATTTTCACTGGCAGCTCTGTCTTTAATAAAGTTTAACTTAGGTAGTTTGGAGAGAAAAAAATTAATAGATTTTAAAGGTCTTCAGTCTCAACCATTTCTGATTGGTGGTTCTATGCTTGGGTTATCTTTTTTGTTTAGTGGAGTCTATTCCGAATTATTGGTGATAGCAGGGGCGCTAATTCTTTTAAGCATGCATGCAAAAAAGTTGCTGAAAATTGTCTGATTTACTCTACAGGTATTTCAACTACCTTTGTAGCTTCTTGAATCTCATCCTCGCTAAACAAAACTTCGGTATTTTCATTTTTTAACAATACAGCTTGAGCTAAATTAAGAATTAAAAATAATGCAGCAATTACAGCGGTAAGCTTTCCAAGGAAATTAGATGGGCCAACTGCACCGAACATAGAATTAGAAGATCCTCCACCAAATGCTGAGCCTAAATCAGAGCCTTTACCTTGCTGCAAAATGACCAGAACTATTAAAATAATGGCGAGAATAATGCAGATAATTTTAATGCTTGTAATAATCATGTTCTTATAATTCCTTTAATTCATCAAAGATATTTGCTATTTTTGCAAATTCTTCTCCATTTAGCGATGCTCCACCTATAAGAGCCCCATCAACCTCTTCCTCTTTTAAAATTGAGAATGCATTTTCTATATTAACACTTCCACCATAAATAACTCCTTCGAGGTCTAACGCAGAAAAACGTGATTGTACTATATCTTTAATCAACTTATGAATTGAATTTATTTCTTCTGGTTCAGCGGAGCTGCCAGATCCAATAGCCCATAAAGGTTCATATGCAATTATTAGATTTTGTAGTTTTGAACTAGCGCTCAATGCCTCGATAATTTGTTGCTCTAAAATAATTGCAGTTCTATTTTGCTGTTTTTCATCTATAGACTCGCCAATACATATAATTGGAATTAATGAGCTTTCACTGATTAAATCTAATTTTAGTGCAATATCATTATTAGTTTCTTGAAAAAATATTCTTCTTTCAGAATGTCCAGCAAGTGAAAATTGCCCTCCTACATCTGCAACCATCTCTGCGGATATTTCTCCAGTTCTTGCGCCAGAGGGAAAATGATCTACATTTTGAGACCCAATTGAAATACCAGAGCTATCTAAGTGTTTTACAAGATCGTCTATAAATATAGAAGGTGGTGCAATTCCAATAGATGAAAGGCTGGAGCCTTGATAAAAATCATTGAAACTATTTAACCATTCCCGAGAAAAAGACTTGGAGCCATGAAGCTTCCAGTTAGCAATTAATGTTAATGACATATTTAACTAATAAACATTTTTGCTATATCTTCTGCATATTTTTTTGCGGTAGGCTCATCATCTGATTCAACCATTACTCGAATTTTATTTTCAGTACCGGATGGTCTTACTAAAACTCTTCCAACAGTGAGGTCTGATTCAATTTCTTTGATAGATTGTTGAATACCCGCATCAGAAAGAATATCTTTATTTTGGACATCTACATTAATATTGATTTGAGGCATTTTTGTATAATTTCTTAAAATATCAGCTGGTTCTTTCTCCAGCATAAGAAGTGATGATATTACTTTTAACGCTGCAATTGTTCCATCACCAGTGCTAACTAAGTCTCGACAGATAATATGACCTGATGGCTCGCCGCCAAGCAACCAACCCTCTTTTTGAAGCATCTGACTCACATGCTTATCTCCAACATCCGCTCGTTTAAATTTATAACCTAATTTCTTTATGCCATCTTCAAAGCCTAAATTACTCATAGTGGTTCCAATAATTCCAGACCATGGACCTGTTCTATTTGGGTTAGCATAAGCCAAGATATACATAATATCATCGCCATCAAGTATGTTTCCTTTGTTGTCTATTAGCACTACCCTATCGCCATCGCCATCTAGAGCAATACCAAAATCTGCTCTTTGCTTGATCACCTCTTCTTGAGCTTTTTCAGGGCTTGTTGAGCCACACTCATGATTGATATTGTAGCCATCAGGACTGGCTCCCAAGGAAATAACTTCTGCACCTAGTTCTTCCAGAATAGAAGGACTCACTTTGTAGCAAGCGCCATTTGCACAATCTAATACTATTCGAAGAGACTCAAACGAAACTTCATCTGGAACTGTAGATTTACAAAATTCAATATACCTATCACCTGATTCATCAAATCTTCTGGCCTTACCAAGCTGGGCTGTTGGCACAGGTTTAAGCTCACCAGCAAGAAGTTTTTCAATCTTTTTTTCGGCTTCACGAGAAATTTTTTCTCCACTGCCTGAAAAAAGCTTTATTCCATTATCGAGATAATCATTATGGGAGGCGCTAATAACTAGTCCAAATTGATTTCTTAATGATTTAGTTAGGTATGCAACACCAGGTGTGGGAAGTGGTCCAAGTAATCTTACATTAACTCCAGCAGCTATAAAGCCAGCTTGTAATGCAGATTCCAACATATAACCTGAAACCCTTGTATCCTTTCCAATTAAGACAGTTTCCCAACCCATCTCTTTTAGAACTATTCCGGCTGCATGTCCTATTCTCAGACATACCTCTGGAGTAATTTTAGATTCTACTGGTCCACGAATACCATCGGTACCAAATTTAATAGTCATAAAAGAATTATAGCTCTTCTGCAGGGCCCTTAATTGAAGTTTTTTTAGTCCTTTTTACTTTGGGTGTCTTTGGCTCCTCCCAGTCTTTTGGAGCTCGCGGTGTTGCACCTGCCATGATGTCATCAATCTGATCTGCATCAATGGTTTCATAGGTAAGCAATGTTTCTGCCATTATGTGAAGCTTGTCTAGATTATCTTTAAGAATTTTATAAGCTTTTTTATAATCAGTATCTATAATTTTTCTAACCTCAGTATCAATTCTGTTAGAGGTTTCCCCACCTATCCCCTTTGGTGCCTGAGATGCAGAGCGACCTAAAAATGGACTGGAATCATCCTCGCCATATTTAAGGGGTCCCAAATCAGATAATCCCCATTTTGTAACCATATTAGTGGCAATACCAGTAGCAACTTCAATATCATTGGAGGCGCCGGTTGTTATGCCATCTTTGCCATTGATAATTTCTTCTGCAATCCTTCCTCCAAATAATGCAGCTATTCTGCTATGGAGATACTGCTTGCTTTGCATGTATCGATCTTCTTCTGGGAGAAACATGGTGACCCCCAAAGCCCTTCCTCGTGGAATAATCGTTACTTTATAAACAGGATCATGCTCTGGCATCATGCGGCCTACAATTGCATGACCGGACTCGTGATACGCAGTAATTCTTTTTTGCTCTTCATTCATGATCATTGACTTGCGCTCAGGACCCATCATAATTTTATCTTTTGCAAGATCTAAGTGATTTTGGTCAACTTTTTTATCGCCATAGCGAGCAGCAAATAATGCAGCTTCATTGATGAGGTTTGCTAAATCTGCTCCAGAAAATCCCGGAGTACCTCTAGCTATAACCAATGCATCTACATCTTTAGAAAGAGGTACTTTTTTCATGTGTACTTTTAAAATTTGCTCTCTACCTCTAAGATCAGGCAAATCAACTACCACCTGCCTATCAAACCTTCCTGGGCGAAGTAATGCTGGATCTAATACATCTGGTCTATTGGTTGCGGCAACAACAATGACGCCTTCATTGCCATCAAACCCATCCATCTCAACAAGTAATTGGTTTAATGTTTGCTCTCTCTCATCATGTCCGCCGCCCATGCCAGCACCTCTATGTCTGCCAACCGCATCGATTTCATCGATAAATATAATACATGGAGAATTCTTTTGAGCCTGCTCAAACATATCTCTCACTCGAGAAGCTCCAACTCCAACAAACATCTCGACAAAATCTGATCCTGAGATTGAAAAAAATGGAACCTTTGCTTCACCAGCAATTGCTCGAGCAAGTAAAGTTTTACCAGTGCCTGGAGGACCGACCATTAAAACTCCTCGTGGTATTTTCCCGCCAAGCTTTTGAAATCTTGTAGGATCTCTAAGAAAATCAACTAATTCCTGAACATCTTGTTTGGCTTCTTCGCAACCTGCAACATCCTCAAAAGTAGTAGTAACCTTTCCACCCTCCATGAGTTTAGCTTTGCTTTTTCCAAATGACATGGGCCCGCCCTTACCGGACATGCCTCCTTGCATCTGTCTCATAAAGAAAAAGAAAATTCCTAATAGTAATAAGATAGGAAATGCACCAACAAGAAGCTGAGCCCAGATAGATGGTTGCTCAACAGTTTCAAAGATAGTAACAACACCATGCTCCTCTATAGCTAAATCAACAGATTCATCTCTCTTGTAGATTGGATGACGAGTTTCAAACCTGGAACCATCTAGGCGTTCTCCAAAAATGGTCATTTGATCGCCTTTGTAGGTAATTGATGCGATATTGTCTGATAAAACCTCTTGCTTAAACTGGCTATAGGAAACCATTTCACGTTTAGCTGAAGTACCGTTATCAATATTGTTAAAAATAAATATTAAGGCTGATCCTAGAACTACCCAAACTAAGGCATTTTTTAAAACTGAATTCATAATGGTTTTGCTCCATAAAGATATATTTCACCAGACTTGCTTTTTGAAGCAGCTGGCTTGTAAGTTTGAACTAATTGAAAAGACTTTTCCATTGTTAACCTAAGTTTTTTTAATGAGCTATTCTGAAACGTTTTCATAATAAAGTAGCCATCATCTTTTTTTAAATAACTGGAAGCTGTTTCCAGTGTAAGAAGGTTTAACTCAAAAATATTTTCTTCATCAACTGCTCTTATACCACTTAAATTGGGGGCTAAATCTGAAATAACAAGATCAAATTTATTTTTTAATAGGAATATTTCATCTATGGAATTAATATTGGCAATGTCCTCCTGAAAAAAATTTACCCCCTCTATTGGCTCCATTTCCAAGAGATCAATTGCAAGGATTTGTGCTTGAGGTGATAAAGATTTTATGAGTTCAGACCAACCTCCTGGAGCCGATCCAATATCAAGAACAATATTCGAGCCTCTTTTTAAAACCTTTGTTTTTTGTAAGATCTCTTCTAATTTAAAAACTGCCCTAGATCTTAAGCCCAGTTGTTTAGCTTTAATAGCCCAAGAGTCCGCATGCATAGATTAATTACAAGTGTTTAACTTTTTCTATTTCCAATGAAATATCACCAGATGGGGTTGATATTGTTACCTCATCACCTTCATTCTTTCCTAGTAAACCCATTGCAATTGGAGTTTGAATTGAAATAAGCCCCAGAGATGGATCAGATTCAAGGTTGCCCACAATTTTATAAGTTAAAGATTTTTCATTTTTAATATCATATAAATCTATGGTGGAGCCAAATACAACTCTGCCGGTTTCGGGAATATCCTTAACGTCAATTACCTGAGCATTTGCTAAAGCATGTTCAATCTCTTGAATTTTTGCTTCAATAAATCCTTGCTCCTCTTTGGCTGCGTGATATTCAGCGTTCTCCTTAAGATCTCCATGCGCTCGCGCATCTGCAATTGCTTGTGAAATTTCCACTCTATCTTTAGTTTTGAGTTGATGAAGTTGCTTAGAAATTTTTAATTCGCCAGCTTTTGTAATAGGTAATTTATCCATGATAGGAAGATTGTATCAAATGAGGAGGTTTAATTTATTTCTTGCAATGAATTATAAGTCCAGCTCGCCGGATCTTTGCTTAATGCCTCAACCAATGCAAAAGCACCAAAAATTGTTGTGACGCAAAAAAGCTTATTCTGAAGAGCGGTGCGACGAATTGATGCAGAGTCTTTGATTGACTGACGCCCTTCAGTTGTATTGATCAATAAATCAATTGTGTCATTTAAAAGCTCATCAACAATATGAGGTCTACCCTCAGATACTTTATTAATGGTAGATACAGGATATCCAAGATCACTAATGACCTTGGCTGTTCCTTTGGTAGCTATTAATAAAAAACCTTGATCAATAATTAAAGGAATGAGTTCAGATAAATATTTTCTATCTGATGTTTTTACGCTAATAAATGCAAGTCCTGAAGTGGGAATATTTTTATTGGCTGCTTTTTGGGCTTTTGCATATGCCTCTCCAAATGAGGATCCTATTCCCATTACCTCTCCAGTAGATTTCATTTCTGGCCCAAGAATTGGATCTACTGATGGAAATTTATCAAATGGTAAAACAGCTTCTTTTACAAAAAAGTAACCATCTGGTAATTTATTCGAAAATCCAATCTCTTTTAATGTTTTACCAACCATGGCTTTAGTTGCTGACTTTACCAAAGATTGGCCCAAGCATTTTGAGATAAAGGGAACAGTTCTTGAGGCTCTAGGATTTACTTCAATAATAAAGACTGACTCTCCCTGAACTGCAAATTGAATATTCATTAAGCCAATAACATTTAATTCTTTTGCAATCCTTATAGATTGGGTCTCAATTTCTGCAATAACAGAATCAGAAAGGCTATATGGTGGCAAAGAGCATGCAGAATCACCAGAATGAATTCCAGCTTGCTCGATATGCTGCAAAATTCCTCCAATTTCAATGACGTCTCCATCAGAAATAACATCTACATCAACTTCCACCGCATCAGTTAGGTATCCATCTAGGAGAATTGGTTTTTGATCTGATACTTCTACAGCTTCTTTTAAATACTTTTCAAGCTCCAAGGTATTGTGAACAAGCTCCATAGCCCTTCCACCCAATACATAAGAAGGTCTCACAACAATAGGAAAGCCAATTTTTTCTGAAGCAATCACAGCCTCTTCAAAATTTTTTACGGTTTTATTTGATGGCTGTTTTAGTCGAAGTTTCTCGGCCAGTAACTGAAAACGTTCTCTGTCCTCTGATCGATCAATTGCATCCACATCTGTTCCAAGTATTTTTACTCCGTGCTCCAACAGTGTCTCTGCAAGCTTCAATGGAGTTTGCCCGCCAAACTGGATAATCACTCCTTCAGGTTTCTCTAGATCAATAATATCTAGTACTTTTTCTTCTGTAATAGGTTCAAAATATAATCTATTTGAAGTGTCGTAATCTGTTGAAACGGTCTCTGGATTGCAATTAATCATAATTGATTCATAGCCTTCTTCTTGCAATGCAAATGATGCATGAACACAACAATAATCAAACTCAATGCCCTGACCAATTCTATTGGGGCCGCTACCAAGAACAATAACTTTTTTATTATTTGAAGGCCTAGATTCACATACTCCCTCATAACTTGAATACATGTAAGCTGTTTCTGTAGCAAATTCAGCAGCGCATGTATCAACTCTTTTAAAGGAAGGGAGTATTTCAAGTTTCTGTCGTAATGAGCGAACTTCTTTATCTGATGCTCCGATCAAATATGCGATCCTATGATCAGCAAAGCCTCTTTGCTTTAAATCAAGCATTGTCTCAAAGGAAAGATCTGCAAGTTTTATATCTTTTAATAATTGCTCTTTGTCTACAAGCTCCTTAAGTTGATAAAGAAACCAGTGATCTATTCCGGTCAATTCATAAATTTCATCTATCGCCCATCCAAGCCTCATGGCATCTGTGACATATAAAATACGTCTAGGACCTGGAAATGTAAGTTCATAATGCAAGGGTTCACCCTTATCTTCCGGATCTTCAAGAATACTTTCAATACCCATCAAATCTTCCTCAAGACTTTGTAAAGCTTTTTGGAAAGATTCTTGGAAAGTTCTTCCAATACCCATAACCTCTCCTACTGACTTCATTTGAGTAGTTAATCTTGCATTAGCTTGAGGAAATTTTTCAAAAGCAAACTTAGGAATTTTAGTAACGATGTAATCAATGGAAGGTTCAAATGATGCAGGAGTTAAGCCGCCAGTAATATCATTCTGTAATTCATCTAAGGTAAATCCAACGGATAATAGCGCAGCTACTTTAGCAATGGGAAACCCCGTAGCTTTAGAAGCTAATGCTGAAGATCGACTTACCCGTGGGTTCATCTCAATAACAACGACCCTTCCATCCACTGGATTAATTCCGAACTGAACATTGCTACCACCAGTTTCAACACCTATTTCTCGTAAAATTTGGAATGATTGGTCTCGGAGAACTTGATACTCTTTATCGGTGAGCGTTTGCGCTGGAGCAACTGTAATCGAATCTCCAGTATGCACGCCCATAGGATCAAGATTTTCAATTGAGCAGATAATAATGCAGTTATCATTTTTATCTCTAACAACCTCTAACTCATATTCTTTCCAGCCCAAAAGTGACTCATCAATAAGAAGTTCTGTGGTGGGAGATAAATCTAATCCTTTTTCACAGATCTCTTTAAATTCTTGGATGTTGTATGCAATACCTCCACCAGAACCACCCAAGGTAAATGAAGGTCTGATGATGCATGGAAAACCGAGGCTTGCCTGAACCTCAATTGCTTCTTCCATAGAGTGGGCTATGCCTGAATTGGGAGTACTGATGCCAATACCCTTCATGGTTTTATCAAATAATTCTCGATCCTCTGCTTTATCAATGGCTTCTCTGGAGGCGCCAATTAGCTCGACATTATATTTTTTTAACACTCCCTCTTTTGCTAATGTAAGTGCTGTATTGAGTCCTGTTTGGCCTCCCATGGTGGGCAAAAGAGCATCAGGCCTTTCTTTCTCAATAATTTTTTCAATCGATTCCCAGTGAATGGGCTCTATATATGTTGCATCAGCTAACAATGGGTCTGTCATAATTGTAGCGGGGTTAGAGTTAACAAGAATTACCCTAAACCCTTCTGCCTTTAGTGCCTTGCAAGCTTGGGCTCCAGAGTAATCAAACTCACATGCTTGACCAATAATAATAGGTCCTGCTCCTATGATTAAGACGGATTTAATATCAGTTCTTTTTGGCATGTGCTTGAATTAAAGATTTAAATTTTAGAAAAAGCTCTTCTAGCTCATGCGGTCCTGGGCTAGCTTCTGGGTGACCTTGAAAACTAAAAGCCGGCTTATCAAGAAACTCTATACCTTGAAGGCTTTGGTCAAAAAGAGATATGTGTGTGGCTTTAATATTCGTCGGAAGATTTAATGAGTCTACTGCAAAGCCATGATTCTGACTGGTGATAAATACAGTTTTAGATTCAATATCTTGAACAGGATGATTGCCACCATGATGGCCAAACTTCATTTTATAAGTCTTGCAGCCTCCAGATAACGCCAGAAGTTGATGCCCTAAGCAGATACCAAAGATTGGCATATTAATTTGCAAGAGTTTCTCAATAAGATTAATAGCATAATCACAAGGCTCTGGATCACCAGGCCCATTAGATAAAAATACTCCATCGGGATTTAATGCCAAGAGTTCATCAAAGCTAATTTGAGCATTTACAACCGTTACATTACCAACATGTTTCTTTAAAAGCCTGAGGATATTCTTCTTAATACCAAAATCTATGGCTACGATTTGTCTATTGTTGCTAACTTCTTCGTAATTAGGCCAGGTACCCTCATCCCACTGATAAGAATTTTTAGTGCTAACTTCTTTTGCAAGATCCAAGCCTTCCAAGCCACTGAATTTATCAATAGCCTTTTTTGCTAGCTCTAAAGCATCTGGACCATCTGGCGCAATGCAGGCTTTTAAAGAGCCGTGGTCTCTTAACTTTGCAGTTAACGATCTTGTATCTATGTTTGCAATTCCAATAGCTTCTTTTTTTTCCAGAAAGCTTTCAAGAGATTCTGTTGCTCTCCAATTACTAAAGTGCGATGGCAAATCCTTAATCACAACACCTGAAGCATAAATATTTTCCGATTCATTGTCTTCGGGGTTAGTTCCGGTATTCCCGATATGAGGATGAGTAAATGCAATAATTTGTTTTGCATAAGATGGATCTGTAATTATCTCCTGATAGCCTGACATCGAGGTATTGAAAACAATCTCACCAACAGATAATGATTGATTCCCAAAACCTAAACCCTTGCAAACAGTTCCATCTTCTAAAAATAAAATTGCAGGAAATGTCATATACGCCTCTCCTCAAAAAATAAGGAAAAGAAAGCAATAAATTGTAATATGTGGGGATTTAATGAGCTAAAATTGTGCGCTGGCATTAAAACAGTACTTTATATTTATAAAGTCTATACGTCCATCAAAATATAGAAAAAATGAAAATAAATTTAAAAACTAACGACCAAATTTCTCAAATGAGAATTGCAGGTAAGTTAGCTGCAGAAGTTTTGGAGATGATAACGCCTTTGGTTGTTCCTGGAGTTAGCACTGAGGAGTTAGATCGTATCTGCCATGACTATATTGTTGATAATCAACAATCAATTCCAGCAAATGTTGGGTACAACGGTTTTGAAAAAACTATTTGCTCAAGTGTTAATCAAGTTATATGCCATGGAATTCCATCAGAAAAGAAAATTCTTAAAGATGGAGATATTCTGAATATCGATGTGACTGTTATAAGGAATGGGTGGCATGGAGATACCTCCAAAATGTTTCTGGTAGGCAAAACTCAACCGCACAACGAAAGATTGGTGAAGGTAACCCAAGAATGTCTATACAAGGCAATTGAAGTTGTGAAACCTGGTGCTTATTTAGGCGATATTGGGGCCATAATTCAAGAGCACGCTCAAAAGAATCATTACTCAGTTGTTGAGGATTATTGTGGGCATGGCATTGGACAGGTTTACCATGAAGACCCTCAAGTTTTGCATTACGGAAAAAAGGGTACAGGTCTTAGACTAGAAGAAGGCCTCACTTTCACAATAGAGCCAATGATCAATCAAGGCACTAAGTACACAAAAGTTTTAAGTGATGGATGGACCGTTGAAACTGAGGATGGAAGAAATTCTGCTCAGTGGGAACATACCCTAGCTGTTACCTCAAATGGTGTGGAGGTTTTAACTCAGCGCAGTGAAGAATCCTTTTGAGTAATACCCTAGAAGCTATTAATCAAGATTTTGAAGAAAAATTTTATCTTTTTTTTCAAAAACCTGAGTTAATTCAAGCGACGGTCAGCCAAAGATCCAAAGAATTTGATTTCATAATTACCAAGCAATTTAAAAAATTAAGATTGGACGATGAGTTTGCAATTGTTGCATTGGGTGGCTATGGAAGAAATGAACTCTTCCCCGGCTCAGATATTGACTTATCCATCATTCAACTTGTAAAGAATACAAGTAAACTTGAAGAGGTTGGCAATTTTATTGCATGGCTGTGGACCTTAAATGTAAAAATAGGTCATTCTGTTCGCACAATCAGAGACATTGAAAAAATAACCAAATCTGATCTTAAAGAATTTACATCGCATCTATCCAATAGAATTATTTTTTGCCATCCCGATCAAAAATCTAATCTTACTAATGCACTTTCTGGGTTATCTCATGGATGGAGTAAATCAAAATTCTATAAAGCAAAGAAATTGGAGCAACTTCAAAGATTTGCATCATTTGACTCAACAGAATTTAGCCTTGAACCTGATTTAAAAGAATCTCCTGGATGTCTGAGAGATTTTCAGACTGCGTTATGGATTTTAGAACACTGTTTTGAAGTTAAAAGCTTAATGGATTGTGCCAAATTAAATCTATTTAATAGGAAATATCTTGAGGGCATTAATCATTCATACTGTCATATTAAATGTTTGAGATTTTTGTTGAACCTGAATGCTAACTCAAATCGAATTAGCTTTGAAAATCAGCTCTTGCTTGCTAAAAAATCTAAGCTAAAAGACTCAAAAAAATCTTCAGCTGTTGAAAATTTTATGCGAATTTTTTTTCTTCATGCAGCTAACCTCTCAGATTTTAATGAGATGGTTTTTCAAGCCTACGAAGATAAAGGTATAACTTTAAAGCGATCTTATGCAGATAATTTTTATATTTTTAGAGATAGGATTGGTATTCAAGGGCATGTTGACCTATGCATAAACCCTGAGTTAGTCCTAGAGGGCTTTCTGCAAATAGGCAGGTTAAAAAATATCAAGGGCTTTGATTTTGAGTCAATGAAAAAAATTCGTGAGGCAGTCCCAACAATCGATCCAAAATTTTTTCTAAGCCAAGCAGCAGGAAATCAATTCATTGAAATTTTAAAATCTCAAAGCAGTCTTTCAACTATTTTAAAAAAGATGAAGCAGTTGGGAATTTTAAAGCTTTTAATTCCTGAGTTTGGTGTCATTGAAGGTCAGATGCAATTTGATATGTTTCATATTTATTCTGTTGACGAGCATACGTTTAAAGTTGTTCGCAATATGCGTCAAATGCAAATAGGTAAAACAGATGGCTCTATGAAAATAGAGCAAGAATTAATTAATAAACTTCCTAAAATAGAGCTTTTATACCTAGCAGGTATCTTCCATGATCTTGGCAAAGGGAAAGGTGGGGATCATTCTGAGATAGGAGAAAAGATTGTCACTAAGTTTTGTAAGCGACTTTCTTTTTCTATTCATGACACGGAGCTCTTGGGATGGTTGGTGAGAAATCATCTAATCATGTCATCCATCTCCCAAAAAACCGATGTGCATGACCCTCAAACAATTAAAGATTTTACAAAAATAGTAAACAGCATAGAAAAACTAAACTATATTTATATTCTGACCATAAATGATATTCGTGGAACAAATCCAACCTTATGGAATTCTTGGAAACATGACCTTCTCAAGGAATTATTTTTATCTTCCAGAAGAAAGTTAAATTTTGAAGATCAAGAAAGTCATAAACTAATTATTGCAGAAAGAAAGAATAGCTCATTAGAAGGGATTGAACAGAAAGACCTGCCTGATGCTGAGGCTATTTGGGCTCAACTGCCAAATACTTATTTTTCAAAATATCAAATTGAACAACTCCACAATCAAGCCTTGGTTGTAGCTAACGCAAATTTTCAAACTACTGCAAGCGTTATAAAAAGAAAAAATCTCTTAGAGATCTTTGTATTCACACCAAATCAGGAAGGTTTATTTTTTAAAACTGCCAAGGCTCTTGAAAGTCTTTCGCTTGAAACAATTGATGCAAACATTCATACCACAAACGATGGAGTATTCGCCCTGAATACTTTTATTTGTAGGCATAAAGTCCTTGGAAGTAATCTAACCAAAAGGGATGAACTGGGAATACAGCAAAAAATTATCTCTAAATTGACCTTAGAGACTAAGCCAAAGGAAAAACAATCAATTGCTAAATTAAAAAAAGTTTTTGAGCATACGACAAGGGTAGAGATAACTGCATTATCAAACCCTTCTTCTAATTTGGTAACTCTTGAAACACTAGATCAGCCTGCCCTCCTCTCTAAGGTTGCTTACATTTTTTATGAAAATGGAATAAATGTAATCTCGTCTCGCATAACAACCCTGGGTGAAAAGGTTGAAGATAACTTCTTGGTGGTAGATGCAAGAGAAAATATAAAGATAAGCAAGAACAAAGAAGAGAATGTAATCAAGAAACTAAAAAATCTCTAAGGACTATAATTAATCTTTTGACTACATATAATAAGTAAATGCATCAATTTCCACTGATAGGTCTCGGCTTGGCAACTACCAATAATACTGGTGAGACTCTGGATACATATTTTCCTAAAATTGCTTTTAAGAATGCGATTGATGGAGATGCAGATTTATTTGAAGCATGGAGTAATTTGTTAGATCAAGATTTATGTGAAATTACTGATTTATCAACTCTAAAACTATCGAAAAAATCCCTTCTATCTTCACTAGGCGAGCTTAATGAGAATAGTAAATTAATACTTTGCAGAATCACCGAAGATCATGCAATTCAAAACGTTGAAGAAGCATACTTAAAGCTACATTTACTTTCATATAAATTTTTTCAACCCAACACTTTAAATTTAGAGAATATGTTCAATATTCTTCCAAATGTTGCCTGGACCAATAGAGGTCCCATAGATTTAAATGAAATTGATCAAAAGATTCTTGAGTCTAAAGCTCAGAACTTAAGTCTTGAGATCAAGTCAGTTGATAAGTTTCCAAGACTGGTCGATTATATCGTCCCTGTAGGGGTTCGCATTGCTGATACAAGCAGAGTAAGACTTGGGGCTTACTTAAGTGAGGGCACAACGATTATGCATGAAGGATTTGTAAATTTTAATGCAGGCACGCTTGGTGCAGCCATGATTGAAGGCAGAATTTCTGCAGGCGTGGTAATAGGCAAGAATTCTGATTTAGGTGGTGGTGCCAGCACTATGGGCACATTGTCTGGTGGCAATGCAGTAAAAATTTCTATAGGTGAAAATTGTTTGATGGGAGCGAATTCTGGCTTAGGAATTCCATTGGGCAATAATTGCATTGTTGAGGCTGGGCTATATATTACTGGCGGCTCAAAAGTGGAAATGTTTGATCAAAAAATGCAGTCAAAAGGTGTAATAAAAGCAGCAGAACTTTCTAATGTAGGCAATTTACTTTTTCTTCGTAACTCACAATCAGGGGCGATTGAAGCCAGAGTGAATACAAAATCAGTTGAACTTAATAATACCCTACACCTTAATCAATAAATCGTGTCTGCTCTAAACCTTGCCCAATCCCTTATCAGGATTAAATCCATCTCTCCAAATGATGCTGGTTGTTTTGAAGTTATCGAGCCTGAGCTAGTGTCTCTTGGTTTTAAAGTAGAAAAAATTAAGGAATTAAATTCTGAAACTCTGCTTGCAAAATTTGGAAACAAAGGAAAAATCTTTTGCTACCTAGGTCATACAGATGTCGTTCCCTCTGGGCCAATTGAAGAATGGTCTTCACACCCCTTCGAAGCTAATGTTGTTAACGATGAATTAATTGGAAGAGGTGCCGCAGATATGAAGGCCAGTGTTGCAGCCTTTATCGAAGCCTTAAAAAATTTCTTAGCAACATGCTCCGAGCCAAATTTTCAAATATGGATGATGCTTGCAAGTAATGAAGAAGGAGAACCACAAGACGGTAAAATTAATACGCTAATAGAATCCTTGGCTGCTAACAATGAGATCATTGACTATTGCTTGGTGGGAGAGGCAAGCTCAACCTCAACTGTTGGAGATGTTCTGAGGGTCGGCAGAAGAGGCTCTCTGAGCGGAAACCTTAAGCTTATTGGAAAACAGGGTCATGTTGCCTATCCTACAAAGGTGCTAAGTCCAATTTTAGAGGTGGGGCCTATTATCTCTGATCTTCAAGCAGTCTCCTGGGACCAGGGAAATGAATATTTTGATCCGACTTCATTTCAAATATCCAACATTGACTCTGGAACAGGCGCAACAAATGTGGTTCCTGGCCATCTAAATATGTTGTTTAATTTTAGATTCTCACCTGAATCATCGCATGAGTCTCTCAAAGAGAGGTTTATTCACATCTTAGAAAAATCTAAATGTGAGTTTGAGATCGAATGGACTCTTAATGCAGTTCCATACTTAACCAAAAAAACGAATTTACTCAATATAATTCAGAGCGCTTTAAAGAAAATTAATAACAAAGAAGCTGTCATAGACAATGGTGGTGGCACTTCAGATGGAAGATGGGTTTCACCCTCTGGAGCAGAAGTAATTGAGCTTGGTCCTATCAATAAAACCATTCACCAGATTGATGAAAAGATTTCTCTCTCTGACTTAGATCTTCTAACCAGAATTTACAATCAAATCCTGGTTGAGACCAATTCAGATTCTAGCTAATTAGATTCCTTCGCACCTTTGATAACAAAAGATAAGCCAATAAGCACTGCAGCAATTACAAGGTAATATTGAATCATAAAGCTAAAGACTGGTGAGATTGTTTCCAGTCCACCATCCAATGCTTCTCCTCCAAGCAGACCAGCCATAACACCGCCGATTGCACTAGCAAGGAACCATAAACCAAACATTTGCCCCATGTATCTTTTGGGACCGTAGCGTGAAAAAGCTGATAAACCAATTGGTGAAAGCGCAAGCTCTCCCCATGTTTGAAATAAGTATGTGAGAACAAGCCACTGCATGCCGACAGGAGATGATTCAAGCGCAATATCTACTGCAACAATCATCACAAGAAAGCTCAAGGCCATGAACAATAGACCAATTGCAAATTTAATTGGAAGATTCGGATTTAAGTTAATTCTAGCAAGGTATGCCCAGATTCCAGCAAAAATAGGAGCAAACATGACAACAAACATCGGATTAGCAAATTGAAGCCAACCAACAGGGATTATAAAACTTGCAATGGATAGGTCTGTGTAATCTCTAGCAAAGATATTTAAAGAGCCAGCAGACTGATCAAAACCTGCCCAAAATGCTGCTGCTCCTATAAATAATAAAAATAGTAGAATTAGGTTCTTTCGCTCAGTAGCATCCAGACCTGCAAATAAAAATAAATACACAAAATAAACACCGGCAACTATTGTTAAAAAGTATGCAAAGTTTTCAGCAAACACTCGGGGATCAATGGTAATGAGACCCATGAGGCCTGCTCCAATAATTACAAACATTCCAACTAATGACGCATACATATATTTTGAAAGCTTGGAGCGCTTTTCATCGGACATCTCGTTTGGATGCATCCCAGCATCGCCAAGCAAATCTTTGCTTCTAAGGAACTGAATCACGCCAAAAGCCATGCCTATTCCAGCAGCCCCAAAACCCCAATGCCATCCAATTTTTTCTCCGAGGTATGCGCAGACTAAAAACCCTAGCGTAGATCCAATGTTGATCGACATGTAAAAAATTGTATAGCCTGAGTCTCTTTTCTCATCTAAGTTTTTATATAACTCTCCAACAATTGTAGAGATATTACCTTTCAGCAATCCTGTGCCAAGAACTACAAACGTTAGCCCAAGAAAAAAAGATTGCTCAATTGGGATGGCCAGCGTGAAATGCCCTAGCGCAATAATAAATGCTCCAAGTAAAACAGCTTTTTGATGCCCTAAAATATTGTCAGCAATCCATCCTCCCGGAACAACCATAAAATAAACCATTCCAACATATATTCCATAAATAGCTTGAGCATCTACCTGTGACCAACCAAGCCCTGGGTTAAAACCAGTGACAGCACCAGTCATATAAAGAACCAATAAAGCTCTCATGCCGTAGTAAGACATCCGCTCCCACATCTCCGTTAGAAATAAAGTCTTTAATCCAATTGGATGCCCAAAAAAAGTATTGCTTGTATTCATGTTTATTGAGTTATGATTTAAAGGAAATACTATATCAGAATGATGCAAAAAACTCCCTACGTTGGCCCATTTCTTAGAACCATTGCTTCAATCTATGATCTTTTTTTATTGCTTGGAGTCTGGTTTGCTGTCGGCTCTTGTGCCCTCTGGTTAAATGGAGGTCAAGTTCTTCATCCTGCTCTAGGATCAATCTTGGTATTTGTGAGTGGTTGGATTTTTTTTGCATTTTTTTGGATCAAGAGCGGGCAAACACTCGGAATGCAGGTGTGGAGAATTAAGCTGATTTCCTCAGACTCAAGCTCTCAAAAAATTACTTTAATGCAAACTTTTCTCAGGTATTCAGTTAACTGCGGGATTCTTGCTTTACTAGGCATGCCTCTGTTTTTAATTTATGTAGATCAAAAGAGGTTAGCTGTGAATGATGTCTTATCTAAAACTAAACTGATTAGGTTGGAAAGTTAGATTCTTCTGTACCCTACCCAGCCACCAGTAAACAAGCATAAAATTGGGATCAAATAAGCTATTAATATAGGCCATTGATAGGTTAGAAAAGAGGCAACAAATAAGTCCTTAGATAAATCAAAGAGAAGGCCAAAGAAAATTCCAAACACTATCTGTCTACCAATACCTCCAGAGCGAACTAAACCAAACATTAAACTGCCAGCAAAATAAATAATTCCCATAACAAAAATAGGTAAGAATATTTTTGAATAGATTGCAGATTTAATAAGCTGTAAGTCCTTTTGAGGCACTAAAGATGAATATTTTTTTTGAAGGTTTATTAGGGATCTAAGGGAACTTCTTTCTAAGGTTTTTTGATCAAGAGACGGCTGCAATAAAAAAGTAAACATCTCAGGTTGCAAGGAAGGATCTCTGGGATTGTTTATTTTTAATTCATTATCCTTTAAGACACCTGAGTTAAATTTTTGAGCACGAGATACTTCGCCGGTTTCATTGAATTGAATTAACTGGATATCTGAAATCTTATTTGCACCCAGGGCCTGAACTCCTATTAAGCTTTGGTCAGTTAGTTGCCACGAATAAGTGCCTTGATCAGAATAGTGTTCATCAACGGCGATGGTTTGCGCAATTTTATATTCATCGCTTATCTCTACAAAAATAAACTCATCAAGAGTTACTAATATGAGTGATAAAAGCAAAGGTCCAATACCAGTAATCAAGATAATTTTTGATGGAGAAAATCCAAGAGATCTCAGGAAAACTAAATTGCCCTGTTGATTAAATATAGTTAAAGCAATTAATGCGCCAATAAGCATAGAGCTTTCAAGGTACTGCAGGCCTTTGTGAGGTTGCTCAATTAATGTAGCAAAGAGTATTGAGATAAAGCTATTAGTGCTTGAAAGATTCTCTAACTCCGTTACAAAAGAGACTGAAAAATCAAGGCAGACCATCGTTAACCAAACAAACAAAGAGGTCAAAAAACTTTTTAAAATGAGGTGTTTGGCATATATATTCATAGCGTTAAATTATGCGCTTAACCAAACTAGCAATGAAAAAATCATAAAAATAATGGCAATAGTTTTAAATCTCTGGCGCAGCATAAAAATTTCTATTTGCTTTCGACCCTCAAGCCTATAAAGAAAAATTCCTAATATTAGAACGGCCAAATGGACTGGCCAGAAACCTAAGTATAAGAAATCCCATGAGCCTGAATAGCTTTCCCTAAAACCCACCAGAAAGCTCAAATATAAAATATAAATTAATACCCCTGTAACTAGACTGCCCTCTCTTCCTGCTCTGGGACTAGATCTTCCAAACACAAAACCAAGCACCAAGAGTGCTATCAGCATCAATGGAATGCTTGCGTTCCATTGATTCTCAATAAAATTAGAAGATTTTTTATAATCTAATAATTTATTCAGACTAAATTCGTTAGGTGGGGCTCCACCAATATCAATAGAATGCGAAAGCTCATTAAAAGAGATATCCATTTTATTTGAATTATTTAGATCCGGATGAATGGTGCCGTTTCTAAAACTTAAGATCATTTGATTGCTCAAGTTAGATATCTCAAGCTCATCTGCTTTTATTAAGGAAAAGGAAGCATCCTTGGAAACAAAAAACGTTATGTCTTTCATCAAAGATTCATTTATAGCATCAAAATAAAGATAGCTAATACCATTATCTAGATTAATTAGGCTGCCAGGTTTTAAAGTAGATAGCCTGTCTTCAAAAGACTGTTCAGCAATGAGATTTTTAGATAGTACTTTGGTATATGGTCCAATAAATACACTGAGAATCGAGCACGCAATCAGAGTGCATAAGAAAAATGGTGCTAGATACTTCATTAATTGAAGGCGTGAAACTCCAGCGGAGAAATATGCATAAATAGCATTGGATTGATATAGCTCAGATACGACCAATAAAAGACTTAAGAAAAATGCAAAAGGAATAAGGAGTGATAAAAAGTCTGGCAAACGTAACAAGAGAATTGTAAAAATAATATCTGGATTCAGGCTTCCATCTAAGGCTTGCTCAAAATACCCAACCAGACGAGAGGAGAAAATGAGCCCGAGCAAGATCAATAAAATAGCACTAAATCCTTTGAGGATTTGAAAATTTAGATGAATTGCAAGAATATTCTTTTTATACATGCCTTTAGCTATCTTGATGCATTACAATAATTATCTTATCAGTAATTTTTATTAGGAGATGGATTTATGACTTACAAAGTCTTATCAAGCTTAACAGCAAATAACGTTAATTCAGCAGACATATTGAAGGTTAAAACCGATCTATTAATCATAGGTGTTAATAAAAAAACAAGTTCAGCCTCTGAGCTTAAAGACCTTAAATCATCATCAAATTCCATGATTGGTGAATCCATGAATGAGATTAATAACGGCACCAGAAAATCTATTTTTTTACCAGCTCCAGCAAAAGTTGGTGCAAAAAATATTCTTTTAATTAAAGAGCCAGAAGTTGATGCGGCAAGTTTTTTAGTAATACGTCATTTTGAAGAGATCATGGGAATGATCAAATCTTCAAAATCCAAGGATTTTGCTTTTTTGATGAGCTCAGCTACTCCAAAAAAAGTAGATTTAAACTGGATGGCTGAAGTTGCAGCAAGAACCTTCGAAGCAGCGGCCTATACATTTAATGCTACTAAAAATAAAACAGCAAAACCAGTTACTGTTAAGAAAGGTGCTATGTTATTTTCTGGATTAACACCTGCAAAATTGAAATCAGTTAAATCATCAGTGCAATTTGGCCATGCTGTTGGCGAAGGCATGAATGCGACGAAACACTTAGGTGATCTGCCAGCAAATCACTGTACTCCTCGTATTATTGAGACTAAAACCAAAGCTCTTAAAAAAGATTTCCCTGCTCTTAAAATATCAAGTCTCAATGAAAAAGATCTTGAGAGATTAAAAATGGGTTCGTATCTATCTGTTGGCAAAGGCAGTGATGAGCCATCAAGAATGATGACAATTGAATACAGAGGTGGCGCCAAAGATAAGCAGCCACTTGTTCTTGTGGGCAAAGGCATCACTTTTGATACAGGTGGTATTTCGCTTAAGCCTGGTTCAGCTATGGATGAAATGAAATGGGATATGTGTGGCGCTGCATCAGTGTTTGGAATTATGCAAACTCTTGCAAGGCTAAAGGCTAAAGTTAATGTTGTCGGACTATTGGTCTGTGCTGAAAATATGCCTTCAGCTCGAGCAACTAAACCTGGAGATGTTGTTACTTCTATGTCAGGTCAAACTATTGAAATCTTAAATACTGACGCTGAAGGCAGGCTAGTTCTGTGTGATGCTTTAACGTATGTGAAGAAATTTAAACCAAGTCATGTTATTGATATGGCAACCTTAACCGGGGCAGTTGTAGTTGCCTTGGGAACACCTGCAACAGGGGTAATGGGTAATGATCAACCTTTGGCTGATAAAATTCTTGCCGCTGGCGAAGCATCTGGAGATAGAGCATGGCAACTACCTTTATGGGAAGAGTATGCACACTGCACTAAGACAAATTTTGCAGATTTGGCGAACATCGGTGGAGGTAGAGAGGCAGGCACTATTACTGCTGCTTCATTCTTATCAAACTTCACAAAAGAATATAAATGGGCGCACATGGATATCGCTGCAAGCGCATGGACAGGTGGAGCAAAAAAAGGTGGATCTGGTAGACCAGTACCTTTGCTGGCCGAATTAATTCTCAAAGGAAATTTATAAACAGTATTAATTGAATGCTGTGATTAATATAGTTAATGGATAAGAAGCCTTATGATCCTTCCGAAATAGAGGAAAAACTCTATCAAGAATGGGAAAGCACTGGTTTATTTGAGCCAGGCGAGGACTCAGACTCTTATTCATTAGCCATTCCTCCTCCAAACGTTACTGGCACATTGCATATGGGCCATGGTTTTCAAAATGCCATCATGGATTGCCTTATTCGTTACCATCGTATGTCTGGAAAAAATACTTTATGGCAAGTAGGTACAGATCATGCTGGTATTGCTACAGAGATGGTGGTTGAGAGACGCCTGAATGCTGAGGGAAAGTCTAAGGAGAGTATTGGCAGAGAGGCTTTTGAAAAAGAGGTATGGGACTGGAAAAAATACTCCGGTAATAAAATAACATCTCAATTAAGACGTTTAGGCTCTAGCTTAGATTGGAGCTCTGAAAGATTTACCTTAGATGATGAATATCAACACGCTGTTCAAAGTGCATTTATTCAGTTATTTGAAGATGGCTTGATCTATCAAGGAAAGAGATTGGTGAACTGGGATCCTGTGCTCGAAACCTCTTTGTCTGACTTGGAAGTGGTTAATAAAGATCTAACAATAAAAATTTGGGAAATTAAATATCAATTAGAGGATTCTGATCAATTTGTCACGGTGGCAACCACAAGACCAGAGACTCTTTTGGGTGACATGGCTCTTGCCGTAAATCCTGGTGATGAGAGATTCTCCCACCTCATTGGCAAGAATGCTGAAATACCCTTATGCAATCGTCTGATTCCAATCGTTGCTGACGACTATGTAGATCCAGAATTTGGAACAGGGGTTGTAAAAATAACTCCCGGTCATGATTTTAATGACTATGAATTGGGCAAAAGGCATGGCTTGCATCTTGTTGATGAAACTCAATGCGGAATAGGAACAGAAAAAGAATTTGATCCAATCTCCATCCTAAGTAAAGCTGTAAAAATTATTGGCATTGCACCAGAAAAATTTCATGGCATGGATCGTTTTGATGCCCGAGCAGAACTACTAAATGACCTTAAAGAAAACGATTGTCTTATCAAAGAGTCTGAATACGAAAGCACCCTGCCTTATGGGGATCGATCAGATCAAATTCTTGAGCCACTCCTAACAGATCAATGGTATGTAGATGCCAAGACTTTGGCTAAACCAGCTATTGAAGCTGTTAAAACAAAGGAAATAACTTTTGTTCCGGCAAACTGGGAAAAGACTTACTTTCAGTGGATGGACAACATTCAAGACTGGTGTGTTAGTAGGCAGCTATGGTGGGGTCACAGAATTCCAATTTGGTATGATGAAAACGGTCAAGCCTTTGCTGGGCACTCAGAAGATGACGTTAGAGCAAAAAATACTCTTACAGGCCCTCTCACGCAAGAAGAAGATGTATTGGATACATGGTTTTCCTCCAGCTTGTGGACTTTTGCGACTCTGGGCTGGCCAGAAAAAAATTCTAAGCTAGAGCTTTTTCATCCAACTACTGCCTTAGTTACAGGATTTGATATTATTTTTTTCTGGGTTGCCAGAATGATCATGATGACTAAATATTTCATGAAAGAAGTTCCCTTTAAAGAGGTCTATATAACAGGCTTAATTAAAGATGAGAATGGTCAAAAGATGTCCAAATCTAAAGGCAATATTCTAGACCCAATTGATTTGATTGACGGTGTGTCTTTAGAGGAATTGCTAGAAAAAAGAACAGAAGGAATGATGCAGCCTCAGTTAAAAGAAAAAATTATTAAACAAACTAAGAAGCAGTTTCCAAATGGAATAGATAGCTATGGAACGGATGCTCTGAGATATACATACTATTCACTGGCTTCTCCTGGTCGAGATATTAATTTTGATATAGGAAGAATTAAAGGTTATAGAAATTTCTGTAACAAAATTTGGAATGCATTCCGATTCATCGAAATGCAAGCAGCAAATCATAACTATCAATCCTCTGAAGCGTCATCAAATGTTATATCTGATTGGATGGCACTAAAAATTCAAAATGTATCGGATAACTGCCAAGCGCATATTAAAACCTATCGCTTTGATTTAGCCGCCACCGAAATTTATGAATTGGTTTGGTCAAATTTCTGTGATTGGTATATTGAGCTCAATAAAGTTGCTATTCAGAAATCTGAAGATAAGGATGAAACTATTAATTTAATCAGCAATCTAATTTCAAATTTTGATAGTATTTTGAGGTTGCTGCATCCCTTTATGCCTTTTATAACTGAAGAGCTTTCAGCTAAATTAGCTATATTAGACGGTAAGGAAAAATCTGAGTTCTTGGTTGAGAGTGGCTTTATGCAGCATCGGCCTATAAATAACAAAAGTGCTGAATACATAGACGAAATAATCAATATCATTTCTGCTATTAGGGTTATCAGGGCTGAGAATATAAATATTAAAAATGAGACTTTGCATCTTATTCTCTCTGGTGAAATAAAGCCTGAATTGCAATCCATAATTGCTGACCAAGAAGTTATCATCTCTGGTATCGCTAAACTTGATGGCATTGAGTTTACAAGTGAAATTCCAGATGAATCAATTGAAAAGACAATGATTGGCTATAAGATCATTATTCCATTGGCAGGATTAATTGATCCTCAAGAAGAACTAACGAGACTTCAGAAAGAACTCTCTGATGTCGAAAATGATATTAAGATTATTGGCTCAAAACTATCAAATGAGCAGTTTGTTGCCAAAGCACCTGCAGCAGTAGTCGACAAAGAAAAGGCTAAAGTTACAGAAGCCGAAAACAAGAAGGCAATGCTAGAAAAAAGCATTGCTAAACTTCAGGCTTAATTACCTCATCCAGAAAATCACGAATAGCTGAACCCACATAAGAAGGATTCGCATAAGTAATATCATGCTTCCCATATTCTAAAACAAGCAATTCTGAATGAGGAATGTGCAGCATCAATTCTTCGCTGCCTCTAAAAGGCACCACACCATCGTCGGTTCCCCAAATAGTAAGGGTGGGTTTATTTAACTGCCCCACTTCAGCAAACATCTCCTGAGCACTGAAGAGATTAAAGTTTCGAGCAGTCGACAGCAAAGCATGAATAAAGCCTTTATATTGCATTTGTAAGCTAGCTTTTTTAACAAAATCTTTTTTAGATAGTGCTAATGGATCCTCTCTTGGCGGATCATTATTATCTTCATTGCCTTGAAAGACTAACCTAGAACCAAAAACATTTAAAAACCACTCCCCTATCAATGGCTTCATTATCCACCAATCTTTGGTCGGATTTTCAATCATAAAGCCAGCCGGAGCAATTAAAGACAAGCTATTAACTGCATTCGGGAACTCATTGGTAAAGTGACCAACAATAGGTCCCCCCATTGAGTAACCGACTAGATGCACTGGCTTTAAAATTTCTTGAGAGTCTAGCAATCCCTTTAGAGATTGAACAAAAACATCTTTGGTGTATTTAATGTTTGGTCTCTCTGAAAAACCCCGCCCAAAATGATCGAAAACAAGAATCGAGTATCCAGCATCCAGCAAGAAACCTTTCATGCCATCCCAGACAAAATGAGGGGTTGAAAATCCATGCACCAAAACCACAACTTCATTGTTTGCAACCTCTGCACTGGGGTAATACCAGCGATAGTAAAGATTGCCTTCTTCCAAAGAGGCCCAAGCACCTTCAGCTGGAAGATCTGGCTCAGAGAGAGTTTTAAGATTATATGTTTGAATAAAATAAGGGACCCATAAAATTAAAAATACAATGAAGAGTCCGATGGTAATTTTTTTCATATATTTCCTTCTGCAGATTTAAATGCTTTTAAGACAACGCTTCTTGTTTGTGCCGGATCAATTACAGCATCAATTTCTAAAAAAGAGGCAGCTTCAATGGCTTGTCCAACTTCATACATCTTGGCAACCAATTTATCAAAAAGCTCTTTGCGTTCATCAAGATTTTCTATACTCTCAAGCTCTTTTTTATAGCCAAGTTTTACAGCCCCTTCAATTCCCATGCCGCCAAACTCACCTGTGGGCCATGCTACAGTGTAGACCGGGTTATGCAGACTTCCGCCAACCAATGCTTGAGCGCCTAAACCGTATCCCTTTCTAAGAAAAACTGCTACTAGGGGAACCTTGATATTTGCTCCTTGCTTAAATAACGATGCCATTCTTCTTACTGCTCCAAGCTCTTCACTTGCTGGCCCAACCATAAAACCTGGAGTATCAGCCAATACCAGGATGGGCAGTGCATGATCGTTGCAAATAGAAATAAAGTCAGCAGCTTTTTCGGCTGACTCTGAATCTATTGCACCACCTAGTTTTTGGCAGTCACTTGCAAGGAGACCAAAGGGCTTACCTTCAATCCTAATAAATCCTGTGGCAATGCTTTCTCCATATTTTTTTCTAAGTTCCAAGAAACTTTCCTGATCAGCAACTGTATTTATAATGTCTCGAACCTCATATGTATAACGCCTGTCCTCTGGCATGACGTTTTGAAGAATCTCTTGATCACAAATAGAAAAATCTTCAATAGAGCCTTGAAAATAAGATAGTAATTTTTTTGCAATTAAGGTTGCTTCCTCTTCATTGTTAGCAACATAGTCAACAACTCCATTCTTTTCATGCACAGACACAGGACCAATGTCTGTTGGCTCAAATACACCAAGCCCTCCTCCCTCAATCATTGCAGGGCCTGCCATGCCAATCCATGAAGTTTTGGTTGCAATTCGAAAATCAGAACAGCCAAACAATGCAGCGTTGCCAGCAAAACAATAGCCATTGTTTACTGCAATTTTTAAGGACGTACCAGTGAGTTGAGCCCAAGAAGAAAAAGATGGTATGTGCAATCCAGCAATCTGAGTTAGGACATCGGTGTCACCAGGTCTACCGCCCCCGCCCTCAGTAAATATGATAATAGGCAATTCAAACTTTTTAGCTTGATCGCATATTCGATCCAGTTTTAAATGGTGAAAAGCACCTTGGGTTCCAGCCAATACAGAATAATCATAAACAATTGCTACAGCCTGAGCATGCTTCTCTCCTACCAATTCGGAATTTACAGAACAAAACCCTGTAATAATACCATCAGCATTAGTTTTATCTTGCAGTTCTTCGTAGTCACGACGAGTTCGCTGTGCTGCAACAGCAAATTGACCAAATTCTAAAAAACTTTCCTCATCCACCAAATGATTCAGATTTTCCCTAGCCGTTCGAAAGTGTTTTGAATGTCTTTTTTCTGTTGATGAAGCTCGAAATTCATCAGAGCTTTTTTCGACTCTGCGAATAAATTTTTCGAACTCTGGTCGATTTTTAATAGCCATAGACTCCTATGCTACTAAAAAAATATACATTCAGGTAAAACTAACTAGCGGTATGTTTTTTAAAGGTATCTCCCGTCAGTTTTAATACTCTTGCCCTAGACAAAATTCTTGGCAAAAATGCAAACTTTGAATTACCTTTTCCAGGGACAATGTAATGCTTGTTTTGCAAAAACGCATCTAAGGTTTCTTGAGACACCCTTTCACAGGTATCTCCTACCTGGCCTTCACCTTGCAATTTGCTAATCCTTTGTTTCAATCCTTCAGATGATTTTTCAGAAGCCGTATTTCTAAAATTTGAATCTGTGGCTCCGGGACAAGATGCCATAACTCGAACATTGTGATCTTTATACTCGTAACGCAGTGCTTCAGAAAGCATTAAAACGTATGCTTTTGTTGAGGAGTAGACACTCGCATATGGCACTGGTAAGAAAGAGGCAGAAGATCCTACGTTGATAACACCGCCTTCACCCTTACTAACCATGGCAGGCATAAATAAATGACAAAGATCTGTAAGGGATGTGATATTTAATTGAATCATGTCAGCATAATCTTCTCGAGAGAACTCTCCAAATTTACCCCACCTACCATAGCCTGCATTATTAACCAATATATCAACGTGAAGATTTGCCTCAGTAATTTGTGTATGTAATGTTTCAGCAGAGCCCGCTTCAGATAAATCTACAGAAAATACATGGGCTTGGCCACCATTTTTATGAATCTCATTGGCCAGAGCCTCTAGCAGATCTTGCGATCGAGCAGTTAAGATTAATTCTGCCCCTGCTGCTGCAAGATCAATTGCCATGGCTTTACCGATTCCACTGGATGCACCTGTGACCAGTACCATTTTATTTTTATATGTGTCCATTTCTATCTCCCTATAAATTAATTTTCTAAACAATTATTGATCTGTTTAATTTCTGTTGCAGACAAGAGTCCCTTAGCCTCTGCTTCCACACACTCCTTTAACTCTATTCTATTTTTAATGCCTAAGATTACAGAAGAAACTCCTGCACTACTCAAGGCATATCTATGCGCAAGACTTGCAGGCGATTCACCCCAGTCATTGGCCAGGTCTCGAAAAGGTTTTGCTTTTTCAAAATCCTGAAAATCATTTTGATCAAAGCCAGAAGTATGAGGTGATCTGTCCATTGAAGAAGTTAAAGCTCCGGCCTGCACTGCTCTAATTGCTAGGATGGGAATATTTCTTTGCTGGCACTCAGATAAAATTACATTTGGGTTAAAGGCTTCTGAGGCATATCCAATGGCGCCTGCAGAGTTCAAAGGGTTGACCACGCATTGAACTGCGCTTGGAGATTGTGAATGAGTGAGGGCTTTAATGATTGCTTCTTCTTGTCCAAGCCCACCAATGCCCCAATGATCAATTTTTCCCTCTTGCTTTAAACGCTCAAATGCGGGAATGACTGCGTTGAAAAAACAGCTAAGCGTTGTTGCACTTTTTGCTCGCATTTCATCGAACTTAAAAAGCTTATAGCTATCTTCAATTAATTGAGAGTGCAGTAAAAATAAATTGACCTTATCTAATTTCATATTATCCAGGCTGCGGGTTAATGAAGTATTTAACTTATCGTAAACTTCCTCGTCTGGCAGAGTCCCTAATTGACACTTGGTAGTAAAAAAAAGGCCCTCTTTATTTTTGCCATCCAAAGATTTACCAATAACTCTTTCAGCTTCGCCCTTGCCATACATAGGAGCTACATCAAAGTGATTGATGCCATAATTTAAAGCGGCATGAACTGTTTGAATGGCTTCCTCTGGTGTTGTCTCACCCCAAACTTGACCTATGCCACCTCCTCCAAGAGTTAAGGCACTGATTTTGGTAAAAGGTTTAAATTCTCGAATATTCATTTCTAGATCTTCATTTGAATTTTTGCTTCTACCATTTTTAAATATTTCTTTTGAGTTTTTATCTCCAGTAATATTTTTGCCTTATGGCTTTCGAGCATTGCATTTCTTTCCTCAAACTTTTTCTTGCCCTGCGCATACAAGCTTCCATATTCTTTAATTTGCTTCAAAGACATGCCCGTACCTTTTAGGCATTTTATAAATCCAATTCTCTGAATATCATCTGCCTGATAGTTTCTTCTGCCTGCAGAGTCTTTTTTAACCCCAGGAAGTAAACCTTCTTTTTCATAGTATCGAAGTGTGTATGGGGTCAAATCTACTTCCGCAGAAGCTTGAGAAATTGTATATAAACTCATTTTAAGTATTCCTCCTAACCCATATCATCTGCATAACTAGTACCACTATGTAAATTAAGAAAAAGGCTGCATAAAAGTTCATCAAAAGAGGATCAGTTAAAGTAGTGATAACAGGATCGTCCACTGGTAAGCGTCGCAAACCATCGGTAATTGCTGGAATAGAATGAAAAAGGAAAAGAGAGGTGTAACAGATTGCTTGAAAATAAGGTGCTAACCATCCAAATAACAATCCTTTTTCATTAATTCTTCCAACCATCAAAGCTAATAAAGTTAAAACAGCCAACATATGCCCCACTCCAAATCCACCTTGCTTATATAAAGTTAAAGCGGTCAATGCTGCAATTAAAGTGCAAATTAAAAATATTTTTGCAGAAGTATTTTGCGAACTAATAACTTTGTATCTGATTAAAGAATATAAACCACTTAACAAAGCAATAATTCCCATGACGGTATGAAACCATCCATAAAGTGACATCTCTGGCATTTTTTTCTCCCAAAATAAATTACCAAGTAAGTCTAACAGTTATAGCTAACTCTAAGTCAAGGTCTAAACTAATGACGCCTTAGTAAGAAATCAGATGGATCTTTTTGTAATGGAGTGTATGGCCTGATAACTAGGTTTTAATTGACCATACATCTTTTTATAGACCTTATGATATAAGTCGCTGTATATGTCTTTATTTGCATCTATAGGTTCAAAGCTATCACCGCTATGAGTCATTTTATCAACTGCGGCAGAAAAGTCTGGATATAGACCAATGCCAACAGCGCTTGCTATGGCAGCACCAAGAGAAGATGTCTCAAAAGTATGTGGGCGCAACACTGTCATACCAAAAATATCAGCAGTGATTTGCATTATCTGATCGCTTTGAGATCCACCGCCAGATACTACCAATCGAGTGATAGATTTCCCACTTTTTTTCTCTAAGAGCTCTTTACCCTCTCTTAAGGCATAAGTCAGTCCCTCAATCATTGCGCGATAAAGATGCGCTCTTGTATGATCTTCATTAAAACCAATAACAGCGCCTCGAGTTTCTGGTCCATCACCATTGGAAGGCGACCAATAAGGTTGGAGCATTAATCCTTCACAGCCCGCAGGAACTTTAGCAAGCAATTCATCAAATAAAGACTCTGGTGATAAGTCTTGGTTTGCTGCAGATTGCTCTTCTTGAAGCCCAAACTCCTTTTTAAACCAACTCACCATCCAATATCCCCGTTGCACCATCATCTCAATATTAAATGTATTGGGTATTACACCAGGATACGCTGGATAAAAAGGTATAGCCTCAAGGTATTTATCAGAAGTGATATTCAGAGTGGCTAAACTACCATAACTCAAACTGCCTGTTTCATTATCAATGCAACCAGTTCCCAAGACCTCACAAGCTTTATCTGAACCACTGGCAATCAATGGCAATCCTTCGGGTATGCCTGTTGCATCGGCCGCAGCTGCAGTAATTTCTCCTAGCACTGACCCCGCTGGTGATACCTTCGGCAACATTTCAGGTCGAATTGGCATAGCTCGCCACTTCCAATCTTTTTCATCGGCCCATTGTTGAGTCTTATATTCAAACGGCACAAATCCGACAGTACTGGCAATGGCATCATTGTATTGACCGGTGAGCTTGTAATTATGATAGCCAGATAGAAGTAAAAATTTATGAACTTGCTGCCAGATGTCAGGCTCATTTTGTTCGATCCAATTAGCTTCAGCTTGGCTATGCATCAAATCTACCAATGGCTTTGCTCTGATCAGACTCATCAGCGCCGACTCTAGCTTTCCAAGTTTAGGCTTAGTTTCTACTTGTCTCTGATCTAACCAACTAATTGCGGGTCGCAGGGGTTGATTATCGTTTCCCATCGGAACTACTGTAGCCCTTTGTGTGGTTACTGAAACTGCAACAATTGATTCCTTGGGTATAGGCAGCTTTGGCCAAAGTTCTTGGCAGGCCTGACAGAGTGAATCCCAAAAATATTCGGCGTGTTGCTCTGCCCATCCTTTCTGATTAGAAAAATATGGCTCAATATCAATTTTACTTTTTGCGATGAGTTGACCTTGTCCATCAAAAACAATGGCACGGACACTTTGCGTGCCGTTATCAATGCTTAAAAAGTACTGTTCTTTCATCGCTACCTCATCTTAAGAGTTGCTAGGAATACTGTAATGGTTTTTCCAGATTTTTTCATAGCGATTAACTTCTTTTTGCCAACGCTCATCATCCCAGCTCCGATTAGTTGAGAAAATATCTTTTAATGCAGGATAGAGAGTAATGCCCCCGTTAGGCAGACACATACCTAAACGAGTTCTTCTTAGCAAAAGATCATCGAGATGCTCCACTGCCTCATGCTGAACTGCCCATTTGCATTCCGCTAGAGAAAATTCAGTATCGCCAAGATTCTGTTGATCCTCTAGCGAGCTTTCATTTGCCAGGTCAAGAGCTTTCTCTCCATATCGACCCAATAAACGTTGACCCCAACTATGATTTTCTGGTGCCAAGGACTGGGCACTCATTTTTGGAGTTGAGAACACTCGATCATCAACAAATTCTTTGGCTGTAGGCAAATTATCTTTGGCTGCAGCCAATGCATCTAATGCAATCAATCTAAAGGTAGTTAGTTTTCCACCGCTGACGGTAATTAATCCGTTATCTGACCAAACGGCGTGATCACGGCGTTCTTTGGAAGGGTCTTTACTTTTTTCTGCCCCAATGACAGGACGGACACCAGCCCAGGTCGATAAAACATCGCTGTGCTTGAGTTCATTATTAGGAAATTGGCTGTTAAAAGCTTTTAAAAGGTAGTCTACCTCTTGCTCAGAAATGCTAGCCTCTAAATCTAAATCGTCATCGTGATCCAAATCTGTGGTGCCAATAACGGTTGTTCCCTCCCAAGGGTAAACGAATACACCGCGTTTATCATCGACATGTAAAAAAGTCATTACGTCAGTTACAGGGTATAAAGATTTCGAAATAACAACATGGCTACCCCGCAAGGGTCTGATTCGCTTCTCGCTATTTACAACGTTTCTAAGTCGATCTGCCCATGCGCCAGTAGCATTGATAACAACCGGGGCAGTTAAATTAATGGAGGCAGAATTAACGCTGTCCTCAATAGTCACGCCAGAAACTTTCCCATCAGTGAGCAAGAGATCTTCCACTTTTGTGTAATTGAGTGCGTATCCACCATCATCAATACTGTCTTGTAATACACGAAGGACTAATCGGGAGTCATCCACCATAGCATCGGTGTAGCAGCTAGCACCTTGAAGTTTATGCTCATCTAGACCCTTGAAACGCTGTAATAATTCCTTGTTATTGCAGTATCTGTTATCTTGAGCGCCAGCAAAAAAATCATAAATAGTTAGTATGACCTTCATGGCTATGCGGCCAGGAAATTTACCCTTTCTAAAGGTGAAGTAAAAAGATATAGGATCCACTAATCCAGGAGCCTCATTTAACAGACGCTGTCTTTCCTGAACTGATTCCTTGGTGAGTTTTAGATCACCCGCAGCAAGATAACGAAGGCCTCCATGCACCATCTTAGATGATCGACTTGAGGTGCCCCATGAAAAATCTTGTTGCTCAAGTAGCAGCGCTCGATAACCGCATCGTCGAGCTTCACGAAGAACGCCAGCCCCGGTAATGCCGCCACCAATGATAATAATATCCCAATCTAAATTCTGCCCGTTTCGCATTTCAGATAGAAGTTGATCGCGATTAGTAAATCCTTTCATAGTAAATTAGTGCTAATTATCAGGGAGTAATTTTCCTGGATTCATTTGACCATTAGGATCAAATTGCTCACATAAGCTTTTTATTGCAGCAATACCAAGCTCCCCTTTTTCTGCGGTTAAATAGTTCTTATGATCGCTTCCCACACCATGCTGATGACTGATGGTGCCCCCATGAGCAACAATCTGCTCGGCACCAGCTTTTTTTAGCTTAAGCCATCGATTCATACCCTGCTCATAGCTTTCACCTATGCGAAACAAATAGGTAGTGTAAATGCTAGATCCCTGGCCATAGACATGAGATAGATGCGTGTAAGCATGTACTTGCTCACCCTCATCATCCAAAGCTGTGCGAATCGCTTGTTCTATATTTTCTGCTGCTTGGGAAACTTTTGACCAATCAACTGCTGTCTCCATGGTGTCGACAACATAACCCTCAGCGCCTAAAGGGTCGCGAAGATATGGGGCACGGAATCGACCATGAGCCCAGTTCTCTCCGAGGTCAGACTCATCTGCAACACCGCCAAGATCAGAACAATGATCGAGTGCTAATTGATAGGCAGCATCGCAATGACGAGCTGAGCCAGTGACTCCAAATGTCATCATGACTTTACCTTCGCCAATACCTTTTTCAGATAATGATTCCTCTAGTGCAACAACTCCACTGCTATCGCTGCCCGCGCCCATATATAAAAGACTGGTTGTCTCAAGGGGGTTACTTAAACGCACCATAGACAGAGCAACTCGCTGCTGAATAAGTTCCCTTGCTGCACTCATGCCAATTTCCCAAGAAGGAAAAAAAACCACTTGGAATTTTTCTTTTTCAGGCAGAGGAGTTATTCGTATAGTTACTTCAGTGATGATACCCAAACGACCTTCAGAGCCAAGAATCATCTCTCGAACATCAGGACCTGCAGAGGATGCAGGAATAGTTGGAATTATCATGGAGCCATTAAGAGTTTCAATCCTACCCCCAGCAAACATATTCTCAATTCGCCCATAGTGAAGGGATTGCTGGCCACTTGATCGACTTGCCACCCAGCCACCAAGCGTAGAAAGCTCCCAAGATTGCGGGAAGTGCCCTAATGTGTAGCCATGTTTTTTAAGCTCTTCTTCAACGATAGGCCCTGGGGCACCAGCGCCGAAGGTAGCTAATTGACTTTCAGTATCAATACTCATCATGGAATTCATTTTTCCCATATCAATAGTCAATATCGGCTTATTAGTATTCTCAGGATTGATATGACCCACCACTGATGTTCCGCCACCATAAGGAATTACTACCAAATTATTTTCTTTAGCATGAACTAAAAGTTCTCTTACCTGCTCTGATGATTCTGGAAATGCAACGCCATCTGGAAATTTATCAACGTTACCACTGTGCATATCTAACCAATCAGGCAAACTTTGACCTCGAGCATGACGAACTCGTGTTTCTGCATCAGTTATTATCAGTGGATGTATATCAAGACGAGTGTTTGGCACTTTAGAGATAACATCATTCAGGGTTGCCTGAGGAAGCGCGGTCCCAGTTCCAACAAGAGCCTCCAACAACGAACGCAGACCAGAGCTAAGTTCCATTGTTAGGTCACTATCTTCATTCCCCCAACCATTCCATAAACGCATTGATTTTACCTAATTAAAGTTTGTATTTTATAACGCAACAGCGTTGCAATATTAGATATAAGTATAGCCTTTTTCACTTTAAAAATTAGCATGTCCCAAAGAACATTAAAAGTATTGACATATAATATGACATTAGTTTATTGTGACTAGAATTCAAAATTTATTACTAATACAAATGAAAAATAAAAAACTAATTACTACCTTTGCTGTATTAATCTCCCTAGTCGGAGTATTTCTATTATCCCTGCCTACTATTTTGCACAAAAGTGGGTTGCATCCAGAGTATATGGGCTCATCAGTAAACTTACCGGGTAAACGTGCATTAGTTATTACTACAAGCCATGCAGTCCTATCAAAGCCAGGTGAAACCTCAGGAAAGCCTACCGGTGTTTTTGGGTCAGAGATGACGCATCCTTATTACACTTTTTTAGATGGCGGCATGGAAGTTGATATAGCCAGCATCCAGGGTGGAGAGCTTCCAATAGATCCTGAAAGCTTTTTCTTTATGGTTAAGACACCTGAGGACGAACGTTATCTCAATGATCCAATTGCACAAGCCAAGGTAAAAAACTCTATTCCAATTGAAGCAGTTGATGTAAATCAGTATGACATCATATTTCTCTCAGGCGGCTGGGGTGCTGCATACGATTTGGCACAATCATCAGCATTGGCCATCAAGGTTAGCGAGTCCTATTACAGTGATAAAGAGCCAATTATCGGCGGTGTTTGTCATGGCGTACTTGGACTGGTTAATGCCCGAAATAATGAGGGAAATTTACTAATTGCTGGGCGCCGAATGACAGGCGTGACTGATAAGCAGATAAGTGAGCTCGGTATTGAATTTACGCCTAAGCATCCAGAGACAGAACTGCGCAAAGCTGGCGTTACCTTTGAGAGTAAAACAGCTTTTCTAGATGTATTTGCTACTCATGTAACAGTTGATGATCAGCAGCGCTTTGTAACTGGGCAGAACCAAAACTCAGGACTGGAAATGGCGCACACTATGATGGAAATCCTGGATAAGCGGAATTAGAATTTTTAGAAAGACTGTTCTCATTTTTTAATTAATCCCTGCTCTTTGGCCCATTCATGTGTTGATTTCATGCCATCTTCAAATGAAATTTCTGGCTTCCATCCAAGAATACGTTCAGCTTTTTTGATAGAAAACCAACTCTTGGTTGAAAGTTGCATAATAGTGGATGGCGAGGCTTCATTTAGGTTACCCATAAGATCGGCCACTTTTGATGCTATCCCAGATACCCTAAGTGCAAATTTCGTAGACACCAGCATGGGACCTTTTTTTCCTAGCCATTGGTAATGAGGTGCAAAGTAGTCTTTGGTAGCCATATAACCTTCGCAAGATATATTAAATATCTCACCTGCAGCATCTGGGTGACTCGCTGCCATGACAATGCCACGCACTAGGTCATCTATATAAATAGGTCTAAAAAAGCCTTCACCTTTTGCTGGAAGCATAAATTGATTTTTAGCAATTGCCTCTAGCGGGGCAATAATCCAAGGGCGACTGCCCGGACCATAAGCATCACCAGGTCGAAGAATCACTACCTCTATATCATCATTTGCCTGGGCGCCCAATACAACATGTTCTGAAGCAAGTTTTGTAAGAACATAGCTGCCTCCATCTGCATGAACGGGCTGACTTTCATCTAACTCGCCTTCTGCTGAATTCCCATATGCAACGACTGAAGAAATTTGAACAAAGCGTCTTACTTTATGCTCTTTAGCTGCCTCAATTAAGTTTCGAGTAGCCAAAACATTGACCCTCCACATATCGCTATCTTGCATTGCATTAGACACCAGTGCAGCCGTGTGGATGATTACATCACATTCCTGCAAGACGTTACTGATCGAATCAGGTTGAGCTATGTCGCCCTCGATAATATCATTGCCGTTGCCAACAAGATCAACACCCACAACATCTTGACCCTGGTTTTGGTAGTAACGCATCAATGAGCCGCCAATAAATCCATTGGCGCCAGTAATCAGTACCTTTTTAATCATTTGTTCACTCATAAAAAAACCTTAATATAATAATTTATAACCTTTAGTCCATGTTTTTTCGATAGAAAGAACCAAAAACCTTTGTTACCAATGTCTTTGAAAAGAAGTGAGTAATTATTGCTGTAAGTTTATTAGCAACACCGGGAACTACAATGTCCTTCCCTGCAAAACAGGCTTTTATACCAATTTCAGCGACATCTCTAGCCGACATCATCATGCTTGATGGAATGCGAAGAGTGGCTCCTTGATCTGGATTGTCCATCATTTTTGTAGCGGTATAACCAGGACATAGGGCTGTAACCTTAACGCCGCTTTCTGCTGCGACCATTTCATTAGATAGCGCCTGAGTGAAGGCTAATACATAGGCCTTTGTGGCGGCATACACATTCTGATTTGGGATGGCCATCCACCCAGCTAGTGAGGCCACGTTAAGTATATGCCCGCCACCTTTAGATGCCATATTATTCGCATACAAGTGTGTCAATGCAGTGAGAGCAAGGATATTAACTACAATCATTCTCTCCTGCTCTGCAAGATTGAGCTCAGTAAAGAATCCGTTGTGCAAAAGACCGGCGTTATTAATTAAAAAATCTACATCTAAGCCCTTTGCTTCGATACTTTGAAATAGGTTCTGAGCTGCATTTGGCTCTGATAGGTCAGCCACAATAACAGTGCAATTAACTCCAAATTGGCCACCCACCTTGACTGCTAACTGATTTAGTTTGTCCTCACTTCGGGCAACAAGAATAAGATCGTACCCTCGGCTTGCAAGAATTTGGATAAATTCAGCTCCGATTCCATCAGAGGCGCCAGTAACTAATGCGGTTTTATTGGACATAGTATGTATTCCTTATGTATCTACTAAAATTTATTTAACCAAATTGGTGAAGACCAGGCCCTTTCTTGAATTGTAGTTGCTATATCTGATCGAGGTTTCTCACCAACCCTAACTGCATCCCAAGTAGACCATCTGCAAACTGGATTCTCAAGCACCCTAGAATAATAGAATGCATCCTGATCAGCTTTAAACTCAGGATCTTGCCATAAAACTTTCATTTCTCTCGCTCCTGAATCTGCACTAATCGAGCAGTCATTTAAATCTACCCAAGCTTGATTATCAGGGCAGCGATTTGTTTTTGGATCAACACTCAACCCATCAGAACATGCGATATCAAAAACTTTTTCTTTGTGCTCTCCGTCTTCTAACCATCCTTTGATAATTTGAGTTCTTTGCAATGGTGCACCTTGAGGATCAGATATTGCCCATACTAAAAAAGTTGGATTTTTGTTTGCTTCAATATTGAGCGTCCCTCCCATTGGAATGCTTCTTGCATAAGCATCTTGGATAAGAGAAAGATCATCTAGATTTGAATTCTCTAGATCATAGCCAGCAAAAAATCTCACTTTCATTCTAGGGCCACTGGTTGCAAATGTTTCCTTGCGACGCAAGGCATCATAAATAGCTTCGCGGGTATTTTCTTCTGCCCAAACTCCAGCAAGACCAGATGCAGCAAATTGAACGAGTCGGTCGCTAGCAGAAAAATAATTTTTTCCGTCTACTTCCTTCAACAAATTTGGTCTTAAAACTTTTAAGAAAGTTCCATAAAATCTATTAAATGGGATAGAGCCTCTTAGTTCAGCTGTGCCATCTAAAAGACCAATTTTTGAAAAAAACAGTTCCTCGCTATCTGAAGGTCCGCCAACATGAGAGTCACTCGATCCTATTAAGCCAAATTTATATGGATTGGTCAGACCTTTTTCAGCAAGAGTCAATCCTCTAAGATATGCATCTCTGACATAACCTCCCCTTAAATTACTAACAAGTTTTTCTGCCTCCACTCCAGTTTTAGTCTCAAAAGCTGCCCATTCGTCATTTTTAGAAAGTAATGGGTGAGTTTCTGAAGTGCCTTTTACCTGTGTAATTTCAACTAATGGCTCATTAAGAGAGCGATTGTTAGCATACTCTTCATCAATCGGCCCACCGTTATAATCATTGAGGGAAAATGAAGCTCCACCAGAAATGTTAGTATTATGAGGAATAGCTAAACTCTCGACTCCATTTGATCTCAATCGATTCATCCAATTCCATAATTCTTCAGGATCTTGGCTGTCATTTCTTGTGAAAAGTTGCGCGGGCAGGTTTTTAGTATCTTTAAATATAACGTTTCGATGCAAATAATTATTGTAAAGATCTAAGCTGGGAGTATATTCATATGCTGCAAAAGTAGTAAAAGTACCTGGCACATATGCATCATCAGTTGCCTTAATAGTGTTCTGCCAGACTGTTCTGCCAACTTCTAATATCAAAGATAAATCAATGCTTCCATCAGAAAGCCCACCTCTAACTTTTTCACCAAAAGGTCTAAACAGACCATTTCTTTTGATGAGAGAGAGAAATCCTGTGCCCGCTGACTCATTTAGATTATGAAGAGGTTTGGTAAATTCATATTTTGAAAACTCAGAAGTGGTATCAGCTGCCTCCTTCATCAATCCCATAAATATGCCGTGATCAGTTACAGCATAAAAATCTAAAGGTCTGCTTAGTTGAATAAGGTACCCGCTTGGATGTTGTATTGGATAACCTTGAGCATACTTATATGCATCTGCAGGTGTGCTGATTGTGCCAAAAGTATAAGCATCAAATGAATTTTCTGTATGGACATGCAAATCACCAAAATATGCATTTTTATCTGGGTTAGGCAATGGTCTAGGTTGAACAGGGACTTCTAATAATGGCTTGTCATGCAAAGATACTTCAAAATTTTTTGAGTTATTTGCATCTGAGCATGATGCAATAAGTAACGCAATCAGTAACAACAGATTATTTTTAGTTTTCATAATTAACTCTCTAAACGTTTAAATATCTCTTCTTTCAAAAGCCACATTCTATCCTGCCCCCAGACATAAAATGGATTACCTCCATCTTGGTCAGTAATCTTAAAACTTGGAACTCCCCAACAATTTCCTGCATACATGTCTTCAACATTGTCATTGAGAATTTTTTTCCATCGTCTTGTATTTAAATCTTTTTTGATGATTGACCAATCTAGCTCAAGATCAGTAACCAAGTTTTCTAGAAAGACTTCATCGCCAATATTGATACCCTCTTGAAAAGAGGCTTTTAACAAGCCTTCGATATACTCAAACCCCTTACCCGCATCATCAATGACTGGAAAGAGTGAGTAAGACTTCCGAGCCGGTTTTCCAATGGGGGAATAGACAGATTTCATTTCATGGCCATGCTTACGTCCCTCTCTAGCAGCATCAGAGATAATATATTTAGCTTTATAGTTTGGGATAGTCATCATACGCATCAGCATTGGCAAAACAGGCTTGGTAATTAGATTTACAGGGTAATCTTCTCTGATTTGTCGAACTCTCTTAGTGCTAACAAAAGTATATGGGCTATTTAAAGATGGGTAGTAATACAAATTTACTTTTCTATCTAACTTTAGTTGTCTTGGAGCTTTTAATTCTGGCGCGCATACATAATTACTGGCTTGAGGATGTTTTACTCCTAACTCAACCAGTCTTTTCTCTAAATAAGGCAAGCGATCCACGCCCCAGTACAATTCTTTCTCGTAATAAAATGCAGATCCAAAATAATAGCCTTTAGCATTTCTAGTTTTATTGCCCTGCTTTAAATTCTCTTTTACCTCAGCCTTAGTTGCATAATAAGTAGAGGATAATTCATCGAGCGCAGCAGCATCTCCACTCCATAAAGCGCAACTTACTTGAATAGCTACCTCACCAAAATCTTCAGCATTTACTGAAGTTAAAATTGAGTTAGCTATTTCTATCATATCTTTTGCAGGAGATTTATCAGCCTTAAAATCAATGTTGTAAAAAGGCGCTATTCGCTTCACATCTTGCAAACAATAAGTGTTGTATAAGCCAGGTTCATGGACAGCTTCAAGATTTTCTTCTCCAACCAAAATTGGTTTAAGAATAATATCAAAGGAAGATTTTAATTTTTCAATAGAGTGTATTGTGAGATGAGAGTATGGATCATCAACCTTGTGAAAATATAATATCTCATGAGGTCTATTCTCATCTTGTCTTGCAGCTTCAGCTTTTTTACGGACATCTTTTAAAATTTTATAATTAGAAAAAGTATTCATAATCTGATTTCTAATTTTGGCGCTCATCGTTCGCCTACTCATAAAATTTCTAAAAGCTTTCAACATATTTATCTATCTTTGGCTAATCTAGCTTGATGGAATAGATCCTTAGGTTGCTGAGAGAAGAGAATCAAAAGTTACTTAGCCTTTGGTTAATAATGCTGTCAGCCTCAGTCATAATGGAGTCAATTAAGTCTTTAACGGTAGGTATATCGCTAACTAATCCTGCAACCATGCCGCATGACCAAGCCCCTACTTCCATCGTGCCCTCATGCATAATTTTTGGGTAAACCCCAGCCACTTCATCGACAATATCTTCAAATCTTAACTTGTCGCCAAGAGCTTTTTCTTTTTCCATGAGACGTTCAACAGCATCGTTGTTTAATACTCTCTCTGTGTTAGTTAAAGAACGCATAATTAGGCGAGTATCTAATTCGCTAGCATTCACAATTGCATCTTTTACATTCTGATGTACTGGGGCATCTTGCGTCGCAATAAATCTAGTGCCCATGTTTATACCTTCGGCTCCAAGGGCCATTGCTGCAACTAAACTTCTTGCATCTGCCATGCCACCAGAGGCAACAAAAGGAATTTCAAGCTCATCTGCAGCACGAGGTAAAAGAATAAAATTAGGTATATCATCCTCACCTGGATGCCCACCACATTCAAAACCATCGACAGATACCGCATCACATCCAATAGATTGAGCTTTAAGAGAGTGTCTAACTGAAGTGCATTTATGGATCACTTTAATTCCAGCCTCTTTGAGAGCTGGTAAATACTCGGCTGGATTTCTGCCGGCTGTTTCAACAATTGGAACTCCTGCATCAATAATAACCTGCACTAAGCCTGGATAATCAGGAGGAGTCAGTGAGGGCAAGAAAGTTAAGTTCACAGCAAAAGGCTTATCTGTCATCTCTTGGCAACGTGCAATCTCATTAGCTAATTTTTCTGGAGTACCCTGAGTTAAACCCGTAATAGTTCCAAGCCCACCTGCGTTAGATACTGCTGCAGCTAATTCAGCGAAGCCAACATGGTGCATTCCACCTTGAATGATTGGATGCTCTATACCAAATAATTCTGTAATTTTTGTTTTCATGTTCTCTCCTACTTATTTCATGTCCACTGGGGTTAAAAAATCTTCGTATTGTTTCTGAAGTCTTTGCATGCCTGAAATCCATCTATCTCTGTCATTGCCTTTTCTCGAAACATATTCAGCAACTTCAGTGTGGGGAAGAATTAAGAATGTCTCTTCCGCAATGCATTTTAGAACCTCTTGCGCAACTACATCTGGCTCCATCATTCCATCAACGCCAGCTACGCCTGGACCCTGAGCTGTCATGGCGGTTCTCACAGCCTGAGGACATAAGCATGAGACACCGATTCCTTTTTCTCCGTAGGTAATCTTAATCCATTCAGCAAAGCTGACTGCTGCTGCCTTGGTCACTGAGTAACCTGCAGCTCCAAGCTGTGTGAGTAAACCTGCGGCGGAAGATGTGTTCACCAAATAGCCTTCCCCTCGCTCAATCATTTGAGGAAGTACATGTTTGGCTGCGAAGATATGAGATTGAACATTTACATCCCAAATATTCTGCCAATCTGATGCCCCTACTTCAAAAAATCCTGGTACACCTCCAATCCCAGCATTGGAACAGAAAATATCTGTGCCACCAGCATGCTCATCTGCCTTTTGAATGACATTAATAATTTCTTCTTCATTGCCAACGTTCGCTTGAACAGCAATGCCATTGACTGAATCAGCTGTATCTTGAGCACCCTCTAAATTCATGTCTACAGCAATAACTGTTTTGGCTTCGGCTTGGTGAAAAGCTTCACATAGAGCTTTACCAATACCACTAGCTGCACCAGTGACAACAACTCGTTTGTTTTTGACATCCATTAATCTATCTCGGTAATTATTATGTCATCAGAGTCTAATGGCAAAATAACCATAGTGCCATCTTTGGCTGCACTCCAATCTTTCCTGATGTCATTTACTCCTCGAAAAAACATTCTCTCCATTAAATTATTTCTAGGCGCTGGAGTTAAATGATAAAAAATTAAGTGATCAACATTGGCCAAATTAGCTGCTTGAGCTGCTTCAATTGGAGTTGTATGGTAAGTCACGATATCATCTAACACTTTCACCAGCCCTTTATTGCCTGCTAAAGCCTCTTTCATAATATCTAATTGATGATTTGCTTGAGCCTCATGAAAAAGCACATCTGCATCTTTAGAAAATGTTATTAAATTCTTGCTATATCTTGTATCTCCGCTTATAACCATTGAACGTCCCTTATAATCGAATCTATATCCTAAAGCTGGTTCAACTGGATCATGAGGAACCTTAAAAGCTGTAACCGTCAAACCATTCTCATTAATGATCACAGGATTAGATAAATCAATTGGGTGAGGGTTAAAGCCAGCGAAATCTATAGGAGCAACCTCATCACCATGATGATCATGTCGATATTGGTAATCAAGCTGATAGGCATCCTCAAAACCTTGAGTGACTAATTGAACTCCCTCCGGACCAAAAACATCTAGAGGTTTTTTATGAGCGGAATTAATCCATGTCATTAGATGCAGATCTGCAAGATCTGAGATGTGGTCTGAGTGAAGGTGAGTTAATAAAGTAGCGCGAATCTTATTAGCATCTATCCTCCAATTATTGAGATTTGCTGCGCTGCCGTCTCCAATATCAACAACATAATAATTCCCACCTGCATTAACTAAGATGCATGTTTGCGCTCTTCCAGGAGATGGGATTGGAGATCGAGAACCACACACAACAGCAGATAATGAATCGTCGTTTAGATCAGCAGTTGAACTACCTAAGCTTTGAATAAAGCCAAACATCATACGATCTTGAACAGCGGGAACTCTTGTTAAAATAGAGACCAAAATAAAGCCTATGGCAGCAGCAATTGATATATATTTAAGAAGTTTCATAATATTAATCCTTGGTTGAAATTCTTGAGCTAGCAAAAATTAAAAATAAACCTACAACTACCTCAATGACAATTGCTGACATTACAAATGGTGCTCCGTACATGGCAACAGAAAGAGTTCTATATAAAGCTGCCACCAGCAACAACATTGAAGGCGCGTAAAACCAATGACGAGTTTGCGTGAGGGCTCCAATTAGTGTCATAGCACCTACAGTTATAAAGAAACTTCCCATATCACCAATTTGGGTACTCAGCCCAACTCCTTCTAATAAGGGCATACCTAATTGCGCTGCAATACTTGCAGGAGCAATAATCCACTGCAGTCCGTTTATTAAAAATAAGACCCCAAAAAGGCCTGCGAC